>Ga0272444_10003599_pt1 | contig 13877 bp, 16 predicted proteins | sample SSMForm13_FD_201033 | JGI IMG/M metagenome (GOLD analysis project Ga0272444, IMG submission 201033) | Marine sediment archaeal communities from Little Sippewissett salt marsh, Falmouth, MA, United States - SSM-Form-13 | ecosystem: Environmental > Aquatic > Marine > Wetlands > Sediment ...
CCTGATTGCCCGGGAACCGTCCGCAATGATACCGAATGTCATGGGGAGCGGCGTGCCCTCTTCCATCAACCGCCGAAGCACACCCTGGTGGGCCGCCAGATGTCTCCGTTCCGGTCGCAGCTTTTTATTGGGGACATCGCTGACAACAGCCGAGATTTTCCCTTCAGAAATGGTATAGAGGGCGCCGTTGTCAATTCCCTGTGTTTGCAGGTTTTGCCCGCCAGCCCCGGCGATTACGGCGTATAAGTATCTTCCTTTATGATCCGGAGATTGCGCAGCCATTTTGCTTTCCCAATCCTTTTCTTACGTTTGCGGGTAATTGTCAAAGCGCCCTCAGGCGGTTTTCTCTTCCAAAGGGGAGGGCGGAACATTAGCCCATATGACAGATCTGAGTTGACCTTCCTCGGTTTTGATTTCCAGCATCGCGGCGCAGGTCAAACACCTGATCTGGCCTTGATAATCATCGTAAACATCGTCCAGGTCTACTTTGTGCCCGCAGGAAAGACAGTTGATTTTCATATCTTGACCCCTTTCTTTGCCCTTTCTTGTTTCTATCTCCAATAAGCGTCTTCCTGTCATGAACCGGAACACCCTCGGACAGCAGACGAGAACCTGCACGGTGACTTTGACCGTGTCTTCTGTTCAACGCTTCCCTGACGGCTATTTTCTCTTTTTCGAATCCGATCCGGCCGGACTCAAAGTAGGTGAGAGATATCCCGGTAAAGTGCCGACAGGACCGAAAACCTCGGATCGTTCGGCTGGTGTGGATATAGGCCGCCCCCTTCAACCTTGGCATCGGTTTACCTCATATATAACCCTTAAAATAATGTTTTTGGTGTTTGGATATTGTATGCTTTAGCTTTTAAGGCGCTTTTCAATCGACAATCACCAATAGTCAATCATCAATCCTATAATCCATACTGATACTCAGTAAGATATTTTGAATCCGCCATTATTTTGGGCCGTCTCACGCTTCGACCCATTGGCCGGATTACCGCAAGCATCGCCGCTGGCCGTTATGCCGATTGCCTTTAGAAGTTCAGATTTTTCAGCCTCGATTTCCAGGAAACGGTCATCTATATTATGCACACGGTTCATTGCGCTTTCCTTTTCCTTGCCCCGCCGGGCTTTCTCCATCTCCAGTGATCCGATTCTAAGAAAAGCCTTGTACGGCTCGGATACCTGGTCGCGGGTTCCCGAGCGTGTGCGGATGTTTGCCAAACCTCGAATGATTTTTTTGGGTAAAGGCATCTTTTGGCTCCTTTTTATTGTCGATTGTTGATTGTTGATTTGTGGAATCGCTTCGCTCTTTCTTTTTTGATAAAATATAGAATTCCTTCAATCGACAATCGCAAATCATCAATCACAAATCTGCAATCGCCAATATGAGCGGCCAACGGTCTCCGGCCGGTTATGTCCGGGTTCCGCAGACCTTCTGCATAACCTCCTCCAGCACCTCGGGCATGAGTGGCTGGCCCCCGCGGGTAACCTTGGCCGTATTGGTGCTCAGGACGTCACGGCATGTGCGGATGAAAACGGGGTCGTCCATCCGGGCGTGCCCGCCAAGGTTTGCCAGGATGCGGACAATGGCGATGCTGGCACGAATGGTGGGCCGGTTGTTATTTACTCCCGTATTTCGCAACCCTCTCACGATGTCGACAATGGTTTCGGCATCGCTGAGTTTCAGACCCGACCTGGCCATTGCAACCTGCACCTCCGTCTCCCTGTCAAAATGGCCCAGATGAATGGTGATTAGACGGTCCATCAGTGCGTCCTGGGTTTTGTGGACCCCTGCATACTCCTCGGGGTTGGAAGTAAAGATCGCCCGGAAATCGGGATGCACTTCCATGTACCCCTTATCGGCCCTTCGAAGCCTTGGCAGATTTAAAAATTTTTCTTCTAGGACGCTGAGAAGCGCATTATTGGCCTCCGGTCTAGACCGGGTAAACTCATCGTAAATGAGCGTATTCCCGTTTTTGCATGCCGTGGTCAACCGGTTGTCCTCCCACTGTGTATTCAAATGCTCCTCGGTTTTCATGACGGAATGGATATAATTGTCATAAAGTTTATACTTTCGGTATCCCGAATCCCGTCCAATCAGGTCGGAGCTTCCGAACTCGTCATCTCCGTGAATGAGAGAGACCGGCCTGCCGAGCTGTGCGGCAATATGAAAGGCAAGGGTTGTTTTTCCCGTGCCTGCCGGGCCGGAAAAGTGTACCGGATATCCCACATTGAGATAAGCAAGGGCACGCTCCGTCACATCCCGGATGTAAGAGGTGTTGACGAATTCCTTGCTGGGCTCGGGCAGAACGTTATCATTTGGCATCGGCATTATCTGGATTGCTTCCGAGGTGCGATTCAAAGATTTAGTCTTCATTGAAACTCTCCCGACATTGAAAATTTTCTTGAAAATCGTGAATTTGACAAAAAAAGACCGGGACCTGAGGCGAACACGCTGTTTAGCTGCTCAATTTCCCGGCCTCCTTGACCCACCTCTCAAAGTTGGCAAACTTTGCCGATTGCCCCAGCGCTCCCCGGATTTCCTCAGTGGTGATTGAAGCCAATTTTGCGAACGTAAAAATACCGGCCTTGTTCAGACACCTGCTCATGACGGGACCAATTCCATTGATCTGTGTGAGATCATCCGATTTTGCCTGTGCTTTGGCGGGTTGGCGTACCTTTAAAGGCACATCTTCGGTACTCTCTTGCGCTTCCTGATCTTTGACCGGAAGTGCAACCTTCTCCGGTTCTGCCTGTTTTTTGGCAGGCCTGGGGACCTTTTCGGCAGTCCTTTTCCTGGACGGTGTTGGTGTTGTGCCGGACCATGCCCTGCGGGCCCCGGCAAGATCATCGCTAATATCCTGAAGAAGATCGGTTGTTTTCAGTTTCAGGTCGGCAAGCGATTGTTTCACGTTTGAAAAAAACATTTGGCGTTCAGCCCCGGCCTTGCCGGTCATCTCGATATGCTCATCTCGAAATTGCTTTTCCAGATCGGACACGGTGGACTTTATGCCGGCTGCGAACATCCGAAGATTCTTTTTCAACTTGCCGGCCATATCGGCGTGGTCGTTGCGGAAATTATCCTGCATGTCCGCCACGTCATTTTTCAAGTTTGAGACATATGCTTCTGTTTCAGCCATGAAGGCCTTCAAACTGTCTTTCATGTTTCCGGCCATCTTGGCACGGTCGTCACTGAAGAGATCCATCAGGTCGGCCACGGAGGATGTTATCCCGGATGCAAACCCACTAAGATCGTCTTTCAACTTACGGGCCATATCGGCGTGATCGCTGCGGAAATTATCCTGCATGTCCACCACGTCATTTTTCAGGTTTGAGACATATGCTTCTGTTTCAGCCATGAAGGCCTTCAAATTGTCTTTCATGTTTCCGGCCATCCGGGTGTAATCTTTGCGGAAACCTTGCTGCATGTCCGCCACATCGGACTTGAGTTCAGACATGCCGTGTTTTAAACCGGCGATGAATTCCACCCGCCCGTTGCGGAGGGCGTCTATTCCATCACGCAGATTTGTCATATCTTCCGTTAATCGCCCCATGGTCCTTCTCCTTTCTCGGTTTATAATGGAAACAGATGTTGTCTGAACGTGAGGAGCCTTGGGATCGGCTCCTCGCGTAAAGATTGCCCATATGGGTTTAACGGGGAAGGGCAACGGTTGCGGGTCGTTTCATTCCGCCTAAGCTGCCTTCACACCGATCTTTCAGGCAGGAGCTGCAGCGGAGGCTGTGAGGCCGATGGCTTCGGCATACTTCAAATAGGTTTCCACTGAAGCGATCACCACACGCGCTTCGATAGACAGCAATTCTATCCCAACAAGCGATACCTTGGCCCATGCATCGATTACAATGCCTTTGTCGAGGATTCTGTCCACAACCTCTGCCAGGCTCGAGGAATCTGTCGATTTTTGTACTTTTGCCATGATGTTTCTCCTTTCTGGTTTTTTGTCGGTTAAACTGATTTTGCCATATGCATGCATGCAGACAATATTTATTGCATTAACCGTGCCGGAGACACGTACATTTGTGGTGGAAGCTTTAATCCCTTTCAACCGGCTGAAATCAAGGGTAATTTGAACGGAGGACGGGGGAATTGATTCTCAAAGGATAAAAAACAGGAAATAGGGGCTATGGAACAGGCGCCATTATAAAATGGAATCCATTCCATATTTCAGAGACCGGGGTTTACAAAAGCAACAGATTTTTCACTGCATTCAGGATCTCGGTGTGCTGAAAAGGTTTGGAGATATACTCCGAGATCAATCCGCTGGAGAGTGCGTCCTGAACGATTTCGTCATCCCGGCTAAGATATCCGGATATCAGCACAATGGGAATCGTTGAATCCATCTCCCTTATTTTTTTTGCCAGCGCCAAACCCTCAATATCAGGCAGTTTGGCGTCAAGCAAAATCAGTTCAAAATGTTTTTTTTCCATGACCACCAGGGTTTCCAGCCCGTTCAAGGCCCCGATCAGGACAAATCCTTCCTGCTTCAGGAGGTGTTCCATAACCCAGAATATATCCGGCTCGTCATCTACAATGAGAACGGTCCGCTCTTTGGTTTTCATGTTTTCAGCCCTCAATCACCAATCATCAATCGTCAATGGAACGCCTCACTGTGTGGGCAGCTTCACGATGAAGGTGCTTCCCTTTCCTCTGGCACTATGCACCTCAATAGTGCCGACGTGCTGTTTCACGATGGCATAGGCGATGGAAAGCCCCAATCCTATGCCTTCTCCTATGGAACCGGTCGTAAAAAAAGGGTCGAATATTTTATCGATGTTTTTTCCCGGTATACCGCCCCCCGTATCCGTTATCCGAAGCAAAACGTCCCCGACCCGACTTTCTGCAGAGAGGGTCAGGATACCTCCGTGCGGCATGGCCGCAATGGCGTTCAGGAAAAGGTTTAGGAACAATTGCTGGAGAAGTCCGTAAACCCCCTGGACCGTAAAGGATTCCCCGGAGAGATGCGATATTATTTCGATTTTTTGTATCCCGGCCTGATTGGAGACCAGAGATACTGTTTCCTGCAGAAGAGAGATGAGTTCAACAGGCTCAACCCTGTGCTTTGACGCCGGCCGGGCAAATTTTATAAGGTTATCAATGATGGCGGCAGCTCTCTGAATGCCCAAATTAACTTTAGCCGCACACTCCTTGCGAAACTCAGCGGTAATATCATCATCCATGAGAAATTGGGCGGCGGAAGAACTGATGGCCAGCGGATTTCTGATTTCATGGGCAACACCTCCAGCCATAACGCCCAGGGCGGAGAGTTTCTGTGACTGAAAAAGCTCCATCTCCAATTTGCGCTGCTCGGTTAAGTCTCTTCCCACCGCCACGATGCCGATCGGTTTCGACATTTCATCCTTCATGGGTGAAAAAATCCAGGAGACGCGAATGCTCACTTTCTCTTTTGTAATCAGGTCCCATTCGACTGCTTTTGCTTTATTACCGTGCATCACTTCAGAAAAAACCTTCTGCATTTCTTTTTTTTCATCTTTAAGCAAACAGTCCTGAAACAGCGGGCCATCGTTATCCTCGATGGAGAACCCGAAAATTTTTTCCGCGGCCGGGTTCATGGACAAAAACCGCCCCCCCGTATCAAGGGATAGAACGATGTCAGTGGCACTCTCAACGACACTCGCGAGGTGACGTTCAACCTGCTGGATCTTCTCGCTCAATTTCACCTGCTGGGTGATATCATCCATCAGAAACATCACGTTTTCAATCACGCCCTGCCGAATGACCGGGATCATTTTATAGTAATAAACCCTCATGGGGACCCCGGGGGCCCGATAGGTCAACCGCTGGCCATTGGTCGGTTCGCTGGTTTGAAAAACACCCCGGATTTGATCCAGGACAGGCAACCGGTGGAGGATTACGTCCGGGAACACTTTTTCCAGCTTTTGCCCGATTGTCTCGGATAAGGACAGGTCGTTTTTTTCAAGGAAATTTCGATTTGCGGATACGATGGACAGCGTTTTGTCGATCAGCAGGACAGAAGAGGGAATGGACTCTAAAAGCATTTCATAGAGACCTTCATGTTTTGAGGATATATCGGAGGCGTTCACGGATTCGGCATTCATGGTCCAGGGTTACCTTTCTTTTACCTCTTTGTCCTGAAGCCCCGACCGGCGCTCTTTCTTGTCAGGCAGCACAAAACTGTAAGGAGGCCATGGCCCGCTCAAAAGAAGCTTCGTGGTTTCCATCCTGCGGCGCATGTGCCGAAAAACCCGCCGGAACGGATCAATGGATTTTTTAGGCACGAGAAAATAAAGGGAAAGAAGTGGATTGTGGATTGCGGATTGGCGATTGGCGATTGCAGCAGTCTCAACTTTACATTTCACGAAGAGACCGGCCAACGCGGCACGGAATTGCTCGGCGATTTCATTGTTCGCTTCCGTGATGCATTCTTCTTGGGCATAATGCTCTTTTCGGGCGGCCAGATATGCCCGTCCCGTGATTTTGGATTTTGGATTCTGGATTGCGGATTGCGGATCGAAATTTTCTAACTCCGATTTCCTTAAATCTTCAATCGACAATCGGCAATCATCAATCATCAATCGAATCCCCATCTCCACGCAGCCATCCAGTTCTTTGAGAAGCGATTCATACCGACGGGCGTTTCTCTTCAAAAGCTGAACAACCTGAGGCCTGTCCCTGAGCACACAGCCGTATCGCATGGGAATGACCGTTCGATCGCTGTGAAATGATTCTACAACCTTTTTGTATGCCATGACCTGCGGAACATCAGGCGTCAAATGCGCATCGCTAATTTCGGATACGGCAGCGCCGATGCCGTTTATCGCAACCGGAAAGACAGGTTGACCGCCAACCCCCTTAAGGGTCGCTTGCCTTTGGACTTCAATGCCGTGAAATATGCAATACAGTAAATACACGCTTTGTAAATCCCCACTGTACAGTGATCGGTAATCGGTAATCGGTGATCGGTTACCTGTGATCTTTTCCGCAGAATTGTTCAGACTTTTTGATCATTGAGTTTAGCATTCGGCCAATCTTAGAGAGTTCATCGTTCAAGTCGACCGCTTGGGCATCATCAAGATATCCGCAATCCATTGCTGTGTCGATCCAATGTTGTGTCTCCAATTGCTCACCGTCAGCATCGGTAAGTTTGCTTACAAAATGTTTTTCATAGCGTCGCTTTACCCACGCCTCTGCTATTTGGGCACCAATCGACCTTGATGATCGTCTTATCTGATCAGTTAATGAATACATCTCTTCCTTCGGAAAGCCCCTGGTAATCTCAAAGATCCTACTGGCAACTTTCCTGGCTTTTTGATATACAATCAAGTCTCGAAAACTTTCTGCATGTCCCAATTCACTCATTTTCGTCCCCACTGTTCACTGATTACCGATCACTGTTCACCGGTCACCAAATCAAGGTTGGGTAGAAAGCTGTAAGGGGGCCATGGCCCCGATAGTTGTAACAGCAGTCCCTGCCGGTCATTCTGTTCATTTGCCCTGTCGACCCTGGCCCGAAAATCATCGGCATCTTCCCGCGCTGTCCAAAATGCCCAGTTCAGGACCATCTCCATTGCTTCGCTGTCAGGGGAAAGCACCTTGCGTTCACGAAATTCAGAGGAATGCCGACACAAGTCGTCCCCGATACCCTTAATGATCCCATTCAACCAGATGTTCAGTTCCCTGTCGGCACTGCTTCTGATTCGCTGCTCGGCAAGATATCGCTTTCCCGGCGAAAGTGAGGCCAGTCGCCCTTCTTCCCTTGAAAGCATAAGTGTCGAAAAACTTGTCCTGGTCTGCACCCTGTTCAACAGCCCCTTTACGGCCCATTCTTCCTTGTCCGCTGCCTTATCCAGGAACCGGGATATTTTATCGTAGTGGACGTCAAGGAGTTTCTCAAGGGCGTCAAGCGAGGAAAAAATGGTTCCGAACCGGGCTGGAAATGCCGGAGAACGGCGCATGACTTCCTCCACGACCTCTTCGTGGCGGCAGACACGAGGTCCGATCCATGCCAGGTCCTTCATCCTGTTTTCAGCTTCCGGGCCGCAAAAATCCTCGAGGGATGACATGCCCAGCACCGCAACGATATCTTTGAATGCCCAGAATGAAACAGGATGTCGATGATCCAGACCGCCGACCTCAAAAACCGGCAGTCTGTGGCGTCGTGCAAAACAGAAAAGGTAAATGGCGCTGGAATCATTGGACATGTTGTTCATCCTGCTTGACCAAACCGTATTTTGTTTCAAAGGCCTCCCGCACCGCCTCGCACAATTCGTTAAATTCAAAGGGTTTGGTCAGGAAATTAAAGGCCCCGAGTTCCATCGCGCTCCGAACCGCCTCCTGCGTGCCGTGAGCGGTCAGGATAATCACCTGAAGGGTCTTGTCCATCGCCTTAAGTTCTCCCAACAGCCGGATACCGTTACAGTCGGGCAGATTCAGATCCAGTAAAGCCACGTCCGGTTTAATTCTACCGGCAATTTGCACTGCATGGGCACCGTTTTCCGCCTCTAAGACATTATAACCCTCGTTGTTGAGTAATCGGGCTAAGATAGTCAGGACTTCCTTTTCGTCCTCAATAACGAGGACTATCTGTTTTCGTTGAGTACGATTTTTTTTCATCCTGTAGAGTCCTTTTCCCCGGATTCCGGCGTTTTGAGTCCTTTGCTTCCCATGAAGGACGACCCTCTCTATGTTAAATCCTTCACTTTCTTTCGTGGAATGACGATCTCAAGGATGCCGTTCCTGAAATTTTCAACGCACTTTTCTAAATCGAACTCCGGCGGCAGCGGTATTTCCTCCAGAAAACTTTGATCCTCCGTGCATGCGGAAATCAAATATCTGTTCTCGCTCATGCTCAAGGAAACATCCCGCCGTGAAAAACCATAAAGATCAACGACAATAAGCACTTCCTCCGCCTCGTGAAAAACATCCACCAGGGGACCTTTGATTTTTTTGAAGAACGGTTTCGTCTGGAATTTCCAGTTCCTGGGCTTCTGAAAGCGCCCCGTCGGCAAAGGGGTGGTAACAGGATTCTCATGCCCCTGGGGCCCCGATTGCCTTGCTCCGGAGATTCGCCCCGTTATGCCGAAACCTGAAACGACCCGGTTTGTTTTGACCGGACCTCCATGTTTCCGATGTGAGCGGGAGACATCCCGCATGGTCCTGGGGGGAATAGATCGCTTCATGACAGCCAAGAAACCGGATCCGAGCAACCTGGATCTTTTTTGTGGTTTGATAAATCCATGGTCCCTCACTTCACCTCTTCTATGGTATTAGACAAGTCTTTCCTCCGAATCCGCAGGTCGACAGCCTTGCCACTCTTTTCGCCGCCCCCTCCCTGCACTACTCTGCGAAGGGCCTTGAGCGCAGCCTTGTGGCAGACCCCGGCGATATCCGCGCCGCTGAAACCCTCGGTCCCGGCGGCCAAATCATTAGGGCTGACCCCTTTCGCAAGGGGCTTGTTTCGAAGATGTATCTCGAAGATTTCCTTGCGATCTTTTTCATCCGGCATGGAAATCTCCACCATCTCATCAAACCGTCCTGGCCGGAGCGCTGCAGCGTCGAGCATATCCACCCTGTTCGTCGCTCCGAGCACCAGGACCCCCTTCAGGTCTTCGATCCCGTCCAATTCCGCCAGGAACTGACTGAGCACTCTCTCCGCCACATGGGAATCTGATGAACCGGCACTCCTAATGGGAACCAGCGCATCAATTTCATCGAAAAACACAATACACGGCGCGGCCTGCCTTGCCTTGTGAAACACCTCCCGCACCGCCCTCTCCGATTCTCCTACATATTGTGAAAGCAGGGCTGGGCCTTTCACGGAGATAAAGTTTACCTTGCTTTCGGTGGCAATGGCCTTGGCCAGCAACGTCTTGCCGCACCCGGGCGCTCCCGATAGCAGGATGCCTTTCGGAGGCCGGATACCTGCCTGCTCAAAGAGATGAGGGTATTTCAAGGGCCACTCCACCGCTTCTACAAGACGGTCTTTGACCGCCCCAAGGCCCCCCACGTCGTGCCAGCGTACATCAGGGACTTCAACAAAGACCTCCCGAATGGCGGATGGTTCAACCTCCCGCATCGCACCGAGGAAATCGTCCATGTGCACCTCGAGATTCGCGAGCTGCTCATAGGGAATCCGGGTTAAGCCGAAATCGATGTCGGGTATGATACGTCTCAGGCAGATCATTGCCGCTTCCCGACACAGGGCCTCAAGGTCGGCCCCGACAAAACCGTGCGTGATCTCTGCGAGATGGCCCATGTCCACATCCTGGGACAACGGCATCCCGCGGCTGTGGATTTCCAGGATTTCCAGCCTGCTGGTCCGGTCGGGAATCGGGATGGAAATCTCCCTGTCGAAACGGCCCGGCCGTCGCAGCGCCGGGTCCAGGGCATTGGGGATATTAGTGGCGGCAATGACAATGACGTTCTGTCGTTTGGTCAGCCCGTCCATCAGGGCAAGGAGTTGCGCCACCACACGTTTTTCCACATCCCCCACGACCTTCTCCCTTCTGGGAGCAATCGCATCGATCTCATCCAGAAAGACTATGCTGGGCCCCTTCTGGGAGGCTTCCTCAAAAATCTTCCGAAGGTGAGCCTCGCTCTCTCCGTAAAACTTATGCACCACCTCAGGACCGCTCACCGAAAAAAAGTTTGCCTCTGTTTCATGGGCGATAGCCCGGGCGATGAGAGTCTTTCCGCAACCCGGCGGGCCAAGAAGAAGAACCCCTTTGGGTGGATCGATCCCCAGCGTTTTGAAGATCTCCGGATAGCGCAGGGGAAGTTCGATCATTTCCCGTATACGCTGCACCTGCCGTTTGAGTCCCCCGATATCCTCATAGGACACCGAGGTCCTGGCCTCCTCCTTTGGCCCCTTTCCGATCACAAGCTGAGTTGTGGGGTTGATGATCACGGGCCCTTTTGGGGCGGTGTTTTCCACTTTGAAATCGGCGCTGCGGCTCCCAAACAGGGTGGCCCGAATTCGATTTCCTTCCATCACGGGCAGACCGTCTAAAAGGCTGCCGATGTATTTCAAGTCCCGGGTATCCGGGGTTATGGTAGTCGGGGCGAGGTGGACCCGTTGAGCGGGCCGACATGCATTTTTTTTAACCAGAACGAATTCATCGATCCCGGCCCCCGCATTTTCCCGGATGAGCCCGTCAAGTTGAATTCTGGATTGACCTCGAAGTTCTTTATAGGCCGGCATGGCCTTGCATACGGTATTCCGTTTTCCTGAGACTTCAACGATATCGCCAATGGCGACTTTCAGTTTTTCAAGGTCTTCAGGGCCCATACGGGCGAATGCCCGCCCCATATCTTTGCCGAGCGCCTCAGCTACCTTCAACTTTAGAGCAACCTCTTTCTTGTCAGCCATTGATAACCCCTATGATTGTTGATTCATACACTTTATCTCCAAAATACCGTTATTGCATGAAATCAGCATTTTCTCTTTGGGATAGTTCCGGGGCAGAAGGACTTCCTTCCTGTACTTTTTTCCCCTTTTTTCAGCATAGATACTAAGCAGGTCATCTTTGACCTCAATACGAACATCCTCGGCACTTACTCCCGGCATTTCAGCCAGTACAAGGGTGTGGTCTTCCTCTTCAAAGATATCCACCACCGGTTCGCGGATTTCCTGGACCACCGACTCTCCGGTTTTCTCATCCTTTCGTACGTTGCCGAAAGGCTCAACCTTGACCCCTTCACCGCCCAGGCCCATCTTGACGGAGAACCCCATGACCCCCTTAAGGTCTTCTCCATTGCCCTTAAACTTGATTTCACCGCTTTTCGAGAGCTCCTCCCCCTTTTCCGCCAGTTCACCGAGTTTTCCAACAAGATCGGTAAAACCTTCGAGTATCCCTCCAAACCCCATCTTCTTCCCGTTTTTTTCACTCATGGTCTTTCCCCTTCATCTTAATTCCCAGATGTTTGACTTTGGTATGAATCGTTTTATAATCGATACGCAATAAGCGTGCCGCTTTTGCCTTGTTTCCTCCGGTATGCTCAAGCGCCTTAGATATTATTTCCCGCTCCAAGGCAGCAGTTTGCTGGTGTAGTATACCTTTGTATGAAAAGTCTTTTTGTAAAATTCTTGTCATTTTCGGGGACGAACTTCGTTCGGAAACGGGCGCCCTGTCTATATCCAGGTGTTTATCGGTGATGATGTCATCCGCTAAGAGTACGGCCCGCCGAATGGTGGATCGAAGCTGCCTGACATTGCCGGGCCACTTGTAGGCGAGCAAAATATCGATGGCGGACTTGGAAAGTCGTTTTACGTTTTTCTCCAACTCAAAGTTGGTAATCTTTAAAAACCGGTTAGCCAGGTAAGGTATGTCGCTCGGGCGTTCCCGAAGCGGTGGAATCCTGATGCTGAATTCATTCAGCCGGTAAAAAAGATCCCGGCGGAACAAGCCTGATTCGACAGCCTTTTCAATGGGCTGGTTACTGGCAGCCAAAAGCCGTATGTCCACGTTATAAGGTTTGTGTCCGCCCACCCGAAAGGCCTTCTTTTCCTGCAGCACCCGCAAGAGGACGACCTGAGAATTCAGGGACAGGTTTGATATTTCGTCCAACAGCAGGGTGCCCCCTTTGGCCATTTCGAATTTACCCGGCTTTTGAAATAGAGCCCCTGTGAAAGAGCCTTTTTCGTGGCCGAACAATTCACTTTCCAAAAGCGTCTCCGGAATGGCCCCGCAATCGATGGCTACAAATGGGCCGCCGGAGCGGCAACTGGCGTTATGGATCGCCCGGGAAACAAGCTCCTTTCCGGACCCGGTCTCTCCCTGAATGACTACTGTGAAATCCGATCCTGCGACTTTCTTCACATCGGATATTATGCGGTCGATCTCCTCACTTGGCCCCATGCTCTGCCGCAGGGAGAGTTTTTCCTGCAATTGGCCGGAAAGTACCGTGACTTGTCTTTTGAGTTTCCGTTCGGCCAATGCCCGGTGCAGGACCCTGGCAATTTCAATGTGGTCAAAAGGTTTCGGCAGGTAATCATGGGCCCCCTTTTTGATTGCCATGACAGCGCTTGGGACATCCGCATAGGCGGTAATGAGAATGACCGGAAGGTCCGGATCCCATTTTTTTGCCTTCGTCATCAATTGAATCCCATCCATGCCCGGCATCTTGAAATCTGTAAACAGAATTTCAGGTAATTCGGATTTGATCAATTTCAGCGCATCAACCCCATTGTTGGCCATCAGGACCCTGCAGCCTTCTCGTTCCAGAAGACGGGATAGAAGGGTGCAGATCTCTTTCTCGTCATCAGCGACCACAACCTTTATGTCGTTTTCTTTCATGCCATTCGGCTCCATCGATTAAACGGTCCGGGAATCGGATAAACAACCTTGATTTGCTCGTCCAGCAAAGGCCCCAACGAGTGAAGCATACCTAAAAACAATATTCCCGTTTCCCCCGGACACAGTGTATCGTTGATTCGATCCGCGATGAATTGATCACGCCTTTTCAGCAGGGAATCACTCACCGGCTTCTGGTGCGCTTCGATCTTCATCGATTTCAAATTCCCGCCTGCAGTAAGATTTTTTTTTGTGAGTTCATATTCTTCCAGGAGGAGTTCCGGCGATTCGGTCCCCATAATCAGGGCCCCTTTATCCATCAAACGCATAAGTAGCCGGTGGTTTCTGCTTCCTGACGCAGCCAAGTCAGTAACAATCCCGGACTCATTGCCGCAAACAGGTAACCCGTCCTGATAGAGGCGAACTTTTTCAAACGACAGGTCCAGTCCCTCGACGGTCTTTTCAATTACCGTCCAGATTTTATCGATTAAATCGACCTTTCTTTTTATGCCCCTTATTCCCAGTTTTTGAAGGGCTGCTTGCCGCACCGGTCCGCTCAGTCTTCCCATATCGGCTTCGGTATGGAT
>Ga0272444_10003601_pt1 | contig 13874 bp, 9 predicted proteins | sample SSMForm13_FD_201033 | JGI IMG/M metagenome (GOLD analysis project Ga0272444, IMG submission 201033) | Marine sediment archaeal communities from Little Sippewissett salt marsh, Falmouth, MA, United States - SSM-Form-13 | ecosystem: Environmental > Aquatic > Marine > Wetlands > Sediment ...
AGAGAGGGCTGGGCAGATCCAGCTTCCTCAGGACCTACAGGGCAGAGGAAAGAAGATATCCAGGTGGTCAAGAGGACCATTTCGAGGTACCGAACCCTGACGTCATGGGAGCCAGGGCAGACACCGCATACAAGCATCTGGATGAGGACGGGCTGATAAGCCCTGAAACTTATGTTGCAGGAGGGGATGTCCTCATTGGAAAGACATCACCACCAAGATTCCTTGAGGAGCAGACTGATTTCCTCACTCCACAGAAAAGAAGGGAGACATCAATCACCGTGAGGCATGGAGAGGTTGGATGGGTGGACAGCCTCATGCTTACAGAATCAGAGAACGGAAGCAGGCTTGTAAAGGTCAAACTCAGGGACCAACGTATTCCAGAGCTTGGTGATAAATTCGCTTCCAGGCATGGACAGAAAGGAGTTGTTGGATTGCTTGTTCCCCAAGAGAACATGCCGTTTACAGCCAGCGGAATAACCCCCGATCTAATCATCAACCCCCATGCTATCCCATCAAGAATGACCGTAGCCCACGTGCTTGACATGATAGGGGGCAAAACAGGCTCCATGAACGGAGAAATAATCGATGGTACGGTTTTCTCTGGTAAGAGAGAGGACGCATTGAGGAAGGACCTGATCAGGTTCGGGTTCAGGCACAACAGCAAGGAAACCTTGTATGACGGGCTAACTGGCCGTATGATAGAGGCAGATATCTTCGTTGGCGTCATCTATTACCAAAAACTGCATCACATGGTGTCTGGAAAGATGCATGTGAGATCAAGAGGACCTGTGCAAATTCTTACAAGACAGCCGACCGAGGGAAAGGCCAGGCTTGGTGGTCTAAGGTTCGGAGAAATGGAGAGGGATTGCCTCATTGGCCATGGGGTGTCAATGGTCATCAAGGACAGGCTGCTTGATGAATCCGACGGTACTGTCCAGTACGTCTGTGGCAATCCAAGATGCGGGCATATTGCAGTTCTGAACCGCAGAGGAGAGCTGTATTGTCCAGTATGCGGCAACCGCACCAAGATCAACAACATTCAAACTTCATATGCTTTCAAACTGTTAATGGATGAACTGGCGTCGCTTGGAGTTATCATGCGACTGAAACTGGAGGACCTAGGATGATCCACAGCGTTTCAAAGAGGATAAGCGAGATTGAGTTCGCCTTCCTCTCACCTAAAGAGATCAGGAAGATGTCCGCGACAAAGGTCATCACCGCGGATACCTACGATGATGACGGATTCCCCATAGAAATGGGATTAATGGATACCCATCTCGGCATCATAGAGCCAGGTCTCAGATGCAAGACCTGCGGCGGCAGGGTGGACGAATGCTCCGGTCATTTCGGCCATATCGACCTTGCAATGCCTGTGATACATGTTGGATATGTCAAGCATATCAAGAGGCTTCTCAGTGCATCATGCAAGAAATGCGGCAGAATACTGCTCACCGAAGAAGAGCAGCAGGTCTTAAAAGAAAACCTGGACCAGGCATTGGATTTCTGGGACACTCCCATGGACAAGCTCACCTACATCAAGAAGGAGATCAAGACCCTGAAGAAGAGGATGGTGTGCCCCAACGAGGCATGCAACGAGGTGCAGGGCAAGATAACCCTTGACAAACCCACCACTTTCAGGGAAGAGGGGTACAAGCTCACACCAAAGGATGTCAGGGAGAGACTAGAAAGAATTAAGGACGAGGATCTCCCCCTTCTTGGATTGAACGACAAGGTGGTTAGACCGGAATGGCTGGTGCTAACTGCCCTGCCAGTTCCCCCGGTTACTGTTAGACCCTCCATCACCTTGGAATCTGGAGACAGGAGCGAAGATGATCTCACACATAAGCTAGTGGATGTCCTCAGGATCAACCAGAGGTTGAGAGAGAACAGGGATTCTGGTGCTCCGCAGCTCATTGTAGAGGATCTTTGGGAACTCCTTCAGTACCATGTTACTACATATTTCGATAATCAAACATCTGGAATTCCACCTGCCAGGCACAGGTCAGGAAGACCATTGAAAACCCTGGCACAGAGGTTGAAAGGAAAAGAAGGAAGGTTCAGATCGAACCTTTCTGGAAAGAGGGTGAACTTCTCCTCTCGTACAGTCATATCACCAGACCCACTGCTTTCCATCAATGAGGTCGGTATTCCAAAGAAGGCTGCCAGGGAGCTTACCGTACCTATCAGGGTGAACCAGCACAACCTTGAGAAGATGCGCAATTTCGTGCTCAGAGGGGAGTTCCCAACCGACGAGCACGGCATGTACATGGCAGGTGTCAACTACATTATCAGACCAGACAATAGAAGGATAAAGATCACCGAAAGGAACGCGGAGACCGTGGCTGAAAACCTTGATATCGGGTACATCGTGGAAAGACAGCTGGTAGACGGCGATATCGTGCTGTTCAACAGGCAGCCATCCCTTCATAAGATGTCCATGATGGCCCACGAGGTCAGGATCATGGAGGGAAGAACATTCAGGTTCAACCTTGCTGTATGCCCCCCATACAACGCTGACTTTGATGGAGATGAGATGAACCTTCACGTGCTTCAGAGCGAGGAGGCAAGGGCTGAAGCTCGCATATTGATGAGGGTGCAGGAGAACATCATATCCCCAAGGTTCGGAGGCCCGGTAATAGGAACGATCCACGACCATGTCACTGGGTTGTTCTTCCTGACCCACAAGAACCCCTTGTTCACCAAAGAGCAGACCATCTACATGCTGTCAAGGATCAGGGATGTAGAAATGCCGGAGCCGGACGTGGACGGCAAGTTGTGGTCAGGAAAGGCATTGTTCTCTCTGACACTTCCAAATGACCTTGACATCGATTTCCGCTCCTCTATTTGTGAGAATTGCAATGAATGCAAGGGTATTGACTGCCCAATAGATGCTTTCGTACGTGTTAGGAAGGGGCAGTTACACTGCGGTACAATAGATGCCAAAGCTGGTGGGGCATTCAAGGGCCAGATCCTTGACAAGATCGCCAGGGATTACGGCTCCGATGATGCAAGGCGCTTCATTGACCTTGTCACCAAGATCGGTATTGCAGCCATCATGGTAAGAGGCTTCACAACTGGTATCGATGACGAGGACATACCCATGGAAGCAAAGCAGCAGATCCATGCTGAACTCATTGGCGCCAAGAAAAGGGTCAACGAGCTTGTCGATGCCTACAAGACAGGCATACTAGAGCAGCTACCAGGCAGGTCTCTGGAGGAAACCCTGGAGGTGGAGGTCATGAAGGTCCTTGGTATGGCCAGAGACAAGGCAGGCCAGATTGCAGGCAAGCACCTGGGTCTGGAGAACTCCGCTGTTGTCATGGCCAAGAGCGGGGCGAGAGGGTCCATGCTGAACCTTTCTCAGATGGCCGGGTCCATTGGACAGCAGGCTGTCAGAGGTGAGAGGATCAGCAGAGGATACTCCAACCGAACCCTTCCTCATTTCCAGATAGGAGATCTGGGTTCAGAGGCAAAGGGCTTCGTGGAATCATCATACAAATCAGGATTGAACCCCACCGAATACTTCTTTCACAGCATGGGAGGGAGAGAGGGGCTTGTAGACACAGCTGTCAGGACATCCAGATCAGGTTACATGCAGAGAAGGTTGATCAACGCATTGGAAGACCTGAGGGTCATGAGCGACGGGAGCGTAAGAAACACCGCCCAGAACATCGTACAGCTGATATACGGGGACGATCTAGTGGATCCAACAAGGGCTCATGGTGGAAAGGCCATCGACCTTGACTCTATCCTTCATGAATTAGGGGGGGATGAATAATGGCAAAACATGATACGATCAAGGCCTTCATGAGAAGAGGATTGGACGAGCAAACCTCCAAGATCCTCGCAAATGCTGGGTTCAGGCTCAGCTCCCTGAAAAAAGCCGAGTTCGACGAGCTGATAAAATACCTGCCAGAAAAACTTGCTATTGATGTTATGAAGAAGGTCGGGAACAAGAATCCTACAACCAAAAAGAAGAAGGACGACAAGGTAGTCAAGGAAAAGGCAAAGACCAAGGAACCGCCAAAAAAGAAGAAATTGGGGGGAGAGCCGATCGATATTCCAGACAAGTTCAAGAAACTCTCCCCAACCGCAATGAAGATCAAGGAGCAAGTTGAGAAGGAAGGGGAAAATCTTCCATACATCGTTCTTGAAAGGATATCCAAGGTTATTGACGAGGAAAAGATGAGCAAGAAGGTCACAGATAAGCTGTTGGCAAAGACCTTGGAAAACTATGAAAAACGCAAGATCGACCCCCACGAAGCAGTTGGGATCCTCTCAGCTCAATCAATTGGGGAGCCAGGAACCCAGATGACCATGAGGACCTTCCACTATGCTGGTGTAGCGGAGATGAACGTTACCCTGGGTTTACCAAGGTTCATCGAGATCGTGGATGCCAGGAGAACTCCCAGCACTCCAATGATGGAGGTCCATCTATCAGACTCAATCAAGAATGACAAGGAGAGGGTTAAATCCCTAGCTGCAAGGATAGAGAGGGTCAGACTCATTGACATTGCGGACCTGGAGACCAATATTGACGACATGGAGATCATTGTCAAGCCAAACATGGATAAGATGGAAACAAAAGAGATGTCCCTGGATGATGTCGAGAAGGCCATCAAAAAGAGCAGAAAACTCCATGCTCAATACGAAAAGGACGGCAACAACTTCATCATACGAACCAATGCTCCATCATTCAAGAAACTATATATGCTGGGTGAGAACCTCAGAACACTCATGGTCAGAGGCATTCCAGACATTAAAAGGGCTATCATAAGAGGGGGGGACGATGGATATGTTATCTATACAGAAGGTTCGGCACTAGCCCAGGTGCTGGAACTGGATGAGGTTGACGGCCAGAGAACCACCACCAATAATATCATCGAGGTTTACGACGTGCTTGGTGTTGAAGCAGCGAGGTCCGTTATCATCGAAGAGGCGTTCAAGACATTGAACGAGCAGGGACTGGCTGTTGACAAGAGACATATCATGCTTGTCTCGGATATGATGTGCTTTGATGGTAATGTCAGGGCCATTGGCCGTCATGGAATATCCGGTAGAAAATCCAGTGTCCTTGCCAGAGCTGCCTTCGAGATCACTTCAAGACATTTACTGGATGCTGGTCTCACTGGAGAGGTAGATACACTCAATGGAGTTGCTGAGAACATCATCGTGGGACAGCCTATAATGCTGGGCACTGGCGCCGTAAAGTTAATGTACAAACCAAGAAATAAAAGTAGGTGATAAAAATGGATATCAGTAGAAACCTGAAGAATGCAATATCGAAGGGAAAGGTGGACTTCGGCCTGGAGCAGGCCATTGCCAATGCAAAAAAAGGCAAGGCAAAGTTGCTCATAGTAGCTTCCAACTGCCCAGAAAGAAAAAAACTGGCAACCTATAAGAAAGGATTAGTTCACATGTATGAAGGGGATAATGTTACTCTTGGCACCGTAGCTGGAAAGCCATTCCCGATATCCGTCATCAGCATTATTGATGACGGCGATTCAAATTTGATCAGTATGCTCAAGAAGGAGCAACAATGATTACCCTGGATGCACAAGGCCTGAAATTGATATCCATGTTCGAGTCCGTGACCCACACCAGGGTCAAGGACTGCATCCAACTTGAAGACCGTGTGATTTTTATCGTTGAAGAGAACCAGATAGGTATTGCCATTGGAAAGAAGGGCAAGAACGTAGTAGACCTAAAAAGAAGGCTAAAGAAGAATGTCCAGCTAATTGAATACTCTTCAGACCCTGTTAAGTTCCTAAAGAACATCTTCAGGCAATACAACCCACAGAACGTTTATCTCGAGGAGAAGGATGGCAAAACATATGGAAGGGTTGAGGTTCCGACCAAAGAAAAGGGACGGGCAATAGGTGCCAAGGCATCGAACCTCCAGATTGCAAAAATGATAATCAAGAGGCATTTTGATATCGAGAACATATTAATTACCTCGGGTCCTCTTGAATCCTGATCTAATGGATTAGTAGTATCGTTTTTTCCATATATGGTGCATAATTTTAATATCTGGATTGATATTCGGTGATTGAGATGAACAAAGCATATGCTTGGTTCAGGGTTGTCAGGCCCCCCATCGTGTTCATTGGTGTGTTCGGTGCCATAGCCTGCGCCCTCATTTTCGAAAAGGAGCTTACGTGGAACTTCTGGGTGACAATGGCAGCCTGGGGTGTTCTTTGGGGCGGCATTATGGTCCACAATGATTATACTGACCTGAAATCAGATGCTGTGAACAGGCCCAACAAGGCCGTTCCCTCAGGAGCAATTACTCCATTCCAAGCACATTGGGGAGGCATGGCAATGATGGTCCTGCCCCTACCAGTGATCTTTATGGTCAACTATCCATTGGGCATGGAATATGCCATTTCCGCAACCTTTTGGGCCTTTACTCTCTTTCTTGTTGGAGTGCTGTACAACTACTGGGGAAAGAACTGGCATGTGGTTGGCCACTTCCTTGTAGCATGGGGTGTCGCCATCATACCATTCTACGGAGCAGCTGTGGTTGAACCAATGAAAGGGGCTATCGCTACAGCCCCTCTCTTCCTTGGAGTGATCATTGGCGAGATAGGAAGGGAGATAATTGTATGCGCTGGTGATTATCATGGAGATGTCGCTGCTGGCTGGAAGACAGTTCCAACAGTCCTTGGAAGGAAGAGGTCCATGCAAATCGTTCCTTTCTTTTTCCTTGGATACCTGTTGATATTGCTACCTGCAATCTGGTATTCTGATAAGTTCACGGACATCTACTTGCTAGCAAGCATCATATTCATAATTGGTGTTTATTGCATGTGGGGTCTGATCTATAGGGTCATGGGGACCACGAAGGAGGAGGAAAAGGTATGGGGTGCATTCGAGCTATATGCAAGAACCGGAACCAGACTGTTCATCATATTCCATGAGTTCATGTTATTGGCTGAGGCATACTTGGATTTAAATGTTCTACATTTCTTTTGATCATTAAAAGAGGAAAAAGGTTCATTGAGAAGATAAGGTTGGGAGTGATATTCAGCTCAAGTACACCAGTGCGAATCCCACCTGCAGGGCCATGAGGATCAAGTACATATGGACCCATATCAGGGAATTCTCTGTCTTCTTTGTCTTCTTTGTGTCGTGGCTCAACATGAGGACAACATAGAAGGACCATCCTATCAATGGTGTTAGGTGAAGGGCTTTGAAGGTAAGCACATTCAAACTTGTACCCAATGGAATCATCACAAAGGGCAGCATGAAGAACGGGATTATCATGTTCTTGGCCCTTCTCACCCCGTATATGACAGGTAGTGTGTTCATGCCGAACTTCTGGTCCCCAGGGATGTCCGTGAAGTCTTTGGTCGCAGAGGCACCTATCAGGAAGACGAAGAGTATCAATCCAACATACCATATGGCTGGTTCTAGTGGATTGGTATAGTTAAAAGCGGTCCAACCACCCAACAACAGAACCCAGCTCCTGGCTGCTGCTATGGTAATGTTTGACACCCAAAGACGCTTTTTGAGCCTGAGAGGTGGAATGGAATACAATACCGTTATCAAGGTAAAGATCCCGGCCACAAAGGTGAATGTCGGACCGATTATTAGCGCAAGGAAAAGAGCCATTGAATAGAATAAAACCGAGAAGAACAACGCATTGTTCAGGTTAATCATTCCAGCTGGAATAGGCCTGTAGGATTTGTTGACCTTGTCAATGTTCAGGTCGAATACTTGATTGAATGCGTTGCTCGCACCGTTCAGCATAGCAAAGACCGAAGCTGCCAATATTAAAAAGAACAGCTCATTGACTTCCAATGAATGGTTGTAGAAGCCCACAGCTATAATGCCGCCTGAAAATACGCCTACTCCCGGAGCTAGCATCGTGAAGGGCCTGACTAGGCCTATTATGGCTTTCACATTGTTATAGCGTTCCATGTTGTTCCACCGATTTCTCCACCATTCACGAGAGAGTACCTAAACTGGAGCACTTTTTTCTCGTCAACCCTTCATAAGTACAATCTATTTATATATCTTGTTCTCATATATGAACGACCAGAGTAATAAGCGAGTGTGAAACTGAAAAAAAGGAATAAATGATGAATAAGCGAGGGTATAAATGGAGTCGTTCATAACCTTGACCAACAACGAAAAGATACTTCTCTATCTACTACCGTATTCAAGACAGGACTTTGGTATGGAAGTACCTATCAGGTTTACCCAGAAAGGGATATCTGAAGCACTATGCATCAGCCAGAGCCATGTTTCATATGCAGTCAATGCATTGAAGGAAAAGAACTTGATCACCGAGGAATTGGCGTATATCAAGGGTGGAAAGAGGAGAAGGAAGACCTATTTCCTCTCAGATATTGGATACAAGAACGCAATGGAGCTTGAGGAAAGGGTTGGTCAGGAAAAGGCCAAGGTCAGGACCAATGAGGGAGACATTGAGGTCCAGCTCTGCGATGTCAAGACCTATCTTGAGGAAAGACTGCCTCTTTGGCAGCTCGTGGACTGTATTGATGACAAAGGCATAGTGGATGTTTCAAGATTGAAAAAGCATGATAAGGAGAACATCGAAGAGGCTCAGGAATATAAAACATCCAAACCTGCTGAAGGAATGGCATCAGAACCATCAGCAGACGAAGATGTAGACAAGGATGTCAGGAACCTAGCGGAAGAGACACTGGAAGAAAGCGTTGAGACCGCTTTGAAGTTCTTGAGAGAGGAGATGGGACTCGCAAAGAGGTTGCGGAAGGAGTCGATCAAGGTAGGCAGGCGGCGCATCAAGAAAACGATGAATACCGTCAAGAAGATGAGAAAGAAGCTGACATGAAATCATGAATTCCCCATAAGCTCATTTTGCATTTTTTTGTATTCGATAATGATTGGAATCTAAAGTCTTTCTGGCTGATCAGGCCCTGCTTCGCTATCACTGATCTTCTTTACATCTTGGTCCAAATGTTTTTCTGGGCCCCCAGTAGCAGTACTGAGATTCGTTGATTTTGGTCCCATTCCCTTTTTCCGCTTGATAACCGCCCATCCTGCAAGAGGTATGGGCAGGACAACAACCGCGAATATTAAGCTAAAGATCATCATGCTGGCGGTAATGGCTCCAAAGTCCTGCAGCAAGGGAATGTCAGCTATGAGCAGCACACCGAAACCCGCTATTGTGGTCACTGCACTGATGATCAATGCTCCACCAGTATTTGAGAGGGTGCTTTTCATGGCATCATGGGGTCTTGGATACCTTTTTGTCTCCTCCCTGAACCTTTCTATGACATGGATTGCATAATCGATTCCAAGCCCGACAGTAAGTGCGGTGACCATTATGGTCAGAATGTTCAATTCTATGTCCAGTAAGACCATTGTGCCCAGGACCCATATAATGGTAAAAGAGATTGGTATCAAAGCTATTCCACTGAGGATTGGGCTTCTGTAAAGTATCAATAGAGTAATGAAAGCAAATAATACGGAAAGAGCCGTGGAGGTTATCTGGGACATCTGAAGGGCTTCCATTGTCTGTATCACCATTACTAGGTTGCCAGTGGTCCTGAATTCAATATCTTGCTCCTCCAGGGGCTTTACATCCTCTTTCAATTGGTTCTTGACCGACTCCCCTTCCTTGACTGCCTGGCTCGAGGCCGTGATCCTGATGACCCCCGCATCAAAACGGCCGGGTTCAGAATAGGGTATGTCCTCATCCTCATGAACAAAGGTATGGAAGTATTCTTGTACAGTTGTACCAGCAAGCGGGTCGGTTACTGTGGTGTTTTGCACCATATACTGGAACAATGCCCTGACATCGGAATCCTGACACTGTGCATTTGGAAGGCCGTTCCCATCGAAATTGTAGGTATCCATTATTGTGGAATTGGTCAGGACCATCCTCTGTATCAAGGTGATCACGGATTGGGCTGCACCAACACTGGCTCCCGAGCCAGTATTGATGACAAAAGAATCATCTCCAGCATTTTCCATTGTTCTTGAGATAGCATGCAAGGCATCGGTGGTTGCCATGTCATCCTCTATGAGTATGTATACCTGGGTATAGGATCCGGCACTAAGTTCTGATCTTAGTTCTTTCTCTGTTTTTATTGATTCCCAGTCCGAGGGAAGGAAGGTCTCCATGTTGAACTCCGTGCTTATGGATGGAATGGCTACCACAGAAAGTATGCTCCCTAGAATTACCACAGCTATGATAGCAACCTTGGCCTTGCGAATACCGTTATACATCCTGGCCATTGCATGGTTGACCCATGGTACCTTTCTACTCTTCAAGGGGTCGCTCTTCTTCCTATCAAGTATGAACCTTACAGATGGATAGAATGTGATGGTAAGGAAGAATGCAAAGAAAATTCCAAGACCGCACATCACTCCGAACTCTCTTATGGGTGGCAGTGTGGATGATAGATTTGAAAGGAAAGCTACAACTGTGGTTGCCAGTGCCAGCAGTAGAGCCATTCCCACCTTTTCAATGGTAATCTTCAGAGAATCAATGACGCTCCTGCCGTTTCTAAGCTCTTCATTGTATCTTCTAGAGACATGGACCGAATAGTCAACACCTAGACCAACCACCAATGGTATCACGGCCATATCGATGATGGTAAAGGTCTTTCCAAAGAGCACCATTGCCCCAAAGGTCCATATTATCGCTATGAGCAGTGTCAGCATTGGCATTATGACATAAGAAAACTTTTTGAAACTGGAATAGAGGATTAGTGTGGTAAGAACCGTAATACCCACTGCCAGTACAGCTGCGTTCCTTGGAAGGTTCTGCTCTACCTCGTAGGCAATGAGGTTCTCACCGGTCTGTTTTTCTTCGATCTCGAAGAAATATACGTCGTGGATTGCTTCCTTGATGCTGCCTGCCGCGGTTCTAGCCTCTGTTCTGGTGATGGTGCCATCGATCTTGATGATGATGAACGTAGAGGAAGCCGTCATGGTCTCGTTATTGAAATCCTTTGAGAGAAAGAGCTCGAAAAGAAGGCTTACATCCTCCGGTGAAACGCTGCCGATCAGGCTATTGCCCCCACCAAACTCCTCGGTGAAATTTGCATCCACGCTGCCGTTCATTACCCCTTGTAACATGGTCATCCAGAACATTATTCTTCCATTGGATGCTTCCGCCAGTGTGATGTTCTCGTTGTACTGGACCTTTTTGCTGTTGTAATTGATCTCGTACTTGACCAAAATGTTGAAAATATCTGCCAGGCTCTGGGTTTCAAGCACTCCGTCAATATCTCTTGCTACTACTGTGAGATTGTACTGTTCTCTAAGAGCCTGTGGCGTGAGCACTGAGTTGTTTTCATTATCCTCAGTGACATAGACGAGCTGCAGGTAGGGTTCTTCCCCGAAATAATCTATCACCTTCTCATTGGCCCTAGCAGTTGGACTGTCGGGCATGAACTGGCTCAGCTCTGTTTCAAATGCTAGTCCGGGCAATACCGAAAGAAAACCCGCTGTAACAAGTATAACCAGTATTATTATGGTACCTGGCCTTTTCTCAACATTACCGCCGAGCCATTTCAACATGTTGTTGACCTCCTGTTTCATAAAGGTTATTGTTCAATGGATGGTGCGGTTGAGGTGGGATGAAGACTGCATCATCCATGTTTTGCTGTTGAGAGCACGTATGAGGGTTCATGAACCTTGATGTGCCGAGCATTCCAGTCCAGCCTCAAACCTGTACCTTTCCTCCACAGAAAGGGCATTCCACCTGGGTCTCTCCTGGACTTAGGATGACATATGCCTTGTTTCCGCATTTCAAGCAGTGTATCTCCCTCTCCTGATCTGCCTGGACTGCTGGACTTGCATCGGCTGAACCTGCCACACCTGCTGCTGGTGCTGTTCCAGTTTGAGCTGTTTGTATGGTTTGAGCCTGGTTTCCAGAACCCTTTCCCTTTTTGACCTTGAGGAAATAGACAGCAACTGCTATGACTACCAGAAGAAAAAGACCGCCCGCTATTGGAAGCATGGAGCTAGTAGTGCCTCCATCCTCTTCCTTTTCCTCTACCAGAATTTTGAAGTTGCTTGACTTCTTTGTCTCGATATTGTCATAGACCTCTATCCTGAGGGTGTGCTCTCCTGGATCAGCTGCTTTCCATTCCAACTTGGCATCCAAAGTTCCCTCTCCAGGAACCGTTACCGTGGTACTGGTAAGCGTGGAGGTGCCCTCCATCAATCTGACCATGATACCATCTGCATCATTATCCCCAGAGTTTTCTAGTGGAACATCTATAGTGAAGGTCTCACCCTCATCGACCTTGTCAGGCAGCTGCTGGATCACATTTGACAGGCTGTCACTGAAATCAATGGCATAGCCCTGGCCTTGTACAAAATCATCAATTGTCAGACTGTACAACCTGAGCCTAGAGTGCTGGTATACAACCTGCTTGGCATTTCCATTGAGTTCTGGGGAATAGTATTCCTCGGTGTACAATGCACCGTCCTCTTCCTCGGAGTAGAAGACAAAGCAGTTGTACCCTGCAACTGTCTCGGTCCTGAGGCATTTGTAATTGATTGTAACGGAGTCAGTTTCTGAATAATCATCAGTGCTGCTGCCCTCTTCCACAGTGGTATCAGTGGTTCTTGTGGTGGTGACATCCCATTCCTGGCCGACGTAAAGCTCTCCTGAGCCCTTGAACTTCTCAAGTGGGTTGGTATAATCTATTTCGGCCTTTGTGGTGGTGGTGGATATGGCGCTGCCGCTCCTTACCGCTGTTGCATTCTCTTTCACTGTCTCGAAGCTGCCCTCGGTCCACCATAGGTTGCGGTCCACTGACTGGGTGGCGGTAATGATACCCACATTGGCCTCCCCCTCCTCATGCTGGGAAATCCGATATGCGGTGTGGGTGCCAGAATTTGTTGATATGTCTTCCTTGGCCTTGACCTCTACAATGGCACTTTCCATCTGGACCATGTATGCTCCAATGAACTCCGAGGGCTCTCCTGGAGTTGATTCATAGGTGTACTTGTCTCCCACGTTCTGATCCCGTTCTTGGGTCAAGGTCTCAGGGCTTGTTTCGCTTCCCTGGTCGACAATGACATCTATCCTGTCTGATGCTATAGTATTGGATACCCAGTTGGAGCCGTCATTGAACCTGATGCTGATCGTGGTGTCATCATCAGAACCTGAGGTTGTATCCCATGAATAGCTCCATGTCCTGTACCCATCAGAGGATGAAGTTGGCTGCCAGTTACCGTTGCCAATTTTAATTTCCACATCCTGAACATTGAGAATGCTGTCCTTTGTCTCTCCTTGGATCGTTACAGTGCCGAACACAGTCTCTCCAGGGTATGGTCGGCTGATTCTCACTATTTTATCTGGAGCGATATCTAAATATCTTTCATTATTGGTCTTGTCATAAATTGCCATGGCACTCCATTTAACATTTGACGGATTACCAAGTGATACCTTTTTTACCGATATGGTTAAGGTATCGCCGCTGGCACTTGCAGATACTGACAAAGGGCTGGTGGTCTGGGCGTTAATACCTTGGGCAGAGCCCTCCTTGTACTGGATTATGTAGTCGCTACTACCTGCTGCGATGAAAAAGACGTATTGATAGCCCTCTGCATCACTTATTGTGCCCTGGACTCGAAGCTTGAAAACAATATCCTCAGCCAAACCTCCTGATTCCTCGTAGGAGGTCATCCGAACTACATCCACTGCATCGTTGGTGGATGCATGTGTGTATTGGCCAACAGCATTAAGCTTGAGAACGTCGTCCAATGGATCGTAGTACTCAGTATCCAAAGCCGCCTGGGAGTTCAGGGGCACGATTGCTAGGAACAATAAGCCCATTATGACTAATGAAAGCTTTCTCATGGGTACACCAATCCATAGATTTTTTACACATTATATAAAGGTAATCTTGATATATGAA
>Ga0272444_10003602_pt1 | contig 13871 bp, 14 predicted proteins | sample SSMForm13_FD_201033 | JGI IMG/M metagenome (GOLD analysis project Ga0272444, IMG submission 201033) | Marine sediment archaeal communities from Little Sippewissett salt marsh, Falmouth, MA, United States - SSM-Form-13 | ecosystem: Environmental > Aquatic > Marine > Wetlands > Sediment ...
GTCCTTCGAATATCAAAAGACAAGATCTGAACATCCCTCTTGGATTTTCAAGTCAACGGGTGGACATCCTCACGCAGTTCGTAGTCTCGATCGTCTCGTAGCATCGCCCAGATGACACGTACCATGTGCCGTCCCAATGCACGGATGGCTTGATTGTGCGTCTTTCCTTGGGCACGTTTGCGATCGTAGTACGCGCGTGATTCGGGTACACACCCGATGTGTCGAGCGACAGTAGTCATCATCGCTGCTTTGCAGCGTGTGTTGACCTGCCTGGGAATCCGTGCTCTGGACATATCCCCGGACTGATGTGTCAATGGGCACATTCCCAGGTAGAGGGCCAGGCTTGCCTCCGTGTCGAATCGTGCGAGTGTCCCGATCTCCCCAGCCAGTTCAGCAATCGATGTCTTGCCAAAGCCAGGGATGGTGGACAAGCGGCGTGCGATCTCCGACTGATCGGCCAGCTCCTCCATCGCATCGTCAAGTGCACGGATCTGCTCGTGGAGTTCCAAGATGCGTCTTGCATCCTGGATGATCATCGGACCGACATACTCGACTTCGTTAGAGAAGCGTGCCTTTCGTTGCCATGTTCTGATGTGCTCAGCGTACTTCGCACCCACAGCACGGATCTGCATCACGGTAGAGGTTCGCAGTCTGGCAAGCTGGCGAAGATCTTCTCGTGACGTAATGAAACGAAGGAACCACTTGTTGTCCGCATCGTTCGTCGCAGCAAGCAGTTCAGGACAGACAGCCTGCAGATCTGCCTGCATGCGATTGAGCACGCGCATCTTCTCAATCACCAGGCGACGTCTTCGTCGACTGAGTCGCTTGAGCTTCTCGTTCGCCTGGGAGCTAGGGATCACCTCCTGGATGGCGGCCTTGGCCAGCGGGAGCTGGTCTTTGAGCTGGAACAGCTCAAGGATCTTGCGTGTATCGATCGGATCGGTCTTCGCTGCGCCAGGAAAGACTTCCTTGAAGCGTGCGAGCTTGAGGTTGTTGACGTTGAACAGCCGGTAGCCCTTGTCCTGAACCAGACGATCGAGAGGACGGGCGTACCCGTTGTATCCTTCCATGGCGACAGCAACAGGGAGTGACAGCTCGAAGCGGTGTGCCTCGACGCGCCGGAAGAACTCAGAGAAGCCGGCATCGGTGTGGGAGATGTCGAACTCCTCAAGGATCGAGCCGTCTGGGGTTGCGATGCCTACGCGGTGGGCTCTACAGCCAACGTCAATGCCGACACAGAGATGGGGAATCATACAGGGCCTCCTTGCAGCCGGATCTTCCATCCAGACGATCTCGTCTACTGCTCAGAGCCACAAGCAACTCGTACCGAGCTGCCTAGCACCATCCCGGTAGACGTTCCTGGATGGCACGAAAGACGGGGGCGGCATTTCAGAACCGAGCAGTCAAAGACTGCCGACCCCATGAGCCACACCCCCGTCAAAGTCAGTTTACCTCAACTGAGGTGTGCTCGTCTCCGCGCAAAATCCAATGGTAGACCCTGAAGCGGGGCCCGGCGGAAGAAGCGCAGGCAATACGGTATGCGTCCGCCGATTCTCATCCGTACAAAATCCAGTGATAGACCTCGAAGATGTCTATCAGCAATACGAGGGGAAAAAGGGTACAAACACTAATCGGGTAGATTGCTAAGTGCTCTCAATCCACCTAGAATCATGCAAGAAGAACCACACCACGTGGCAGGTAGAAGGAAAGAGGGAGAGCGGCTCATGCGAAGAAGGAAGACTCGGCGGCCGTGGCTGCGAAAGTCGGTTGATTGGCTGAAGCGGCAGCTCTACCGGCCTACTGTCACTGTCGTGTTACCCCTTGCAGTATCACTGTCGGTGCGCGGCGGCATGGCGCTCGCACGTGTCTCATTCCCGGGGGGCACTGCTGGGAACATCGGGTTCATTGTTGTCCTCTGGCTTGTCGGGTTCATGTTTGTGCGGGCCAACTCAGTGATGGCCGTGAGTACCATGATCCCACAGCTAGTGAGGCTTGATGGCCTTGCGAAGCCCCCGGGACGAGAAGTCATCATCCGCTTCCTGAGGGGTGATCTAGATCAGCTCTACCAAAGCCTGAAGGGCGTTCTGGATCCGCAGGGAACTGACATGGGCAAGTCCGATCTCGATTACTTCACAACCAGCTGCTTCCGAGAGGGACGGGGCGTCTACTGCGGTGTCGAGAGCGTACTTCCTAGCAGGTACTACGACGTATACCCAGACTACCTGGAAGAACACAAACGCAACCGAGAGAAGAGGCCAGACTCGAGATCGTACAGGATCCTTCTTGCAACTCGCGCACACCTCCGTCGAGATTGGCTGAGAGACAAGAGAAGGTTCGAGGAATTCTGCCGCTGGCACCGCGACAACAACGTTCAGCTACTCCACGTTGCACCCAGAGCCGCCAAGAAAGAAGCGGAAGAATTGGACCTGCGCACGACAGATATCGGACTGTGGGAGAGCCAGTATGCTCTGCTATTCACGCCTCTGGACGGTGGTGATGTTCGGCTTTCGATGGCCACACAAGGCAGTGGGATGTTCGAGTCGTGCTGCAAGTACCTGGAGGAGCTGAGAGCGTCTGCCACAGCTGTGGAATGCCCTCCGGTGCTGGTCGATCCGGATCTCGCAAGCCGATGGGAAGAGTATGTGTTCCCGGATCGCCGCGTGAAGCGCCTCAAACCTTTCCTCGTGCATGTTCTGAAGTCGAAACGGGAGTCGAAGATCCTAGATGCAGCAGTCGGCATTGGCTGTGAGACCGTGATGCTGCGGAATGATAGGTGGAAGGTTCGAGGGAATGAGTTCGAGGAGAGCTTCCGCAATGTGGCCCGGAAGTACGCAGCAAACCACGGCATTGCCAAGCTCGATCTGGACAAGTCCGACTGGACTCAGCTGAGCCGACTCTACGGAGAGGAGGCCTTCGGGGCCGTCTTGGTGCTTGGGAACTCCATTTGCTTACTTCCGACGCTCGGTGCCGTCAAGCGGTCTCTCGAGGAGTTCCATCGAGTGCTGGAGCCAGGTGGGCTGCTAGTCATAGACGAGAGGAATTTCTCTAGGATCATAGAGAAGGAGGCGGAACTAGCAGCTAGTCCAGCGGCCGGGCACTCCAAACACCGGGTGATGTATTGTGGCACAACAGTTAGAGGGTGTCCTATCGACATAGACACTACTGAAAAGAGGGTAATCTGGGCCTGCTATGAGAACGGCACCGAGGGAGCAGACTCGTCTAGCCTGCAGAAGAAGACAATTGGGGAGTTCGAACTCTACGCGTTCGACGAGGGTGAACTAGCCAGGACCCTCGAGGACTGCGGGTTCACAGAGGTCACCCCGTACTCGGACTTGGACACAACTCCCGGCCGCAAAGAAGACGCGGTATTCATTACATATGTTGCGACGAAGCCAGAGGATCCAACTGAGAAGTCACCACGTCCGCTGCTTCGGGATGATGGCTCGTCGACCGATGAATGGGAAGCGCTCGGAGAGGGAGAAGTCGTATTGGCGAGCGAGTGTCCAGGTTCGAACGGTCCCTGCCTGCAGAAGGTTGGCTCTGGCGACCCCAATGGAGGCTTCAGAAAGCTTGAGGAACCCGCGATTCGTCCCCTCACACTGACCGCTTGGATCCTACATCCATCGACCAGAGGAGGGGGACCGGCTGACAGAGTTGCGCTTGAGAGTGAGGCAGGTGACGGTTACGGCTTCTGCCTCACTCAGAGAGGGACAGCCCTTTGGATAGAGCGCAGGGATGAGCAGAAGCCTCTTGCGCTCGCGAAGAAGAGCGTCCAATTGCTTGAGGATACGTGGTACCGGTATGTCCTGCGGATGGGGGCGGGGGGGTGTGTCGAACTACGCGTTTTCGACGAAGGCGGGCACGAAGTCGAGCAGATCCTTGGGACTGTGGACAGTACGCACACCACATTCGACCGGGTGACAATCCGTGGAGGTGCGGAGTACTACGCCCGAGGGATAGAGGCTTCTCGGGGATAGGCGAACGGTGCGGAAGAAGGCAATTGGACGGGGGCGCTCTCCGTTGATGGCAGCGATCTGGCTGTACGCGGCGGGAGATGAGCTGGATCAACCACATCCGGGAGGTGTCTTGCCGTCATCAGCAATCTGATTGGACGAAGCGGAGGTGGGGACGGTGTCGAAGGAGATCTGGAAGAGCCCACTGTATCCGGCGACCGATGCAGTTGGTGAGAAGCACATGATTGATGTCACCCAGTCGATATCGGCTGGCCTCAAGCACAATGAGGCACTGGTTGGGCACATCATTGGCTGGATGAAGGAGCGCGGATTCACGAGGGTTCTCGACTTCGGTGCTGGTGCGTTGCGTCACACGCTTGCGCTGCTTGACGCTGGGCTCGAGGTTACGGCGGTGGAGTTCAAGCAGGCCTACTCAAGGGACAAAGCTGGCGAGAAGCTCAAAGCGGCACGTAGCAGAGAGGGATTCATTGAGCTGTATTGGCCCTCCGACTTCCTCAAGAAGCCGGCGAAGAAGTACGACGTTGCCGTGCTTGCGTTTGTCCTGCAGGTTGTGCCGAACAAGACTGACCGTGTCCGTATCCTCAAGGAAGTCGCGAAGCGGTTGGATCCAATTGGTCCTCAGCGTATCTACTACGCATCTCGATTCGGCGACGCGAAGAACCTAAAGGACGATCGCAAGTATAAGGACGGATGGATACGGGGCAGTGGTGCTGCAACCACATTCTACACAGAGTGGAATGCTGCTGAGACTCACGCATTCATGAAGAAGCGCGGATTCGTTCACGCCGGAAGATATGGCGGTTCAGCGCAGCCCTTTATCTACGAAAGGAACGCAGGCTTATGATGACGAGTGACACAGTGGGACCGAAGGACTCAGCAGTCCCCCAGGAAAGAGCACAGGACTCAACGAAGGATCTGGTCAAGCTGATCATGTCCTTGGCGCTTGGACTGCTTGCCCTGAGCGGGACATTCGCATCGAGGATGAGTGAAGGCGCTGGAGTGGCCATCGCGCTTCTCTACACTTCCTGGGGAGCCTTGATTGCCTGCATCTTCTACGGGATTAAGTCTCTCAGTGTCCAAGCGAAGTGCATCATGAGCGGAAGCCCAAACTGGTGGTCCGTGACGATTGCTCCTGCCAAGCTGAGCTGGAGAAGCTTCAAGATCGGGATCTTGTTGATGATCCTCTATGGGGCGGTAATCGCTGGTTTCGCGGCTCTCTCTGGTGCGGACGAAGGCCGAGTCCGGTTGGTGCCTGGACTGAGTATGGACCATGCTGAAGACGCTCTGCGGTCGGAAGAAACCGCGGTACTAGTCGAGAGCAACAATGGAGAGATCCTGGTGAGAATTCGCCTTGAAGGGCTGCGAGGTGAGACGCCCCCCCAAGGGCGCCCCGGAGGGACTCTCTGAAAGCGCCCCAGAAGAAGGCTGAGGGTTCGGGGTCAAGTCTTGATCTTTGACGTTCGTCTTCGGGTCAGATGCTGTATTGACTGGGTCAACGGGAACTGGCGAAGGCCAGTTCCTTGCGAGAATCCCGGCGTGGAAGTGGATTCTCTGGGTCGCTTCTCATGCTGAGTTGCTCAGGATTCTTTCAGAACTCCTTGGCGATTTCGCTCGGATCTCTGAACGATGGGATCGGTTCGGGGTCAAGTCTTGATCTTTGACGTTCGTCTTCGGGTCAGATGCTGTATTGAATGGGTCAACTGGGAACTCAGCGGTGCTGAGTGCCTTGGAGTTCCTGCAGAACTCCTTGGCAATGTCGTTCGGAGTTCCGGGGACACAGTACTCAATCCTCTTCGGGGTCAGATGCTGTATTGAATGGGTCAACTGGGAACTCAGCGGTGCTGAATTCCTTGGAGTTCTTGCAGAACTCCTTGGCGATTTCGCTCGGATCTCTGGACTATGTCTGTGATCAGGACTGTGTTCTCGAATCCCTAGGGGTTCCCGGTGTGGGGGTGGATTCTCTGTGTCGTTTCTCCTGCTGGGTTCCTTGGAGTTCTTGAAGAACGCCTTGTCGATGTCGTCTTCGGCGTCGAATCTTGTCTTCTGACCTGTTGGGGGCTGCTCAACCGGGATCTGTTGGCCTGAGCCTCTCACCAGAAGTTCCAGCATCGCGAGACCGAGGACGGCCATGCCTGTCCAGAGAAGAGAGGACGTTCGCGGGCCGTAGTTGACGAGGTTGCTGTCGACCGGCTTCGTATCTGCGTCGATGCGGGAGAACCGCATTCGTGCTGGACTTACGGGGGGGATGTCTAAGCAGCTAATCTCACAGAGCATTGTTGACTAGGTCTTGCTCAACTGCTAGATTACCCTAGGCTCTGTAGGTGAGTCGTTCCGTCTACCTCAGGTACTTGGCGAACTGCTTCTCGCCGCCTTCGACTTCCCAGCCTTGGCTCTCGTACAGGGCGAGCGAGGCCTGGTTCCGAACCTCGGACGAAAGACTGGCGGTGGCGTAGCCTTCCTCCTCCGCTGTGGCAAGGATGTGGCGAAGCAGGAAGGACGCGTATCCGCGCCTGCGCCACGCAGGGCGGATGCCGATCCAGTTGACGAGCATGTTCTCGTTCTCGCGGATCCCGTGCACCGAAGAGAACCCGACAAGCTCGCCGCGGGCGAGCAGGACGACAGACGCGGCCTCGTCCATCGTCTCCGACTCGGGGAGCCCCCGAAGGAAGGCCTCCTGCTCCTCAGCCAGACCGCCACAGAAGATCTCTGAGTACTCGCCGCTGAAGATGTCGCGAATGCACACCGTGAGCTGCTCCGGATCGGCCTCGCGAAGCGGGCGGACCGTCACGCCCTCCGGAGGAGCGAGAGGCGTCACACCCTTCGACGGATGGATGAAATGCACGGCTTCCGAGTACTGGTAGCCGATTGCAGCGTAGCGGGACTGCAGAAGCGCCAAGCGCTCCTCGGTAATCTCGACGTCGCGGTCGATGCTGACGATGAGCGCGCCCACCTCCTCCGGCACAGCATCCACGGCGGCTGCGAGAAGCGCGCGTCCGACCTCCTCGACATCCGCCGATGGCACGACGGACGGCCAGCCGCGTGGTGCCCAACGCATCGAGTGGAGTGTTGCGTATTCGCCGGGCCAAGGCATCACGCCGAGCCAGCCGACCGGTCCAGACTCATCTTCTGCCACGAGAGTGCGGAATGCCTCGTAGGGGGCGTTGGCGCAATGGGCGACGTAGTCTGCGACTTCCTCTTCGGATCTCGGCTCGGCGACTCCTCGTTCCAGCAGACAAGAGACGATCTTCTCGACGGGAACGGCAGGTTCCTGTGACGGGTGTATCGTCCGGATCTCGATCATGAGAACCTCCTTGGCACACCTACGTTGTGCGGGAGTGAGTGACGAAGCGCAAGGTCGGGAATGACGGATCTGAAACATGGTAGATGGACCCCTGCGAAACGGGGCGCATTTTCCTCGAGGCCATCCGAGGCAATCGTGTCGCAGTTGGCTGCTGCGGGAGCCAACTCTGTTCGAGGGGTGCACCACACGTCGACGATAAGTTACAGGACAAGATCTCGTACCTTGGCGAGGCGTCGTAGCTGTCGCACATCTGACCCCGACCGCTACTCCCTCTGTCGCATCGAGATGATCGGCTCTTCGCGGACGGTCGTTCCCGGCGGGACGGATTGGCGGAGCGTCACGCAGGCGCCGATGCGGGCGTCAGCGCCGATCGTGATCGGGCCGAGGAGCGTCGCGTTCGCGCCGAGCATCACGCCGTCCTGGACCGTCGGGTGTCGCTTGCCGCCGTTTCGCTTCACGCCGCCGAGCGTCACGCCCTGATAGATCAGGACATCGTCGCCGACCACGGCCGTCTCCCCGATCACGACGCCCATGCCGTGATCGATGACGACGCGGCGTCCGAGCCGCGCGGCGGGGTGGATCTCGATCCCCGTCCGGCGGCGCACGACGCTCGACAGCATGCGCGCCAGAAGCTTCGCGCCGCGTAGCCAGAGCCAATGGTTCAACCGATGCACCCACAGGGCGTGCAGTCCGTGCGAGACGAGAATTGTCTCGAGTGCGTTGCGGGCCGCCGGATCCCGCTCCCGGATCGCCTGGATGTCCTCACGGGCTCGCTGGTTCCACATGGCTTGTCTCCCACAGATGTGTTGAAAGATACTTCTCGCCCCCATCGGGCAGGATGACGACGATCGTGGCCCCTTCTGCGTCCGGCCGTGCAGCGACCTGCACTGCCGCCGCGAGCGCGGCGCCCGACGAGATGCCAGAGAAGATGCCCTCGGCCTGCGCCAGGTGGCGCATCCAGCGGACGGCCTCGGCGTCTTCGATGAGTATCACCTCGCTGAGCAGATCCAGCTCCAGGATGCTCGGTCGGAACCCGGCGCCGATTCCCTGGATCTTGTGCTTCCCTGCGCGCCCCTCCGTCAAGAAGGGCGAACGCGCCGGCTCGACGCCGATCACGCGGGCTTCCGGCTTCTTCGTCTTCAGGAACTGGGCGATGCCGGTGGCGGTGCCGCCGGTGCCGATTCCGGCGACGACGCAGTCGACCGCGCCGTCCGTATCCGCCCAGATCTCGGGGCCCGTCGTCGTCTCGTGGATGCGCGGGTTGGCCGGGTTGTCGAACTGGCAGGGCGTGAACGTGTCGGTCTGCCGCTCGGCGATCCGGTCCGCTTCGCGGATCGCGCCGGTCATTCCCTCGCTTCCCGGCGTCAGGACGAGCTCGCTGCCGAGCGCCATCAGCATGTCGCGCCGTTCGACGCTCATCGTGTCGGGCATCGTGAGGATCAGGCGGTAGCCCTTCACCGCGCAGACCATCGCGAGCGCCAGGCCCGTGTTGCCCGACGTCGGTTCGACGATGACGGTGTCGGGGCGAAGGAGGCCGCGTTCCTCGGCGTCTTCGATCATCGCCAGCGCGGTGCGGTCCTTCACGCTGCCCATCGGGTTCATCTTCTCCAGCTTCGCGAAGAGCGCCCTTGCCTGTCCGGTCTCGGTCGCGCGAAGGGCGACCAACGGAGTGTTGCCAATCAAATCGAGTACGGAGCTTCGGGTGTTCATGAGGTCTCCTGGAAGGTCATGCCGAACGGGACTCGGCGTAGGTGTGCCGAGCCGATCAAGAGGTACGGACTGAATCGTTGGGTTCGTGTGAATCGAGCGGTTCTAGATGCGTGCGACCGAGGTGAGCGCACAACAAACGCAATCACCTCGAGCCAGGAATCGAATCATTGCCATGCGTCTCACCTCCACGTGAGTCTGTGAATACCGGACCATAGCACTCGAATTGCCGAATGGCAAGGGCCAAGCGCGGATCTGGCCAACTACCGGGCGTTCGAGATTCCACCCCACATCCATTCCTCTCTATACTCCTTCCCAAGGAGGACGACGTGTTCATCGAACGCCTGCTAGGGAAGCGCGGTCCATGGCTGACGCTGGGCCTGGTCTACATCGCTCTGAGCAATGCCTGGTGGGCCTATCGCTTTGTCGACACCTACTGGGATCTTGTGTCACACCGTGACCCGAACCTGCTCCACTGGCCGTTCCTTCTTCTCGGCATCCTGTCGGGCGTTGCCGTTCTCGGTATCGTAGGACTCTGGCTGCTCAAGAAGTGGGGTCTCTTCGTCTATCTCGCCTGTTGGACGGCGGCTCTTGGCGTGAGCATCTACCTCCGGCTACCTTTCCGCACCTACCTGTTCAGCCTCGCCAATCTCGCGGTGCTCTACGTATTCCTCTGGCCTAGGAGAGACCTGCTAGAGTAGCAGGTCTGCAAGCCCGAATGCGCCCAATCTCCATGTGAGCCGGTTGATGACGCATCGGGCCATCCGAAGTGGCGGAAGGCAAGAGAGATGCGGATCAGGTTAAGAGGATTGGTTCCCGAGAGCCGGCTAAGCAGATGAAGACGCCCAAGAGTCCGCTACGTGGAGGCGGAGACTGAGAGGGGCCTTTCGCTTAAGTGCTACCGGATCCGCGACATAACTCGATTGGCAAGTACTCCGGGACGACCCTCTTCATCGTGGTCGGGGTTCTGCTTTGGGGCGTCAGCCCGGTTGCCTGGACGGCGCTCGGCATTCTCGTTCTCGTGACGAGCGCCGCGGTACTCGTCAGCTAGCGAATTGCGCGGTCGAAGCCGATGGCACCGCCATCAAGCTGAGGGTGCGTCAGGGAGGCGTAGTGCAAGCGAGATCTGTCAAGAACACCAAGACCAAATACCTCGTACCTTGCCGAGAATCCATGACTGGCGTGGCGGCTCTGCATATCGAGCTAGATCGGCAGGATGCTTCCGCTGCCGCCATCTTCGCCAAGGGACCACACCTCGAGATCGTCGAACCAGACGCCGCCCTGCGCGTCGACCCACGTCTCGATGATGAACCCGACGGATCCGCTGCTGAGTCTCGTATCGGTGACCTCGGTGACAAACTGCCCGTTCACGTAGAGTGAGAACGAGGATCCCTCGGCGTCCACACGGATCTCGTTCGTCTCGCCTGCGGGGCGAATCGCCGAGCAAGGCTCCCAACCATAGAGATTGTCCCAACCTGTTGCCGTGTGCACAGCGAACAAGACATACCCATCCGCCGAGATCTCAAACACGTAGAACGATTGGCCTGCAGCGCGGAAAATGAGTCCCCACGAGTGATCGCTCGCCGTTCCGAGTTGGCCTGTCTTCGCCTGGAATCGGCCGTCGGTCAGCCCGCTCGCGTTTCCATCGTAGACGTAGTCGAACGAATCCTCGTCGATGACCCATCCGTAGTAGCGACCGCCGGTGATCGCCCATTCCCAACCTGGGTCCTCTCCCTGATACCATCCTGAATCATCGGGATTCGAGAAATCCTCTGAGTACAGAAGCTGTGACTGCGCCCCTCCGGAGCCCGGAAACAGGAAGCAACCCGAGAGCCCTCCGCCCACGACAAGCAGCAGAAACGCGCCGATCCATCGTCTCATGTCCCTCTCCTCTACATGCGATGTCGAGGCGCCATTGTATCGAGAAAGCAAGGGCCGGCCCAGGGATGTTTTCGGAGTCATTCTCAGGGTCTACCATTGGATTTTGTACGGAGACAGCCACGCCTCAGTTGATATGTAGACAGGCTACTCAGCTGTGCTGAGTAGCTGGGGAGTTGCTTCGCAACTCCTGGAACGTTGCCGGGGGTAGTGGCTCGGCTACTCTGGCAACCCGGCGATGCCGGGTTGCTTGGAAGAAGCGCTGGAATCGCTTCTTCTGGTCCGATTCGGGTAGCTTGGAAGCTGCTACGCAACTGCTTCCATCGTTCTGACTGCTCGGCTCTGAAGTGCCGCCCCTGTCTTTCGTGCCATCCAGGAACGTCTTCCGGGTGATGGTGGGCTACTCGGCATAGCCGAGTAGCTCGGAGTTGCTCCACAACTCCTGGTCCGATTTCTCTCTGAGCAGTAGACGAGATCGCCTGGATGGAAGATCCGACTGCAAGGAGGCATACGTATGGAGCCCCACCTCTGTGTTGGCATCGATGTTGGTTGTAGAGCGCATCGCGTTGGCATTGCACACCCGAATGGCTCGATCCTTGAGGAATTCGACATCTCATCCGCGCTTCGCCGGATGCAGGATACGATGATCGTTACTGCTGACGAAGACAAGGGCTACTCGCTCACCGATGTGGTTTTCTCAAGGTGGCTCGCGACCGCGTAGCCAGAACAGGCTACAGCCGGATCTGGCTACGAATGTTGCCCTCATGGGAGAGATTGCGGGAACGCAGTGGCGAGACTCACAACCAGGCGATCCGTGCTTTGGGGCGGCACTTGGTTCGCGTCATCCGGGCCATGCTTCGAGACGGACGGGACTACGAGCTTCGGGAGGACACCCACTCCGTGCCTTGAAACTCCAAGAGGGATGTTCAGGGCTTTGCTCTTGGTGTTCTCAGCACGTCCAACTCTCCCAAGACGATCGCCTTCACCCGCCCTACCTCTCCCGTTTCGAGGCGGACCTTGATTCCATGGGGATGGGACGGAGACTTCGTCAGGATGTCCCGCACAACGCCGCGTGTGAGCTGGCCCGAGCGCTGATGCTGCTTCTGAACGATCTGGACTTCCATGCCGGGGTGTATCTTGCTCCGCTGGGTTCCGCTCATGGAGATTCTCTTCTACGGGTTCCGCTTCTTCGCCAACCTGGTGCCGATGACGTCGAACAACGCACCAAGGAGTTTCTTCAGGGGCCCCAGCTTCGCGGGGAAGTAGTAGTCCGACTGAAACCAACCGTTCTCGTCGTAGTAACGGTAGTCGAGACTGGTTGAATCAAGGTTCGCGCGCATGCTGGCTCGACCCATCCGGAAGCCTGCGAGCATCATCAAGCTGGGGGCGGGATTCTCTTGCCCCATAAGACTTCGGCGGAACCTTTCGCTCAGCTTGGAGAGGGTTTTGTCGATCTTTCGAGCTTCGTGCTCTGTCATCGGTTCGAGGGCTGTGATGCAGACGCCGCGGACCGTCCTGAAACCGAGGCACGCGCCGACGAAGTCGAGGTACTTCACAATCTTTCCACCGCCGAAGAGGCCCTGTGTGACCACGCTGGTGAAGGTCTTCCCGAAGAAGCGGGGGCGGTGACCGACGAAGGCGAGGCGGTCGATCAGTGCCTTCATCAAGGCGGAGACCTGGAACATGTAACTCGGAGAGGCGAAGACGACGCCGTCCGATGCTGCGATCATGTCGATCAGCGCATCGCGATCATCCTTGTGAGGACAGGTCTCTTCTCCCGTCTCGAAACAGAGCTTGCATCCAAGGCAGAGTTCGATCCTGTAATCGCCAAGGTTGACGATCTCGTACTCGATGTCCTCGAGCCGAGACAGATGGTCGAGCAGCTGGCTCACGGCCTCATGCGTGTGCTTCTTGCGCGCACTCCCCACAAACGCGGTGACCCTCTTCATCCGTTCCCTCCGTGAGTACGTTCGGTCGGCCACTCGATCAGCATCTCTATGCGCGACGTGACCTGCATCTCTCCGTTCCGCGCGCTGATCTCCCTTCTCGCCAACGCCTCATCATACTCGTCAACGAAGCGGCAGAGGCATCGGTACCAGGTCTTGGTTCTTGCCGTTCCTGCGTGGGAGAGATCGCAGAGCGCCTCGCCAAGGTACGAGGTCCTGCAATGACTCGACATTGCTGCAGGACTCGTCTCCTGGCGAGGCGTCGTAGCTGTCGCACAGCTGACCCCAATGCCGAAGATCATCCATCTGCAGGGATGTAGACGAGGAAGAGAGCACCGGCGTCGTCACTGCAGGCGATGTACTGCCGCGAATCCGAGAAGGCCACCGCCAGCAGTGGGTTGTCGAAATCGATGGTCCTCTTCTTGGTCCAGTGCGGCATGGTTGTGAAGAAGAACCTGCCATCATCGCAAACGGCGACAAGGGTGTTTCCCAAGATTGAATACGCGGCGTCGTTCACCGCGCCTCCAAACGGAGCGATGAGATGCCGATAGGCCGCCGTATCCACATCCCACAGAATCATGAGGTTGCTTGTGCTGCTGATGGTGGCGTACCGATCCCTTGCGCGAGGGGAATACTCAATATCATGGACCCGGTATTCATAGAAGTCGCTCGCAAGCTCCTCGCCGGACTGAAGATCCCACAGACGAATGCTTCGATCGTTGGCATCCCCTGAGCCTGTAACGATCAGATCTTCTGCCGGCGAGATTCCCAGGGCGTAGATGGTGCCCGTATGCCCTCGGATGGGATCACGTTCACGCCAGGTCGCCACCTCCCACAGGCGTACACAGCGGGCCTGCCCTGCTGAAGCTAGATACGTCCCCAGTGGCGAGAACTCCACGTCATGGACCGCCGCGCTATGCTGGAGCGCGCGCGTTTCGCCACCGTCCGTGAGATCGGTCACATGAACCGAGCCATCTCTGCTCGAGGACGCAATCCACTGCCCGCCGGGAGACACGGCAACACTTGTGACTGAATGCGTATGCGCAAGGAGTTCCCGAATCAGGC
>Ga0272444_10003603_pt1 | contig 13869 bp, 7 predicted proteins | sample SSMForm13_FD_201033 | JGI IMG/M metagenome (GOLD analysis project Ga0272444, IMG submission 201033) | Marine sediment archaeal communities from Little Sippewissett salt marsh, Falmouth, MA, United States - SSM-Form-13 | ecosystem: Environmental > Aquatic > Marine > Wetlands > Sediment ...
ACGTGCCGGTGGTTTTGTCGTAATAAAGCCGTTCACCGCTACCGGCATCCAGGCACCGCAGACTCGGCTCTTTTGATGATCCGGCAACCCAGGGTGGGCACGGCCCACCATTTTCGAAAATCGAAGATGGGCCGTGCCCACCCTACATGGATAGATACCTGTAATTATGTTTTTATGTGTGGACGAGGATTGGGCCAAGCCCACAAAACGAAACAACTGGTTGAAAAAAGAATTCAGTCGATTTGATTGCTCGCAGGCATGGCCAAATCCTACAGGAGTTGGCATGGATAGGGGGGGTATTTTCTAAAAAAGAAGTTTACCATCTGCCCCTCAACCAGAATGGCTATCAGGCTACGGTTATAAAAAGTTCCCACGCCAAAAGCGTGGGAATCAGAGGTAACCGATGGATCAGAATGTTACGGCAGCTCGCCTCATTTTGCCATGAGCGGTTTGAGAGACTCGGCGTGATCACTCACATCACGGGAAATTTTCTTAAGCGACCAGCGCTTCGGATCGTCGTACTCGAACTGGATGTTGATTTTGAAATCCGGCTTGGTGACGTGGATCAGGCATTGATGCCACGCTTTGTCGGTCTCTTTTTTCATCTCCTCGCGTAGTTCTTCAACTTTATACAGGGCGTCAAATCCTGGAGTCTCGGCCTGAAAATCCCCGTCATCAAGATAAACATAACCAGAGGTACTCCGTTCACCTTGAGAGAAATGTCCAACAACTGAAATTCCTTGCCATTCATATTTGGCATATGCTTCACTATTGACGATCAATGAGCCGATCTCAAGGACCAGCTCGTCGCATTTTTTTGATTTCATATGTGCCTCCTATAGCTGCTCGACAATTAGATTTTCTTATTTTCTTTTCTCGCCGCTACAATCATGGATTCCATATCGATCTTCTCAACGCGGTTATAAGTTTGATTAGTTTCATTTTTAAACGCACGATCTCTTTTCTCTACTTGATTGCCGGAAATAGGATCAACTACCTGGAAGCTGACTTCTATTTCAGCAGGCCGACCATTCTGATAGTTCTTAAGTTGAATGTTCACATTCACATCACAACCAGCGGCAATCCAATCCGCCATCTCGTTTTCCAGGGCTTTATAGGCGCCCCGGTTAAGATTGGCATCCTGGGGAAACATGTTTTGAAGGCCCTGATCCTGGACAAAACGGTGCCCGATAACATGGCCGCCGTCATCGCCGGCGCGTCGTCCCGCGCCTCCCACCTGCCCCTGGGCTTTGACTTCCGCATACGAACGCTCGCCGTTGGTGTAAAACTCTCTCAAGGTCGCGGAAACCTCGATTGGCTGGCCGGCGTCATTAGTCTTCCATGTCACCTCGTTTTCACCGTGGCCGGTGCGCACATTCTTAGGCGTATTGGCCTGCTCGGTAAACGTGTCGGAGGTTTTGTCGTAATAAAGCCGTTCACCGCTACCGGCATCCAGGCACCGCAGACTCGGCTCTTTTGATGATCCGGCAGCCCATGTGTAACCGTCAGGGGCTTCCGGCCATCCCAGGTCCGCCGCCTGAATCGCCCCCTTATGGGATGCGGTGATAAACGTGCCGGTGGTTTCATGGTAATAGAGCTTTTCGCCCTGACTCGCATCCAGGCGCCGCAAATGCGGTTCATCCGGCCCGGCAACCCAGGTGTAACCGTCAGGCGTATTTTCTACTGCTTTTTTTCCGTATAGCCTTTCCGCATCTTCCGCGCCTTTGGTGGGTGATGCCACCCACCCCTCGCCGAGTTGTTCGAGCTGGTTCAGGCGATCGGTCTGGTAAGCGGTTGCGGCTTCAAGCTCGATCAGCCGGGACTCAAGGCTTGCACGCTCGGGAGAACTCAAATTCGGGTCGGCCAGACTATTGCCGATTGACTGCGCTTCGGCGTTGATTTTGTCCAGCTCGAATTGCGCTTCCCAAGCTGCAGATCCTACTTCGGCTGTATCGCCGTCGGTAAAATAGGCGCCAATGCGGTCCAGCAGATTACCGGAGGACTCCATTTGTCTGGCGGTGCGGCTGTGCAGATCCAGCATGTCGGGATCAGGAGTGTCGCCGCCGTGTTCAATGCGAATATTGGCTGCTCTGCCGTTCTCCCCGGTATCGTATGCGATACGCATCTCTCCGGCCTGCATATCGGAATTGCGGCTGACCGCATAGGGCGAGCCGAACTCGAGATTGTTCTTCAGCCGGGTAAAGCTGTAGGCGTCGGTCAGCTGCCCGCCGCCGGTACGGGCGCTGGCGGCGGTCATGCCGCCCCAGAAGGCCATATTCAAAAGCCCCATGGCCCGCTGACCATTATCCATCTCGCCCCAGTTGGCGCGAAGGTCATTGGCCTGATTAATGGCCGCGGCGGCGTCGGCGGTGTCGGCGGCCAATTGCAGTCCGGCAGCAACTTTGGAAGCGCCGGTTGCTAATTTCGCGGCGCCCATGGCCCCTAAAGACAGGGTGCCGGCAGCGACATCCATCCAATCGGCCCGGACCTCGGGATTGGAAATATCGGTAATGTCGACCCCATGTGCATGGGCATCGTACAGATTCCCGCCTGCTCGAGCCGTGGTATAGGCGCCGGCGGCCCCTGCGACCGCAAAGGTTCCGAGACCAGCCGTGCCGAAAATGGCGACGGCGCCGGCGACAATGCCGGCTCCCAGGGCGGCTTTGTCGCCGATCTCGAGCGCCCATTCTCCCAGCGTATCGGTAACCTGCGGTGTGTTTTCGGTGGTCAGTTCCGGGTCATTGCCCGCCGGCCCCCACTCCATGCCGGAAACATAGGTCATTTCACCCGGCGGCAGGTTGCTGTTGGCGTGCCAGTCGTCAAAGCCGGTGTAGTGGCGGCTCGGATCTACATCTTCAACGAAATAGGTCTTACCATCTTCGCCTTGAACTTTAAATACGTTAAATGTGGCGGCGCCGAATTCGTTGTTGGTGACGGTAACCGGCATGATGCTGACCTGGGCGTTATCGCCGCCCAGTTCCTTTATTTTATTGGCGATATCGTCAATACGCTGGTTTTGCCCGTAGTATGGATAATCCATGCCAGCCTCGAGCCGTGTTTCGGCATGGGCGGTGGATTCATCGGCACCAGGCAGCCGGTCAGGCGTGATGCCCAGGGCCTGACCGATGGTGTTGCGCAGGGCCTGGCCTCCCAGCGTTTGCGGCTCTACACCGCGCCCCTGATAGCGCTGGATGATTGGAGCGGCATAAGCGGAAGAGATTTTTTCGCTATCCCAGCCATCTTTCAAGGCTTGTGCATCTAAATTGGGATTGGCGGCGATTTCGGTGGCAGCCCAGCAACGCAGTTCAGGGGCGACCTTATCGTTGAGCAACAACTCCGTGCCTCCCGGACTGGCCAGGATATCGTCATAGCGTTGCTGCAATCCATCAATATCATTTTCTATTGCAGTATCAGACATCCCGTCTCGGTTGACCATGATCTGGGCGAGGGCTCCCGACATGTTATCGCGAAAATCTTCACTTAAGATGAACCCTGCAGCATCGGATTTCAGGAAAATTGCCGTGACCATTTGGCTGACGCCGTCATTGGTCGGATCAACCTTACCGCTTGCAACCGCTTCCACCAACTTGTTTTGATACGCCGGCGACATGTTCGAAGCCAGTTTTCCCAAATCCCCCTCAACACCGGCAAAACTGTCGATCACTGTAGCGGGGTCAAGATCTATGGCGGTCTGAAGCATCTCGAATTTTGCTGATTGTGCCTCCTTTGTGGTAAAAATCGAGCCTCCCTCGGCAAAGTGTCTTGCATCCGCGGCGCCGGCGTCGGCATAGGCTTGGGCGACAATCTGTTTCGTTTCGGGGCTGGCAAGATTTTGCGCCGCTTCGCGGATGTTTTCAACGTTGCCGGACTGCCGCCATTCTTTCACGGCCGCATCGATCAGGTAGCGCTGTTCCGACGGTGTCAGAGATCCCAGCGATGAATCGCCATTTAGCGCCCTGGAAACCTTTTCTCCACCATCGTCATCATAATCGATAAAAAGGTAGCTTTCTTCGGAGTTGGCATTTTGGGCAACCCACTCATCAATGTCCTGCTCGGCGCCGCCCTCACCGCCTTCCCGATCCAGGCTGTGGGAAAAATTTTGGGTGACCTCGCCAAACATCTCATCTTTCGTGTCCCCAAAAGTACTGTTAAAGGTGCTTGGCCCACCGCCGTTGGATTTTCTATACAAAGCATTGTCGCTGTTGCTGCGGCCTGTTTTGCCGCCCAGTATCGAGGTGTTATCGTAGGTATAATTGGTAGCAGCCGTGGAGGTTGTTGAAAGCAAGGATGAATTATTCGTTTCTAACATTGTTATTTTCTCCGGAGGATTGTTTTAATTTCATTCTTTTTTGAGGATCATTAGCTCCACCATTTTTTAGATTGAATTGGATTATTGAATTACAAACAGAACGGTTGTTCCGGAATTTTAGCAATCGCTATGCCCAAACTTCTACCGATGCGACCTGACGAGAACGGGGAAAATAGTAAACGGTTATTGTCTTGTTCAAGTATGGTCGCAGGGCACGAGTCTCTTTCCCTGTGATTTTAAATGTCAGGCCTGATACTATAATCCGGTTGTATGCAGAATCATAGCTACCGGATATTGAGAAATCACCATTGCACGATGCGACTCGTTTTTCCTGGCTGTCGCATCTCTTTTGCATTAGAAAAAGGATGGGGACAGAGCCGAAGACCAAAGAAACAGCACCGATTATCATGACGTTTAGCATCATCTGTAACAGCACCGCATGGGCACCTTTTCCAATTGAAAAAAGGCCAATGAAAACAAACATCAGGAGCACGATTACGATAGCGCTGAAAACCATCCGCCGCAACGCCCCCAATAGAAACAGGGTGGTAATGAAACTACCTTTGGCTTTGAGACGGTCAATCTGTGATGCGGTCGCCATCCCTTGGCGATTCGCAGCGATGTCCGTCTCATCGAATTTAAATGCTTTCTTTAAATCATTCATCGGTTGACCTTTAGCGTTGTTAGGATTCCGTTTGCCGGATTTCCTGTAAGAAAGTATTTTTGATCGATTTTATTGGTCGCAGGCATGGCCGGCTCCTGATATGGTTGAACATTTGTCAAGGGAAAAACCGATCCATACCCAAAAAAATGGGTTGATGCTTTTCATCGAGCGTTTGGATTGAGGCGGGGTTTGCAATAACGACGGTTGAGCACTCTGATATTCGCGGATTGGGTACCGCCTGACTAGGCTTCGTCGCGGAGCTGCCTCGGTCTACAAGCGGGAGTTTCAGCCGCAAGGCTTATTCCGATAGGAGCAACGAGGGTTCTCCAAACCGCAACCGCGCCTCCATCCAAACGCTCGATGGCTATGTTTGTTCTTTGATAAAGCGAGTCCTTTCAGCTCTATTTTTTGGGTTGCTAAAACCGTTTAAGAAGAAGTATTCCAGCTTCTTGAGCCGGAGCGACAGTCGCGCTTCTCTCGCCGTCGCTAATTTCCCATCCAGCGTGGAAATTCAGGACTGTCAAGGCTGCGAGCTTAAGCGAGCACCCGTAGGGCTTGGCCTTGATAGTCCTGGGTTTCCACGCTATAACTCCGCATCAATCAGCCGCATCCATCTCAACGTTTAAACCGCTATTGGAACGGCACGAGAAATGGCCCAGATGAAGCCGGCCAATTCTCGCGCGATCGCGGTGACGACCACGTTATGGTTCTTTCCCTTTGCGGTCAGCCGACGGTAACGCTGGCACAATCGCAGCTGCGCATTCCAGGCGATCTCAAGCACTTCTTCGGGTAAGCCTTCCTGACGCTTGCGGATAGCCTTACTTTTCCGTGCCGGCAAGCGATAGGATTGGGCCGATTCAATCAATGTCCTCCGGGCATGGCTATTACCGGTTTTGGTAATGGGTCCCCTTTTGACGACAGGACCGCTTGAATGTTCCGATGGGACCAGGCCCAAATAGGCCATCAGTTGTGAGGGGTGATCAAAACGGGTTAGATCTCCCAGTTCAGTAACGACGGTTACCGCGCTGATCAAACTGATTCCCCTGAGCGCTTGCAGGGCCTGGACAACCGGAAGAAGACGCCAGGTTTGGCAAGATGTCACAATTGATTTGTCGAGTCGTGTGATTCGGGCCTCTTGGTTTTCCATGGCATCCAGATACTCGGTAAGGGCAATCTGTTGGGCCGGATGCGGCATCTTCAGTTCTGCCAACCAAGTCAAATGGCTTTTACTCCATTTGCTTTTGCCCGAATAGCTCATCCCTTGGCGCAACACGAATGCATTGATCTGTTGTTTAACCGTTTTACGCGCGATTGTAATACCTTTTCGGGTACGAACCAGGTCACGAAGGGCTTCATCGGTTTCATCAGGGACGTACACCTGCGTGAGATCTCCGGCACGATGGAGCGTCGCCAGGTTGGTCGCATCCCGGCGATCATTCTTAATCCGATCGCCTGCTTTTTTGGGGATCAGTGCCGGGGCGACGACAACGCAATCGATCCCTTTGCTTATTAAATGCCTGTAAATCGTGTAGCCGCAGGGACCGGCTTCATAGACACAATGCAATTCGCTGTTTTTGGAAATCAGCTTGCGCATGACTTTATCAATCTGCCCCAGGTCGTTGTGGATTTTGCCATACACCCGAACGTTTCCGTCACGGCCTTCATCGGCAATAGCAATGGTAATCGAATCTTTATGGACATCCAAACCAACATACTTTACTATCTTGCTCACGGCCTGCCTCCTTGATTTTGGCTCTGTAGTTAGGGTTTGTAAAAACGCTTACTATAACCCACGTTTTCAAGGTTTGGCAGGCTTTTCTATTGGCTGCGTTGGTTAACGTTCAACCATATTGTCTACAGGCCGGCAGATCAGACCTTGCTCTCACGGGTTTCCAGGTCCCTGACCCACTGGGCTTTCTCAGGGGGCGGTGGATCGTAGTCGGTGTTGAGAAGAACTTCCTGGCCATCGATTATGGCCCGGCATTCCAACTCGCGCAGCCACAGCTCGTGCAGGTGCTCCCGAGCCACGGATTCTTCGATGAATACAAAGGCCACGTTGTTCAGGGGGTTGTCCGGCCCCAGGATGTTGTAATGGCGGGCGGCGCAGGCGTCGCGCATTTCGTGCTGGGTGACTTCGCGACCGTGAACGACAATCTTGAGAATTCGTTCATTTGCATCATAGAAGCCCTCGAGATCGTATCCGTAACGGTAGCGCCTTTGCAAAAAACCACCCGTTCTGGAAATCCCCATACGCTGATGCGCGGGCCTGGCCTGCTCCAGGGCGGTAGCCGCATCCACGCCGTCGCTCACGTCATGGAATTGCACCAGGGTGGTGTCGTTGGCACCGCGCAGCACCCGCCAGGGTCCGTAATCCAGCCAGCGCCGGGAGACCAGGCGGTCGTGCCCGGCGCCCTTGAAGGCACAGGCCCAGCCGTGGGGAAAATGCATGTCGGCGAAGCCGGGGGAAAGGTATTCTTCGCCCAATCCCCCCCGTCTCCACTCTTCAAAAAAAGGCCCGCAGGAACACAGCTCGAAATCCATGGGGGCCAAAAGGTTCAGAGTGGCAAGGAGATCTATTGGGTAGTCGTGAATGCCCAGTTTGACGAAATACTTTTTTTCTAATCCAATGAAATTGCCGAATCTACCAAATTTCGCCATGATATCGTCTTCATCAGTAGCCAGACATTCTTCGATCCAGTTTGAGGTAAAGGAGATATCCTCCAAGTCAACATTTATTCTTTTCGGAAGCATACCAAAAAGATCCAAGCTGGCCAGTTGCCTGAAGAGGTCGACATGATCCGGTCCGGAAAAGGTGATTCTAAAATGGGCTCGCAGGGTCATAATATAGTTCGTAGGTTGGGTTGAGGAACGAAACCCAACAACTGATTGCAAAGGATTTTTAGTCGATTTTGTTGGTCGCAGGCATGGCCGGGTCATACAGGCGGGGTGTGGATGAGAGGGGGAGTCTTAAAAGCCGCCAGATAGAAAGCCAGCAGCTAAAAGCTTACAGCGATTATCTCCCCCCTGCCCTTCAGCCTTCAGTCTAAACCGCTACCCCCTCACAGATACGTGCCTTCAATGTAAAACCGGGGAATGTAATCCGATTCCACAGTCACCGGACGGCCCCAATCATAAACAATGCAGGCCATGCCAAGCAGCTCAATGGCGATCCAGCTTTCCACAGGTGCCTGGCCTTCCGGTGTGTTGCGCTCGTAATACTTGCGGTGGTTGGCCAGGTTCTTGGCCAGGGTGTCATTGAATTTAACGCCCTGGTCGGTAGTAAAGGCCAGCAGGGTCTCGAACTTGCCCAGGGTGATATAAAGCTGCCAGTCCGTGGCGGTTTCCAGATCAATGATGCTGGAAATCTCCATCATTTTTTCCATGAACTCGGACCGTTGAAAATGCAGGTGTTGAATGGCCTCCACCAGCAGATACTCCGGCTCGCTGTTGGTGGTGGCGCTTTTGCGCAGGATCTCCACGGGAAAGCGGGCCAGGGAGTCCATGCTCTCATGGTCGCGCATGACCGCGGCCACAAAGTAGGCCTCCTGCCAGCGCCTGGGAAAGACCCTGCCACCTTCCACAATCCCGCGCCCGTCCCAGGTGACCGGCGGCAGGTCCAGGATCTGGATGGTCTGCTCCTTTTCCGGCTCGCGCGCCAGCTCGAAGTAGGCTGCATAGGCCTTGCTGCCGTAGCGCAGCCACTCCACAGCCAAGCGGTCGTTGGCCTCAGACCGCCGGTAGCTAAGGTAGCGGGCCAGCTCAAGGGACTCATTGGCTATAGAAAGAATGTTATCTTTCCTTATAGGAAGCACATCGCGAATTTCGGTTTTGAGTTCTTTCAAAAAATCAATTTGTTTATCAACCCCACGTTGCCAAGGTTCATACACACGCTGGTAGTTGGTCGTCATTCGCTTGTTATCTCCTGTATATTTTTAAGTGCTTCTTGATCGATATCGAACTCACCAACACGCATATTTTTAATGCTTTGCGAGTCTTCTGCGATCCGGGTTTCGATGTGCAGATATTTTACCTTTCCTTTCTTTGCACCTTTGATGATTGCATTTGCTGCATCTACTTCATCTTCCTTCGCCTTCACAACGTCCGCTGGATCACCGGGTTGCGGCTCATTCCTTTTCATTTTATTGGTCACATCTTCCAAATATTCTGGGGTACCTTGCTGGTACCGATCATCACCGATTCTTCTGGTGCCAAGATCCTGCTTGGATACCCCGGCCTTGGCCTCAACAATAATAACTTCACCGTCCTTGTTTTGATAGACCATGTCGAAGTTGCCGTTTTTGGACGGTGAGGTTTCCAGATCTTTCGGGAAAATGCGTTCAAAATCCGGAAAGTTCTCTTTCATATACCCATCCGCAGCCGTCTCACCAATTTTTGCAGATTTCGTCGAAATTTTTCCGGAAGTGATCTCCTCATACTGTTTTTGATAATCAGCACTGCTTTTATCGAGCTTGCCTCTTTGCTTGATCAAGTCCTCTCTGTCTTTCAACAGCCCTTCCAATTTTTCGCGCTGTTCTTTCGTAAACTTGAAATCTATTTCCTTTGGCCCTGCTTTGTCAATATACTTTGCCGAGTGGGTGGGTATATCCTGGTCCAGTTTGATTTTTCCATCACTGGTGGTGGTTAGCTTAGCATAATTGTTGCCGTGGGCCTCGTTATTGGCTCTATAAATGACATTGTTCTTATCGAAATGATACCCTGCCTTGACAAGGTCTTCCCTGACGGATGGATTCGATATATCCTCGCCCAGGATATCTTTAATCTTACTGTAATTGGGAATCCCGTATGCCTCTCCCGCGATTTTATCAAAATCGACGTGGGACAGCTTAACAGAGGCGTCTTTGTTCTTGATGAATGTATCCCAAAGCCGATCCAGTTGCTCCTGTGTATTGCCACCCGATGATGCCACATCTTTAATTTCTTTTATGACTTCATCGCTGTTTTTTACCACCTTCCCAAGGTTACCCAAATTGGCGCCTAAGACATTGGGGTCATAGGAGGTAACGAGCCGCCCCGGCAGCGTCTTGGCGATAATTTTTCCAGCCCCCACGCTGCCACCTAAATCAAGGCCTGCCATGATCATATTGGCGACGGACATGTACCGTCTGGCATCCGCTGATTCCTGGTCTTCCGGGCTCAGAATACTGTTGTTGATGGTACCGCTTGAAGCGATATCGCTGGTAATGCCGGCCTGGTGATATTCTTTCGCGGCGTCATTGGCGCCGAGAATACTAGCGCCAACAATCAGACCGGCACCCACCGGACCGCCGATCATCCCCCCCGCAATCCCCCCCACGGTTCCCACGATGGCCGATGTAATTGAAGAGGCATCCTCACGGGAATGGTAGTCTGCAACCCACTTGCTGACATCATCCTGCAAGCCCTCGAACTCCGGCTCCTCGCAAACCGATGCCAGGACAGGGGTCAGAACCTGCAGCGGGACCTTATCGTCTTTTATGTTCGCAATGGATTTGTCAATGCCTTCACGGGCTTTTTCAAAGCCCGCCTGCATGTCTTTGAATACATCTTCATTGGAGGTTTCCGCTGATATCTTCGAGACATCCAGGGCGCTGAGGGCCGGGTTTTCCCCTTGCAGCGCCGCACGCGCTGTTTTGACAAGCATCTGTTGTTGCTCTAATTGACCCAGTTCACTCTCCATTTTCGCTATTAAATCTTTATATTCGGGAAGGTGTCGCGATGAATGGAATTTCAATGCCTCTTTTTGAGTCTTGATGATGCCCTTTTTGTTAGTGATTAGTACCTCAAGCTCAGTTTCTTTTTCCTCGAGCCGCCGGTCGGTTTCGATAGCCTGCCGTAATTTTGTCCATTGCGGGGCGTCTGTGTCGCGGTAAATGTCTTCCAGGGCATCGATGACCTTACGGTTCTCGGAGAGCACATCACATGCCCGCTCTTTGACAGCCGTCTTAAAAGTTTGCGGCACATCATGAGCACTGGAGGCTGTGCCCATGGGTTTGCCCACTGTCGCCATTCCCGCCTTTATGGATTTTTCAGAAACTGCAGGAAAAAAGTAATTTTCAAGATCACTATCCGCCCTGCCCTCTCCCACACTGGAATCACCGATATATTGAACCAGGGCCGCATCGCGCAGCGAACCGTCGGTATTGATCTCCGTGGAGGTGCCGTCCAGCCCTTCAACGGCCGGGGAGAGGCTAGCGGACGCAGCCGAGAGTGCATCGTGGGTAAAATCACCGGCGGAATCGGCCCGGCCGGCCTGGTTGCCAAGATCGCTTAATTTGCTATCGTCATTCGATCTACCGTCGGACTGGCAAAACGCGTTTGGATCATCGCTGTCCTGCCCACCGTCACTGCCTTCCTGATCCAGGCTGTGGGAAAAATTTTGGGTGACCTCGCCAAACATCTCGTCTGTCGCTTCCCCAAAGGTATCGTGAAAGGCGCTTGAGCCACCTCCGTTTGATTTTCTGAATAAAGCATTGTCGCCACTGCTGCGACCTGTTCTGCCGTCCAGTATCGAGGTATTCTCGGAGGTATAATTCGTTGCCGTCGTGGAGGATGTGGAAAACAAGGATGACATATTCGTTTCTATCATTGTTATTTTCTCCGGGGGTTAATTCAACTTCATTCTTTTTTGATGATCATTGGTCCCACCATTTTTGGATTGAATTGGGTATTAGCTGTTAGCTAACCGCTATAGGCTAAATGCTGTACTTGCTAATCACAGAAATCTTTAAGTTACGCCCTAAAAAAGTTAGCCCCCCGGCACGACCGGGAGGCTAACGGACTTACAGACTCTAACGATTTAAATTACTTTGGAAGTAGAATAATCAGTCGAATTAATTCAATTCCACGCTATCTGGATCCACGTCTGGAAGGACAATGCTATCGTCAAAGTTCACCGTCTCCACATCACTGGCGATCTTGACTGAATTGCCGTCGGCATCCGTGTAAACGGTGTACTCGCCTTCCTGGCTGACCGTATAATCCTCTTCGGAACCCGGCAAGTTAACCGTATCTTCTCCGGAACCGCCGCGAATGGTGGCCTCACCCTCATCGAAATTGACGGTGACCTCGTCATCTCCGCTGCCCAAATCCACATCGTACTTGCCGTCGGCGTTGATTTCGACCCTATCGTCACCGCTGCCGGTATCAACATTGACTTCCATCAGCCCTTGCAGTTGATCGACAGGTGACGGGGACTCGTCTTCCGTTTCCTCGATTTCCCCGGTTTCTTCTCCCCGGTTGTCGTTCATGGGATCCAGGGCGTTGCGCTCATAGTCGGTGATATCTCCGTCGATGGCGCCTTCACCTTGTGCACCCGCACCAGTCGCACCGTTGCGGGCCGCGTCGTCGGCGCCAAAAGTCTGTCCCAACAGACCGCCTGGCATCTGGCCATTGTCCACACCGTCTTCGCCGGTGTATACCTCAGTATCGATATACGACCCATTTCCGCCTTCTTTGGCGATCTGGTCGATGGTGTAGCCCTCGGCAGTGGTGACGCTTAATTTACCATTTTCCAGTTTGGCCGTGCCGCCGTCGGCCAGATCGTAGGTCTGCCCTTCTTCCATGAGCTGGCCGTTGATCCTGGCACTACCGTCTTTCCTGAAGTTGATGTGGTCGCTGTTCAACCCTTCACCCACGGTCAGACCGGTCTCCCCCACCACAGTGGCACCACCATCTCCCCAGGCGTCGAACTGACCACGAAAGTCAAGCCCTTCATCGCTCAACAAAGAGTAATTCTTGCCGGCTTCACCCTGCACATCATACGTTCCGCCGTCACCACCTTGAAAATGGGGGTCGCCATGAATATGACCAGACTCATTGGCGGCAACCGGCTCTTCGGACTCAGGCGGGTTTTCTGGACCGATGATCACCGTATCATCGCCGCTGCCGGTGTTGACGTTGGTTTGCTGCGCGGGTGGGGTTTCGTTTTCTTCGCTAATCTCACCCATGGGATTCAAGGAAGTTGTCTCATAGTCACTGACGTCACCATCAATGGCCCCTTCACCCTGGGCACCGGCGCCTTCGGCTCCGTTGCGGGCCGCGTCATCGGCGTCAAAGGTCTGCCCCAGCAGGCCGCCGGGCATTTGGCCATTATCCACACCGTTTTCGCCGGTGTAAACTTCGGTGTCGATATACCCCCCATGTCCGCCTTCTTTGGCAGTCTGATCGATGGTGTAACCCTCTGCAGTGGTGACCGATAGGGTGCCGTTCTCCAGCTTGGCCGTACCGCCGTCGGCCAGATCATAGGTTTCTCCCTCCTCCATCTGTTGGCCGTTAATGCTGGCACTACCATCTTTATTGAATTCGACGTAGTCGCTGTTGCCCTCGCTCCCCACGGTCATGCCGGTCTGGCCCACCACGGTGGCGCCACCGTCCCCCCAAGCTTCGTACTGACCGCGAAAATCAAGCCCTTCATCGGTCAACAGTGAGTAATTCTTTCCGGCTTCACCCTGCACATCGTACTTTCCGCCGTCACCGCCTTGAAAATGGGGGTCGCCATGGATGTGGCCGTATTCATTGGCGGCGACCGGTGTTTCAGCCTCGGGGGAAGGGGAAGGCTCGGGGGAAGAGGGCTGCGTGTTAGTATTGATGATGACAACATCATCACCGCTGCCAGTGTCGATGTTGGTTTGCTGCGCGGGCGGGGTTTCGTTTTCTTCGCTAATCTCACCCATGGGATTCAAGGAAGTTGTCTCATAGTCACTGACGTCACCATCAATGGCCCCTTCACCCTGGGCACCGGCGCCTTCGGCTCCGTTGCGGGCCACGTCATCGGCATCAAAGGTCTGCCCCAGCAGGCCGCCGGGCATTTGGCCATTATCCACACCGTTTTCGCCGGTGTATACTTCAGTGTCGATATACCCCCCATGTCCGCCTTCTTTGGCGGTCTGATCGATGG
>Ga0272444_10003604_pt1 | contig 13867 bp, 13 predicted proteins | sample SSMForm13_FD_201033 | JGI IMG/M metagenome (GOLD analysis project Ga0272444, IMG submission 201033) | Marine sediment archaeal communities from Little Sippewissett salt marsh, Falmouth, MA, United States - SSM-Form-13 | ecosystem: Environmental > Aquatic > Marine > Wetlands > Sediment ...
ATTATTATATTCAATGTAAAGCAGGCTTTACCTTATTTGAAAGGGCTCGTATTCATGGAAATCATCAATCATGTGCGAGATTTTCGGCTGCAACAAGGATGGACCCAGGAAGAGTTGGCCGATCGGGCGGGAGTATCACGGCAGAGCATTATCTCTATTGAACGTGGAAAATATATCCCCAGTCTTCCGCTGGCTTTAAAATTTTCCCGTCTCTTCGACTGTCCATCAGATATTCTGTTTCAACTCAATGAATAGGGGGAGTCAATGGTAGACGAACGTTTTTTAATGCATCGACTGAAATCCACCAGTCTCGCGGGCGTTGTCGCGGCTGTTTTGATGGGTGTTTCGGTATTATATCAGTTTTATGCAAATGGAGTTCTGCGATATGATTTATTTGGTATTCTGATCATCATGGCGGTTGTCAAGCTGGTCGCCATGTTTTATTTTCGACGAACCAATTAAACAGAAAGGAGGAATCAATGCTCTTAATCCGAAAAGTCAGGGATGCACGCATCCTGCTCGGAATCGGCCAAATCTCACTGGTTCTCGGTCTGGTTGGATTGTATTCAAGCGGAGTCCTGGGTGGTGAGGTTGAGAAGACATTCTGGAACGGATTGCTGGTCGGCCTGTCCGGCGCATTACTGGGACTATCCGTATCAATGAACTTTGCGGGATTGCTGCGGATCAGACGAGAAAAGCAAGTATAATCTAGCCAGTTTGCTGAATGGCTCGCATGCTAGCTGCGAGCTTTCTCAATGCATCCGTTAAGGTCTCACATTCATCGGACTCGAGTTGCTGTCTGATCCAAGAAGCTTTGGAGAGCACATTCATGGTCTCCGTGTCATCAGCACCTGTAAAACACGCATTGGTATGCTCTCTGATATGCTGCTCAATACACGCTTCTATTTCTTCCTGTGTATGCCTTTCGGCCAGTTGCCTTACATGTTGAATCATTGCGACTCCAAAATGAAATCCAAGTTCAATTCAAATCTCAGCGATTCACAACCTCCGAGGATTCTGTCTCCGGTTGTTCGAGAAGAGACTCCACCCACTCGCGTTTTTGCCAGAGTGAACATCCGCCGGGCCTCTCTTCCAGACGATCCACATTGTCACGAATGGTTGCCAGAAGCCTAGACTAGAGAGCTTCCTTGAGCGAGTTCTCTTTGATATTCACATCCGAGAAAGGAGCGAAAGGGCAAGGCTCAAGATCACCGTTCGCGCTGATGTGGACAAATCCCCGACCTGAGGATATGCAGCCTCCAAATTGGTCCTCGTCACCAGGTACGGAAACAAACAAGGCGGGATATCGTTTTCTGAAAGCTTCCACACGGCTTGTGAGCATGTCCCGCTGATCGTTCTCCGGGATCCAACTCTCTGTCCCTTCACGGATGGCCGTATACTCGAGAAAGATAAAGAGTTTAAATCCCAGATCGACCATTTCCTGGATATAGGCCTCATCCGTAATTATCGGAATGTTCTCACGAGTTGCTGTCATCGATAATGCAAAGAAGATGTTCTCTGACTTGAGTTTCCGTATCGTGTCTTTCAACCGATTGTAAATACCGGCGCCGCGTCGCCCATCGGTTTGTTCCTCATGACCTTCCAAACTGATTACGGGGATTACATTCTTCTGTGCCTTGAACAGGTCAATCATCGTGTCATCAATCAAGATACCATTCGTGAAAATCATGAATATCATATCACGGTATAAATTCGTGATATCAATCATTTCCTTGCGAATCAACGGTTCGCCTCCGGCGATCACAAAGAATGAGACACCGAGTTCATGAGACTCTTTCACAATTTTCGACAGATCCTCTGTGCTCAGATCGTCTTCCGGCGAGCGATTCAAGGCCTTGGAGTAGCAGCCGGCGCAGTTCAAGTTGCATCGATGCGTGATGCTGAAAATGATGATCGGAGGAACCTGAACGCATTCCTTGGCCCATTTTTGACGAATCCGTGTCGCGCGGCTGTGCCAGAACAGGGTCTTCATAAATTGAACCGCCTGCCCCGGTGTTTGGGTCGAGACGCGAAGGGCATCCTTAAAAAAAATGTGCAGGTTCTTGTTCAGGTGGGGGATAAATCGATAATTGGATTGCATGGGGTGTATATTCCTCGTTTTAAAACGGTCGTCTTTTCAGAGTCTTACGCAAGACATATTGTAAATGTTACGGTCGATAATACAGTCATGACTTTTTAATCCTTTTAAAAAGGAGATCGCAGTTTATCAGATTGTGATCCTATAGGAATGACGGTCTTGATTGTTTCTCAATTGATTTATCATGTGATAAATCAATTGTTTTGGCATGAAATGTGCAAAAAGTTGAAAAGTAATGAGTTACTTCCATTTTGATTTTGGAGCAAATGCTTGGAAATCAGCGAAGACCGAAAAAAACGACTCGACGGCATTGTTCGAAATCTTCGGATCGCATTGAAGAACAGCCAGTTCTACAGTGCCGAACATCCGATTTACGTGTTCGCGATAAATAATTTGAAAAAAGCGCTCGATCACTGGTTTCAAAAGAATGGCGCACTTCAACTGGGCTTTTCGCCAGAGTATCTTTTTATTGATAATGAGCCGTTGAAAGAAGCGGATGAATCCTGGTATCAGGAAACCGCCCAGTATCTTCACATGCGTGGATTGGTGACTCTTGAGATCAGTCCGGGCGTGGGCACTCAAGAGTTGCAGGATTTTCTGGGTGTTATTCGAAACGATCGGAAAACCATCCAGGAAACAGGCGGGATTCGGAAAAATCTGAATGCTGCCAAGCATATCCAGGTGAAAGAGATTGATTACGGATCCATTCTCGCCGCCACGCAGGATTCTGATGCCAAGGAAGATCATGAGGTCTGGCAATTTTTATTTGATACGACCGGTGAGATGAAAGAGGGTGAGCTCCCGGAATCCAAACTGGATTTTCTGATTGAATTTTTCAAAGATACCAAGCGGTCTGTCAAGACCCTGAATTCCGTCTATCGCGATGCGGTCGCACGGGCTCAGGATGAGGATGCAATCAAAAACATACGGGAAGCGATTGTCCGGATCTGTGAATACTTTGAGCAAAAATCTTCTGAAGATGCACGCGAGATCAAGGTGCAATTGATGGAGGTCATTTCCCAATTGCATCCCGATTTGATCAATATCCTACTGGAAAAAACAGAAGAAGGTGACCTTGAATTCGATGTGGTGGAATCCATCACCAAGGATTTCTCTGAAAGTGAAATTGCAGAATTCATCGAATCGCTCATTGGGAATGAGGATACCTTTAACGAAAATCTCCTCAAGATATTTGACAAACTCGCACCGGATTCCGAGAAATCGAGTACGGTTGTATCCATGGTGGCCAATAAACTGTTCAGCCGCCGGGTTGTGAACCCCGATACCCTGTCCAAACTCCAGATGTCCATACGAGAGATATTCAAGCGGCATCCGGACAGCAATTTCATGAATCAGATCTACAAGATCACGGTCGATGCGGTTGTGAACAAGAAGATCGACACCCTGATTTACGTGGCCCGGCTGTCTCCGCTGATTAACAAATTTGTGCAATCCATGGAGAGTGATCAACTCAAGCGTGAGGAGCTCTGGCTCATTCTGAACATCCTCTGGCTTGAGAATGATGCTGAAGAATTCCGGACATTCTCAGAGAAGATCGTCGATATTATTCCTGAACTGATTGATATGAAAGATACGAGCCGGATCAAGGAAATCGTTGAATTCTTTACAGAGAAGACCCGTCCCGAGCAGAGAAAAGATCAACATCTGGTCAATGCCATCATGACCGGATTTCAAAAGGTGACGGAGCCGGCCACGATAGAAGCCTTGATTTCGTTCATTCCCGAGGCATCGAGAAAAGACATTGATGATATCGCGTATGTCCTTTCCCGCGCCAAGTCAAATTCAACCGGGATGATGATCGACGGTTTCATGCAGGACAAGAATCCTGTTCATCGCACAAAATATATTTATATTTTCACCTCCATGTCCCGTGAAATATCCAAAGAGGTCATGACCCGTCTGGATACCTGTGAAGCCCATCAGGTGAAAGATCTGTTTCTCATACTGCGGCGATGCGCACCCGATAAGGCGCACCTGGTTGCAATCAAACTGATGCGCCATCAGAATCCTCAGATTCGGTGGGAGGCGCTCAATGGATTTGAACCCGGCTCGGAAAAGGAGATCAATGGTGTCCTCGGGCTGTTTAAGAAAGAGAAGCATCAAGCAGTGAAAAAACAGGCTGCATCCGTGTTGCTGAGGACGAACGAAGAGGATGTGGTGGAATCGTTGTTCCGCTTCTGTGAGCGGGGATTCATTCGAAAAAGCTATTTGCATGAACTGGTCGAACTATGCGGAAATTTGAAATCCAAGGTGGCATTTCCGCATCTGCAGCGGATCTTTATGAAACGCGGATTCTTGGCCACCAGGAGACGGATCGAACTTCGTGCGGCCGCATTGAACAGTCTGTCTAAATTGCAGACTGAAGCCGCAAAAGAAATGATTCAACTCGGACTTAAGGACAAGAAAAAGCGGATTCGCGAGATGAGCGAGATTCTTGTCAAACTAGAGGAATCATGATGAGTTTTATTCTATTTTGAGGCGTTCCATGTCGCAGCAAGCACTTCGGGAAAAAGTAAAAAAACTGGTTGCGAGCCTGGCCAGGGCTGTTCAAATGTATCGGATCTATGAAGCAAAACATGATCTGACCAAGGAGGCCTTGGATCAGCTCTTCATGCAACTGCTCCAGGCTCTTTCTGAAAAAACGGAGCTGACCATTGGCATCATGGGAGATGAGGTTATTTTTGAGAACGGCCCTGTTTTTACAGCGCACAAGCGACATGAGGGATTCATCGAATATCTGAAAATGCTGGGAATCAAGAAAATCCGGTTCCAGGCCGGTATCGAGAAAGTTGAGCTGTTCTCCTTTATCCAGTTTATCTCTCAAAAAATTGAGAGTGAGGAGTCGCCCGAGGAATTGCAAAAACGGTTCAGAGCCACGGGAATCCGGTATATTCAGATCGGCCAGATCGGCGGCAAGGTCAAGACAAAGAAATCCGATCTGAAGGATTTGAATCTGGAGAAAATCGTCCGGCGGGATTACAAAGAGAGTGTGGATTTCCTGACCAAGACCTACAAGGATTTGAAAAACAAGGAATCCATGAACCTCACCTCAGCGAGACAGATTGTCGATGGATTGCTGAATAATATCGTGAAGAATAAAAGTCTGCTGCCCATGCTGACCTCTATTAAAACCCATGATGAAGGCATGTTTGAACATGGTGTGAACGTGACGGTGTTCACCCTTTTGCAGGCTGAGATGCTGGGGCTGGATGATAAACTGCTGGTGGATGTGGGTATGGCATCCCTGTTACATGACATTGGCAAATTATCCGAGACGGATGATCTGACGCTTCAGGATGAAACACCTGTTTCAGGATCCGATGCCGGTCAGGATTTAGAAAGAACAAAGATGGACAAGGATGTCAAGGGCGCCAAGATCCTGCTTCAAACCGAGGGAATTCCCATACTTGCCGCCATCACCGCGTTTGAACACAGCATGCGGTATGATCTGAAAGGGGCTCCCCGAAAAATCTATGGCAAACATTTGAATCTGGTCAGTATGATGATTGCGGTTTCGGATTATTATGACCTGTTGCGCAAGAAACCGGAATATTATGAAGAGGGCGGTCCCGAAAAAGCCTATGAAGAGATGAAAGCCATGTCCGGCACCCATTTTCAACCGGATCTCCTGCAGAATTTCTTCAGCGTGATTGGTGTGTATCCTCCCGGAACACTGGTTGAACTGGATACGGGTGAAACGGCTCTGGTGATTCAAGGCAATGTCATGGATATGAAGCGGCCCCAGGTGGAAATCCTCTATAATAAAAATGGAGAGAAATACGAAGAGCCCAAGATCGTTAATCTGATTGACAAGGATAAACGCGGAAAATTCAAACGCTCCGTTGTCAAGTCCATTTCCGTAAAAAAACGTTTTAACAAGGGGGCTGGTCCAGAGGAACCATGAAGCTGTCCACGAAAATCGTATCGGCGTTCCTGATCACCGGCTTTGTGCTGAGCGGGATGATCGCATCGCTTTTCCTCAGTGAATGCCCCATCTATTTCGTGATGCCGGTCTCGACCTTGCTGAGCGGAGCCATTGGGTTTGTGATCGCCAGGATCATCATCATTCCCATCGACAGGCTCTTCCAGGGAACTGAAATCATCAAGGCGGGTAATCTCGATTATCGCTTGAATATGGAGAGAAAGGATGAAGTGGGCCGGCTGTCTCAAACCATGGACGATCTTGTAGCCGAGCTCAACAAAGCGACCCAGTCCATTGCAGATCTGCAGGAATTGAATGCCGAAATGCAGGCGCAGGTACAAGAGGTTCATGCGAATGAAGATTATTTCCGCCGACTCTTTGAGTATTCCAATGATGCTGTGTTTATTTATGATTTTGAGGGCAACACGCTGGACGTGAACAAGAAAGCGTGTGAGATGCTGGGCTATTCCAAGGAGGAGATGCTGAAGATTCCTTTCCTCGATCTGCAGACCAAGGAAGAATTGACCCGTTCAAAATCCGCTTCCAAGCTCAACAATGAAACCGGTTCGGTCCGCTTTGAATCTGAATTCCGATGCAAGGACGGTTCGGTCATATCGGTTGAAATAAGCTCCAGTGTCGTCGATTTGAAAAAGAGCATCATGCAGAGCATTGTGGGTAACATTACAGCGCGCAAGCAGATGGAAAAGTCCCTCCGTGAATCCGAGGAAAAATTTCGAACCTTTATGGAGACAGCCAGCGATCTCATGTTCATCACGGGGCCTGACGGGCTGTTTACCTATGTCAATACGGCCATGGCGAACCATTTGGGATATGTCAAAGAAGAGATGATCGGCATGTCCGTTCAGGATCTCTATGCGAAAGATACGGTTGAAGCGAGCAAACTGATCCGCCAGAATTTTACGGCAGAGGGCGAAGACATTCATCACCTGATCTGGGAGACGAAAAACCGCCGTAAAATTAATGGGGAAATGAAGGTCGTGGCCAGCTACAATGATCAGGGTGAATTCAAAGGCATTCGAGGCGTATTCCGCGATATCTCCGAGCGACGCAAAATTGAAAATTCGCAGCGACTGGCTCAGATGGGCAAGATGGCGGCGGACATGGCGCATGAAGTGAAGAATCAGCTCATGGTCATCAATACAAGAGCCCAGATCGCTGAGATGAGAAAACCCGAAGATCCAGAAGTGGTTACGGATCTCAAGGTCATACGCGATCAATGCGGCCGGGTGAATGAGATTGTCAAACGTCTACTGATGTTCTCAAAGCCCAGCAAGGGCGATTTTGAACTTGCGGATGTGAACGAGACTGTGGATTCCGTGATCAAACTGGTCGAAAAACAATATTCGGTTAACAAGGTAGAAATCCATCGCGATCTTGAAGATGGATTGCCCCAGGTTCGCATGGATGTCAAACAAATTCAGGATGTCTTCCTTAATTTGATTGGCAACAGCTACGAGGCCATGCCAGGCGGAGGTGAGATTCTTGTTCGCACGACATGCAATGGCGGATCGGTCCAGGTCATGATTGCTGATACGGGCAGCGGGATTTCGGAAGCGGATCTTGAGCACATTTTCGATCCGTTTTTTACAACCAAAGAAGAGGGCACCGGACTGGGATTGTCGGTCTGTTATGGCGTCATACAGGCGCATGATGGTGATTTGCGGTACACGAGCGAAATCGGGCACGGCACCACTGTGACCGCATCCTTTCCGATTCCGGAAGAGACATGATCCGCCTCCTGAATTCGCAACATTTTAAGTTTGGATCAGTTGCTCACCTTTCAATCTGATAAAACCTCATTAAAATTCTGTTAAACAATCAAGACTGTATGGATTAATCCCATCTTGTACACCTTTTGGCACTATACCTGCTATATAGAGGATTGCACGAGGATTGAGCAGGTCGCCAACACACAAGTGGATGAAATTTCTCTTACGGTTGGAAAAAACTGCCGGCTTGAGAAAAATCAGAGCTATCATACGAGGTGAATGTGCAAGCACAAAAGAGTGATAATCAGATGCTGGAATCGATTGTTGAAAAGAGTATTGACGGTCTTGTTGTATTAAACGAAGATCGCACCGTGCAGTTTCTCAATCCTGCTGCAACGGCCATTCTGAATCAAGGTGCTGAGATGCTTCTGGGGCAGCGCTTTCCTTATCCCCTTGGAAACGGCCAGCCATCCGAGATCGAGATTACAAGAGGCGACGGCAAAATCGGAACGGGCGAGGTACGCACCGTTGATATCACCTGGGAGGGCAAGCCGGCCTATCTCATTTCCATTCGGGATATTACCGAACGGATTGTGTACGACAAGCTCAAAGATGAGTTTATCAGTACGGTTTCTCATGAATTGCGAACGCCTCTGACTTCGATGCGGGAAGCCATTTCCGTGCTTCGGGATGGTGTCCTCGGAGAAGTCAACGAAGAACAACAAGACTTTTTGTCTCTGTGCCTTCGCAATACGGATCTGCTCCGACGTATCGTCTCCGATCTCCTGGATATTTCCAAGATCGAGGCGGGTCGGGTCACGCTGAAGAAAGCACGCATTCCTCTGTCTGATATTCTGAAATCCGCTGTTGATTCTTTCCAGCCTTTGGCTAAATCAAAGCATCTGGATCTGAAGCTTGAAATGACTGATGAAGATGCCGATGTGTATGTGGATCGCGACCGGATCAATCAGGTGGTTAATAATTTAATCGGCAATGCATTGAAATTTACCGAAAAGGGCTGGGTGGATGTGCATTTGCATCGTAAGGGTGATGATATCGAATGTATCGTCAAGGATACGGGCCGTGGAATTGCGGAGGAAGATCTCGAACACGTCTTTGAGAAATTCCAGCAGTTTGGCTCCATTGTCGATCCCGAGAACAAGGGTACAGGGCTTGGACTGGCGATCTCCAAAGAGATTGTCGATCTCCATGGCGGAACGATCCGGGTGGAAAGCAAACTGGATCAGGGGAGCACTTTTTCATTCAGCTTGCCGCGATACAATTATGATCTTGAAGTCCTTGAGGTCGTTCGCGGACATCTGGCCGGTAAGACTGATATTGCAACCCTGTTTACGGTTCAGCTCCATGAAATGCAAAATCTGTCAGAGCCGGTCAAGAGCGATCTGTTCGAGATCATCACCAAAAAAGTCCGGAGTGCTTATGAAAAGCCGGGCAAGATGGTTTCCGTTTCTGCGCCCATCCAGAATACCTTCCATCTTGTGATCGATTCCGGATATGAATCACGCCTGATTACCCGGAAGAGACTGTTGCGGAGCATTAAAGAGGCCGCGTTTGAATCCAAACTCAATGAAGAGCTGGATTTCTCCTACGGCCTATCCGTTTTTCCTGAAGAGGGTGAAGAGGCGGAATTATTGCTGGATATCAGCCGTGGACACCTGATCCATGAAAAGACCGAACGGCTCAAACGGCGCATCTTCATTGTGGATGATGAAAAGGAAATGACCGAATCTCTCAAAACCCTGCTGGGTTTCTTCGGTTACACACAGGTTCATACCATGAATCGGGGCAATGATGTTTTCGAGCGGCTGGATGAAGGCATCCCGGATCTGATTATTCTGGATATGAAAATGCCGGGGATGAGCGGTTATGAAGTGATCGGACGTTTGAAGGAGCGGTTCGAAACGAAAGATATCCCAATCCTTATTATGTCCGGGTATGAGGTCGAGACAGGCCGATTCCTGGAATATATCAATACAAAGGCCATCCTCACGGTGAGCAAACCCGTTGATGCGGACATGTTGAAGAAGATGGTCTACTTTTTAATTTAGGAGTTCTCTCATATTTACCCCTACATGATTTGGAGGAAAAGATGGCTAAAATTTTAATTGCTGACGACGATCCCGACATTCTCAAGACTCTGGCAGTCCGGCTGAGATCACATCAACTTGATGTGGTGACCGCCTGGGATTGTAATGAAGCCATCAAACTGGCCTATGCCGAAAAACCGGATCTGATTCTGATGGACATCCGGATGCCCAAAGTTGGCGGGATCAAGGCTTTCGAGAGCCTTCAAATGTACTCTCGAACGGGCAATATCCCTGTGATTTTTATCACGGCATATCCCGGCAAAGAGGTCGAGGAAGAGGTCCGGTCAAAAGGCGCTGCGGACTTCATTGCCAAGCCCTTTGACACCGAAGATCTGCTTGCGAAGATCAACGGCATTCTGGCCCGGCGACAATATCAGTCTTTCTATGCTTAATTAGACTGAACAAAAGATTCTCACAAAGCTGTCAGGAGGCTTCCCAACTCGTTGTGTTCTGATCGGTTTTGTGAACGGACATAAAAAGGCGTGCAGGAAAAGCACGCCTTTTTATATTTATTAAATGTTAGTAAAGAGCAAATAATTAATTCTTTATGGCACTTTTGTCTTGATACAAAAGTGCCCAAAAAATCAAGGCTGCTTGAAAATTTGCTAAAATCCTCGTTGTTTTTCCTAAAAAGGAAAAAACTCATCCCGCCTTTATATATGTGTTTATCTATTGAATGGCGGGACTCAAACAGTTTTCATTTTTTAACGGTAAAACACTTGGATTTTTTAACGCAATTTTCAAGATGCCTAAAAAAAACATCACCACCACATCATGTTGCCATTCCGCCTTCGACGGAATAATGTCCACACCTAAGCTGTTGTCACTGTTTCCAGTGGCTACAAAAAAGCGCCTAAAATTAAATCAGATGAAAGTAATTATTTGATATATTATTTTGGAGGCAATGTGTCAACAAACCGCTTGGCCCGGACCAGCCAATCTTGAAGTGATTGTTCATCAGGAAAACCATCTTCATCAACCATGATCCATCCTTTCATGGGCCTGCCGGTGATGTCGAAAGGTCTGGTGTGCGGGTTCTCCAGTGCTTTGGAAGCGGCTTCCCCCATCCTTAAAATCAGATAATCCTTCCAGACACCACAGACCATGTTGCCGTTTAGCAAATAGCATGTGCCTCCGAACATTTTTCGCTGATCGAGAGTGTTCCATCCCATTAACACGTTCCGGATGCGCTCATCGATGGCTTTGTTGTAGGGCATTATCCACTCCCATGGTGAGCGGTTTCATCCTTGCCGCCGCAAACCACACTCAGAGCCACGGATATCTCCTTCTTTTCATCCGCATTAAAATAGCAGTGCGGTTCGGATCCCCAGAAAAATATCGCATCCCCTTTGCTCAAGGTGGTTGTGACATCACTGATTTCTATGCCGACAGTTCCAGTCAGGCAGAAGAGCAGTTCTTCTCCAGGATGTGTTTTTTTACAGTTTCGGTCACGGCTGACAATCTCCAGCACCTGAGCACCGAGATGACCGTCGGGTAACCGATAATTCAGATCGCCCACGATCATGCCATGTGTGGTATCGGTTTGCACACGTTTGTCGCGCGGCACCTGAAGGATTTTCCGTCCGCTTTCATGTTTCTGGATGTCATAGTCGCGCCCCTTGACGAGTTTCCCCTCCATAAGCTGCAGCGGAGAGACTTCGAGCACACCGCAGATTTTATAAATCGTATCCATTCGCGTGGGAATGCCCTTTTCAAACCGTACAACCGTGTTCTTGTTCACATCCGCGGATTTGGCTAGGGATTCGATACTGAGTCCCTTGTCCATACGAATGCGCTGGGCGCGTTTTCCCAGGGTTAAAGGATCAAACATCACCGGTTTTTCAGACACAGTGTACTCCTTGTCAATCATTCATGATTAACATAATATACCCAAATTAATCTTTCACAACAAATAAAAACAAACTATTTAATAAAAAATCACGTAGATTATAGTAATAATAACTTGACTTAGTATATACTAATTAGTATATTTAATCCCAATATGCTATTTCATGGGAGGGAGATGGATTGATGGATGACGCATCATTTATTAAATCTCTGGCACGGCAATGCAATGCAGATCTTTGCGGTATCGCATCCGTAGAACGGTTTGATGACGCACCGATGGAATTTCATCCTGCGGATATCTTTCCGGACTGTCAATCGGTGATTGTGCTTGCAAAAGCAGCGCTTGCTTCAACGGTGCAGTCCAAATCCGTAATCCCTTATTCGCATTTCAATGATGTTGTGACCGAAATGCACGATGTGCTTCTGTATCAATTCTCACTTGAATTGGAAAAAAGGGGGATTCATGCTGTTCCGATTCCCGTTGACGATCCCTATCTGTTCTGGGATGTGGATAAGCGGGAAGGAAGAGGTATCCTGTCGCTTCGTCATGCCGGCATGCTGGCCGGACTGGGCACCCTGGGCCGGAACACCCTGCTCAAAAACAAGGACTGGGGCAACATGATCCGTCTGGGGGCCGTGCTGGCGGATGTTCCTTTGGAACAGGATGCCATAGCGACTGAACCGGCCTGTCCCCCGGACTGCACAATCTGTCTGGATGGTTGTCCCTCCGGTGCTCTGGATGGAGAAACAGTGAATCAAAAAAAATGCCGTAACCATTCTCAGACCACCACGGCCCGGGGTTTTCACATCATCCAATGTAATATGTGCCGAAAAGTCTGCCCGCAGCATCCGGGTGAAAAGCGGAAGCCCGGATATTAAACAAACGAAAGGATTGTCAGTATAAGGAAGTAATCCCATGATGGAAGATATGACATGAAAAACATCCTGTTTTATATCAGCGTGATTCTGATCTGGGGTTCAACCTGGATCTTTGTTAAAATGCAGCTGGGTGTGGTGGATCCCATGGTCACGATTGTTTACCGGTTTTTGTTCGGGTCGATTCTCATTTTCGGATTCTGTTTTGCAACCGGTCGTCCGATGAGATTTTCATGGAAAATCCATGCTGTGCTCTTTTTTCAGGGGATTTGCACTTTTGCCGTGAACTACTGGCTCTTTTATCAGGCTCAGCAAATCCTGACGAGCGGACTGGCTGCTGTGCTCTTTTCCCTTCTGGTGTTCATGAATCTGGTGAATGCACTTATTTTCCTGAACACGAAAATCCAGCCGCTCGTTCTGCTGGGAGCGGTTCTGGGACTTGTGGGCATAGTCCTCCTGTTCCAGCCCGAATTCGTCCGCATTGAAATGTCGGGTAAAACCTTTCTGATGATTGGTTTCGCCATACTGGGCACTTATATTTTTTCCGTCGGGAACATGATTTCCGCGCGCATCCAGAAACAGGGACTGCCGGTGATCCAGACCACGGCCTACAGCATGCTTTATGGTGTTCTGTTTTTGCTGGTCATCGCATTGATCATGGGAAAATCCTTTACACTGGATCCGTCATTTCATTATATTGGAGCGATTCTGTATTCCACGCTTTTCGGTTCGATCATCGGATTTCTATTCTATCTGCATCTTATCGGAAAGATCGGTGCAGGTAAAACTGCCTATATCACTTTGGTTACGCCGATTATCGCCATGGGATTGTCCACTGTATTTGAAGGATATCGGTGGTCCGTGATCGCGTTCGTCGGGATGGTGCTGATTTTAACCGGGAATGTGATTGCGTTGAGAAAGAAAGTGGCCAGAGGCTAAGGGCCAGAGGCAAGGGGCCTCAATCACCTCCACCCAGGAACTGGATTTTGTAGGGATTTATAATATGAGAAGAAATAAAGTGAATGTGGCTGTTGTGGGTGTGGGTGCGGTGGGTGTTGAGATGATTCGGGTGCTGCGGCAGCGACATTTTCCCGTGAAACGTTTACGGGTGTTTGCGCGCTCAGCGCGGCGTATCGAGGTGGATGGACAGTCCGTTGACGTGGAAGCCATTGAAAACGCGGATTATGGCGGGATCGACATTGCCCTGTTCGCAGGCACGGAAGGCGCGAAGGGCGCTTCCGCACTGTACGCGGACCCGTTTATC
>Ga0272444_10003606_pt1 | contig 13862 bp, 9 predicted proteins | sample SSMForm13_FD_201033 | JGI IMG/M metagenome (GOLD analysis project Ga0272444, IMG submission 201033) | Marine sediment archaeal communities from Little Sippewissett salt marsh, Falmouth, MA, United States - SSM-Form-13 | ecosystem: Environmental > Aquatic > Marine > Wetlands > Sediment ...
CTCGACCGCCATCGCCACGCCCTGGCCACCACCGATGCACAGGGTCGCCAGGCCACGGCTGGCACCGGAGTGTTTCATGCCGTGCAGCAGGGTCACCAGCACGCGGCAGCCGGAGGCACCGATCGGGTGACCGAGTGCGATGGCACCGCCGTTGACGTTGACCTTGCCGGTATCCCAGCCCATCTCCTGGTTGACGCACATCGCCTGCGCGGCGAAGGCCTCGTTGGCCTCGATGCGCTCCAGGTCGTCGACCTTCCACCCCGCCTTCTCCAGGCACTTGGTGGACGCCGGGATGGGGCCGGTGCCCATGATGCTCGGATCAACGCCGGCCGAGGAAAAGGCGACGATGCGCGCCATCGGGGTCAGGCCCAGTTCCTTCGCCTTGTCCTCGCTCATCACCAGCACCGCCGCGGCACCGTCGTTGATGCCCGAGGCGTTGCCCGCGGTCACGCTGCCGTCACGCGAGAAGGCCGGGCGCAGGCCGGCCAGCTTCTCCGCCGTGGTACCGGCGCGCGGAAACTCGTCCTGTGCGAACACCACCGGCTCACCGCGACGCTGCGGGATGGTCACAGGGACTATCTCGTCGGCAAAGCGATTGTCCTTTTGCGCCGCCTCGGTCTTCTGCTGGGAGGCGGCGGCAAACTCGTCCTGTGCCTCGCGCGAGAAATTCCAGCGGTCGGCGATATTCTGCGCGGTGGTGCCCATGTGGTAGTCGTTGAAGGCGTCCCACAGGCCGTCGACGATCATGGTGTCCCTCATCGACCAGTCGCCCATCTTCTGCCCGTCACGTGACCTGGGCAGCACGTGCGCCGAGGCACTCATGTTTTCCTGGCCACCGGCGATCACGATCTCGGCGTCGCCGCACATCACCGACTGCATCGCCAGGTGCACCGCCTTGAGGCCGCTGCCGCACACCTTGTTGATGGTCATCGCCGGGGTCTCCACCGGCAGCCCGGCGGCGATCGCGGCCTGGCGCGCCGGGTTCTGCCCGCAGCCGGCGGTCAGCACCTGGCCGAGGATGACCTCGTCGACCAGTTCGGGCTTGAGGCCGGTGCGCTGCAGCAGCCCGGTGATCACCTTGGCACCCAACTCATGCCCCGGCACGCCGGCCAGGCTGCCGCCAAAGGAACCGATCGGCGTGCGCGCCGCATCCACGATCACTACGTTTCTTGTCATCTGAGTTTCCCCCGTTTCGGAATTTGATCTGCTATCTCGGGCTGGTGCTGCTGGGCCGCTGAATGCTTTGTAGCAGATTTTGTTGCACTGCACAATTTTTGCTGCTAGCTTTCCCTGACAACCAAACCAACGACGGAACCCGGCCATGAGCGAAACACCTTTCTGGAATGACGACTGGATGCGCGTGCAGCAGCAATACTGGGAACAGTGGGGCGAGATGAGCCGCAAGGCCATGGGTATGGAGCAACCAGCCAGGACGCCCTGGGAAAACGCCATGGAGCACTGGTGGCAGGCCATCTCCCCGGCCACCGACAAGGCCACCCGCGGGTTCATGGAAAAGATGATGAACCAGGGCAAGATGTTCTTCCGCCTCGGCGACGAGTTGTCGAAAAACATGCAGAACACCAAGGATTGGGGCGATGCGCTGAACAAGACCTTCGAGAAGATGCAGGACAGCTTTGCCGCCGCCGCGGAGCAATCCAGCGAGGTCGGCGAGAAAGGCTTCAGTCAGCTGATGGGCTTCTGGGAAGGCCCGATGGAAGCCTGGCGCAAGGCCGCCGGCCAACTGCCGATGAGCAGCGATTTTGCCGGCACCCCCAAGCTGTTCGAGCAACTGCTCGGCACCCCCGGCCTGGGTTACACCCGCGAGGACGAGGAAAGCTACAAGGAACTGGCACAGGCCTGGCTGCACTACCAGCACGCGCTGATGAGCTACAACCATTTCTTCGCCGATGTCGGCACCGCCTCGCTGCGCTGCATGCAGGGCAAGATCGGCGAACTGGTGAAAGACGGGGGCAAGATCGAGTCCGGCCGTGCCCTGTACGACACCTGGGTCGCCGCCTGCGAAGAGGTCTACGCAGAGCACACCATGACCCCCGAGTACTCCAAGGTACACGGTGAGCTGGTGAATGCGCTGATGGCCTTCAAGAAGAAGTGGCGCGAGTTGCAGGACAACCGCCTCGGCATGCTGGGCCTGCCGACCACCCGCGAGGTGCGCACCCTGCAGACCCGCCTGCAGGAATCGCGGCGCGAACTGCGCGCCCTGCGCAGCGAGATGGAACTGCTCAAGGACCAGGTGGCCGAGCTGCGCACGCCGCAGGCGAGCGAGGCGCCGCCGGCCAAGCCCAAGGCCGTGACCAAGAAAGTCGCCAAGAAAAAAGTCGCGCGCAAGAAAGCCGCGGCCAAGCAATAAGCCCAGCTAGAGGAGAGAAGACATGTCACCGTTCAATTTCCGTCCCGATCAGCTTGCCCACGAGATGGGCGAGTACGGCCGCAAGCTGGGCAAGGGCGTTCACAACCTGATGAACGCCGGCGAGATCGACGAGGGTGTGACGCCGCGCACCGAGGTCTACAAGGAAGACAAGCTGACCCTGTACCGCTACGAGGCACCGAACAGCGTGGTACAGAACCGCGTGCCGCTGCTGATCGTGTACGCGCTGGTCAACCGCCCCTACATGACCGACATCCAGGAAGACCGTTCGACCATCCGCAACCTGCTGGATCACGGTCAGGACGTGTACCTGATCGACTGGGGCTACCCGGACGAGGCCGACCATGCGCTGACCATGGACGACTACATCAACGGCTACATCGACCGTTGCGTGGATGTGATCCGCAAGCGCCACAAGCTGGACAAGATCAACATCCTCGGCATCTGCCAGGGCGGCAGCTTCAGCCTGTGTTACACCTCGATGCACCAGGACAAGGTGCAGAACCTGGTGACCATGGTGACCCCGGTCGACTTCAAGACCCCCGACAATATGCTTTCGGCCTGGGTACAGAACATCGACGTGGACCTGCTGGTCGACACCCTCGGCAACATCCCCGGCGAGATGCTCAACTGGACCTTCCTGTCGCTCAAGCCATTCAGCCTGACCGGTCAGAAGTACCTGAGCATGGTCGATGTGCTGCAGGACGAGGGCAAGCTGAAGAACTTCCTGCGCATGGAGAAGTGGATCTTCGACAGCCCCGACCAGGCCGGCGAGACCTTCCGCCAGTTCATCAAGGACTTCTACCAGCACAACGGCTTTCTCGAAGGCGGGGTGCGGATCGGCGAGCGCGCCCTGGACCTGAAGAACATCAGCTGCCCGGTGCTCAACGTGTTTGCCGAGCAGGACCACCTGGTGCCGCCGGATGCCTCGCGCGCCCTCAAGGGCCGCACCGGCAGCCGCGACTACACCGAGCTGAGCTTCCCCGGCGGGCATATCGGCATCTATGTCAGCGGTAAGGCACAGGCGCAGGTCACCCCGGCGATCAGCAGCTGGCTGGACGAGCGCAGCTGATATCCCCCTGCCCTCCGGGCAAACCGGAGGGCGGCGCTGCCGCAGCGCCCTTGCCCGGCGGATGCGCGTCCCACCGTTCGACCTGCTGCCGCTGCCGATCAAGGCGATGCCAGTGGCTTCGAGCCCATAAAAAAACTGCAACCAGCCGCCGGGCTCCCTGTGCAGGGCCCTCGCCGCGATTGTGCTACCTTGGCATCTGCCCTGGTGATGTCGGCCCCGCAGCCCGCGACACCCCCGTGCAGCACACACATCTCGCATGCCAAGACAGGCAAGAACCCGCTCTTGCGCTGTCGCAGCCTGTTGCAAGCAAACAGATCGAGACGAAACTGCAGCACAGCCGTTGCGCATTTTCCCTTACAGCGGGCCAGGCATGCATCGCACAGGCGAGACGACGCAGCGCTTTACGCTTAGGGCACAAGTTTCCTAAGCTGTTGCCGATACAATCAGTCAGACCGCGATCAAGCAGGACAGGACCAAGCCGAAAGGGATCTCAATAGAAACAGCGGCCAACATAACTAATGAGACCAGCCTGACCTTGAGCGAACACATTACCCACGCAATCCTCGCGGAGCGCACCAAGCTGCTGTACGAAAACGGCCGGGCATCCAGTCTGGTGGTGATGTTCAGCGTGTGCGTGTTGTCGGGCATCCTCTACGGCAAGGTCGAGCAGCAGACCATCGTCCTGTGGCTGGCCGGCATGCTGCTTGCTGCCGGACTGCGCCTGGCATTGATACGCTGGCGCGGCCACAGCACTGCGGGCGACGACCAGGCCTGGATCACGCGCTACGCACTGGGAACCGTGCTGATCGGTATCGGCTGGTCGGCTTTTGTCATCATCGGTTTCGGCCACAGCAACTGGCTGAACATGCTGGTGGTGCTGGTCACACTGGGCATAACCGCCCTGGCGGTGCCGGTACTGGTCGCCTTCCCGCTGATCCTGTGGCTGTACACCCTGCCGGCACTGCTGACCACGGTCACCCTGCTGTTGCTGGAACACCGCACCGATTTCGCCCTGCTCGCCCTCGGCGTCGCCTCCTTCACCCTGCTGGTGATGCGCTCGGCGAGCAACTTTTTCCGCATGCTGCTGGACAGCCTGCGCCTGCGTTTCCAGAACCAGGAGCTGGTCGCCGACCTGAACCGGCAGAACACCAACACCGAGCAACTCAACCGCCAGCTGGAACTCGAGGTGGCCGACCGGCGTGCCGCGCAACTGGCGCTGGAACTGCATCAGAAAGACCTGGAACACCAGGTCGAACGACGCACCGCGGAACTGCTGCAGGCCAAGGAACAGGCAGAGGCGGGCAATCGCGCCAAAAGCGAGTTTCTCGCCAACATCAGTCACGAGATCCGCACGCCGATGAACGGCATACTCGGCGTCACCCAGATGATGTTGCGTGCCGACATGTCACCCGAGCAGCACAAGCATGCGCTGATCGCCCACGAATCGGCGAGCAATCTGTTGAGCCTGATCGACGACATACTGGATTTCTCGAAGATCGAGAGCGGCCGCATGCACATCGACGATGAGAGCTTCGAGCTGCTGGAAGTGATCGGGGATGCGCTGCGCACGGTCGAGGCGCAGGCCCGGACAAAAGGCCTGGAACTGTCCTTCGAAACACAACAGCGCAACTACCAGCCGCTGTGCGGTGATCCCCTGCGCCTGCGCCAGGTGCTGCTCAACCTGCTCAGCAACGCGATCAAGTTCACCGACAGCGGCCAGGTGCGCCTGACCCTGAGCGAGCTGCAGCGCACCCAGGACCAGGTGCGGCTGCAGTTCGAGGTCAGCGACACGGGTATCGGCATCGACCCCGCCGCGATCGAGCATATCTTCGGCGTATTCACCCAGGAGGACGGCTCGATCACGCGCCGCTTCGGCGGCAGCGGACTGGGCCTGTCGATCAGCCGTGGCCTGGTGGAGGCCATGGGTGGACACCTCAGCGTAAGCAGCCGCAAAGGCCAGGGTTCGACCTTCCGCTTCGAGCTGCCCCTGAAATTCGCCGCCAAGCCGAGCGGCAGCATCAGCGAGCTGCCGGCAGCGAGTCCACAAGCCCCGGCCTTCAGCGGGCGCATCCTGCTGGCCGAAGACAATCGCATCAACCGCATCATCGCGCAGGACAATCTCGAGTCCTACGGTTTCCAGGTGGACACGGTCGACAACGGCATGAAGGCACGCGCGGCGCGCGCCAAGGGCATCTACCAGTGGATCCTGATGGACTGCCACATGCCGCAGATGGACGGCTTCGAAGCGACCGAGGCAATCCGCCGTGACGAACAGGAAAAAGGCTGGCCGCACATCCCGATCATCGCGCTGACCGCCGATGCCCAGGAGCAGACCCGCCGGCGCTGTAAGGCCGCCGGCATGGACGGACACGTGATCAAACCCTTCGACACTGAAGCGCTGATCCGCGAAATACGCAGCACCGCGGCCCCCTACAGCGAAGTCGAGCAGGTCGACCCGGTTGCCGCCTCCGGCCAGCGCGACTGACCGGTTTCCAAGCACCCGGCCTGCCTGACGAGCCGGCAGCCAACACCCGCCCTCGCATGCGCCATTCAAGTAGGCCACCCGTGCTGCCGCTACCTTAGCTATAGAGATACAACCGCCAGCCACGCCTGCCCCACGCTTTTTTAGCGGAGCGGCGCACGCGCAGGAAAACCTCATACGACGGAACGCCATGTTTGAAAACCTCTACGCCACCCGGATCTATCTGCTGATAGACGATTTCGGTGAGATGCGTAGCATGATCAAGGGATTGCTGCGCACCCTCGGTGCCACCAAGATCGATACCGCGCGCAACGCCAAAGAGGCGCTGGAGTTGATCGAGCACAATCGCTATGACGTGATCCTGTGCGACTACAACCTCGGTCCCGGCAGGAGCGGGCAACAGTTGCTGGAGGAAATACGCCATCGCGACCTGATCGACATGTCCACCGTGTTCGTCATGATCACCGCGGAAAACACGCGTGATATGGTCATGGCGGTGGTGGAATACGAACCGGACAGCTACCTCTCCAAGCCATTCAGCAAGGACCTGCTCGGCACCCGCCTGACCAAGCTGTTCCAGCTCAAGGCCGACCTGTCGCCGGTGCTCGAGGCGGCGCGCCGTCACGACTACAACGGCGCCCTGGAAATGCTCGAACAACGCATTGCACGCAATCCTAAGAACCTCGCCCACCTGATCAAGCTCAAGGCGGAGATCAGCCTGAAGGCCGGCAAGAACGACCAGGCGGGCGAGATCTACCAGCGGCTGCTGGCCGAGCGCGATGTGCCTTGGGCCCGCCTGGGCCTGGGAAAGGTGCAGTTCGCCCGCAAGGAATTCGTCGAGGCCAAGGACAACTTCGACCACCTGGTGCAGAACCAGAAGACCATGATGAGCGCCTACGACTGGCTGGCCAAAGCGCAGCGCGCGCTGGGTCTCAATGAAGACGCACAGTCGACCCTGCACACCGCCGTCGACATGTCACCGCAGGTGGCGTTGCGGCAACACGCGCTGGGCGAACTTGCGATGACCAATCAGGACGTCGAACAGGCCGAGAAGTCCTACGCCAATGCCGTCAAGGTGGGCAAGCATTCGATCTACAACACCCCGAAACTGCATGCCGGCCTGGCCAAGTCGAAGTCCGCGGCCGGCAAACATGATGAAGCGCTGGCGGTGATCAACAACATGGGCAAGACCTTCGACGACCCCAGCGCGGCGTTTTACGCGGCCAGCGCCGAGGCGGTGGTGCGCCAGGACCAGGGCGATAGCGCCGCCGCCCAGGGCTGCCTGGAAAAAGCGGCCGGCCTGCACGAGTCGCTTGGCGAGAACGCACCGCAGGAATCGGCCCTGGAGCTGGCCAGGGCGGCAGCACATGTCGGCAACAAGGAACTGGCCGAGAGCCTGCTGCGCAGCGCCATTCAGAACAACCACGATAACGAAGAGTTCATGCTCGACGCGACCGACGTATTCCGCAGCGGCGGAATCAGTGATGACGCCAACGCCAGTGTGCACGCGATCCGTCAGGAAGTGGTCGAGATGAACAACCAGGGGGTCAAGCTGATCAGCAAGGGCAAGTTCAGCGAGGCAATCGAGCTGTTCGCCAAGGCGGCCGACAGCATGACCAGCAACCTGGTGATCAATCTCAATGCGGCACGCGCCCTGATCATGCAGATGGAAAAAGACGGCGCGGAGAACGCAGCCTTGGACGAAGCGCAGAAATTCATCGAGCGTTCGAAAAACCTCTCGCCGAACGATCAGCGGGTGAATGGCGTCATGCGACGTCTGCAGAAACTGAAGGAAGCCAGCTGACAGGGCCTGACAATGAACTTTTCCGACGCACTCGCATCCTCGATCCACGACATCAAGAATTCGCTGAGCCTGGTCCTCAACAACCTCGATGAGGTACTCAACGATCCGCATACGCATATCGGCAACCTGGGTCGCGCCAAGGTGTTGAAACTGGAAACCCAGCGCGCCAATGCCAACCTGATCCAGTTGCTGTCGCTGTACAAGCTGGACAAGCAGCAACTGGCCGCCGAACTGCTCGAATACAATGTCGAGGATTTTCTCGATGAGTTGCTGGCGGAAAACCAGCAGCTGATGCAGGCGCTGGGTATCGACCTGGAAACCGACTGCGACCCGCTCGACAGCGGCTACTTCGACGAGAACCTGGTGCGTGGCGTGCTCAACAGCGTGATCGGCAATGCCGAGCGCTACACCGACAGCCGGATCCTGATCAGTGCCGCCAACGAGGACGGCTACCTGGTATTCCGTATCGAGGACGACGGCCCGGGATTTCCGCAGCACATGCTGTCGAGCCAATCGGCACAGTCCGCCGGCGATGCCTTCCGCAGCGGGCACACCCAGCTGGGGCTGTACTTCGCCGCGGAGGTCGCACGCCTGCACCGCAACGGCGAGCGCAGCGGCTTCATTCGCCTGCGCAACCGGCATCGGCTCAGTGGTGGCTGTTTCGAACTTTGGCTGCCCTGAGCGGATTTTGTGACAGAAGTGCCGCAGCGCGCACATTCTGTGCGGCCGGCGGGAATAAAACACCCCCTGCAACGGTCTGCTGAAAGGTCCCATCGGGAAACCGCCTTTCAAACCAACCGTTCAGGGAAGTCCATCATGAAAAAACTGCTCATCGCCGGCGCCCTGCTGGCCAGTTCCTTTGCCCAGGCATCCGACTATATCGAAACTGCCAGCGCGCACGACGTGCCCACCACGGTGCAGCGCCTGACCGAGGCCGCCGAGGGCAAGGGCCTGACCGTGTTCAAGACCATCGACCACGCGGCCGGTGCGCGCAGCATCGACATGGCGCTGGCGCCCAGTCAGGTGGTGATCTTCGGCAACCCGAAACTCGGTACCGTGTTGATGCAGGCCAACCCGGCGATCGCCGTGGACCTGCCGCTGAAGATCGCGGTGTGGGAAAACGCCGACGGCAAGACCATGCTCAGCTATCGCAGTGCCGCCTCGCTGGCCGAGGCGCATGGCATGGATCCGCAGGCCAAGCCGTTCCAGAACATGGCCGGCGCACTCAAGGGGCTGACCGCGAAGGCCGGCAGCGCCGACTGAACCGCCGGCGGCGGCCCGCTCAGTTATCCGAACACTTGTCCGGGCCGCCCAGGGTCTCTTCGCGCATCTGCTCCTCGGTCTCGGCGTTGCGACGCTCGATCTCGGCGCGGGTGCGCGCCTCCCAGACTTCCTTGCGCTCTTCCACGCGCTTGTCCCAGGCGCCTTTCTGCTCGGGGATGGTCATCTCGCCGAACAGCACCTGGCGCATGAACTGGTAGCCGAACTTGATCAGCGCCTCGTCGTCCTCGGCGATCGCTTTCCGGGTGTCTTCTGCCAGATCGTAAGTGGCGTTGAAATTCGGGCTGGTGACGAACTTGCGGAACATGTCGAAGTTGTATGAGGCCATGAAGAACAACTGCAGGCTCATCTCGTTGGGCCGGCCGACACCCGGGCCGCCTGAGCGTTTCTTCAGGATCAGCTCGTACCACTCGCGGTTGCGTTCGTCGTATTCCTCGACGCCCTGTTCCTCGCGGTACTCGGCGACCGTCAGTTCACGATCCTCGTCGTGGCCCTTGCAGTGCTCCTCGACGATCAATGAATACTGTTGCTTGGCCTCGTACTCGTCCTTGTTGCGCATGTTCAGCAGGCCGACCGGATAATAACGGCAGACGGTCGGGCGGTCCTCGTAGACACCGCAGCCATTCTCGCCATCGAGCAGCAGGCAGGCACCGGAATCGTCGGTGCGCAGCTTGATACCGGGCGTGCCGTCACGGTCCATCTCGAACGGCACCGTGTGGTTTTTCAGAAACTGCTCGGAATTCATGCCGAGGTGACGCTGCAGGCGCAGCACGTCGTAGGGGGCCAGGGTAACGTCCGCACGCTTGCAGCAGGCGTTGAAACAGGAGATACCCTTGTAACAACGAAACTTGAGCTTGCTGTCCGCGGTCAGCATGGCCGGCAGGGTGGCACTGGCCAGTTCTTCCGGGATATCGAACTTTTCGTCACTCATGGTGTTACCTCAAACCTTTCGTAGCGCCGCTGCAGGAGATCAGATCAGGCAAGCGTAGCGCACCCTGCAGCCCCAATCGGGCGGGGCATTATAGGGTTTTGAACAGATATCTGCAGGAACGTGCGATATTTAGAGACCCTCTGAAAAGGCCTGAACCTCAATCTTGGCGTCAAAATCCGCCATTTCTTCGTTACAAATCTTCGCAATAGCTGGCTACAAGGTGAATCGCGCTTGCGCGAGAGAGGGTGCCCTGGGGTATTACGTGCGATTTGCGCCTCGAACTGGCGGATTTTGATCGCCAATCTTTTCGGCCCAGACCTTCTCAGAGGATCTCTAGGGGAATTCAATAAAAAATCCGGGCACCTTGCGGCACCCGGATTTTCAACAGAGCCCCCGAGAGGGCTCTCAGCCGTTGGCTGTCAAGCAGTGATTACTTCTTGAACAGCTTGGACTTGTCGACGATGTCGACGTGAGCACGCTTGAAGCAAGTCCACTGCTTGGTCTCTTTGTCGTAAACGGAGTTTACGAAGCAGTGCCAGTTTTCTTCGTCAACGAAGTTCTTGTCCATGCGGTAGTAGAAGCCCGGGTAACGGGACTCTTCACGGAACTGGATGTGCTTCATGTGAGCTTCGGCAGTCAGGATGCGGTGGTAGTTCTCCCAGGCGCGAAGCAGTTCGTGCAGGTCTTTTGCACGCAGCTTCAGGGAGTCTTCCTTCAGCATCTCGAGCTTCTGCTCGGCCAGTTCGAGCATGTGCTCGTTGGTGGTGTAGTAGGTGGCAACACCGGCTACGTACTCGTCCATGATCTTCTGCAGACGGAACTGCAGCATGCGCGGAGTGATGTAGTTCGGGTTGACATCGATCGCGGTGGTGTAGTCCTTGTGCTCCATGTAGGTGCGCACCGGACGGTAGATCTCTTCGATCAGAGAATCGACGTCGGTGTCCAGCTCCGGAGTGTAGTCCGCGTTGTCCATGCAGTACTTGACCATGGACTTGGCAGCCATACGACCTTCGGCGTGCGAACCGGAGGAGAACTTGTGACCGGATGCACCAACACCGTCACCACCGGTGAACAGACCCTGTACGGTGGTCATGCCACGGTAGCCCCAGTTCCAGCCTTCCGGCAGGTGGGACGGGATCTTGTCCTTGTCCGGGTGCTCTTCGGTGGTCGGCGCGCCAACGTCTTCCGGACCGGAGGCCCAGATGCCGCAGCAACCGGAGTGGGAACCGAGCAGGTACGGTTCGGTCGGCATCAGCTCGGAGTTCTTCTTCTCCGGCTCGATGTTCTCACCCGCCCAGATACCACACTGGCCGATACACATGTCGAGGAAGTCTTCCCAGGCTTCTGCTTCCAGGTGCTTGACTTCGCGCGGAGACAGGGTCTCGCGCAGGTTCGCCAGAGCGGTCACGGTGTCCATCCAGATCGGACCCAGACCGTCCTTCATTTCCTTCAGCATCAGGTGGTTACGCAGGCAGGATGCCGGAACCGCGGCCTGGCCATAGGGAGGGTAGTCGTCAAGCATGTGCTTGTTCTTGGTCATGTAGGTCTCACCAAAGGCGTTGGTGGCCTGGGACTTGAACAGCAGGAACCATGCGCCAACCGGGCCGTAACCGTCCTTGAAGCGGGTCGGTACGAAGCGGTTTTCCATCATGGTCAGCTCAGCGCCGGCCTCTGCAGCCATGGCGTAGGTGGAACCGGAGTTCCACACCGGGTACCAGGCACGGCCCTGGCCTTCACCCACGGAGCGCGGACGGAAGATGTTCACACAACCACCGGCTACCAGCAGGATCGCCTTCGCCTTGTAGACGAACAGCTTGTGGTCACGGGTGGAGAAGCCGACAGCACCGGCGATGCGGTTCTTGTCGTTCTTGTCGTTGACCAGCTTGACGATGAAGACACGCTCTTGGATGTTATCCACGCCGATGGCCTTCTTGGCAGCTTCAGCAACGATCCACTTGTAGGATTCGCCGTTGATCATGATCTGCCACTTACCGGAACGTACCGGCTTGCCACCGTCCTTCAGGGAGGTCAGGCCCTTGGAACCGTCGTGACGCTCACCGTTCTCGTCGGTCTTCCAGATCGGCAGACCCCACTCTTCGAACAGGTGCACGGATTCGTCCACGTGACGGCCCAGGTCGTAGGCCAGGTCGTCGCGGGTGATGCCCATCAGGTCGTTGGAGACCATGCGTGCGTAGTCCGCCGGATCCTGCTCGGAACCGATGTAGGTGTTGATCGCGGACAGGCCCTGTGCCACAGCACCGGAACGGTCCATTGCCGCCTTGTCGACAACCTTGACGGAGATGTCGTGACCGGCAGCTTTAGCCGCTTCGCGCCACGGACCAATTTCGTAGGCCGCACCACAAGCAGCCATACCGCCGCCGATGATGAGGATGTCTACGGACTCTTCAACGACTTCCGGATTACCGAATTCAGCCATTTCAAATACCTCTAAAACTTGTTCTTTGGTTCAACCGATCGATGCAAGTCTTACTTGCGGATCAGCTCGCTCGGATCACCAGCACGGTAGCCGTTCTGCTCCATGTGGTTGAAGAAGCCGGAATCGCTGATCTTGGCGATGTCGGCTGCGGCCTTGCCACCGTACGGATCGATGGAACCTTCCGGGGTGGTGCGGATCGGGAACTTGAAACGCTTCATGGTGCCGTTGCGGAACTTGATGGTCCACATGATGGAGTCTGTACCACGCAGCGGCTGCACGGATGCACCCATCGGCACGATGTCAGCATACGGACGTGCTTCGATCGCGTTCTGCGGGCAGATCTTGATGCAGGAGTAACACTCCCAGCACTGCTCCGGCTCCTGGTTGTAGGACTTCATGGCATGGCCGGTTTCGGAACCGTCCATGTCCAGCTTCATGAGGTCGTGCGGGCAGATGTACATGCACGCGGTTTTGTCCTGGCCTTTACAGCCATCGCACTTGTCGGTACGTACGAATGTAGGCATCGAAAGTATCTCCTGAAATTTACACTGCAGTGTGTGGTTACTTCGAGTCAGCACCGGGCAAGCCCGATAAAAACCCAAATTCGTTTGCCCCGTTTTACAGCCTGGCAACCCGGCTTCCGGACAGCCATCATTGCCAGCGGCGAAGCGTGGATCGCATCCACGCAGGCCCGGCGGGGCTTCGGGGTGTGTAAACATAGAGATGGGGCGGTTAAAACGCCAAACAGTTTTACCCGCATATGGCATAAATCAGCCTTATTTCATGTGCTAATACACCAAGTCAAGCTACTGTTTTTCCTGGACATTTTGATTTCACACGCGACAAAATAGCGCAATTGAGAATTGTTCGCGTTTATTATCGAACAAACCTTTGACATAGATGAAAAACCGCAACCATGAATCCCATGTCCAGGACGCCTGACGCCGAGCTGCTCATCGCCAGCGGCTGCGTGCACTGCCCGGCCGTACTCAACGGCCTGGCCGATTTGCTGAAAAAGGGCCTGATCGGTCGCCTGCAGGTGATCAACGTCGGCGTGCATGCCGACGAGGCAAGTCGGCGCAATGCCCGCTCGGTGCCCTGGCTGCGCATCGGGCCGTTCGTGCTGGAAGGCAGCTACACCCCGTCGCAACTGCGCGAATGGGCGCAACGCGCGGCCAGTGGCGAGGGCATGGCCGAGTATTTCGCTGAGCTGCTGGAACAGCAACAGATCGAACAAGCGCTGCAACTGGTGCGTGACGACCCGGGGCTGCTGCCGGTGCTGGTGGCCATGATCGGCGACCTGGACACGCCGATGGGCGTACGCATCGGCGTCGGCGCCATGTTCGAGGACCTGGCGGAACACGGCGAACTGGGGCCGGCCGTGCCTCTGCTGGGCGAACTGACCCGCTCGAGCGATTCACAGGTGCGCGCCGATGCCGCCTATTACATCGGCCTGCTCGGGCGCGAAG
>Ga0272444_10003608_pt1 | contig 13859 bp, 13 predicted proteins | sample SSMForm13_FD_201033 | JGI IMG/M metagenome (GOLD analysis project Ga0272444, IMG submission 201033) | Marine sediment archaeal communities from Little Sippewissett salt marsh, Falmouth, MA, United States - SSM-Form-13 | ecosystem: Environmental > Aquatic > Marine > Wetlands > Sediment ...
CTATTGCATCGGGCGGTAGTCGGGCCGTGGCACCCGCAGTCACCTTTTCATGCTCCTCCTGGCGGGTGGCGGAAGAACGGCCTTGACAAAACTTCGCCATGGCTTACAATGTTATGGTAGCCTAACTTGCCGGGAGAGGCCATGGCCGACCGTAGCGGACTGTCGGAAAGCATGGAGGATTACCTGGAAGCGATCTTCCATCTGACCGAGGACAAGGGGTTCGCCCGGGTGAAGGACATTGCGCGGCGCCTCAAGGTGCACATGCCGAGCGTGACCGGCGCCCTGCAGACCCTGAGCGCGAGGCGCCTGGTCAACTACGAGCCGTACTCCGTGGTGACCTTGACCCCGGAAGGCGCCACCCTGGCCCGCAGCCTGGTCGGCACGCACACGGCCTTGAGGACGTTCCTGCAGAGCATTCTCGGCCTGCCGGAGCAGGAGGCCGACGAGAACGCCTGTCGCATGGAGCATGCCATCAGCCGGCAGACGCGCGCCCGGCTGATCGAGTTCATCGAGTTCGTCGAGCAGGCGCCGCAGAGGCCTCGCGACTGGCTCAGGGAGTTCGCCGACAGCCGGCAGGGCAGGTCGCGCAAGCCCCGCAAGGGAACACGGCAGCACGAACGCCGCAACGCATAGGCAGCGAGGGCACGATGTACGAGTCGGCAGGCAGGAAGCACCGGTCGGGTCTTCCATTGACGCCCCTGGCGGCCGTCCACTCGGGCGGGCAGGTGCGGCTGGTGAGCATCCTGGCGGGGCACGACCTTCGATCGCGGCTGGCGGGGATGGGACTGCTGCCGGGCATGAAGTTGACCGTGGTCAGGAACACCGGCGGCGGGCCCCTGGTGATCTCGGTGCACAACACCCGCCTGGCCCTGGGCCGCGGCATGGTTCACCGCATGCTGGTGACGGCGGCGGGCGACGCTCCGGCGGGTCGGGCAGGGGGGACATGATGGAGTCGCTGCTGGTGCTTCTCGCGGTGGCGACGGCCGGCGGCCTGCTGGTCCGGCTGGCCTACCGTCGCGCGACAGGGGGCGGCTCGGACGGCCGTTGCTCGGGCGCGTGCCCGACGTGCCGCGGGGCTCAGACGGCCGGGTGCGCCGAGGGGCCGAAAAGCGGTGTTTCCGGGCCCGAATCGGCCACAATGTCATCCCACCAGAAACACCCCACAGTGTCGTTTTGATGCCTTGAACCCCTGCCTGGGTTATCCTATAATATGGGTCACCGGGGTCTCAGACACATCGGTCAAGGCTTGGGTCCGGCCAGCACTTGGCGGAGAAGAACCTGGCCCATCAGGTTTCAGCCTTCGACGCCCACCTGGCCCGCTTCGCCGGGGCAACGCCATGGGCTGCCGGTAGCCTACCGACCTGTCAGGCATCCGTCCCGGTGCCGTCTGACAGCGGTACCCATCACAGCATGGACGCATGTTCACCAGCTTGTCTGGGGCCTTGGGGCACGCGCGGAACGCGCCGCGCGGGCGTGGACGGCCAACACGAGGAGGGACAACGCATGGCACGCCACCCGAGAGTGGTATTCATTTCCACCTATCCGCCGCAGCAGTGCGGGATCGCCACCTTCACGCAACACCTCATCGACGCCATGCCCCACGACGGCTCGCCGAAGGACGTTCGCGTGGCGGCCATCGTCGGCGAGGGCGACCGCGCTGAGTTCGGGGACCGGGTCGTTCACCTGATCGACAACACCCGGCCGGCGGCCTACCGGGAGGCGGCCGCGTGGGTCAACCTCAAGGACATCGACGTGGTGTGCCTGCAACACGAGTTCGGCCTGTTCGCGGGCGAGTGCGGCCGCGACGTCATCTCGTTTCTCAAGGCGTGCCACAAACCCGTGGTGACCACGCTGCACACCGTGCTTCCGGAGCCAAACCCCATCCAGCGGGAGATCCTCAGCGCGGTGGGCCGGCAGTCGCGGCGCATCGTGGCCATGGCCAAGGTGGGCATCGACCTGCTGGCCGACCGCTACGGCGTGTCGCGGGCCAAGATGGTGTTCGTGGCCCACGGAGTGCCCCAGGTGGCGCCGGTGGACCGGGGCGCGGTGCGGCGCCGCCTTGGTCTCCGCGGGCGCAAGGTCATCGTGACCTTCGGCCTGCTCAGTCGGGGCAAGGGTATCGAGTACATGGTCGAGGCCCTGCCGGCCATCCGCCGGCACCACCCGGACGTGCTGTACCTGGTCATCGGCCGCACGCACCCCAACGTTCTGCGGGCCGAGGGCGAGGCGTACCGTGAGACACTGCTTCGGCGGTCCGGGGACCTGGGGGTGACCGAGAACATCCGTTTCACGAACCGCTTCGTCAGCGACGACGAACTGTTGCCTTACCTCCAGGCGTCCGACGTCTACGTGACGCCGTACCTGGGTCGCGACCAGATCACCAGCGGCACACTGAGCTACGCCGTGGCGGCCGGCTGCGCCGTGGTGTCCACGCCGTACCTCTATGCCGAGGAGTTGCTGGCCGACGGCCGGGGCCGACTGGCGGAGTTCCGCAGCGGCGAGTCGCTGGCCGGCGAGATCAACGCCATCCTCGACAGCCCGGCGCTCAGGCGGCGTCTGAAGGCCCGGGCATACCGCTACGGCCGGTCGATGACTTGGGCCAGCGTCGCCCGGCGATACCACGGGCTGTTCACCGAGGTGGCCCAGGCCCGCGGACCGGCCGTCCGCCAGCCGCGCACGCCCGCGCGGCGTCCACCCCTGTTGCCATCCAGGGCCGATGGCCCAGCCAGTTGGCCAAGAGTATAGGGAGCGCGACACGATGGCAGGGGTGTCCACCAGCGCGGTGATCCTGGCAGGCGGCGGCGGCACACGCTTCTGGCCGCTCAGCGTCGAGGACGAGCCCAAGCAGTTTCTCAAGATCCAGGGCGACCAGAGCATGCTACAGGCCACGTGGCGGCGGCTCGACGGCCTGGTACCCCCCGAACGCCGGCTGGTGATCACCGCCGCCGGCCTGGCCGACCGCGCACGGGCCGAGCTGCCCGATCTGCCGGAGGACAACCTCATCGGTGAACCCCTCCAGCGCGACACGGGGGCGGCCGCGATTCTCGGGACTGCCCTGGCGCGGCTCAGATGGCCCGAGGCGGTGGTCCTGTCGCTGCCGGCCGACCACCTGATCGACCCACCCGAGGCATTCCGCCGACTGGCGTCCCGCGCGGCCCGGCTGGCACGGGACGAACGATGCCTGTGCACCATCGGCGTCCGGCCGGGATACGCGTGCAGCGCATATGGGTACATCGAGCGCGGCGACCCGCTGACCATCGACGGGGGGCTCAAGGCCTACCGCGTCAGGCAGATCACCGAGAAGCCCGACGGGCCGACGGCCGACGAGTACCTCAGGCGGGGAACGTTCTACTGGAACTCCGGCGTCTTTCTCTGGGTCCCCGAGGTGTTCCTCGAGGAGGCCGGACGCCACATGCCGCGGCACCACACCGCGCTGACGGCGGTGGCCGAGGCATGGGGAACTCCCCGGTGGTCTTCGGCCCTCGAGGCGGCCTACCGCGACATCGAGAAGCTGTCGGTGGACTACGGCGTCATGGAGCACACCTCGCGGGCCGCCGTGGTCGAGGCCGGGTTCGCCTGGAGCGATCTGGGCGGATGGGTCGCCCTGGGCGACCTCCTGTCACCCGACGCGGCGGACAACCAGGTTCGGGGCCCCGCCGTGCTGCACGACTGCCGCAACAGCGTCCTCTACAATGGCGGCGAGCCCGTGATCTGTATCGGGCTGGACAACATGGTTGTGGTGCACACGGCCCACGGTGTCCTGGTCTGCCCCAAGGACCGGATCGAGGAGATCAGGGGAGCGGTCGAGACGCTCCGCGCGGACCATCCACCGTGCGACCAGACCTAGGGGACCCGGACCGCGATGCCGCCACTATGCCTGACACACCTGACCCGCCTGACCGACGATACCGGGCTGCTCCAACACGCCTACTACGGCATGCCGCGGCGCAGCGAGGGCTACTCCTCGGACGACAACGCGCGGGGCCTTCTGCTGATGGCCCGGGCGGCTGCCGGGTGGCCCGACAACCGGCCCGTCGATCTGGCCACCGTGTACCTGTCGTTCCTGGAACACGCCCAGGATGCGCGGGGGCACTTCCGCAACTTCATGAGCTACGATCGCCGGTGGTCCGACACGCCGTCGAGCGATGACTGCCAGGGGCGCTGCGTGTGGGCCCTGGCCGAGTTGATGGCCTCCCCGCTGCCGGAGAATCTGCGCACCCCGGCCCGGGAACTGTTCATCCGGGGCCTCAAGCAGTTCGAGACCATCTACTCGCCGCGGGCCACCGCGTTTCTGCTGCTCGCCGCCGAGAGCCTCCGGGACGCGGGCCGCGTGGGCCAGGCCGACGACCTGGCCCATGCCGCAGCCGACCGCCTGCTGGGCATGTTCAGGGGGGTGGCCAACGACACCTGGGTCTGGTTCGAGCACTGCATGACCTACGGCAACGCCCGCCTGCCACAAGCCCTGTTCGCCGCCCACCGGCTCTTCGAACCGCCGGAGTACCTGGAGGCGGCCAGGCGGTCGTTCGACTTCCTCATCCGGGAGACGGTCCGAGACGGCATCCTGGTTCCCGTGGGCAATGACGGCTGGTATCCCCGAGGTGGGACCAAAGCTGAGTTCGACCAACAGCCGATAGAGGTTATGGCGATGGTCGAGGCTGCCCTGGCGGCGCACCGAGCCACCGGTGAGGCCCGCTACAGGCAGGTGGCCGCCCTGTCGGGCCGGTGGTTCTCGGGCGGCAACTGTCTCGGGCGCCCGGTGGCGGACCCCGAGCAGGGCGGTTGCCATGACGGGTTGCGCCCCGACGGCGTGAACCAGAACCAGGGGGCCGAGTCCACGCTGGCCTTCCTGATCAGCCGGCAGGCATTGAGCCGATCGGGCTTGTCCTCTTAGGCGCACGCCCGTGGGCTTGGTGCGACAGCGCTCCTTGGCCGCTTTGCGTGGCAGGGTCATCTTGGCCCTGCAAACAGTGCTTTCCCACGGGCAGGATGCCCGTGGAACGCATGACCAGCATGGCCACGCCAAGGAATAGCGCTGTCGTATTGGTATTGGGGGCGAGTCAGAAACCTTTGGAGTCGCAGATGGCCGTTGCAGAGCAGACACGCCGGAAGACCGGCAAGACCAGAAACGCTGCCGGTGCCAGAAAACGAAACCACAAGCCGATTGTCTTGATCAGTTCGTATCCGCCAAGGCTGTGCGGCATCGGCACCTTCTGCGAGGAAGCCCGGGAGTTCATCCAGAAGGAGAACCCCTCGCGCGACGTGCTGGTGATTGCGCACACCGACGGCCGGGGCAAAGGCGTCTTCCCGATCATCGACATGGCCCGGCACGACTGGTGGCGACCCGTCGTGGAGAAGGTCCGCAAGCTCGATCCGTATGCCATTCACATCGAGCATGAGTACGGCCTGTACAACTACCACGACCGGCGCGGCCGGGGCGACGGCAACGCGGGCTTCCTGGAGCTGCTCGGCCAACTGGAGCCCTGGCCCGTGGTTGTCGAGCCGCACACGGTCCACGGCCGGCTCAGCGACTGGGAGGCCGACTTCGTCTACCAGATGTGCAGCCGGGCCGACGTCGTCCTGCTCAAGTGCCACTACCAGAAGTGGCGGTTCGACTGGACCTGCACGAGCTTCGGATGGGAAACCCCGCGCAACCTCATGGTGGTGCCCCACGGGGCGCGCAGCGACCGGCGGTACCGCATCGACCAGGTCGTGGCCCTGCGAAAGGAACTCGGCCTCGACACGACGCTGGCCCGGCACGTCGTCGGACTCATCGGGTGGATCCAGAACAACAAGCGGTGGGACATCCTCACCACCATGTGGGAGGACATCGCACAGGAACTGCTGGCCACCACGGGCAAGAACTGGGACCTCCTGGCCGCCGGCGAGATGCGCGACCCCGCCCACAAGTCCGACTACGAGAAGTATCGCGGGCAGGTCGAACTGCTTGAGAAGAAGAAACTCGCCCACTTCTATGAGTTCACGCCGCGCGGCGTGCCTTACTACAAGATCATGGCCATCTGCGACTTCATCGTCCTGCCCTCAATCGACGAGACGCAGTCCGGAACGCTGGCCAGGATCATCGCCCTCAACAAGCCCTACATCACCACCACCCCCATGGAAGGGCTGACCGCACAGACCATCGAGAGCGGCGGCGGCCTGATGTTCACCAACCGCGAGATGCTCCGCGCCGCGGTGGTCCGCATGGCCACCGACCGCAACCTGCGGATGACCCTGGGCAACAACCTCGAAAAGTATCTGCTGAACGTCGTCGCCTGGGAGGTGATCGTCAAGGAATACACCCAGGCCTACCGGCTGGCCAACGACGCGGTCCGAAGGAAAAAGAAGGTCGATCTGCCCCTGGAATTCTGAGCCGTCGCGCATCGACTTGTGTGGTTGGGTGCCACTGCTTGGCGAGGACCATGGTCACGCCCCTCGACGGGGCTCGGGAACTGCGTCAAGCGTGAGCCATGCCACCCCGCCTTGACGGCAAGCAGCGCGACCACACCCCCTCTCCCTCCGGGAGAGGGTGGCCCTGCGAAGCCCAAGGCCTTCGTAGCCCAAACGGCCGGAGAAGGCTTGGCGAAGCAGGGCCGGGTGAGGGCGATTGCCGGCCTGATCGGCGGCGCGAACAGGCGCCTCCGCGATAGTCTCTCAGAGCAGGGCGGTGCTGAAATAGCGTTCCGCGCGGTCCGGCAGGACGGTGGCGATGTTGCCTTCGATCTTCTCGGCCAGTCGCCGCGCGGCCCAGACGTTGGCCCCGGACGAGATGCCCACCAGCAGACCGTAGTCGCGGCCCAGTTGGCGTGTGGTGTCGATGGCGTCGTCGTCGCTGACCTCCACGACGTCGTCCACCAGCGACACGTCGAGCACTGCGGGGACGAACCCGTCGCCGATGCCCTGGATCTGGTGCAGGCCCGGCTCGTGGCCCAGCAGGGCCGAGACGTTCTTCGGCTCGACGGCCACGATGCGGACGTCCGGATGGTGTTCCTTGAGAAACGTGCCGACGCCCTGGAGGGTGCCGCCGCTGCCGACACCCGCGACGAAGCAGGCCACTTCGCCGCGAATCTGCCGCCACAGCTCCGGCGCCGTCTGCTCGTAGTGCGCCCGCGGGTTGTCCGGGTTCTCGAACTGCTGCGGCACGTAGATGTGCGGGTCGGCCGCCGCCATCTCGCGGGCACGCTCGACGGCCCCGGCGATGCCCGCGGCGTCGGGCGTCAGGATCAACTCGCCGCCCAGGGCCTTGATGAGCTTCTTCCGCTCTTCGCTCATGCCCTCGGGCATCACGATCTGCACGCGGTACCCCTTGAGCCGGCCGATCAGCGCCACCCCGATGCCCGTGTTGCCCGACGTGGGTTCCAGGATGATCGACTCGGCCCCCAGGCGGCCGTCGCGCTCGGCCCCCTCGATCATGGCCAGGGCCACGCGGTCCTTGATGCTCCCGCCGGGGTTCAGGAACTCCGCCTTGGCGTACACCCGCTCGCCCCGCAACTGAATGAGCGGCGTGTTCCCGATCAGGTCCAGCACAGTGTCGGTCGACATGCGACTGCCCTCGTGCGCGGCTCAGCGCCGGCCGCCGGCGCCCCCTCTGCCGAACTGGCCGACTCCCTCAGCCGGCCTTCCGCCCCAGCCCGTCCCCGCTGCCCGACAGGCCGCAGTCAGGCCATGATCGTGGTCCTGGGCGTCTCACGGCCTGGCGTCCCGCCAGACCGTGGCACCAGGGTCATCCGCGCCTGCACGGCTGCGGGGGCCCGGCACAACGGGGCCGCACATGATACCGCGATCCGGCCGCCGGGGCCAGAGGCTAAACGCCGTCGGCTTGGCGTGCGGGCTCAACCGCCCCTGGCGGGGCCCGGTGTCAGTAGACGTAGATCTGGCCGTACGGGCGGCGCGAGACGGGCGTGAGCTTGACGAATCGGCGCGACAGGATCTGGTCGGCGTCGCCGCCGAACTCGGCGACGAACTCGCCCACGTAGCGGCGCAGCTCGGCCCGGTCGGCGTCGTCGAGGTCGCTCTTCCCGACCTCGCGGCCGAGGCGCGCGGGGTCGACGTCGTCGCCCAGGATCATCTTGCCGCCGTGCATGCCGGTGCCGGTGTAGACCCCGCTGACGGGCCGGCCGGCCTCGCGGCCGAGGCCCAGGACGATCATCAGCCCGCCGGCCATGTACTCGCCGAGGTAGTTGCCTGCGGCGCCGCCGATGACCACCACGGGCCGCTTGTCCTCGTAGCTTTTCATGTGGATGCCCGCGCGGTAGCCCGGGCTGCCGCGCAGCAGAATCGTTCCGCCGCGCATCGAGTGGGCCAGCACGTCGCCGGCGTCGCCGTGGATGACCACGCGTCCGGCGTTCATGGTGTTGCCGACGCCGTCCTGCGCGTTGCCGTGGACCACGATCTCGGCCCCGTCCATGAAGGCCCCCAGGTCGTTGCCCGGCGTGCCGCGGATGACGATGCGCCCCGAGGGCCCCATGGCGCAGCCCAGGTACCGCTGTCCGTTGACCCCGCGCAGCTCCACGGTGCGTGCCCCGGCGGCGAAGGCGGCGCGAACCTGCTCGTTCAGCTGCCGGTAGTACATGCCGGCGGCCTCAATGACCGCGCAGCCGTCGGCGACGGCGATGCCGGCCCCCGGCTGCGTGTCCGGCTGATGGTCGATGGGCTCGCTCATACTTCGATCCCCGGTCCGCTGACCATGTGCTTGCGATACTCCGGATCGAGCGACAGCAGGCCGAACTCGCTCGACAGCAGCAGGTGCTTGATGCGACCGACGTCGGTCCGGCGCTCGATCAGGCCGGTGTAGAGGCCCGCGCGGTCGATGTCGCCGATGAGGATGACGCCGACGATGCGGTTGTCCCTCAGGACCACCTTCCTGTAGGCGCCTGCGGCCGCGTCGCGGTCGGCCAGCACCTCGTAGCCGTCCGCCTCGTCCACGGCCGTCAGGCCCACGGAGATGGTCGCAAGATCGCAGACCTCGATGCTGTTCATGGCGATGCCGCCGCGGTAGGCCTGGTCGGCTCCGGCCATGTTGCGTCCGGCGATCATGCCCTGGCGGTAGGCCAGGGGCAGGATGGGGATGGGCCGCCGCCCGCCGAGGAGCATGTCGGCCGCCTCGGCGACGTCGCCTGCGGCGTAAACGCCCACGGCGCTGGTGCGCAGGTGGTCGTCCACGAGGATGCCGCGGCCGGTCTCGATGCCGCTCGCGGCCAGGTAGCCCAGCTCGGGGGCCACGCCGATGGCCGCCACGATCACCTTGCAGTACACTTCGAGCCCGGTCGTCAGGCGAACGCCGCGCACCGCCCCCTGGCTCGTGAGCACCCGCTCGATGGTGGTTCCCAGACACACGGCGGCTCCGTGCTTGCGGAGCGCGGTTTCCAGCATCTCGCTGGCCTCGCGGTCGAACGTGGCACTCAGGAGCCGGTCGGCCAGCTCGACCACGGTCACCTTGACCCCGCGGGCCAGCAGGGCCTCGGCCGTCTTCAGGCCGATCATCCCGCCGCCCAGGACCACGGCCTGCTTGACGCCGTGTTCGGTCAGGTAGGCGTCGATGCGGCGGGCATCGTCGTAGCTCGTCAGGGTAAACACGCCGCGCGCGCCGGCCAGGCCGTCGATGTCGGGGACGATCGGCCGGCCGCCGGTGGCCAGCAGCAGGCGGTCGTAGGTGAACGTGCGCCCGCTGCGGGCCGTGACGGTCCGCGCGTCGGTGTCCACGGCGACCACCTCTTCGCCCAGGCAGGTCTCGACGCGGTGCCGGTCGTAGAAGTCCGCCGGGCGATAGCTCATCAGGTCGTCGCCGACCTTGCCGGCCAGGCGGTACGACACCAGCGGCCGCGAGTAGGTGTGTTCCGGCTCGGCGGCGACCAGGGTGATCCGGCCCCTGGGGTCGGCCTGGCGGATGGCCTCGACGGCTGCGATGGCCGCGGCGGAGTTGCCGACGATAAGGTAGTTCACTTTGGCCGCTCCTCGAAGGCCAGCGCTTCGTTCGGGCAGTTCTCGACGCACGCGGGGACCTCCTCGCCCTGGCAGAGGTCGCACTTGCTGGCCACGTGGCCCTCGGCCCCGCGCTGAATGGCCCCCACGGGGCAGGCCATGACGCACATCCAGCAGCCCACGCACTTGTCGGCGTCGTGCAGGACGGCCCCGGTGTCGGGGTCGCGCGAGATGGCCCCGGTCATGCAGGCCTCCAGGCACCGAGCGTCCTCGCAGTGGCGGCACTGAAGGGCGAAGGTCACCTGCCCTGATTCCTGGACCTTGACGCGCGACGAGACGGTGTCGCGCTCGCGCATCATGGCGGTGATGATCCGCTTCGATTTGCTGTGCTGGACCAGGCAATGGATTTCGCACAGGCGGCAGCCGATGCACAGGTCCTCGTTGGCATAGATTCGTTTCATGGTACTCACTCCAGACGAGGGCAACTCCCGGCTTTGCCTTAAGTCGTGCGTCTCGCCGGTTGAGAGCCCCGCGCGGGTGCCATGGTCTGACGCCGTTCGACATCGCTCACGACAGGCAGTCAGGCCATGATCGGCGTTTGAATCGCTATCACGGCCTGGCCTGCGGCCAGACCGTGGCACCGGGCCTCTCCCTTCTCCTTTCCGGCTTCTCCCTTCTGACTTCTCACTTCTCCCTTGCCGTTCCTACTCCCCCGCGGCCTTGATGCCCAGGGTCTGCAGGTCGCGGTCCGCCAGGCCCACGCCGCGCAGGTGCTCACGGTTGCCGCGCAGGCTCTCGATGGCGTTGATGCCCATGCCGCCGAGCATCTCCTTGATTTCCAGGGACCAGCCTCGCAGGAGGTTTCCCAACCGGCGTGCGGCCACGTCGACGTTGAGCCGCTTGGTGAGGATGGGGTCCTGCGTGGCGATGCCCCAGTTGCACTTTCCGGTGTAGCATTTCTGGCACAGGTGGCATCCCATGGCCACCAGGGCGGCGGTGCCGATGTAGACGGCGTCGGCGCCCAGGGCGATGGCCTTGACCACGTCGGCCGACGAGCGGAAACTGCCCGCGGCCACAAGCGAGGCCTGGTTGCGGATGCCTTCCTCTCGGAGCCGGCTGTCCACGGCGGCCAGGGCGAACTCGATGGGGATGCCCACGTTGTCGCGAACGGCCGCGGGGGCGGCGCCCGTGCCGCCGCGGAACCCGTCGATGGCCACGATGTCGGCCCCGGCGCGGACGGCGCCCGAGGCGATAGCCGCCACGTTGTGCACGGCGCTGATCTTCACGCTCACGGGCTTCTCGTAGCGGGTGGCCTCCTTGATGGCGTAGATGAGTTGCCGCAGGTCCTCGATGGAATAGATGTCGTGGTGCGGTGCGGGGCTCAGGGCGTCGGTCCGCTCGGGGATCATGCGAGTGGCGCTGACCTGGCGGTCGATCTTCTCGGCCGGGAGGTGCCCGCCGATGCCGGGCTTGGCGCCCTGTCCGATCTTGATCTCGACGGCGGCCGGGCGGCGCAGGTAGTCCGAGTCGACGCCGAACCGTCCGGAGGCGACCTGGACGATCATGTGACCGGCGTAGGGGTAGAGGTCGCGGTGCAGTCCGCCCTCGCCGCTGTTGGCGCAGGTGCCCGCGGCCTGGGCGGCGCGGGCCAGGGCCAGCGAGGCGTTGTAGCTGATCGAGCCGTAACTCATGGCCGAGAACATGATGGGCGTCTCGAGCCGCAGTTGCGGCGCGAGTTGCGTGGCCAGCCGTGCGCGGCCGTCGGCCTCGCGGCGCAGGGCCACGCGGTCGGGCTTGCGGCCCAGGTAGGTGACCAGTTCCATGGGTTCGCGCAGCGGGTCGATCGACGGGTTGGTCACCTGGCTGGCGTTCAGCAGCAGGTGGTCCCACACGACGGGCAGGGGCTGGTCGTTGCCCATCCCGGTCAGGAGCACGCCGCCGCCCTCGGCCTGCTTGTAGACGGCGCGGATGCGGTCGGCCGACCAGTTGGCGTTGGGCCGGAACTTCAGCGGGGCTTCCTCAATCCGAATGGCCCGCGTGGGGCACAGTGTCGCGCAGCGGTGGCAACCGACGCAGGTCTCGCTGTCGCTCATGACGACGTCGCCCTCAGCATCGTAGGAGTGGACGTCGTTGGCGCACTGTCGGACGCAGACCTGGCAGTGGATGCACCGCTCGGGGTCCCTCTGGACGATGAAGTCGGGCTCGACGAGCCACTTTCTAGCCACGGGCCACCTCCTGGGCCTGGGGCGCGGCCTGGGCGTCCTTGAGGCGTCCGATGACCGGCTCGCCCCCGCCGGGATGCCAGATGCGTTCGGGCTCCGGGCAGATGGTGCGGATGGCCGCTTCCTCGCTGGCGATGTAGAGGGACGGGCCCTTGCGGGCCGCCACCATGGGGCGGAGCTTGATGCGATCGTTGAGACCGATCATGCCGCCGGCGTGGGTCACCACGATGCTGAACGGGCCGTTCAGGAGTGCCCCGCCGTAGATGATGCGCAGCGCGCGATGCAGCTCGCGCTCGTCATGTGGCATGCGCTCGATCTCGTCCCACAGCGGCGGGGCCACCGCCTTGCAGGCCATCTCCAGCGGCAGGCCGTGCTTGCGCACCAGCAGGTCGAACAGGTACGCGATAACCTCAGTGTCGGTCTGCATCGTGCAATGGTAATTGAAGTTCGCCAGGTACCGCCGGTTGATGCCGTAGCTGGAGACCTCGCCGTTGTGCACCACGGCCCAGTCGAGCAGGGCGAACGGATGGGCCCCGCCCCACCAGCCGGTGGTGTTGGTGGGGAACCGCCCGTGGGCGGTCCACATCCAACCGGCGTATTCGTCGAGCCGGAAGAACCGCCCGATGTCCTCGGGGTAGCCCACGCCCTTGAAGCATCCCATGTTGCGGCCGCTGGAGAAGACGAAGGCCCCGCCGATCCGGGCGTTGACGTGCATGACGTGCATCGAGACGATGTCGTCGTCGGTGAGGTCGTAGTGGCGGCGGCGCACGTCGTCGGTCGGCAGGACGAAGTAGCGGTGCAGGATCGGACGGCTTCGGACGGCCTCCAGGTGCGCCGTGGGGATCGGTTCCTGGTGGTCGATCCGGAAGCTGCCAGCCAGGAACTGCTCGGTCTGGAGCCTGGACTGCTCGTCGTCGTACATCAGATGGAAGGCGTAGTGGTCGGCGTGGTCGGGATAGATGCCGTAGGCCGCGAAGCCCCCACCCAGGCCGTTGCCGCGGTCGTGCATGTTCTCGATGCTGCGGATGATGGTCTCGCCACCGGTGCGCGACCCGTCCTCGTTCAGCAGGCCGCTGATGGCGCAGCCGCTGGCGTCCTTTTCATTGCGGATCCACTTCCTGTGGCGATCGGGCCGCCAAGCGTCGTTCACAGCCCGTTCCTCCCGTCATTCCGCAACCGTCCTGCGCGACGGCGCCGCCTGAGGCGCCCCTTCGACAACACAACCGCCGATGGTTTGTGCCCGTGGGCATCCGATCGGCGGCTGCGCTGACGGCGTTCCAGGCTGCCGACTCGTCAGAGAATCGGCAGGTAGGTGTCCAGCTCGAACCGGCTCACGTGAATCCGATAGCGGTCCCACTCGATTTTCTTGTTGGCGATGAACTTCTCGAACACGTGGTCGCCCAGGGCCTCGCGCACCAGGTCGCTCTTTTCGGTGATGGCGATGGCCTCGCCCAGGCTCCCCGGCAGGGATTCGATACCCGTGTCGGCCTTTTCCTTGTCGGTCATCTCGAAGATGTCGCGCTCGACGGGCTCGGGCAGCTCGTAGCCTTCGCGGATGCCCTTGAGGCCCGCGGCCAGCATCACGGCGAACGCCAGGTACGGGTTGCACGCCGGGTCGGGGCAGCGCAGCTCGGCCCGGGTGGCCTTCTCCTTGCCCGGCTTGTACATGGGCACGCGGACCAGGGCCGACCGGTTCCGCCGCGCCCAACTGATGTACAC
>Ga0272444_10003609_pt1 | contig 13858 bp, 11 predicted proteins | sample SSMForm13_FD_201033 | JGI IMG/M metagenome (GOLD analysis project Ga0272444, IMG submission 201033) | Marine sediment archaeal communities from Little Sippewissett salt marsh, Falmouth, MA, United States - SSM-Form-13 | ecosystem: Environmental > Aquatic > Marine > Wetlands > Sediment ...
GCTATGCACAAACTACTCACAGCCGAACCGGGTAAAAAAATGCTGCTCCTGGGCAATGAAGCGATAGCTCGCGGGGCCATCGAAGCCGGTGTTGCCTTTGCCACCACTTACCCTGGCACACCATCATCTGAGATTTCGCTCAATCTTTTCCAGATCTCTCATGAAAGTGATTTATACTTTGAATACAGTACCAATGAAAAAGTTGCCCTGGAAGTGGCGGCCGGTGCAGCCAACAGCGGTTTGCGGACCTTTTGCATGATGAAGCATGTAGGCCTGAATGTGGCTGCCGACCCCTTGATGACCCTGGCTTATTTGGGTGTGAAAGGTGGCTTGGTCATTCTCACCGCCGACGATCCATCCATGTTCTCCAGCCAAAATGAGCAGGACAATCGTTACTATGGCAAACTTTCAGGGCTGCCGATCCTTGAGCCCGCTTCCGTGGAAGAAGCCTGTCAGATGACCATCGATGCTTTTGCGCTCTCCGAGAAACTGAGCGTGCCGGTCATTCTGCGTACCACTACACGAGTTAATCACTCCAGTGCCTTTGTTGAGCTCGGCCAAATCAAACCGCCCATCACCGAAGGTGATTTCACCAAGGATCCATTCAATCTGGTTGCCGTTCCAGCGGTTTCCCGCCGCTTGCATGTGCGGCTTTTGGAGAATTGGGATAAGGCCCAGGCACTGGCGGAAACCTCGTCCTACAATTTCATCGAGGGGGAAGGCGATTGGGGCATTATCTGCAACGGCGTCAGCTATAACTATGTGTCCGATGCCGTCCAGGAGTTGGGAATCGAGAAAAACACGCGGGTGCTACGCCTGGGGTTTTCCCATCCAACGCCACCCGGCTTGGTCAAGCAATTTTTAAGTGGCTGTGAGAAGGTACTCATCGTCGAAGAAGGTGAACCGTTCATGGAAGAGGCCGTCAAGGCCATTGCCCAGGAAGGTGCCCTGGTTCTGCCCATTTCAGGTAAAGGCCAGAACCTGTTTTCTCGGCTCTATGAATTCGATCCGTCCATGGTTCGCCGGGTGATCGCCCACTATTTCGGCGTTGCCGATACCAGGAATCAGCCGCTTGATCTGTCGGATGTGCCGGAACTTCCCCAACGCCCACCCAATCTATGTGCCGGCTGCTCCCACCGGGCCACCTACTACGCCGTAAAAAAAGCGGCCGAAGGATCTCAGACCATTTATCCCACGGATATCGGTTGCTATACATTAGGGTTTCTGCCCCCATTGTCCATGGGGGATTTTGTAATCTGTATGGGTTCATCGGTCAGTTCCGCCTGCGGTTTTTCAAAAACAACCGATAAAAAAGTGGTGGCATTCATCGGTGATTCGACTTTCTTTCACTCCGGCCTGACCGGCCTGGTCAATGCGGTCCATAACAATCACAACTTTACATTGGTTATTTTGGATAACGGCACAACGGCCATGACCGGTCATCAACCCCATCCCGGGGTTGACATGCAAAGCCTCAATCTATCCGGTTATGGCCGTATTTCCATTGAAGCGGTTGTTCGCGCCATCGGCGTCCAGCATGTGACCGTCATCAAACCGTATAAGGTGAAAAAAAGTATTGAAGCAGTAAAAGCCGCCATGGATTTCCAAGGGGTATCGGTGATCATTTCCCAGGAAATGTGTACCCTTTATGCAAGCAGTTTGAAGAAGCTCAAGCGCCGCGTATTCACCGTTACCGACAAATGCAAAAACCATCGCGATTGCATCAATGAAATCGGTTGCCCAGCGTTTTATCTGGAAGGCGATCAGGTACGAATCAACGCTGATACCTGTGTGGGGTGCGCGGTTTGTGCCCAGATTTGCCCTGAAAACGCCATTGTTCCGCTCAAACAGCAAAAAGCGGGTTAAAAATCATCAACCAACGGCCGCCGGCATCTCAATGACCGCCGGGAGCCTATCTGATATGGGAACCAATCATGAAAACAACAAGACTGATTATTGTGGCGGTGGGGGGCCAGGGAAATTTGCTGGCGTCCAAAGTACTCGGTGAAGCGGCGCTATTGTCTGGCGTACCCGTACGCATGAGCGAGATTCATGGTATGGCTCAGCGCGGTGGTGTGGTGGAATCGGCCATCGTTTTTGGTGATGCAAAAAGCACCATCATTTCTGACAACGAAGCGGATGTTTTGCTTGGCTTTGAACCGTCGGAAACCCTGCGGGCCCTCAATAAATGCAATGCCCGAACCACTGTCATCACCAACCTGTCACCGCTACCGCCGTTTACCGTGGCCATTGGGCGCGGCACGTATCCGGACCTAGCCCAGGCCCAAGAATTGATCAAAGCCAAAACCAGCCGGCTGATCACCATGGATGCGGTTGATCTGGCAATCAAAGCGGGCAGCGTCATGGCAGTCAACATCGTCCTTTTGGGCGCATTGATTCAAACGTCTATTCTGCCAATTTCAAGGCAAAATCTTGAGCTGGCCATTCAAACGAAAACCAAGGCGTCATTTGTGGACGTAAACCTGAAGGCGTTTGATTTAGGTTTCAGCAAGGCAGCCAATACGTAACCATCCTAATGCCTCCGGGCCGTTTTTCTGCCCGGAGGTTGTTATTTCACCCCCCCAAAAGGGGTTTATAGGATTTTTCTTCATTCCTGATAATGATTTTTTGCAAGACTATTTGACAAGATAAAGATTTAGAACGAAAATAGTTCATGAAGTGATCGATGGTAAAGTGTTTGATTCGTCAGCACTATGTTGTGGGTGGAAGAGAATAAGGCGCATAACTATATTTTTGGGGGGGCACTATGAAGACGCTAGTCGAGGAAATTGCAAAGGCTCTTGTGGACATGCCTGAACAGGTATCCGTCAATGAAATCGAAAGCCATCAAAGCATTGTCATTGAACTATCCGTAGCCAAGCAGGATCTGGGTAAAATCATCGGAAGGAAGGGACAAAATGTTCAGGCCATCCGAACCATTCTCAATGCGGCGTCAGGAAAAACCAAGAAGCGAATTATCCTTGAACTCTTGGAATAGCGGCAATGCGATCAACATCCACCATGGCCGATAAAAAATCGCAAAGATAAATACCTCTGAATTAATTGTTGGATCCTAAGGGGAAAGGGGGGCATCCTTTTATTGGGAACCCTTTTTTTCGTCTATAAATAGTTGGGTTTCGCATCCACCGCCTTCTTAAGCTGTTCCAGGAATACCTTGCGAGGTATTTCCCTGGCACCGAAACGCATCAAGTGATCTGTTTTTACTTGGCAGTCGATGAGTACAAATTGCAACCGCTTGAGGTGTTGCACCAGCCTGACAAAGGCGACCTTCGAACTATTACTGATTTTGCTGAACATTGATTCACCAAAAAAGACACGCCCGATGATTACACCATAGAGTCCACCCACAAGATTGCCGGATTGCCATGCCTCCACACTATGGGCGTATCCATGCCGATGAAGCCTGCAGTAGGCGTCTTTCATCTCATCGGTGATCCAGGTTCCGTCGCCGTAAGACCTTTTTGTTTCGGCGCAGCTACGGATTACGGTCTCAAAAGCGTTGTTGAACGTAATTTGAAACAGGTTTTTATTAATGACGCGTTTGAGGGATTTCGAGACTCTCAATTCTTGTGGGTAAAGGACCAGGCGGGGGTCAGGTGACCACCAAAGGATTGGATCACCGTCAGCGTACCAAGGGAATACTCCACTTCGATATGCCGTTAGCAGGCGATCGACAGTAAGGTCTCCCCCCACGGCCAACAGCCCCTCTTTGATCGCTAGATGCGCGGGTGGAAAGGAAAGTCGTTTAGAAAGGGTAAAAACTGGCATCGACCCATGCGCTTGTCAACTTAAAAAAAACAATATCGCTTATAGATATTCAATCACCAACCGATCTTCATCTCCCACATCCAGTTTTACATTCCCGCCCTTTTCAAGCTTGCCAAAGAGAATTTCATCGGCCAGGACATCTTTTATTTCCATCTGAATGACACGTGCCAGGGGACGGGCACCGTATTGAGGATCATATCCCTTTTGGGCCAACCATATTCGAGCGTTGTCAGAGTAACTGATGTTCACTTTTTTAGCTGCCAGCTGAACGATCAATTCACTCATGAATTTATCGACAATCATCTCCATGATCGTTCGGTCGAGCGCGTTGAAGTTGATGATACCGTCTAGACGATTTCTAAACTCTGGGCTGAATATTTTTTCGATGGCCTTTTTGCCCTTGTTCGCCGAATCCCCCTTGGGATCACCAAAACCAATGGTTGCACTACTCATCTCCCTGGAGCCGGCGTTGGAGGTCATCATGATAATTACGTTGCGAAAATCGGCCTTCTTGCCGTTGTTGTCCGTCAATGTGGCATGATCAAGCACCTGAAGAAGAATGTTGAACAAATCTTCGTGGGCCTTTTCAATCTCGTCGAGCAGTAAAACACAGTAAGGATGTTTGCGGACACCGTCGGTTAAAAGTCCCCCCTGGTCAAAACCGATGTATCCTGGAGGGGCACCGATGAGCCGGGCCACGGCATGCTTTTCCATGTACTCGCTCATGTCGTAACGCATAAACTCCACGTCGAGCAGGCGGGCCACCTGGCGGGCCACCTCGGTTTTACCGACCCCGGTCGGGCCGGTGAAAAGAAATGATCCCACTGGTTTTTCCGGCTGTCCCAGCCCTGCGCGACTGCGTTTGATGGCCGTTACCAAAGCGGTAATAGCATCGTCCTGGCCATACACCACTTCACGCAACTGACCGTCCAGATTTTCCAGTTTGGCCTTGTCGGGTGTAGAGACATTTACCGCCGGAATGCGGGCAATCTTGGCCACGATTTTTTCAATGTCCGAGGGATGAATTTTTTTACGGTTGGAGGCACCGGTCAACCGAATGGCAGCACCGGCCTCATCAATGACATCAATGGCCTTGTCGGGCAGGTAGCGATCATTGATGTATTTGGCAGCCAATTCACAGGCAGATTTCAGCGCCGCATCGGTATATTCGATGTCGTGATGCTCCTCATAGCGGGTGCGCAGCCCTTTCAAAATCCGGATGGCATCTTTCACCGGCGGTTCCAGAATATCAATTTTCTCAAAGCGTCTGGAAAGGGCACGGTCTTTTTCAAAATGGTTCTTATACTCTTCATATGTGGTCGAACCGATACAACGCAGCTCACCTGTGGACAAAAACGGTTTCAGGATATTGCTGGCATCCATGGAACCGCTGCTTGTCGCACCGGCTCCCACAATGGTATGAATCTCGTCGATGAAAAGGATGGCATTTTTTCGTTTTTTGAGCTCGGCCACAACGCCCTTCAGGCGCTGTTCAAAATCGCCCCTGAATTTTGATCCGGCAAGCATACCGCCCAGATCCAATGAAAAAATGCGCACGTCTTTCAGAAGGTCGGGAATTTGACCATCCCAGATTTTCTGCGCCAGCCCCTCGGCCATGGCGGTTTTTCCCACGCCTGGATCACCAACGAAAATGGGGTTGTTTTTACGGCGCCGGCAAAGCACCTGCATGGTGCGCTCCATCTCCAGCTCGCGACCGATCAACGGGTCCAATTTCCCCTTGGCGGCCCGGTCAATTAAATTCACCGTATAGCTGTCCAGCGGGTTGGCTTTTTTCTTGGCGCCCTTTTGATCTTCTTTGGTTTCCGTTTCCGGCTCCTGGCTGGGCGGTTCCACGGGAAGATCATGGGAAATTACCCGCAGCACGTCCAGCCTTGAAATGTTTTCTTCGTTTAGAAAATAGACCGCGTGTGAATCTTTTTCCATGAAGATAGAGGCCAGGATGTCCCCAACTGCCACTTCCTTTTTTTCAGCGGAGCGTACGTGGTTGACCGCCCGCTGGATGACGCGCTGAAAGCCGATCGTCTGTTGGAGGACGTACTCATTTTCTTCAGGAATCATCTGCAGATTTTCGTTGAAGAAGGTTTCCAGACTGGCTTTTAGATTATCGATATTGCCACCGCATTTTTCCACAATATTAAGGCCTGTGGTATCGTGTAATATGGCGAACAGCACATGCTCGACACTGACATATTCGTGGCGGCGTTTCTTTGCTTCACGAACGGCGAAGCCCAATGTAGCACTGAGTTCCTTACTGATCATAGCTGTCTATTCCTGTTCCATACTGCAACGCAGTGGAAAGCCGCTTTCACGGGCAAGGTTGTGAACCGCATTGACTTTGGTTTCGGCAATCTCATGGGTGTATATACCACATACACCGACCCCCTTCTGATGAACGTTCATCATGATTTTGGCGGCCGTTTCAGGTGATTTATTAAATATATACATCAGGATTTCGACCACAAACTCCATTGTCGTGTAATCGTCATTGTGAAGCAGTACACGATACATGGGGGGTTGTCGAGTCTGGTCTCGGGTTTCCGAGTGGACCTGTTCACCTGTTTGCGGTTGCGTCATGTTTTTTTGGATTATCGATGTTTACCCTGATGGCCATCTAACAAATATTAATCACAGTACATTTGATGTCGATTAACGCTTATCCCAATAATTTTTCGCACATCAATTATAATCATCGGTACCATGGATTGTAAAGTGCATTTCTTTTTCATCCACTTTGCCTGATTGAAAATACGGCGACCCCCTGACACCCTAAATCAGTCATCGATTTCGATGATGTGCGGGGTCACGGTTTTTTCATCAATGTGGACCATGGCCATGGAAATGGGATAATGACTTCGTCGATGACCGGCACTTCCCGGATTCAGATAGATGACGCCGTCTTTGCGAAACAGCTTGGCCTGATGGGTATGACCACTGACAACCACATGGATGCCGGCAGCAAGCGGGTCCAGGTCAAGGTGATATAGATCGTGCAGCAGGTAAAAGAAAACCCCTTCGATCTCCACCATTTCTTTAACCGGCAGGGCATTGGACCATGATCCATAGTCCATGTTACCACGCACGGCCACCACCGGGGCGATTTGTTCCAGCCGCTGGAGTATGGCACCATCGCCGATGTCGCCGGCGTGCAAAATATGGTCACAGCCGGACAATTGTTTTTCGATTTCCGGTCGAAGCAGCCCATGGGTGTCGGAGAGGACACCGATTGTTTTTGCGTTTGTTGCGTTCTTTGGGTTTATTGAGTTCATTGGGTTCTTTGGGTTGATCTTGCATTCAAGCCGTTTTTACCCTGTCATAGAAAACCTTTTCATCTGCCGCAACACTTTTTGTATTTTTTTCCACTGCCGCACGGACAGGGGGCATTGCGGCCAATTTTTTCAGTGTCACGCTTAACCGGTTGTTTTGCGGGTGGCGCGCCATCACCGCCGGAAAAAACCAACTTCTGTTCCTTGGGTTTTTGAAGGTCTTCGATATGATCGGGTTCAGCCAACTGAATACGGAACAAAATGCCCAAGGTTTCCATCTTGATACGGTCGATGGTCTCCTGGAACATGTCGAAGCCCTCTTTCTTGTAAACCAACAGTGGATTTTGCTGGGCGTAGCCGCGCAGGCCAATGCCTTCTTTGAGATGGTCCATGGACAGCAAATGATCCTTCCACAAATTATCCACCGTTTGCAGCATGACCACCCGTTCCAGTTGCCGGAATTCGGCTTCACCGAGCATATCCACTTTTTCTTGGTAAATCCGGTGGGCCTGATCGTATATTTCCTGGGCCAGCCCGTCTGCATTGAGACCGTCCAGGGCGTCTTGATCCATCTCTTCCAGCCGGAAATTGAACTGCTGGAAAACCGCATCGGAGATGGCCGGCCAATCCCAGTCTTCGGGCAGTGCCCGCTCATCGGCAAACTGGCCGGCAGTGACCTCGGCCGCCTCCATCATGATATCTTCAATGGTCTCTTTCAAGTCCACGCCGGTAAGCAAATCCCGACGCTGTTTATAGATCACCTCGCGCTGCTGGTTCATCACATCATCGTATTCCAGCAGATGCTTACGAATATCGAAATTGTGCGCCTCCACCTTGGACTGGGCATTTTCGATGGCCCGGCTGATCAGGTTGTGCTCGATGGGTTCGCCCTCTTCCATGCCAAGGCGCTCCATGATCCCGGTAATCCGTTCTCCGCCGAAAATGCGAAGCAAATCGTCTTCCAGGGCCAGATAAAAGCGTGATGACCCCGGGTCACCCTGGCGGCCCGAACGACCGCGCAACTGATTATCGATGCGCCGGCTTTCATGCCGTTCGGTACCGAGAATATGCAGCCCCCCCAGTTCAGTGACCCCTTCGCCAAGCACGATGTCGGTTCCACGACCAGCCATGTTGGTGGAAATGGTTACCGCCCCTTTTTGTCCGGCCATGGAGATAATCTCGGCTTCCTTTTCATGGTTCTTGGCATTGAGTACTTCATGGGGAATGCCTTTCTTTTTTAGGCTGTTGGAGAGCTGCTCGGAAATATCGATGGATACCGTACCCACCAGTACGGGTTGTCCCTTCTTGTTCAACTCCCTGATTTCTTCGATGGCGGCGTTAAATTTTTCCCGCCGGGTTTTATAGATCACATCGGGAAAATCTTTTCGAATCATGTCCTTGTTGGTGGGGATGACCATCACATCCAAATTATAAATTTTCTTGAACTCTGCCGCTTCGGTATCTGCGGTACCGGTCATGCCGGAAAGCTTGTCGTACATACGGAAATAGTTCTGAAAGGTAATGGTCGCCAGGGTCTGGTTTTCATTTTCAATTTTTACATTTTCTTTGGCCTCCAGGGCCTGGTGCAACCCTTCGCTGTAGCGACGTCCGGGCATGAGCCGACCGGTAAATTCATCGACGATGATCACCTCCCCCTCTTTTACGATGTAGTCCACGTCACGCTTGAACAGGGTGTGGGCCTTTAACGCCTGGTTGGTGTGGTGCAACAATTCGATATTACTGGGATCATAAAGGTTCTCCACACCGAGCAGCGTTTCGGCATGCGCCACCCCGTCTTCGGTGAGCGATGCGCTGCGGGCTTTTTCATCGATTTTGTAGTCTTTTTCGGCTTGAAGTTTAGGAATGATGCCGTTGACCTGGTAATATAGATGGGTCGATTTTTCAGCCGGACCGGAAATGATCAGCGGCGTGCGCGCTTCGTCAATCAGAATGCTGTCCACTTCGTCCACAATGGCAAAATTGAGCTCGCGCTGAACCAACGAACCGCCGTCGAACTTCATGTTGTCGCGCAAATAGTCGAACCCGAATTCATTGTTGGTGCCATAGGTGATGTCCGCGCCATAAGCCGCTTTACGCTGCCGGTCATCCAGGCCGTGTTGAACGGTACCCACGCTCAGCCCCAAAAAGGTATAGACTTTGCCCATCCATTCGGTGTCGCGCCGGGCCAGGTAGTCATTGACCGTCACAACGTGAACGCCACGACCGGTCAGGGCGTTGAGGTAAGCGGGCAGTGTGGCAACCAGGGTTTTTCCTTCACCGGTTTTCATTTCGGCGATTGTGCCTTGATGAAGCACCATCCCGCCAATCAGCTGAACATCGTAGTGCCGCATGCCCAGCACCCTGACCGATGCCTCCCGCACGGTGGCAAAGGCTTCGGGCAGAATGTCGTCCAAGGGCTCACCGTTGGCGACCCGCTCTTTCAGACGCTGGGTCTGGCCCTTGAGGCGGTCATCGTCCATGGCCTGAATGTCGGGTTCCAGCGCGTTTGTCGCCTCCACAAGTGGTTGAAGCTTTTTCAGTTGGCGTTCATTTTGGCTTCCAAAAATTTGGGTCAGAAATTTTCCGATCATTTTTATGTATTCCCACTTTCCTGAACATGAACGATCACCTCAGCTTGAAATATAATGATCGTCCATCAATAAGAGCCTTCTAACACCATACGGCATAAGGCACAGGCGCGTCGATCTGTGCAGCCGTAATCATCTTTTTCAATTGAATCGTAACGATCAGACTGGCGATGCGTTCTGGCAGACGCGAAATCATTTTCAATGCCCTGATATCCTAAACTAATTTTCCGGGCCACTCAAGCGCTAAAGATGATTTTTTAATGCGGTATGGAAGGATCGCCAACGGTTGGGATCACCTTTGATGATTAATTGAGGATGTATTTTTGGGGGTTGACCGGAACGCCATTTAGGTGAACTTCATAGTGCAAATGAGGGCCGGTACTGCGACCGGTGCTGCCCATTTGAGCAATAATATCCCCTCTTTTCACTTTTTCGCCCCGCTGTTTTAAAATTACGGACAAATGTGCATAACGGGTGATTATACCATGGCCATGGTCGATAACGACGACATTGCCCATACCGGTTTTTTTGCCGACAAAAGAAATCACGCCATCGGCTGTCGCCACAATCGCCGTGCCTTTTCGATTGGCAATATCTACACCTTTATGGAATTCGTTGCGACCGGTAAACGGAGATGTTCGTTTGCCGAATCGGGAGGTCATCCACCCCACGGTCGGTCGAATGGCCGGTGTTGCAGCGAGCATGTTGCGTTGCTCTTCCAGTTCCTCCTTTAACAAATCAAACTTGTTTAATTGAATGGTACTTGCGGATTCAAGATCATCGATCTCTTGATGCATTTCTCGAATCAGGGTTTCATGCCCTTCGTTTAATTCCAACTGTGAGTCCAGACTGTCCGGCGTTGCCCCGCCAATGCCAGACGGATTGGCTTCATCGTCTTCGGGTTCGAGATTGGCAATCAGCCGGATCTGTTCTTCAAATTGATCGAGTTTAACAAGCTTTTCTTTGAGGGAATTGATCTGATTGGCAAAGGTTTGAATTTGCAATCGCTGCTGAGTAATCTTGGAACGTTGGTCAATAATTTTCTGGGCCATTTGACTGATCGTGACCATGGATGTCCGCATATTGTGATAATCATAGATGTAAAACCCCAGCAAGGCCCCCCCTGAGGCAACAGATATGATCAGCAGAATGAAAAAAATCAGTGAAGTGTTGAACTTTTTGACCTGCTTGCCGGCGCTGTTGAAAACAACAAAGGAAAGCCCTTTTCGTGACGTTGCTTTTCGGCGACGTATTTCTTCCATTTTTATACCAATATTCCAGCAGCTTAATCGGTTATCAGCAAGGAACTATCGCGACAGCTGCCATGATACCGATCGACCGATATCATGGCAGCTCAGCATTGGTTGTTTCTGACTATTTATCGCTTATGGAGCTTGTTCAAAGCCCATTGTCTGAGTAGGTGCAGTTAACGGCTAAAGAAAACGGTGAAAAATGCTCAGTTAGCAGTCACTTCTTCTCCATTATTAAGCCTGATCCAGACTTTTTCAAGCTCTAAAAGGCAAGCCAAGCCAATTTTCTGCTGTTTTTAAGCAATTCCCAGTTTGAACTTGAGGGACTTCAACGTGTTGAGCATCAGCATGGTAATGGTCATGGGACCAACACCGCCGGGAACCGGAGTAATGTAGCCGGCGATTTCTTTGGCTGCATCGAAGTCCACGTCGCCTTTGAGGATGGCAATTTTCTTGCCGGTCTTTTCACTGATTTTTTCGCCGACACGATTCACACCGACATCGATCACACAGGCACCCGGTTTGATCCATTCCGGTTTCACCAGATCCGGCACGCCGGCGGCCACGATGAGGATGTCGGCTCGTTTGCAGTGGGCAGCCAGGTCTTTGGTACGGGTATGCACGATCGTTACGGTGGCATTGGCGCCGGGACCCTTTTGAACCATCATGTTGGCAATGGGTTTGCCGACGATGTTGGAGCGTCCCACAACCACCACTTCGGCGCCACTGGTTTCAACGCCGGCGCGTACGATCATTTCCTGAATACCGAAAGGCGTACATGGCGGAAACTTGACTTCTTTACCACCGATCATCAGTCGACCCACGTTGACCGGATGAAAACCGTCCACATCCTTGTCCGGGTCGATGGCATTGAGAACTTTTTTCTCATCAATGTGTTTGGGAAGCGGCAACTGAACGAGGATGCCGTTGATGCTGTCATCCTTGTTGTATTTTTCGATCAGCGCCAACAGATCTTCCTCTGAGATATCGGGCGGCTGATTGTCCTGCACTTCCTTGAATCCGACCCGGTGGGCGGTTTTGATTTTCAGTGTGACGTAAGAAATGGATGCCGGGTTTTCGCCTACAAGGATGGTGACCAGCCCGGGAACCACACCGTGCTTTTCCTTGATCTGATTCACCTCGGCGGTAATTTCTTCGAGGATTTGTTCCCGGATCTCGGTACCCTTGATTAACGTTGCTGTCATCTCCTGTCTCCTTTCACATTGATGGTTTCTTTGCATACATGGCGCAGTGACAAGCCTGCAATTATTTTGCAACTGGTCTTGATCGGCGATTTGTATTGTAAAATGTGGGTATTCCCCTGATGGGACAGACGGCAAAAACGTTCTTTTTTTAGTTCAAATCGTGCGGGTTGTCAACATGCGGCTGATCTAAGGGCGCAGGAAAAAAATAATTACCCCATCCTGCTTGTCCTTGCGATCGTCTACGGCGTTCCATCCGCCGGCACAGATTCCAAAATATGCACCGGCGAATGCGCCTTGTAGACGATCGCAAATCCAGCGCGATCTGGTGCAATTATTTTTTTCCTGCACCCTAAAGTGCGGCTTTGCAATCTGGCACCAATTTATTGATCTTAAAAAACAATCACAGACGCGGCATGTCAGAATCCAATGAAAATGCCGCGCATTTAACAAAATCGCGCGGCATTGGTTGGTTTTAGTCTTATTTTAAAAGGATGCACGTCGCCATTTTATAACGGATACGGGACATCACTGAGTCCGGCTTTTTCATCAAAACCGAACATTAAATTCATATTCTGAACGGCCTGGCCGGCAGCGCCTTTGACCAGGTTGTCAATCACCGACAGCAGGATCAAACGACCGGTGCCGGGATCGACGGTCCAGCCGATGTCACAAAAATTGGTCCCCTTGACGTTCAGGGTGTTGGGTACGCCCCCCTCGCCCAGAAGACGGACAAACGACTGTCCTTGGTAAAAATCGTTCAGGCATGCGGTAATCTGCTGAACACCGGTGCCTTGACTCAACTGGGCGTAAATCGTGCTTTCCATCCCCCGCGTCATGGGCAGCAAATGGGGAACGAAGGTGATGGCCACCGGTGATCCGGCTGCCTGGGACAGTTTTTCCTCGATTTCCGGCGTATGGCGGTGTGCCCCGACTTTATAGGCCTTGAAAGATTCGTTGACATGGCAAAAATGAGTGGTCTCATTCGCCCCACGTCCCGCACCGGAGACACCGGATTTGGAATCGGCGATGATCGTGCCTGGGTCCACCAGCCGTTCCTTGACCAGCGGCAACAGGGGCAGCAGCACACTGGTGGGGTAGCATCCGGGGTTACCGACCAGCTGGGCGGTCTTGACCTGATCGCCATTGACTTCACATAATCCGTACACCGCCTGCGCCAGAAGATCGGTACAGGAATGCGGCTGATAATGGGCCTCGTAGGCCGCCGGATTGGTGAACCGGAAATCAGCGGACAGATCGATCACCCGCTTGCCCGCGGCCACCAGGGCCGGCGCCATGCCCATGGATGCCTTGTGCGGCAACGCCAGAAACACGGCATCGGCCTGCCTGGCGATCAGTTCCGGATCATTTTCCATGAAGTCCTGGCGAACGATGGTTTTCAGCGCTGGGTAGATATCGTCAAAGGCGCTTCCGGCATATTGTCGTGAGGTGATCACCGTCAACTCGACATCCGGATGACCGGACAGAATGCGAACCAGTTCAGCCCCGGCGTAACCGTTGGCCCCTACAACTGCGGCACGAATCATTGCGTAATTTCCTTATTCAGGTTCAATGATGGAAATGAATTATTGCGTTATGGATACGGGGATTTGTGGGGGATTTCAAGTGTTAAGTGTTAAGTTTTAAGTGTTAAGTGAAGGTTTGGGATCGATTTTTATTAAAATCGGCAGGATACCTTCCCTTCACACTTAACACTTCAAACTTCACACTTTTTTGGCAAATAG
>Ga0272444_10003611_pt1 | contig 13856 bp, 11 predicted proteins | sample SSMForm13_FD_201033 | JGI IMG/M metagenome (GOLD analysis project Ga0272444, IMG submission 201033) | Marine sediment archaeal communities from Little Sippewissett salt marsh, Falmouth, MA, United States - SSM-Form-13 | ecosystem: Environmental > Aquatic > Marine > Wetlands > Sediment ...
CCTGAGAATTGATGACGAGACCCCGCAGTGCAGACGATCCCGACACACGGTGCGGCGATTAGGGCCGGACATACCGGTCGGCGACGCAGGCCGGACCCGCCGGACCGCGACGCGGGCCGGACTCGCCAGACGGCGACACGGACCGGATTTGCCGGGCGGCGGTCTCTACACCTCGAAGACCAACCCGCGAGGGAAGTTGGTCAGGTTCTCGATCTGTCCGCTCTCGGTCACGTGATAGACGTCCTCTATGCGCATCCCGTAACCCTTGTCGGGGAAGTAGAGCCCGGGCTCGAACGTGAAGATCGATCCCACCTCGAGTCTGTCCTCGTTCCCCGCGGCGTCCGAGAGAGTGGGCTTCTCGTGGATCTCGACGCCCACGCCGTGCCCCAGGCTGTGCACGTAGCCGTTCGTCACCTGCGGGTTCGTGCGCGGCGTGTCGTAGCCGAGCTTCTCAAAGAACTCGCAGGTCATCGTCTGATAGACCGAGGCCTTCTCCCCCGCCTCGAGCTTGGCCGACACGGCGTCGTAGCAGTCCTCGAGGTCCTTGTACGCCTTCAGGATCTCGTCCGACGCGCTTCCGAAAACGAGCGTTCGCGTCATGTCGAAGAAGTACCCGCCGCCCTGCTCCTGGGGGAAGATGTCGAAGACGATCGTCTTGCCCGTCTCGATGGGGTCGGGGTCGTTGCCCCTGCTGTGCGGAATGCCGGCGTCCCGCCCTATGGCGAATATCGTGTCGACCTCTTCGATGAGCTTGCGCTGCGCCAGAGCCATTCTGATCTCGGCCTTGCAGTCGCCGATCGTAAGTGGGCTTCCGTCGCGCTTCAGGAACCTGTCGCCGTCCAGCCTGTGGGAGCGGACGTGGTCGATTATGTGCTGCACGACCTCCTTCGTGAGGCGCCCGACCTCGCGGATGCGCGCCACTTCATCATGCCCCTTGGTCATCCGGGCGGTCAGGAAGATGTCGTTGTCGTGCTCCCCCATCACCGTGACGCCCGGAAGAGCCTCGTCGAGCGCGTTCAGGAAGACCCAGCTCGAGCCGACGCCTCCCACGCCGTAGAAGGCGGTCCTCCCGGCCACGCCCTGATCCTCGAAGATCGCCCGCCACAGCTCGACGCGCGCCTTGAGCCTGTCGCCGCCCGCCTCCTTCAGAATGGTCATGAAGTCGTACTTGGCCATATCGACCGTGGGAAGCCCGCTCAGAGCGGCCTCCTCACGTTCCATCGAGGCGCAGAGGAGGACGCCCTCCTCTCCCCGCTTCTTGATGACCACGCCGTGGCTCAGCGCCGCGCCGTTGACCATGTAGTACATCGTGGGGCTGCCCTTTACGACGCCCGTGATAACCGCGACGTCGATACCTCGCTCGTTCATCAGTTCGTCCAGATGCCGCTTCACCTCGATTCCTCCGGTTTGTGGTCAGGGGCCGCCTGCCTGTGGATGATAGCGCGTGAGCCGCCACGCGGCCAGCTGCAGTCACGCCATCCGGCCTAGACGGCCTTCAGGATGTGGTAGAGGTTGCCCATCTCGCCCGTCACCCTGGTGTCGGCCGGAAGCGGCTCGAACGACTCCGAGTAGAGCGCCGCGTACTCGAGGCCGCCCGAGCGCGCCACCAGCTCCTTGAGCTCCTCGTGTTTCCACAGCCTGAGCGTCTCGCGGAACGTGTGCTTCGACGTGACGCCGTTGTCGTCAATGTCCATCGTGCATAGCTGGTGCGACAGCCTGGCAACCGGATCGTCCTTCTCGATGACCCATGTCGTCGTCACCTTGAGGCCGTCGCGCTCCATGGTCCAGGAATTGTGCTCCAGGTCGGGCTCCCTCTCCCACTCGCAGGCGATGTGGACCACGTAGACGCCGCCACGCCTGAGGGACGCGCCCATGTTCCTGAGGTGCGTGACGATGTCCTCGTCCGATAGAAGGTACCCGATGCTGTTGATGGAGTTGAGGGCGGCATCGTATTCGCGCTCGAAGCGAGTCGTCAGCATGTCGCCCTCGATCGCGCGGGCCGCCACAGGGTCGACGAGGTCCGCCACCCTTCCGCGCGCGTACTCCAGCATCTCGGGGCTCCTGTCGTACCCGGTGACCGAGTAGCCGTGTCGAGGCAGGGCGAGCAGGAACCTGCCCGTTCCGCAACAGGGCTCCAGGATCCGCCTGACCGGGAAGGGGACGCATTCGGAGAAGACCTTCCCGAAGAACTCTATCTCGGGCCCCAGATCCCAGGTGAAGGCCACGTCGTAGTATTCCGGATGGTCGTAGAGCCCGCTCACTGCATCCCCCGTACGCTATCGGCCGCCACGCGCCCCGGTCCCCGGGAAGCCCTTCGGACGACCTGAGCAGACCTTGCCGATGGAGCGGCCGGCCTAGGCGGCCTCGTCGAAGACCTCCGCCGCTATCTCCCGCACGACCCCCTCGACCTTGTCCGCCAGCTCCGGTGTCAGCTCCTCGCCGAACGTGAGCGTGTCCATCGCCTCTACCGCGTAGATGTGGACGTCGTCGGGCACGTCCATGCCCTGCGTCCTGCCGAGCGCCATCACGGTCGCCAGGTTCATCCCGTGAGGCGAGTTAGAGTGGATCGAACGCCCGAGGTCCGATAGGTCCAGACGGTGCACCGTCCCCGGCGCCGAGCCGGTCAGTATCGAGTCAACCACAACCAGGCGGTCGTAGCCGAGCGATTCCTCCAGCAACGTGAACCCCGCCTCCTCGTTGTATCCGAAGTCGGTGTCCTCGCGCCCACCGTAACGCTCCTCGAGCCTGCGAGCGACCACCAGCCCGATGGCGTCGTCACTGAGTATCGAATTGCCGACCCCCAGCACCAGGGTTCTCATCTCACCTCTTCCGGCAGGCTACGACGCGTCGTCGCGAGCGCGCGGCACGACCGAGCCCTCTGCGGGCTTCGTGTCGCCCGGTTCACCTTCGTCCATTCGCACCGAGAAAACGCCCCGGCGCGGTTCCTCCCCGCGCCGGGGCCTCCACCATCCGCGAGCTTGATGCCTCGCTATCCTGACACATGCTGGGAGAGCGTCTGAAGGGTCCTGCCCTCCTGGTCCTTGATCTCCACGACGAGCGGCATGTGCCCCGGCACGGAGTGCGTGGCGCATGCAAGACACGGGTCGTAGGCCCTGAAGGCCATTTCCACCATGTTGAGCAGGCCGTCCGAGACCTTGCCGTCCTTGATGAGCCCGCGCGCCGCCCTCTCGACCGACATGCATATCGCGGCCGCGTTGTTCGTGGTGGCGACGATCAGGTTCGCCTTCTTGATGACGCCTCGCTCGTCAGTCTTGTAGTGGTGGAAGAGCGTGCCGCGCGGCGCCTCAACCACGCCGACGCCCTCCGTCGGCGTCTCGGTCGGGAGCGTCCTGATGTTGTCGCTCATGATCTCGTCGTCGTTGATGAGCTCGACCATCCGCTCGGCCGCGTAGAGCATCTCCACGAGACGCGCCCAGTGGTAGGCCAGCGTATTGTGCGCGGGCTTCCCGCCGAGCGTCTCATAGAGCTGGTCGTGCGCGGCCTGCGCCTCCGGCGTGGCCATCCCGTCGGACGCGTTCAGGCGCGCCAGCGGCGCCACCCTGTAGACGCCGCTCTCGGGCCCGTCGACGAAGCCCTTCCAGCCGACCTTCTTCAAGTGCGGGAACTTGATGTAGGACCACTTCTCGACGTGCTCCGATATGTGATCGAGGTAGTCCCTCGCCTTGAACTTCACGAACTCCTCGCCGGTGGGCGCCACTACGCGAACCTCGCCGTCGTAGAAGTTCACCTTGTTGTTCTCGTCCACGAGGCCCATGTAGTACGTGTTGTGCTTGTAGACGTCGCCTACGATCACGTCGACGTAGCCCGGGTTCTTCAATACGACGTCGGAGAAGAGCTGCAGGCTGAACTTGGCGAACTCGACCGCGTCCTCAGCGGTCTTGCGGAATTCCTCTCTGTTCTCCTCGGTGAGCCCCCGGGACACGCCGCCGGGCAGCCCGCAGACCGGATGGATAACTCGACCGCCCAGCGTCGTGATGACGTTGCGCGCCCTCTTCCGCATGTCGATGACCTTGCCGCCGATCTCCAGCCCCACCTTCGCGATGACGCCGAGTACGTTGCGCTCGGCTGCCGGCGCCTCCGGTCCGACCACGAAATCCGGACCGCCCAGGAAGTAGAAGTGGAGCGCGTGGTCCTCGAACATGAACGCCGAGTTGATGAACTCGCGAATCAGCTTCGCGGGCCGAGGCGGATCGACATGAAACAGGTCGTCGAGCGTCTTCGTCGAACACATGTGGTGCGTCGTCGGGCACACGCCGCAGATCTTCGGGGTGATCCTCGGCATCTCCTCCGCCATCCTCCCCTCCGAGAACTTCTCGAACCCGCGAAGCTCCGGCACCTGAAGATACGCGTTGGCGACGTTGCCCTTGTCGTCCAGGAAGATCTCTATCTTCCCGTGCCCTTCCAGCCGTGTGATCGGGTCTATCGTGATCCTCTTGCCCATTTCTCCTCCGGGATGCCGGGGGACACCCTCTAGGCTCCCTGCGTCCTTACGATCCCTGTCTTTTCTGCTTGCGCGTGAGAAGCGACGTCGCGAGGCTGTACATGTAGGAGAGGCCGGCAGGGTCCGGTATCGAATCCGCCACCTTCTCCATCTCCTCAGGGTCCTCGATGTCGATGAGAGACGCGAGGGCCGAGAGCATCTTCGCGCCCTGGTCCTTCACCTCGCGCGTGGGCCCGAAGCAGCCCCTACACGGCATGTTCGCGTTTATACAACGCTCGCCGCAGCCCGACCTTGTGGCCGGGCCCATGCAGATGACGCCCTCCGCGAGGAAGCACTTCTCGGGGTCCATCATCGTCATGTGTGGACGCTTGAGCTCCGAGATCTCGATCTTGTCCGGCTTCGTCTCGTTGCGCGGGCACGTGTCGCAGAGCGACTTGTCGGGCGCCAGTACAGAGCCCTTCGGCGGGAGGTTGCCCGTGAGGATAGCGTTCACCGCGTCCATGATCAGGTCCGGTGGCGGCGCGCACCCGGGCAGGTAGTAGTCGACGTCTATGACCTGGTCAAGAGCGTGCACGGTGTCCCACACCTCCGGCAGCTCCAGCTCGCCCTCCGGCATCTTCGTCTCGGTCTGTGGCGTAACGCCGTCGGGGTTGTCGTTCGACGGCGCGGAGAGGTACGCCGCGTCGAAGACCTCGTCCCTGTCGTAGAAGTTCGCCAGTCCGGGCACACCGCCGAGATGGGCGCACGAGCCGAAGGCGACGATAAGTTGGGCCTTGTCGCGCAGGAGCTTCGCCCAGCTCTCCTGCTCCGACGTGCGAATGCCGCCGTTCAGGAACGCCACCGCGATCTCGCCGTCCTTCATCGCCTCCACGTCCTTGCGCTTGAAGTCAAGTGCGACAGGCCATAGCACGATCTCGACGGCGTCGGCCACCTTCAGGATGTCCTCGGCGAGGTCCACGACGGCCTCTTCGCAGCCCCCGCACGACGCGTTCCAGTAAAAGGCCACCTTTGGTTTCGCCACTTCTTCCCCTCCCACTGGTATTGGACTCGCGCAGGATATCGGAGATCCCTGTTGCCCGTGGCCGGGGCGCCGACTGGGCGACGCCGCTCGCACGGCCGCACATCTCCTCTTCGTCGTAAGCGGACGGAACACGGCCCCCGGGCGAGCCCCAGGAACCGAGACATCAGTAGAGAATATCATCCTCCGCGCTCCCCACGCAAGCGAAAGAGGCCTGCGGATGGGACTTCTGGCCTGAAATCATGTTGAAGGAAGCGCCCGCGCTTTGGTACGATGACTCCACTGAGGCTCGCTCGCGGCGAGCCTCATCCCCCGGCGTGCGGCTCCCAGGAAAGCGGTACAGGAGGGAACATGGCCGACAGACAGACCGTGTTGGTCATCGACGACGAGGAAGCGATTCGAGACTCCTGTCGCCAGGTCCTCACGAAATCAGGGTTCGACTGCCACACGGCAATCGACGGCATCGAGGGCCTCCACGTGGCCCACCAGGTTGAGCCGGATGTAATACTCCTGGACCTCATGATGCCGGGGATAGACGGTCTCTCGGTTCTCAAACAGGTCCTCGAGACACACCCCAACACCGTGTGCATCGTGATCACGGGCTACGCCACCATCGAGTCGGCCGTCGACGCCATGAAGAGGGGCGCCTTCGACTTCTTGCCCAAGCCGTTCACCCCGGAGGAGCTTCGGCTCATCGTCAGCAGGGGCATCGAGCAGAGGAAGCTTCTCCAGGAGACGGCCGAGCTTCGCGCCGAGAAGGAGCGGATGAAGCAGTACTTCATCACGATCGTGGCGCACGAGCTGCGGTCGCCGCTGCTTCTGGTCAAGCAGTACCTTGACCTCATCGTCGGCGGCAAGATGGGTACGATCGACGACACGGCGCGGGAGATGCTCGAAGGCGCGCATGGGACGCTCACCGGTCTCTTGGACATCATTGCCGACTGGCTCGAGCTTTCGAGGATCAGCGCGGGGGACATCGCCGGAGGAATGGAAGAGACCGAGCTCTGGCCGGTGCTCGAGTCAGTGGTCGAGGAGATGAAGCCGTTCGCGGAGGGCAAGAATGTGTCCCTCAGGCTGGAGCCGCCGCCGGATTCATGTGCTGTGAACGCACATGCCAAGTCGATGGCGGTCGTCTTCAAGAACCTGGTCTCCAACGCCATCAAGTACAATCGTCCTGAGGGCACGGTGACCATCGAGGGCCTCTGCGTCGACGGGAACCTCCGCGTCCAGGTTCGGGACACGGGCATAGGGATCCCCGAGAAGGAGGTGCCGTTCATCTTCGAGGACTTCTTCAGGGTGACAAGCTCCAAGACGGCAGACATCCCCGGGACGGGCCTAGGTCTGTCTATAGTGAAAAAGATCGTGGAGGGACACCACGGGACCGTTGACGTCGAGTCCTCGGAGAACGAGGGAACGGCGTTCGAGGTTCGCCTCCCCCTCCTGAAGTGTGATGACAAGCAGGAGGAAGACTACGACTGACCGACGCCGTCGTGCCGTCGGGGCGCATAGAGACCTCGACCGGCCCTGGAGGGCGCCCGAGCAGACGCGGCGGAAACACCAGTGAATCGAGAGGAGACGCGAGTCATGCCGGAGAGCGGCAAGTTCAAGCACATACAGGTCTTCTGCCCCGAGTGCCAGAAGATGATATCGCCTGGCGAGTACACGATGTGCCCGTACTTCGAGGGCGGCGAGATCGACCTGTCTGATGCCGAGGAGGTCTTCAAGCAGCTCTTCACCTGCCACGTCAAGTGCGGAACGAAGATCGAATACCACTATTACAGGGACGGCGAGCGGGTCAGCTCTACCGTCGACCCGGTGGAGAACCGGGAGCTTCTCATGAAGATCCTCAAGAGGGTGGCCAATCACTAGCAGGAGGAAGCGGTGGCTGGAAAGCGTGTCCTGATCGTGGACGATGACAAGGAGTTCGTGAAGCTCTACTCCCTGTTCCTCCGGAATAGGGGACTCGAGGTGATTGCCGCGTACAGCGCGGCGGAGGCGCTCGAGACGCTCGCCTCCTCCAGCCCGGACGTGGTGGTGCTGGATGTGATGATGGAGCACTTCGACTCAGGCTTCAATGTAAGCAAGGACATCAAGGAGAAGCACCCCGAACTTCCCGTTATCCTCATGACCGCCATCGGCGAGGAAACGGGCATGGACTTCCACCCCAAGGACGACGAAGAGAGGGAGCTGATGCACGCCGACGCGTTCCTGGACAAGTCGGCCAGCCCCGAGAGCCTTTTGGAAAAGATCGAGGAGCTTGCGGGCTGACGTCCGGGGCGCTCGGAGGCCCGCGCGTGCGTTGCGCCGGACGGGCCCGAGCAGTAGACGCAACCGGGAGGACGAAGCGTGGCGGACAAGAAAAAGGTCCTGATCGTCGATGACAACCCCGACTTCCTGAAGCTGAACGGAGCTACGCTGCAGGCCGCGGGCTACGAGGTGGAGGTGGCGTACAACGCCGACGAGGGATTCACGAAGGTCGAGTACGGGCAGCCCGACGCCATCGTGCTCGACCTGATGATGGAGCGGCACGACAGCGGGTTCAAACTGGCGCAGAAGCTGAAGACGCACCCTGTCTACAGGACGATTCCCATTCTGATGCTCACGGCGGTCGGCGAGGCAACGGGGTTCCGATTCTCCATGGAGAAGGACGGCCACTGGATGAAGACGGACGACTTCGCCGACAAACCCCTGCCGCCCGACGAGCTGGTGGAGCGTGTAGGCCAGCTCATCGCCCGCGCTGAGGAAGAGAAGAAGGTGCCCTGACGGGATGACAACGGAGCACGGCCGCGGCCCCGAGCCGAAGCACGGACGGCCCGAGGCGGCGGCCCCTGCGCGCCGCGCCGAGACACGCACACGCGCGGCGCTCAGTCGGCAGGCCGACACGAACCTCCCCGGGAGGCACGGTGACACCGCCATCGACGAACACGACCACTAGGAAGAACCTGATCGTTGAGGTCCGCAACCTCGCCGCCGACGTGAGGCAGTGGAAGGTCAACTGCCCCGAGATCTCCCGCGCCGTCCGCCCCGGGCAGTTCGTCGTATTCCGGGCCAACGATTACGCCGAGAGAATACCTCTGACCGTGGCCGACTCCGACGCGGAGGCCGGGACGATCACCGTCATATTCCAGGCAGTCGGCGCCTCGACGCGCAAGCTCGCAATGATGGGGGTCGGCGACACGCTGATGGATGTGGTGGGCCCGCTCGGACAGAAGAGCGAGATCGAGAACTACGGGACCGTCGTCTGCGTCGGTGGCGGCATCGGCGTCGCCCCGGTCTATCCGATAGCTCACGCCCTCAAGGACGCGGGAAACAAGCTGATATCGATCATAGGCGCCAGGTCGAAGGACCTCCTGATCCTCGAGGAAGAGATGCGGGCCATCTCCGACGAGCTGATCGTTACGACGGACGATGGGAGCTACGGGATGAAGGGGTTCGTCACCGACGCTCTCAACTCGCTCTACGAGCGCGGAGAGGACATATCCCGCATAGTCGCCATCGGCCCTGTCGTGATGATGCGGGCCGTCGCGAACGCGACGCGGGACAGGGCCACGCCGACGATCGCGTCCCTGAACTCCGTCATGATCGACGCCACCGGCATGTGTGGCTGCTGCCGCGTCGACGTCGGCGGAGAGACGAGGTTCGCCTGCGTGGACGGCCCGGAGTTCGACGCGCACCTGGTCGACTTCGATGAGCTGATGCGCAGGCAGGCCATGTATGAGCGAGAGGAGTACCGCGCGCTCTGGCACCACGAGTGCCTGCTCGCGGCGGAGACCGAGGAGGTCGAGAAGGCAAAGCACCGCATCCCCATGCCGAAGCAGGACCATCGCGCGCGCACCAACAACTTCTCCGAGGTCGCGCTCGGATACACGCGCGAGATGGCGCAGCAGGAGGCTCTACGGTGTCTGCAGTGCAAGAAGGCGCCGTGCGTCAGCGGCTGCCCTGTAGAGATCGACATCCCGGCGTTCATCAGGCTGCTCCAGCAGGGCGACTTCCTCGGGGCGGTGCGCAAGATCAAGGAGAAGAACAGCCTCCCGGGCATCTGTGGCAGGGTCTGCCCGCAGGAGGAGCAGTGTGAGATCAAGTGCGTCCTGTCCAAGAAGGGTGAACCGATCGCGATCGGCCGCCTGGAGAGGTTCGCCGCCGACTACGAGCTGGAGCAGGGCGAGGTGCGCGCGCCGTCTATCGAACCGCAGACGGGACACAAGGTCGCGGTCGTGGGCGCCGGTCCGGCCGGGCTGACGGTCGCCGGCGAGCTCTCCAAGCTCGGGCACAAGGTCACTGTTTTCGAGGCGCTGCACAAGCCCGGAGGCGTGCTCGTCTACGGCATTCCCGAGTTCAGACTGCCCAAGTCGATCGTGCAGATCGAGTGCGACTACGTGATGAAGCTGGGGGCGGAGTTCCGGACCAGCCACGTCGTTGGGCAGCTCGGCAGCCTCCAGTCGCTCATGGAGGACGGCTACGAGGCCATATTCGTGGCGACGGGCGCCGGTCTGCCCTACTTCCTCGGCATCCCCGGCGAGAACCTGAACGGCGTCTACTCCGCGAACGAGTTCCTCACGCGCACGAACCTCATGAAGGCCTATCTCTTCCCCGAGTACGACACGCCCATCAGGATCGGGAAGAACGTCGCGGTGATCGGCGGCGGCAACGTCGCGATGGACTCCGCTCGCTGCGCCAAGCGGCTGGGCGCCGAGAACGTCTACATCGTGTACCGACGTTCGGAGAAGGAGATGCCGGCCCGCAACGAGGAGATAGAGAACGCGGTGGAGGAAGGCATCGAGCTAATGACCCTCCGAAACCCCACGCGCGTGATCGGCGACGAGAACGGATGGGTCGAGAAGCTCGAGGTGATCAAGATGGAGCTCGGCGAGCCGGACGACTCGGGTCGCCGGAGGCCCCTGCCCGTGGAGGGCTCCGAGTACACGATCGACGTCGATGTCGTCGTCCCCGCCATCGGACAGGGCCCGAACCCGCTGCTCACCAAGAGCACGCCTGGCCTCGAGCTGAACAAGTGGGGCAACATCGTCGCGGACGAGGAGACGGGAAAGACCAGCATCCCGGGCGTCTTCGCCGGCGGCGACATCGTGACGGGCGCGGCGACCGTCATTCTGGCGATGGGCGCCGGCAAGAAGGCGGCCCGGGCCATTCACGAATACCTGGAGACCGGCGAGTGGCAGTGACGGCGCGGGCTCCGGAGCAAGGCGTTTGACTCTCTCCCTCAAGACCAGGGTCGCTCTCTCGATCGTCATCGTCGTGATCGCGATGGGGGTCGTCTCTACTGTCGTCGGCACGCGCCTGTTCGCCGACAGCCTGGTCACTCAGGTCCAGCGGAGCGTCGAACAGGACCTGAACACCGCCTACCTTGTGTACGAGTATCACCTGGATGAGATCGAGGACCATGTGGAGCGCCTGGTCGCGGACCCCGAGCTGGTCGAGGCTATGGCTCGAGTTGACGGCGCTGCGCTGCACCGCGTCCTGGCGTCGGCCGTGAGCTCGACCGACCTCGATCTCCTGACGGCCACGGACGCCGCCGGGGCGGTTATCGCGCGCGGCGGGTCTGAATCTCCCGGGCGGCGTGACGGTCGTCCGAACCAGATCGTCGGTCGAGTGCTCAAGCGAGCCGAGCCGGTATCCGGTACGGTCCTTATGCCCGCCGACGAGCTGGACATGGAGGCGACAGGTCTCGGCGACCGGGCGAGGATGGGTGTTCTAGACACGCCGCGCGCGCGCCCGAGCGACGTAACGTCGCTCGAAGAGGGCATGGTGACCGCGGCTGGCGCCCCGGTCCTGGTGGACGGGGAACTCGTGGGAGTCCTCTACGGTGGAAGGTTGCTCAACGGAAGAGAGGACATCGTAGACAGGGTCAAGGAGACGGCGTACGCGGGTGAAACCTGGAAGGGCAAGGACATCGGAACGGCGACGATATTCCAGGACGACGTCCGCGTCGCGACGAACGTCCAGGCCGATGGGAGGCGCGCGCTGGGAACCCGCGTGTCGGAGGAAGTCTACGATCGTGTCGTCGGCGAGGGCAGGAGGTGGATCGCGAGGGCGTTCGTCGTCGACGACTGGTACATCACGGCGTACGGTCCTATAAGGGACCTGAACGGCAAGACGATCGGCATCCTATACGTCGGCCTACTGGCGGGGAAGTTCGATGCCCTGAGGACTCAAACGATCTGGACCTTCGCGGGCGTCAGCGTCGCCGGCATGATGATCGCGCTCATCATCGCGAGCGTGCTCTCGTCCGGCATTTTGAGGCCGGTCCGCGAGCTCGCCGAGGCCTCGCACAAGATCGCCGAGGGTGACATCAACGCGCAGGTGAAGATCGACCCCGCTGCGGCGGGCGAGTTCAAGGAACTGGCCCGCGCCTTCAACTCGATGGCGCAGTCGGTGGTGGAGAGAGACGCCCAGCTCCAGGAGAACGCGAGGAAGATGACGGAGACCAAGAAGCTGGCCACGCTCGGCCAGCTGGCCGCCGGCATCGCTCACGAGATAAACAACCCCCTGGGCGGCATCCTCATGTACAGCCACATCCTCAAGGAGGAACTCAAGCGTCCGGAGAATCGCGACACAGTCGAGAAGATCGCCAAGGAGTCTGACCGCTGCAAGAAAATAGTGAAGGGACTACTGGACTTCGCCAGGCAGACGAAGCCGGAGCGCACGGAGTCCAGCCTGAATCACGTCGTCAACGAGGTGATCGCGCTCCTCGAGCACCAGGCGATCTTCCACAACATAGAGATCGTGAAGGACCTGAGCCCGAGCCTGCCCCTGGTCGACGTCGACGTCGCGCAGATGCAGGAGGTCTTCATGAATCTCATCCTGAACGCGGCGCAGGCGATGGAAGGCAAGGGTACCCTGACCGCGATCACCAGGCTCACGGACGACAACGGCGCCGTCGAGGTGGAGATACGCGACACCGGCCAGGGCATACGAGCCAAGGACATCGACAAGATCTTCGAGCCGTTCTACACGACCAAGGAGGTCGGCCGCGGCACCGGCCTGGGGCTCGCGATCGCCTACGGCATCGTCGAGCGCCACCACGGCTCGATCTGGGTGGAGAGCGAGGAAGGCAAGGGCACGTCGTTCTTCGTCCGCCTGCCGATCCCCGAGATACCGCCGGAGATGTAGGCTCAGTCGCCGCGCCGCAGCAGCCTGCGCGCGAGCTCCCCGTAGGCCCGGAAGTCCTCTCCCCTCACGAACAGCGACTCCGCCATCCCCACACCCGAGAACCCCCGGAAGAACCAGAGCATGAAGACACTCTGGAGCGAGTATGCGACCGTCGATGCCCAGGCGGCCCCCTCTATCCCGTGCCGTGGTATCCAAAGGAGACACAGGGCCAGGTTGACGCCGAAGCCCGCACCGCTCGCGACCGTGTGGTAGAGCCTCTTGTCCCGACCCGAGAAGTCGCCCGACAGTATCTTCGATATCGAGAGCATCACGATTCCCGGAAGGAGTATCTGGAACGCCCTGAGCGCGGGCAGGTACTCCGTTCCGTAGAAGAGCAGGAGCACCGGTCTCGAGAGCAGGTACAGAACGACACCCGCCAGGAACGTGAGGAAGAGCGAGTTGCGCAGGACGCGCGGCGTGAGACGGTCTGCCTCCTCCGGCGGCAGGGACGACAGCTTGGGGAACAGCACGACCTGCACCGACTGCGGGATGTGCGAGAGCTTCTCCGCCAGGACGACCGATATGGAATAGAGCCCCTGCGACGCCAGCCCGACCATCGATAGCACCAGGAACATGTCGAAGCGATACGTGAATTGGTTGAGCACGTTCCCCGCGTGCCCCTGGACGCCGTAGACGAACGACCGCCTGAGGAGCCCGGGCGGAGGCTTCTCGATGAGCGGGGCCCCCGCCGCCTCGCGCCTCGCCACGAAGACCGCCAGCGACACTACGACTAGTTCGCTCAGGACGTACGCGATGAGGGCGCCCCTCGGTCCGCCCTGAAAGACGAAGAGATTTACGCACATGAAGCCGAGGAGGAGCATCGCCTGGAACGCGTTTCCCAGGTTGAACCACTTGATGCGACCGAGGCCCAGGAGCAGGGCCACCGCGAAGAACTTGGCCAGGAGAACCGGCACGACGAGCGCAGCCAGCGTCAGCACGCGGGCCAGCGCCGGCTCGGCGGCTCCCTCGTAGAAGCGTATGAAGACGAGATAGGCAGCAGTGATGACCAGAGACAGGAGCACGAGCAATCGCAGCGCCTGCCCGTTGACCTGCCCGAGCGTGGCCCTCCGTCCGGACAGAAGGTAGGTATGCGCCGCGTCCATGCCGAGGATGCCGATCGAGGCGAACATCGAGGGAAAGATGATCGCCGACGCGTAGGTCCCCTGCCCCTCGGCTCCAAGAAGGCGAGCGACCAGGATCGATGTCGGG
>Ga0272444_10003613_pt1 | contig 13848 bp, 7 predicted proteins | sample SSMForm13_FD_201033 | JGI IMG/M metagenome (GOLD analysis project Ga0272444, IMG submission 201033) | Marine sediment archaeal communities from Little Sippewissett salt marsh, Falmouth, MA, United States - SSM-Form-13 | ecosystem: Environmental > Aquatic > Marine > Wetlands > Sediment ...
TCGACGCGGTCCTGGACGCCTTGGGAGGCATCAAAACGTGGGTGAAGCCGGGACACCGGGTTGTGGTCAAGCCCAACATCGGCTGGGACCGGATACCGGCGATGGCGGCGAACACCAATCCCCAGGTGGTGGGACAACTGGTTAAGTTGTGCAAAGAAGCCGGCGCGGCCGAAGTGCTGGTCTTCGACCGGACCTGCAACGACGCCCGCCGCTGCTATACCTCCAGCGGCATCGCCAAAGCGGTCGAGGAAGCCGGAGGTAAAACCCAATACATTCGAACGTCCGACCTCGAACACCGCTTTCGCACGGTCCCCATTCCCAATGGCAATAGACTGAAAGAGTGGCCGATTTACATCGACGCGCTGGACGCCGACGTGTACATCAACGTCCCCATCGCCAAGCACCACAGCCTGACCCGCCTGTCGCTCGGCATCAAGAACACGATGGGCATTCTTGGCGGCGACCGGGGAGCGCTTCACGTCGACATCGGCGAGAAACTGGCGGATATTCACCGCGCCTTTCGACCGACCTTGACGATCATGGATGCTTACCGGGTGCTGCTTCGAAACGGCCCGACCGGCGGCAACCCGAGAGACACGAAACTACAATTCACCCTCATTGCGGGAGTCGATCCGGTCGCCGTGGACGCTTACACGACGACCCTCTTCGAGCAGAAACCGGCGGACGTTCCTTACATTCCCGCCGGCGCCGCCGCCGGCCTCGGCACGGACCAACTCGACCGCATCGAGACCAAACAGGTGAAAGTGTAGCGAGTTTCCGACACGCTCTCCCTCCGGGAGAAGGACAGGGTGAGGGAGTTTTTCTACCTTCAGTATCTTGCAGGCGAGGACGCCCGCGGTACGCTTTCAAGAATCACCCTCACCCAGTCAATCTTCGTGGCCCGCCTCCCTCTATTTCTTTCGGACCGCCTTCTTCGCAGCCTTTTTACCCTTTACCTTTCGACTCGCGTTGGCCTGCTTGAGCAGCTTATAATCGATGCTGTCGACCAGCGCCTGATAACTGGCTTCGATGATATTCTCCGACATGCCAATGGTGCTCCACTCCCGCTGCCTGTCGCGCGACTCGATCAGCACGCGAACCTGCGCCGCCGTGCCTTCGGTCGCGTCAAGCACGCGCACTTTGTAGTCCGTCAGATGCACCTGGGACAGATCGGGATAGAACGCCTCGAGCGCTTTCCGCAGCGCGGTGTCAAGCGCGTTGACCGGGCCGTCGCCCTCGGCGGCGGTATGCATCGAGCGATCGCCCACTTTGACCTTTACGGTCGCCTCGGTCAGGATCTCGCCCGTCTCCCGTTTCTCAACGATCACCCGAAATCCGGACAGGTCGAAGAAGTTGCGGTGTTGACCGAGTTCCTTCTTCATCAGGATTTCCAACGACGCATCGGCCGCCTCATAGTTCCAGCCCTGGTTTTCCTTCTGCTTGATCGTTTTCAGGATGCGCCCCATCGCCTCGGGATGGCGCTCAAGGTCCACGTCGAGCTGTTTCGACTTGAAGTCGATGTTGCTCTTGCCGGAAAGATCCGAGACCAGGATGCGGCGAACGTTCCCCACCTGTTCGGGGCGAATGTGCTCATAGGTGGTCTCCTCGCGTTGCACCGCACTGACGTGAATGCCGCCCTTGTGGGCGAAACTGGTACGGCCGACAAACGGCTGGCGGTCATCAGGCAGCACGTTCACCACCTCGCTGACAAACAGGCTGAGCTGCGTCAGTTCCCGAAGTTTTTTCTCCGAAACGCTCTTCTCTTTCATCTTCAGCACGAGATTGGCCAGAAAAACGCAGAGGTCCATGTTCCCGGTGCGCTCGCCGTAACCGTTGATCGTACCCTGCGCGTGACACGCGCCCGCGCGAATCGCCGACAGCGCATTTGCCACGGCCAGGCCCGCGTCGTTGTGCGTGTGGATGCCGACCGAGACGCTGGTGTTTCGCTGAACTGTGTTCACGATTTCATCGATCTCCCAGGGAAGGCTGCCGCCGTTGGTGTCGCAAAGCACAAGGAAGTCCGCGCCTCCCTCGGCCGCCGCCGCGAGGGTCTTTAGGGCGTACTCGGGATTCGCCTTGTACCCGTCGAAAAAATGCTCGGCATCGTACACCACCTCGAGCTTCTTGCTCTTGAGGTAGCGGACCGAGTCGGCGATCATTTTCAAATTGTCCTCGAAGGACACCCGAAGCGCCTTCGTCACGTGCAGATCCCAGCTCTTTCCAAAGATGGTGACCACCGGACACTTCGCCGCCAGCAACGCCGCCAGGTTGGGATCTTCCGAGGCCTTGTATTTCTTGTGGCGCGTGGAACCGAAGGCGGCGATTTTCGCTCGTTTCATCTTTTCCTTGCGGATTAGCTGAAAAAACTCGATGTCTCTCGGATTGCTCCCGGGCCAGCCGCCCTCGATGTAGTGAATGCCAAATTCATCCAGGCGCTTGGCCACCCGCACCTTGTCCGGGGCCGACAGGCTGATGCCCTCCGCCTGCGTGCCGTCTCGTAGTGTCGTGTCGTACAAATAGATCATGATTGAGCCTCCTGAACTCTTTTCGACAGGGGCGGGAGAATCCTCCCGAGTCCCCCTGTGTCGATTCTCTTAGAACTCTTTTGTCCTTAAAACAAAAAACCGTGAGCCTCTTATTCGGCCCACGGTCTTGATCTGCGAAATAAACAAGCCATGGGCTTCCGTCTAGCGGCTACGCCATGGCTGATCGTTTGGTCCTGATTACTGTCTTTCGATCTCCGCCGGCATAACCGCTATTGAATAATAATGGCGATGCCGATGAGTATACGGTGAAGCATTTCGCCCAGACTCCCAAGCAATGTTGTCGGTAAACATAGCGTTTAATGAAAGCCTGTCAAGGGGAAAAATGGGAATCGGCGTCGCAGTCCCCTCGAAACGAGCAAAAAAAAGGCGGATTCTGTGGGATTATTCCCCCGCCCCGACGCCTCCTTGGACGGGCCGGCGAACTTACTTCCAGTGCCAGCGGGTGCCTTGCGCGGTATCCTCCAGCACGATCCCCTGAGCGGTCAGTTCGTCCCGAATCTGGTCGGCCCGAGCGAAATTCTTCCCCTTACGCGCCGCAATCCGCTCTTCGATCAGTGCCTCGACCTCCTCGGGCAACATCTGCTCCTTCTCTTGCATCACGCCGAGGACGGTGTCGAACTGCTCCATCAAGTCGAGCGCGTTTCGGGCGTCTTCTGCCGACACGTCTCCCCCGTCGGCTTTCTTGTTCATCGCTCCCACGAGCTCGAACACCGCCGCAAGCGCCATCGGCATATCGAGATCGTCGTCGAGAGCGGCCTGGTACTTCGCCTGCGCCGCGGCGATCTCCTCCCCGCATCGGCTTTCACCCGCCGACGTCGACTGCCCAGCGAGTTCGGTCATGCGGCGCTTGAAATCCAGCAGCCGCCGCCGCGCCGCCTTCGCCTGATCGACTGCCTTGAGGCTGAAATCAAGCGAGCTGCGGTAGTGCGCCGACAACAGCACGTAGCGGATATCGAGCGGATCGCACCCCCGCTCCAGCAAATCGCGTAGGGTGAAAAAGTTGCCCTTCGACTTGGACATCTTCTCGCCGTCAACCAGCAAATAGCGGTTATGCAGCCAGTACCGGACGAACGGCTTGCCCGTAACGCCTTCGCTCTGAGCGATCTCATTCTCGTGATGCGGGAAAACCAGATCCTCACCGCCGCAGTGGATGTCGATCGTCTCGCCCAGGTATTTCATCGACATGGCTGAGCACTCGATGTGCCAGCCGGGACGGCCACAGCCGTAAGGCGAATCCCACTTGGCGTTCTCGCCTTTATTCGCCTTCCAGAGGACGAAATCCCGAACGTCCTCCTTCTCATACTCATCGGCGTCGACTCGAACGCAGGCCTGGAGTGCCTCGGGCTTTACGCCCGATAATTTGCCGTAACCGGAAAAGTTCGCGATCTTATAGTATACCGAGCCGTCGCTCACGTAGGTCAGACCGTTTTCCTCCAACCCCCGGATCATGGCCAACATCTCGGCGATGTGTTCCGTCGCCTTGGGATAGTGCTCGGCCCGCTCGATGTTCAGACTGTCGAGGTCTTCAAAAAAGGCTTCGATGTATCGCTCCGTGAACGTCTTGAGATCCTCTCCAGCGGCGGCCGAATCCCGAATGGTCTTGTCCTCGACGTCGGTAATATTCATCACCATCGTGACCCGATAGCCCCGGTACTTGAGATACCGCCGAAGGATATCGTTGAACACGTACGCCCGGAAATTGCCGATGTGGGCGAAGTTGTACACGGTCGGCCCGCAGGCGTACAACGTCACTTCGCCCTCGACGATCGGCACAAACGCCTCTTTCTTTCGCGTCAGCGTATTGTGAAATTGAAGCATGATTGCTTGCTCCTTGAAAGACCTCGACGGGATAGAGTGGTTCTCGAAATAATTGTCAAAATAAAACGCGCAAAGTGGCGATAGACCTCTCTCCCCCTTACGAAGGGGAGGAGAGGAAAACGGACAAAACTTTCGAGAGATGCTCTAATCCTATCAGTTATCGCCTTTTTCGCAGTTTCCAAAATCGAGTGCCCATATTTAGCGCAATTAACGCCAAAAGGCTAGCCCCGGAGATCCAAGCGCCTCGGCGGAGAGGGTCCGGCCGGTAGTCCATCCGGACTTCGCTGATTCCCGGCTCCAATCGAACCGCCCGAAACGTCCCCAGGACCTTCTCGATCGAAACCGCTCGCCCATTCACCTCGGCCTTCCAGCCGGGATCGGAGTTGTCCGCCAGGACCAGGAGACCGGGGGATTCGAGCTGCGCTCGCAGCTGGACCGCATTCGGCGTGTAGCGCGTGATCTCGACCGTCGCGTCCTGAACCGGCCCGGCGGAGAGCGCGCCACTCGGCGGGAGAACATAGGCTCGGGGAAAAGCCCGCTGATACTCGGTGATCCACGGCGGACCCTCGAATACAATCTCGAAGTCCGGGATTTCTTTCCGATAGGGCAGGAGAACGTAGCGAACATTCAGCGCGGACAAGAGTATTCGGTTCAAAGACTGCGGATCGCCCACCTGCAAAAACGAACCCACGCGCCGGGGAATCGGCCGGCCTTGCATCGTGTACAGATACCCGGCGTAGTCGCCGGGAATCGTGACATCGTAGCCCCTTGCGGTCGAAATGCCATGAACCATCAACCGGTTGGGAAAGAGTTCGGGGTACTCCTGCCGAATCCACCAGTCGATCATCGCGTCGGGACGAAGCGCTCGATGCAGTCCCTGATGCTCTTTCAAGAAACGCACGGCCGGAACCTCGGAATATTCGCTTTGAAGTAGCTCCGCCGCGGCCCGAGGTTGAATGAAGCGATGGGCGAACCACCCGCACTCCAGGGTGATCAGACCGAGTGCGATGGCGCCATAGAGCCGCCTTCGGCTCGCCATCAACCAATCCAGCAAAAACCACCCAAGCCAGGCGGCGCTAAACAGAAGACCGATCCGAAGGCCCTGAATCAAGTCCGCCCAGCGCTGGGCATTCAATATTCGAGGATCGAATTCCTTTTGGTGAAGCGGAACCGGCCCTCTTGAAAGCCAGGCAAGAACCGCCTCCGAACGCACTGACACAAAAACCAGACAGCCGAGCAGGATCGCCGTTATCACGGCGGCAGTGAGCAACACCGCCAGGCGCGCGCGCCGGTCCCCGCCGGTCGGCTCCAGCCAATGCTTGAATCCATATCCGGCCAGAACGCAGGCGCAAAGGCAGTAGACGAGAATGAATCGGGCGGGAACCCGAAAATACTGAACACCGGGAACAAACCAATATAAAAGCCGATACAGCGGCGTATAAACCCCAAACGCAAAAACAAGAGCGGCCAGGATCGCGCCGATCCAAAATCTCTTCCTTGGAATCGAACGCCTTGCCAGCGCCACAACCAGCCACAACAAGGTCCCTAAGCCAAGAAATCCGCAGATCTCATGATAACCGGCTCCCCGCGCATCGCCCCAGAATTCCCTCCCGGTGACGTCGCCGAAGAGAAAAGGCGTGATAAACGTCGCCAGCTGCGCTGGAGGCAGTGAACCCCAGGTCGCTTCTTCGTAATCCAGTCCGAGGCTGCGCATGGCCGAAACTTTGTTGAATGCATAGCACGGCAGCCAATACACCGTGGTCAGAAAAAGCCCTGCACCCAACGCCAACAGCAGCATTCCAACCGGTCGCAGCAGCTCATCCAGGGATTGCCTGCTCTGCTGGTAGCGCTCCCAGCCGTCCCGGAGCGCCAACAGGGTAATAAGCAAAAGCGTCAAATAAGGAATCTGCGGTTGGCCGCATAGGATCAGAACGGCAAGGACAACGGCCAAGAGCGTCCATCGCCCCCAGCTCGGCCGCTCGCTCCAGCGCAGGTAGGCCAACAGGGCCAAAGGCGTCCACGGCAGCGCGTTGAGAATCGTAACATGACCGGCGCTGACGCGGGGCATCAGGAATCCACAGCTCATAAAGGCCAGCGCGCCGGCCGTTGCGGCCATTCGATGCCGGGTCAGATGATGAATCAGGGCGTACATGGCCCATCCCGCGCCGAGAGCGTGCAGCCACAGCGTCCAGCCGAAAAATTTCAGCGTCGAGAGCAGCGGCAACACAAACTGGGGTGGATAATAAATCGCCACCTGCAGGTTGCCGATGAAGGGCGAGCCGCCGAAGGTGTAAGGATTCCAAAGCGGATAACCCTCGGTTCGAAACTGCCGAACCCAGAAATCGGTCCAGGGATAGAACTGGTTGAGAATGTCCTCGGAGGCAAGCGTCACGTTCGCAAAGGGAATCGGCCAGAAAAGAACCAGGCTGTAGAGCGTAAGGAAAGCCAGTCCGGGCCCATGCCCACGCAAAGAGAAAGACAACAATCGGTCTTTCCCGGCGATCATGATACGCTATCCCCGACACTCTTCCGGCGCTTCCGGAAAAGCGCGGGGAGATTGACCATCAGAAGAACCAAGGCGGAGAGAAGAGACGCCAGGACGCCTCTCCTCAGGCTCGTCGCCTCGTAGAACATCCGCACCTGGAACGCTCCCGGCTCCACTCGAACGCTTCGAAACGCGCCCAGAATTGGTTGAATCTCGACCGGGCGCCCGTTGAGCTCCGCCCGCCACTCGGGATAGGCATTGTCGGCCACCACCAGCCAGCCGGGGCGTTGCGTCTCGCCCTCGATGCGAATTTCATTCGGTGTATCGAGGACGATTTCGACCGGGGCGTCTCGGGGCGGTTCGTCCGGAATCGACCGGTCGAGCGGTAAAACATACGCGCGGGGAAAGGCGCGTGTGTATTCATAAACCAACGGCGGCCCCTCGGCCACAAGCCGGTAGTGGGGCGACTGCACCGGCTCCGGCACGACGAGATACTTGACACTCAGAGCGGAAAGCATCTTCGGATCCACGCGAACCGGATCGAACACATTCAGAAACACATTCAGAAATCGGTCGTCCGAAATGCCTTGCATCCGGTAAATGTAAGCCGCGTAGTCGCGCAGAAACGTTTGATCGTAACCGCGCACAGTCGAGAGTCCGGGAACCATCAGGCGATTGGGAAACAGCTCGGGATATCGCTTGCGGTATTGCCAGCCGATAGTCATATCGGGCAGCATCACCCGGGATAAACCAGCATGCCGGCGGAGAAACTGAATTGCCGACGTCTCAGGATACTCTTTTGCGATGATTTCCTTTGTTCTTCTCGGCTCGACAAACCGGTGCGCAAACCAGCCTAGCTCGGCGGCGATAAGAATTATCAGGACCACGCCGTAGAGAGTTCTCTTCCCGCTGACCGTGCGTCTGGCAATAAGCACCGCGATCCACGCACACGAAAATAGAATGCCGATCCAAAACGCTCGCTTGACATCCCATGCCTGGGCTTGCATCGGCAGGATTTTCCCGAGAGTTTCGTAAGACGCATCGTTGATCATCAAGCTATAATCCGAAACCCAGGAAAGGTTTGCCAAAGCGTAAGCATAGAAGATAACAATCACTAGAACAGCGACGGATAAATAGACTTTTCGATGGAGTGCAAGATTCTTCTCCGCGTCCCACAACCAGCTTTTCAGCCCATAGCCACCCAGTACGCACATACAAACCGAATACAACAGCAAAAACCTCGCCGGCACGCGAAAGTAGCGCACACCGGGCAGAAACCAGTAGAGCAATTTGTAAAGCGGCGTATTTGCCCCCAGCGCCAGGAGTAGACAGAGCAGCGCCACGCCGGCCCAAAACCACTTACGTTCGAACCGCGGCGCAAGCAGCCCAATCATCGCCAGCAGCAGGGTCCCGATCCCCAGGAAACCGCAGATTTCATGATACCCCGTCCGGCTTCCCCAAAAGCCCTGTGGGGTCGTGGGATCGCCATACAAAAAGGGCATCAGGAAGGTGAAAAGATGGCGAAACGGCAGCGAGTCTTTGGACGCGTATTCATAACTCGCACCCGCGCTGCGAATGGCAGATAACTTGTTGAACTCATAAAACGGCAGCCACGCCGCGGCACTCAAGAGCGTACCGGCCAGCACCGCCAGGAGCAGCGCGCCGACCGGTTGCAGAACGCGGTCCATCGCCCGCTCTCCGCCTCGATACACGACCCAGCTCTGTCGCAGCGCAATCAATCCCAGCAGAAAGATCGTGAGATAGGCAATCTGCGGTTGCCCCCCAAGGCACTGCACGCCGAGAACCAGCGCGGTCAGCGTCCAGCGCCCCCACGAGGGCCGCTGCGCCCAACGCAAATACAAAAGCACGGCCAAAGGAACCCAGGGCAGCCCGTTCATGATGGTGACGTGACCGTCGTGGATGCGCGTGATCAGAAACCCGCTGCTTAAATAAACCAATCCCATCGCCGTGGCGCAGTAGCGGTCGTTCGTTAACCAATGGATCAGAAGATACATCGCCCATCCGGCCAGAATCGCGTGCAGCAGAAGCGTCCAGCCAAAGAACTCCAGTGGCGAGAGCAACGGGAGCAGAAATTGAGGGGGATAGAACGGGGCAATCTGGAGATTGCCCAGAAACGGCGATCCCCCATAGGTGTAAGGATTCCAAAGCGGGAATCCCCCGTCTTGGAGTTCGCTGACCCAGAACTCGGTCCAGGGATAGAACTGTTGGAGAATATCGCCGCCGGCGATCGTCACGTCGGCAAACGGAATCGGCCAAAAAAGCACCAGCGCATAGACCAGCAGAAACAGCGGGCCTGCCAGGCGGCAAAGCAAGTCTTTTACGATTTTATCGTCGTTGCTCATCGCTTTGTGTGTTCGATGGAATCCCTTGTCTCAAAGGCTCGGACGCCGGCCGATGGCGCCCTTGTCCGCCTTTGAATTCTCTTGTACAGTATCTACCCCATGAACCGGGCCTTGGCAAACATACAAACCGCGCTGCCATTATGCCCGATACGGGGGAATCAGGCAAAGCCTTTTCAATGGATGAAGAGCGGCGGGCCTGATTCGAAAGACGGAGCCGGGCGGCAAAGTCGAGTCCAAGGGCGAAGGATTGTTGTGGAGGCTTTATGAAGAAGATTCTTGCGTCACCCTGGCTGTTGGTTTTGCCGGCGCTGGTGTTTTTCTCGTGGCGGCTCGCCAGCTGGGACTTTGTCGTGGACGACGCCTATATCTCCTTTCGCTATGCAAAGCATTTCTCAGAAGGTCAGGGACTGGTGTTCAATCCGGGCGAAGCGCCGGTCGAGGGATATACCAATTTTCTGTGGACGCTGCTGATGGCAGGCGCCCCGCGACTGGGTCTTTCCTTTGTCGCTTGGGCGCGCGCGCTGGGAATTGCTTCTGCCTTGGCCGCGGCGGCGCTGGCGGCCATGCTGGCGGCACATTGTATTCATAAGTGCTCAAATGACAGCCGGAAGCTCGACGTTCGCTGGAGCGCTCTGGCGGCTGCGTTGATCCTGATCAACGCGCCGATGGTGCTTTGGGCGGGCGCGGGATTGGAAGGACCACTCCTTGCCCTTTTGCTGTCCGGCGCAGTCCTGTTTGCACTGCGGTGCTACAACGATCCCGGATGCGGCGCAACGCTTGGAGCGTCCCTCTACTTGGTTCTTCTCTCCCTTTGCCGCCCGGAAGCGACGGTTCTGGCGACATTAATTGGAGTCTTTCTCCTCTTTCAGCCGAAGACCGAAGCGACCAGCCGATTTTCCCGGATTGTGCCGATTGTGGCAGTGATTGGAGTGGGAGCGGTCTACCATGCGTGGCGATACAAGATGTATGGCGATTGGCTCCCCAATACCTTCTATGCCAAGGTCGGCTTCAGCCTCGAACAATTGGCCCGCGGCGGCGGCTATCTCTGGAGCTATTTCGGCAATCCCGGTGGATTGCTGGCGGTGGTGCTGGCAGTCTTAGGCATTCGGGGGCTGGGCGGTCGGCCGGAGCGCATTCTGGTTCCCGGTCTGATTCTCGCTTCACTCTCCATGACCGCAGTGGTGGGCGGGGATGCTTTGCCGATGTACCGGTTTTTGGTTCCGGTGGTTCCATTGTTGGCTGTTCTTATGGCGCTTGGCGTGGCTGAAGTGGTTTCCTCCCTCAGCGCCGGGCGCTCGCCCTTCGCTCTCAGAGAGGGATGGCTGGTCGTGGTGGTGTTGGCCGTCTCGCAGCTGCTCCCGGCGTTTGTCGGTCGGCAGGCGGAGTATGTTCGCGTCGACCGGGAGCGAATGCGGGATCGGGTGGCCATCGGCCGATGGCTCAGGGAGCACTACCCGGAAAGCACGATTGCCTTGAACGCCGCTGGGGCGATTCCCTTCGTTTCCGGAATGAAGGCCATCGATATGCTGGGGCTCAATGATCGGCATATCGCTCGCAAAACCATAGAAGCGCTCGGACAGGGCGTCGCCGGCCACGAAAAACACGACGCCGAGTACGTTCTCTCCCGACGGCCGGAAATCATCTTCATCGGAAGAAACGAATTGACGCTTCAGCCGGGCAAAGCGTTTATCTGGCTGGAAGGCGACCGGCAGTTGTTGAGCCACCCCAAAATCCATAGCGACTATCGGCTTGTAAAACAACCGATTCAGTATGAGTTCTTTTCCTTTTATTTAAGAAAGGACGTGCCGCTGCCTTGAATCTCTGGGTGATTTTGCCCGTCGTCGGGGCGCTCCTCGGCTGGGGAACGAATCGGCTGGCGATCTGGATGCTGTTTCATCCCCGCCGGCCCGTGCGGCTGTTCGGCTGGTCGTGGCAGGGAGTGATTCCCGGCCGGCGGACGCTGCTGGCCGAAAGCCTTTCCCAGACGCTCGAAGAGCATCTCCTGACTCCCGAGGACCGCCAAGCCCTGCTCGATAAACTGGAAATCGAACGCCACCTCGACCGGATCGTCACGCAAACCCTCCAAAACCAGATCCCTCGCGGACCGTTTCAAAAAGTCCCGGCCCTCGAGGGAGCCCGGGAGAAGCTGATCGACGTGCTGCGCTCGCAGATTCTCCAGCGCCTGCCGGGAAAATTGTCCGAAATCGACGAGCGCATTCTGGTGGAAGTCGCCGCGGACATCGACGTCGCCGGTCACGTTCGCCAGCGGTTGTTGGATTTGCCGATGGACCAGATCGAAATCCTGGTCAAGAGCGTCACGCGACGGGAATTGATCATGATCGAATTGGCGGGCGCGGTGATCGGTCTCTTCGTTGGACTTCTCCAGGCCGCCGTTCTGGTCCTTTTTGAAAAATTTGTGGTTTGAAGGATTTTTTGGCCCCTCAGGCGAGTCATAGGGTGAAATTTCGTCTAAAATGATAATTGGATTGAAAAATGCACCACGGATCTTTTTCCATCGGTCTTGACACAATCCTAACGATTAACGAATATAAAAGAGATGGATTTTTTGTCCAAGATCCGAAGTGATCTTGCTTTTTAACCTGAATCGATTGAAGTTATAAATCCTTAGGCGTTCGAATCAGACAGCGAGGGGGCCAAAAATGACAGGCCCTCTTTTTGTTATCTGTGGGCTTTAGGGTGGCGGGAGTCCTAAAATGGCTGATAAATCGACGGTCCGCAGCCAAGTGAAGAAAAATGGCTTTGGCCTTGCCAACTGGATGCATGAAGTTCTGAAAACCCATAAACTCGCCAGCCAAAATATGTCACCCAATGCTGTTCATGATCTTCGTGTGTCGTTGCGTCGCTGCCGGTCGATGGTCGATGGACTGATGGAAGTCGACGATTATCCAGGCTGGAAAAAATTCAAGAAAACGGCTCGCAATCTGTTCAAAAGCCTAGGCGCGCTTCGGGACACCCATGTCATGATCGGCTGGGTCAAAAAACTCGCTCCCAAGGACAATCGAGCGCGCAAAGCGCTACTCAAAATCCTTCGCTCACGGAAAAAAAACGAGGAAAAACGGGCGAAGCGAAAGGTCGAAAGCTTCGACCGCAAAAAATGGAAGGCCTTCTCCAAGACTTTACCCGAGCGCGCGGAAAGACGCGCAAAGCAGCGAAAGGCGTTTGCCCAGTTGGCGCTTCGGCGCTACGAGGACGCCTATGCGTTCTATCAAACGGCGCTTCAAAATCCGGAGGATGTAACCGGCTGGCATCAGCTGCGCGTCGGGATCAAGCGCTTCCGGTACACGATCGAGAACTTTCTGCCCGAGTTTCACAAGCGGTGGGGAAAGGACCTCGAAACCATCCAAGACCTTTTGGGCGATGTCCACGACTTGGATATGCTGTGGGAGGCACTGGACGAAACGGGAAAGGTTTTTGACCAGGAAGAACATCGATGCTGGAGAGCCTGGATCGACGAGCAGCGGGCTCCGCGCATGGTTCAATGCCAAGCCCTGTTCAAAGGCTCCCAGTCCCGCTGGCGACTCTGGAAACGGGATTTGAAACACAATCCGCCGCGATCCGCGGCCAAAGCGGGGAACCCCACCCCGGCGTTAAAAAACTCGGACGGGACAAGCCGGCCGGCCGAGAAAGCATAACGATCCAATCCCGATCTTTTTGCTCTTCGCGAGCAGGCAACTTTCCCTTTCGATCGTTGCACGGTTCTTCATTTATTGCTGTACACTCCTGCGAGGGCCCGGTATATAAGAGTGATCATGAATCGGACCGATTCGCTTGAGAGCTTCGCTGGAGATCAGGGTGCAGGCGGATTTTGGCACGGCCGGTCCAACATCTTTTGTTCTTGACACAGACGCAGGCTTTGAGATTTATAGAGGTTGAGTTGGGGACTTGGCTGATGTTCGTGCGAAAGAGGGCACTGAAGAGAAAGGGTCAACCAGGCGGATGAGGAGCCTGAAATTCGAGAAACAGCGTCAGGTTAACGAGATCCTGAAAGAGTTGGATCTGACGTATCTCTCGCCGAGAATGCTGGCCAAACCGCTGCAGGGCTGGATTCGAATTTCGACCGCGTGTGATTTAGCCTGTCCGTTTTGCGAGCGTCAATATATCCACCCGGTTGACAGCGGATTCATGGATTTCGATGAATTTCGCCGCTTGGCCGAAACGCTGGAAGGGGTTCAGAAGGTTCATTTGTTCGGATTGGGAGATCCCTTTCTGAGCAAGCGATTTTTTGAATACGTTGCGCTGTGCCACGCCCGAGGGGCGGAGGTTTCCACGACGACGCATGGGATGCACGTGAATGAGTCACTCGCCCGTCGGATTATCGAATCGGGGATGGAAGAAATTTCCTTTTCCATCGACGCCGCAACACCCGAACTTTTCAACCGGCTTCGGAAGGGCGCCGATTTTGACTTGGTCTGTAACCATCTTCGGCAGCTCAACGATCTGAAACGAGCGCTCGGGAGCGACACGCCTGAAGTGGTTGTGTGTTGCACTACCTCGACCGAGAACGTCCATGAACTGGATGCGGTGGTTCGTTTGGTTCACCGGCTGGGCTCCCGCCACATCTTTCTCTCCGACCTGATCCCGGCGATCACCGAGCATATTGCCTGCAGCGTTTACA
>Ga0272444_10003614_pt1 | contig 13848 bp, 9 predicted proteins | sample SSMForm13_FD_201033 | JGI IMG/M metagenome (GOLD analysis project Ga0272444, IMG submission 201033) | Marine sediment archaeal communities from Little Sippewissett salt marsh, Falmouth, MA, United States - SSM-Form-13 | ecosystem: Environmental > Aquatic > Marine > Wetlands > Sediment ...
CTCTCGCAGTCCCGCGGGATGGGCATGCGTGATATCCACACCGTGGAAGAGAGCCCCTCCGGAGACGGTGCCCTTGCTGTTCATCCCCGTCAGGACGTTCTCGAGGTCATCGAGACCGTTTCCGGCGACACCTGCCATGCCGAAGATCTCCCCTTCTCGGATCGATAGGGAGATCTCGTTGAGCAGCGGATGGCTGAATCCAGGAACCGTCAGACTCAGCTTCTCGAGCGTCAGCACGGGCTCCCCGGGCTCGACCGGCGGCTTCTCGACCTGCAGCAGGACTTCCTTGCCGACCATCAGCCGTGCGATCCCCTGCTTGGAGCAATCGGCCGTGACGCGGCAATCGACGACTTCCCCGCCTCGCATGACCGTCACACGATCGGAGATGTCGATGACCTCATCGAGTTTGTGGGTGATGATGATGATCGTGTAGTCCAACGCCTTCAGCTGTCTCAGCGTGACAAAGAAGTCCTTGATCTCCTGCTCCGTCAGCAGTGCGGTCGGCTCATCGAGCACAAGGAGCTTCGACCCCCGATAGAGAATCCGCAGGATCTCCACCCGCTGCTTCTCTCCGACCGACAGCGATGCGATCGAAGCCTTTGGGTCGACGGAGAGGTTGTACTTGGCGCCGAGTTCCTCCACCTTCTTGATCGCGTTGCTCCGGTCGTAGAAGAGGGCGTTCTTCCTGGGCTCTCGGGCAAGGACGACATTGTCGGCAACGTTGAATCCCTCGAAGAGGCAGAAGTGCTGGTGCACCATCCCGATCTCCAGCCTGTCCGCATCGTGGGCCGAATGAATCGTCACAGGCTCGCCGTTGAACCGGATCTCTCCTTCATCGGCGTGTTCCAGGCCGCAGAGGATCTTCATCAGCGTCGTCTTGCCCGCTCCGTTCTCTCCGACGATCGCGTGGATCTCTCCGCGATTGACCGAGAGATTCACGCCCCTGTTGGCGTGAACATTGTTGCCCTCGTACGTCTTGTGAATGTTCTCCATCTCCAGGAGAACGGCGTGTTCTGTCCCCATGAAGCCTTTCCTTGCTGAGGAATATGGGTGAGTAAGAGACTGCGGGGCCTCGAGAGAAGGCCCCGCAGTAGACAGCTTCTAGTCGTGTGCCGCTGCGTTGATCTTGTCCAGCACCTCTTGCGGTACTGGGATCGCGATCTCTCCGCTGACAACCTGATCGTAGACCAGCTTGAACTGATCCCGCACGGCCTCCGGCACGGAGCTCACGTACGCGGCATCGCGGAGGGGCACGTAGATGTAACCCTGCTCCGCACCGAGAACCTCCGCTTCGCCCCACGGAAGGGTTCCGTCGACAAGCCGTTCGAGGTTGCGCATCGTCGCCGCCTCGTTGTCCTTGATGAAGGATGCAACGACGGTGCCAGGCGCCTTGTCGAAGCCATCGCTGTCATACCAGAGCACGTAGAGCCCGTTGCCCACGGCTGAGCTGAGCACGCCGGCGTTTCCGCTTCCGCAGATCGAGCCGTAGACGTCGACGCCCTGGTCCGCCATGGAGTTAGCGAGTTGCTCGGCCTTGCCTGCGTCATACCAGTTGCCCAGCATGGCCGTGACCAGCTCGAACTCCGAGTCCAGATACTGTGCTCCCTGCTCCATACCCGGGATGATCATGTCATCCATCATGGTGTAGTGCTGTCCGAAAACGAGCCCGACCTTCTTATCCGGATTCACGTTCGCCATCTCGCTTGAGGAGATCAAGGCCATCATGTACCCGAAGAGGAAGCTCTGCTGTGTGTTGTTGAAGAAGGTCGTGTACATCCCGTCATAGCCGAGAACGTAGGCATCGTTCACGATGAACTTCACGTTCGGGACTTGCTCCAGCACATCGGCGCAGAGCGGGCCCATCGATTCGTTGGACGTGTAGATCACGTCGTAGGCGCCGGATGCAGCAAACGTCAACAGCATCTCAGGCCACTGAGACTGATCGAACCCCGCCTCGAAGATCCGAACCAACTCGAGCCCGTCGTTACGAAGTGCGAACTTCTCTGCACCCTCGGCCATGTGGTCATAGGGCGGGCTGTCGCCCAGGCGTCCGGGAACGAACACGCCCAATCGAATCGGGTCATCTGCGGCAACGGCCACAGCCGTCGCAAGCAGACACATCGCCAAGAGACCAACCACCAGGAGTCTTCCGCAACGCTTCATGCATCTCTCCTTCGCGTATCCTGCGATCCTCGGACCGCCCCAAGCGTCCGGACCCAATCCAGGTGTTTCACCGAACCGCGGCCCACCTCCGACAGACGGCCACACGGCATGGCTGCCATGCAACCTGATCGCATCCTAGCAGGAAGGCAGTGGACTGCCAAGCGCGGAAGTGCAGATCTGTTGGTCAATAGCGGCACATCGAACGTCATGCAGAAGCGGATCTTGGGTTGCGTTAGAGGAGGGATTCACCAACGCAGAGATCGTCCACGCCAAAGCATCCTAGTCCAAGGCGCATTGTGCGGAATCTAGGTGTTGTGCCGTCGGCCTCATCCGCTGCTGGATTGAGAGGCGTCGATCGCCGGAAAGCCCATTGCATCGATCTTCCCGACTCTGCGTGACCACAGGACGAATCCCCAAGAGAACATTCGCTCCGGGAAACTCAAGAGGCGGTTCCGAGAAGCTGAGGCGCGAGCATTCGCCCACCATCAGCACCCACAGCTACACGCGATACAGCATGACTGTAACCGGATGCGCGGCTGACCGCCCCGAAGGGTGGACACGGGTTATGTATCGGCGGGGAGCGAATGGCGGAGTTTGTTTTCGCCGCCTCCTCTTGATATGCTGACCCCATCTAGAGGATTCCTTCTCATCGTGGAGAGGGTGCGGAGGAGACCGTTTCTTCAAGGGGGCAATTGAGGTGGCCCACGGCGAAATACCGATTCGTCCCGTTCAGCTTCGACTGCGAGTTGTACAGTATCACTTCAATCCGCAACAGACAAGCCCCCATCCCCCCCAAATCACCGGAGGAAGCGAATGAAGCTACGCATGGGTGTGGACACCGGCGGCACGTTTACCGACTGCGTCGTCATCGATGAATCGGGAGTCGCACATACCTTCAAGGAGCTCTCGACCCCGAAAGATCCTTCGATCGGTCTCTACAACGTCATCACGAAGGCCGCGGAGGCGTTCGGCATGTCGTTGCAGGATTTCTTGGGGGAACTCGACTTCTTCGCGCACGGCACGACGGTGGCGACGAACACACTGCTCACCGGAACCGGCGCGAAGACGGGTCTCATCTGCACCAAGGGCTTTCGAGATACGATCGAAATGCGGCGGGCTCACAAGGAGAACATCTGGGACCTCTTCTTGAGGGTGCCTGAGCCGCTCGTCCCGCGGTACTTGCGAATCGGAGCCGAGGAGCGCATCGACTACGCTGGAAACGTCGTCACACCTCTCAACGAGCAAGACGTTCTCGAAGCCTGTGCGACCTTCAAGAAGGAGGGTGTCGAGGCGGTCGCGGTTGCGACGCTCTTCTCCTTCCTGAATCCCGTCCATGAGCAACGAATCCGCGAGATCGTGATGGCCGAGATGCCCGACATCTTCCTGTCGATCTCATCGGACGTGCTACCCCAGATCCGCGAGTACGAGCGATCCTCAACGACAGCAGCGAATGCGTACGTAGGACCGAAGCTGACGGTCTACCTGTCGAACCTCGAGGCGAAGCTGAGGAAGGACGGCCTTCGACGCGCCTTCTACGTCGTCGCATCCAACGGCGGTGTCATGACGGCAGAGACGGCGATTCGACACGCGTCGGCAACGCTCCTCTCCGGTCCGGCCGCGGGCGCGGTGGGCGCGATCTACTTCGCCGAGCTGCTCGGCAACAGGAACCTCATTCTGATGGACATGGGCGGAACGTCGTTCGACGTCACGCTGATCAACGACGCCAAGGTCACTCTGAGTACCGAGGGCGAGATCGCCGGCTACCGCGTTGCGAAGCCGATGATTGACATCAATACGGTCGGAGCCGGTGGGGGATCCATCGCCGGGCTCGACAAGGGCGGCATGCTCAAGGTCGGGCCCGCATCCGCAGGATCCGACCCAGGCCCCGCCTGCTACCGTCTCGGTGGCGCGGAGCCGACGGTGACCGACGTGAATCTCCTCCTCGGCTATCTCAACAGCGAGTTCTTCCTCGGCGGCGAGATGGAAGTCGACGTCGAAGCCGCCCAGGCCGCCGTCAAGGAGCGCATCGCCGATCCACTTGGGATGACGCTCACCGAGGCCTGCGCCGGCATCTTCCGAATCATCAACCAGAACATGGCCGACGCCACGAAGGTCGTCAGCGTGGAACGAGGACACGACCCACGGGAGTACGCGCTGATCAGCGCCGGAGGCGCCTGTTCGATCCACGCCTGCAAGATTGCCGAGGAGATCGGATCAAGCTCGGTCATCGTGCCGAAGGCGGCGTCCGTCTTCTGCGCCCTCGGCATGCTGGAGTCGGACATTCGACTCGACAGCGTCCGCTCCTACTCCGGCCAGATCCCGGGCATCGATCTGGAGGACTTCAATCGTGCGATCGCCGACGCCGAGAAGACCGCGCTTGCGGAGCTCCTGCAGGAGGGCGTCGAGAAGGAGAGAGCGACACTCCTGCGATTCGCCGACATCCGCTACGCTGGACAGCATCACGAAGTCACCGTCGAGATTCCGCACGGTTGCGAGATTGCCGAAGAGCACGTGGAGCAGATCGCGGCCGCCTTCCACGAGGCCCACGAGCGGCTCTACACCTACGCGACGCCTGAGACACCGCTCGAGATCATGAACTTCAGGATCACGGCCGTCGGCTCCGTCGACAAGGCCGACATCTCGGCACAAGGAAACCCCGTAGACGATGTCAGTTCGGCGATCAAGGGTGAACGCAAGGTCTACTTCGAATCCGCCGGGGACTTCGTTCCGACGAAGGTCTATGACCGAACGAAGCTCGGGCCAGGCAGCCGGATCCCGGCGCCTGCCGTGATCGAAGAGAGGATCACGACCGTCATCGTCCATCCGGGCTGGTCAGCCCGCATTGATGAGTTCGGCAACGTCATCATGGAGCAGGAGGAGTCCGAGTGAGCTACGACGACGCGCGCAAGAAGGAATTCGAGGGTGCGGCCGATCCGATCACGCTGTCGGTCATCTACAACCGGCTGCTGACGATCAACAAGGAGATGGGCATCACGATGATCAACACGTCCATCTCCCCGATCTTCGCGGAGGTCCATGACTTCTCCTGTGCGATCTGCGACTGGGCTGACCGCATCGTTGCGCAGATCGACGGCGTGCCGTCCCACACGGCCTCATCCATGGAGGCGGTCAAAGCGACGACTGCCTACTTCGGCGACGAAATCCATGAAGGCGACATCTTCATCATGAACGACCCCTACACCGGGGGAACGCACCTTCCGGACATCACGATCATCAAGCCGATCTTCTTCGAAGGCGCATTGCAGTTCTTCGCGATCAATCGCGCGCACCATGGCGATGTCGGGGGAATCGAGCCCGGCTCCTACTCGCCGAAGGCGACGGAGCTCTTTCATGAGGGGATTCGTATCCCGCCCGTTCGCCTCTACCGAAAGGAAGAGCCGATCCTGGACGTCGTCGAGATGATTCGCATCAACACAAGGATGCCGGACGAGTTCTGGGTCGACATCAAGGCGATGGTCGCCAGTTGCCGTGTGGCCGAGCGGCGGATCCACGAGCTACTGCAGAAGTACGGCGTCGCGACGACGCGGGAGACAATCGAAGAGATTCATCAATACGCGGAGCGCCGGATGCGCCTCGAAATCGAGAAACTCCCCGACGGGACGTACGTCGGCGAGAGTTACCTCGACTCCGACGGCTTCCAGGAAGAGCCGATCCTCATTCGAGTCGCAATCACGATTAGCGGCGACGAAGCGCACGTCGACTTCGAGGGATCCGACGCTCAAGTCACGGGCTTCGTCAACTCCCCAATGGCAAACACCGCGACGTGCGCCTACGTCTCCTTCCTGACGACGGTGACGACGCCGGACATCCCGCACAACGAGGGGGCCTACCGGCCCATCCGAATCACGGCGCCGACGGGGAGTATCGTGAATCCCGAATTCCCTGCGGCCGTCGCCTCCTGCACGCTCGACACGGCGTGTGCGATTCTCGAAGCCTGCTGGAAGGCCCTCTCGCAGGTGCTCCCTGACCGTGTGCCCGCCGGATGGAACCGGTGGAACGGACCCGCGATCACGGGTATCGACCCGCGCAACGATGGGTTCTACGTGATGTTCGGATTCAACGGTTTCGGCGGTGCCGGCGGGATGAGCGGAATGGACGGACGGCACTACATCGGAGATGGCATCGATCTGGGCGGGCTGATCGCACCGAACATCGAGACCAACGAGATGGACTACCCGCACATCACGGAGTTCAACGAGTTCACCACGGATTCCTGCGGTGCCGGCGAGTTCCGGGGCGGCTGCGGGGCGAGGTACCGGATCAAGATGTACGACGATGCTCCGACGTTGGTGATGTTCGGCGACGGCCGAGACAACCCGCCGTACGGTCTCTTTGGAGGGCTACCGGGCGCCGTGAACATGGCCTATGTCAACGAGGGTACGAGCGAGGAATACCTCATCAAAGCGAAGGAGTCGCTGCAGCTGAAGAGCGGCGACGTCTACACGTCCTACCCCTCAGGCGGGGGCGGGTGGGGAGACCCGCTCGATCGTGACGTCGAACGCGTGAGTGAGGATGCGAGGAATGGACTCATCTCACGTCAGAGCGCGGAAGAGATCTACGGGGTCGTGTTCGCGCCTGATGGCTGGAACATTGATACGGAAGCGACTGCAGCACGTCGAGACGCACTCAAGACCAAGCAGAAGGAAGGACGCACATGAGCATAGGGAAGGTAGCGGTTCTGGGAGCCGGCAGCGGCGGGTTCATGTCGGCGGCGGACTTCGGGATGATGGGGTACGAGGTTGCGCTCTTCTCTCGGAACCTCGAGAAGGTTGCCGGCGTGAAGGCGAAGGGCGGCATCGAGATCCTCGATATCGACAGCAATCCGACCGGCGAGTTCGGGAAGGTCGCCTGCGCCACCGACAACATCGCCGAGGCAGTCAAGGGTGCGGACGTCATCGTGAACCCGATCCCGTACTTCGTCTGCGAGGAATACGCCCGGCTGGTCGCGCCGCATCTCGAGGAGGGACAAGTCGTCATCTACCTTGGCAAGGGCGGAGCCTCCCTGACCTGGGCAAAGGTCCTTCGGGAGATGGGCATTGACAAGAAGGTCTACCTTGCCGACTGCAACACGCTCCCCTACGGAACCTCCCGGAAGGGCGACGCCCAAGTCCGACTCGAGAACCGGACGCAGAACCTGATCATCGCCACCTTCCCCGGAAAGGACATCGACCACGTCATCCAGGTCGCGAAGGAGCTGTACCCCGAGGAACACGGATACACGTTGCGTGCCGGGCAGAACGCGATCGACAGCATTCTGGTCGACTACAACGCGATCACCCACACGCCGCCGATGGTCTGCAATGCCGCCAAGATCGAATTGGGTACACCGGGCTTCTGCCTGTTCGGCAAGACGGAGAACACGCCGGCCGTCGTGCGGATCATCGAGAAGATCGACCGGGAGCGGATGGCGATCGGAGAGAAGATCGGCCTGAAGCAGTACACGCTCGAGGAAGAGATCATGATGGTCAAGTGGAACCCCAACGGCGAGGATCACGTGCTTCCGCTCTACGATGCGATTCACACGCCGTTCCTGGAGGTCTGTGAAGGTCCCTTTGCCCTGGATGTCCGACATCTGACGGAAGACATCCCCTACGGGTTGGTCACCTTCTCCTCGCTTGGAAAGCTGTTCGGTGTCCCCACGCCGTTCACGGATGCAGTAATCACGCTTTCCGAGGGCCTACTCGATCGGGATTTCCGCAGCATCGGCCGGACCATCGAAGACCTTGGACTGGAAGCGAACTGGTCGCTTGACGAAATCAAGACCTACCTGCATGAGGGGAGGAGGGCATAGTGGAAGACCTGAAGGGAAAATCCATCAGCGGGATCACCGATGTCGACAAAGAGCAGATCGAGATGATCCTGGAAGTCTCCAGGGACCTGAAGAAGGACCTGAAGCAGGGGAAGCCACATCGGCTTCTGGAAGGGAAGAGCTTGGGAGGCATCTTCGAGTCACCCTCCACCCGAACGAGCATCTCGTTTGAGACGGCGATGATGCAGCTCGGCGGGCATATGCTCTGGCTCGACCAGAGCCGCCTCTGGGTCGGCGAAGCCGCCGAAGAAGACTGGCAAGATACGATCAAGACGCTCAGCCGTTACCTCGACGGAATCGCGTACCGAGCGATGCGGCGGGAGCGCGTCGATTCGGCGGTCGAGTACGCCGACATCCCGGTCATCAACGCCTCCTGCCCGGTCGAGCATCCCTGCCAGGCATTCGCAGATGTCCTGACCATGCAGGAGAAGAAGGGCCCCGTCAAGAATCTCAAAGTCGCCATGTGCTGGGGCTATCGCACGGCCAACCCGCCGGCCGGGCTGGTGAACTCGACGATGCTGATGGCTGGCAAGCTCGGATTCACACTGAGCATTGCCTGTCCCGAAGGCTTCGATCCCGACGAGAGGATCCAGGGGTTGGCCGAGAAGGCTGCGACGATGTCGGGCGGAAGCATCGAAATCGTCCGATCGTACGAGGACGCCGTCGAAGATGCCGACTTCATCAACGTCTACTCCTGGGTCTCCCCCGAGGTCTTTGCCCGCGGACTCGAGACCCACTTCCAAGGAGACCCTGAGTTCGTCGAGATGAAGGCGAAGCTGAAGGACCAGTGGATGGTCGACCAGAAGGTCGTCGACATGGCCAAGCACGACGTGAACGTCATGCACTGCATGCCCATCTCGAGAAACACCGAAGTCACCGACGAGGTTCTGAACTCGGACCGCTCGATCATCTTCGACGAGGCCGAGAACCGATTGCATACGGAGAAAGCGATGCTCGCCCTGACCATGGGTGGCTACCGCTAGCGCATCAGGGGAGCACAAGGAGACTGACCATGGCGGATGCCGAACGAATCTACGAGGCGATGAGGAAGAGCATCGAGACCTACGACAGCGACGCGGCGGTCGCCGCTGCCGAGGAAGCTGTCGCAGCGGGTCTCGATCTGCTTGAGGCGGTCGAGAAGGGCTTTGCCAACCCCATTCGGGAGCTCGGTGAAGCATTCGACCGAATGGAGGTCTTCCTCCCCGAGCTGACGCTTGGGGCGGACGCCATGAAGGCGGGCGTCGCCGTCCTCGAGAAGGCGCTGAACGAGCAGGGCGGGAAGATCGAGACGAAGGCGACCGTTGTCGTCGGAACCGTGGAGGGAGACATCCACGACATCGGCAAGAGCGTCGTTGCCACGATGCTTCAGGCAAACGGGTACGAGGTGCACGACTTGGGCGTCGAGGTTCCCGCCACACGAATCATCGAGGCTGCCGAGTCGCACAACGCCAACGTCATCGCCATGTCCGCACTCCTTTCGACGACCATGCTCTATCAGCGAGACGTGATCGAGCTCCTCACGAACAAGGGCATCCGAGACAAGTACTACGTCCTCGTCGGCGGAGCGCCCGTCACGCAGGCGTGGGCCGATGAGATCGGCGCCGACGGATTCGCCCACGACGCGTTCGAGGCGGTTCAGCTGCTGGACGGGGTAATGGGAGGCCAGGGCTCGTGAACTTCCAAGAGATCGCGAAGCGGTTCGAAACAGGTCCGCTGACGGAATCGAAGGACTTCCTGATGAAGGGCGTCGCAGCCCAGGCGATGAAACTCTCCAAGGAGTACGAGATCGCGTGGGATGGGAAGACACGCGTCAACCTCGACGACGGCATGGCCGATCGTTGTTTCCAGGCCGGCCGAGAGCTGTTCATCCAGACGGGCCTCTACGGCATGAACACGAACCGCGTCGTCCGGTTCTCAGAGACGGAGGTCGATGAGGCGCTCCGGGCAGTCCGTAGCGAAGTTCACATGGGTGCGGGCAAGGATCGGGTCACCATCCATCACCGGCAGGTCGAGGACCCACGGAAGCCGTTCACCTTCTGTGGCCCGTTCAACGCCAACGTGCACGAGGACATGTTCGTGCGCCTCAATGAGGCCTTCAGCCGGGAGAGGATCGTCGACTGTCTCTTCTTCCCAGGCTACTTGAACGAAGTCGACGGGCAACTGATTCGACCGAACTCGGCGCTGGCGACCCGGATGGCCATCCTCTATGGACAGTGGTCTCGCGAAGCAGTCCGCCGTGCGGGTCGCCCGGACATGCCGATTGCCGGCCACGCGGTCATGGCGCCGGGTGAGATCGCATGCACCAACGAAGCGTGGGGCCTGCGATCGACCGATCCGCGAGCGATCGTCCTGATCTCCGAACTCCAGATCGACGATGTCTCGCTGACGCGGCTCGCCTACTACCTTGCGTACGGCTGCCCGATCTACATGGCCTTCACGCCACTCGTCGGAGGATACGGCGGCAATGTAGCCGGGACGGCCGTCACCGCTGTCGCCTCGTTCATTGCGTCGATCATGCTCGGCGGGGAAGTCGTTCACATCGGCCCGCAGCACATGAAGTACAAACAGCAGACCAACGAGCATTCGCTCTTCCTGTCGAGCCTGGCAAACCAGGCGGTCGCCAGGAACTCCAAGATCATTGCGACCACGAGCCACACCACGTCGGGCCGCCCTGGATCGGCGCAGTACGCGTACGAGTTCTCCGCCCTCGCCCTTGCATCCGTCACGAGCGGAAGCAACGTGAGCGGACCTCGCCCTGCCGAGCCGCTGGGGAACAACAACGTCAGCCCACTGATGGGCAAGTTGTTCTCAGAGGTCGCTCATGCCGCGGCAGACATGACGCGAGAGGCGGCAACGCCGATCGTGGAGGCGCTCTACGACAAGTACAAGGATCACCTCGATCTTGAGAACGCACCGAAGGGTCAACCATTCGAGGAACTCTACGACCTGAGGACACTCGAGCCCACAGCCGAACACCAGGCGCTCTACGACCAGGTCAAGGGAGAGCTCATCAATCTTGGAGTCCCGCTCGGTTGAGCACGAAGGAGGAGACGCTTTGAGATACCAACCGACACTCAAGGTTCTCAGCGACGACCAGGTCTACCGGATTCATCAGGCCGCCCTTGCGATGTTGATGAACCCAGGTGTCCTGGTGAAGTCCGCTGAGGCCCGCAAGCTGCTGGCGCAAGCCGGCGCCCACGTCGACGAGGAGACGATGATCTGCCGGATCCCGGCTCACATTGTCGAGGAGTGCATGCGGAGAGCTCCTTCATCGTTCACGGTCTACGGACGTGACCCGGAGAACGACGTCCACGTATCGACGACGAGCGTGCACATCGAGCCGATGATCGGCCGGATCAACTGCTACGATTACGCGTCCGGCGAGGCGCGTCCCACGACACTCAAGGACGTGGCAGATCTGATCAAGATCGCAGACGCGATGCCGAACTACCACCTTCTGCACTCCGGCGCGATCATGCCGCAGATCGAGGGGATTCCGATCCGTGCAACACACGTCTACGGGTACTTGGAATCCGTCCGCAACTCGACGAAGCCGGTCAAGGCGACGTCTCGCGAGCGGATCATGGCCGAGGACTGCCTTCGCATGGTCTCCGTCATGGCGGGAGGCGAAGCGGAACTCAAGAGGAGGCCCTGCACATTCACGACGGACAACCCCGTCGCACCGCTCCATCATGATCGAGATCAGGTGGAAGGAGCCCTGCTCTATGCGGAGTACGGACTCCCCATCGACGTGACCTCCGAGCCGCAGGCCGGCGCCACAAGCCCAGTAACAATCGCCGGTCTGCTTGCTCAACAGACGGCAGACGTGATCAGCGGCATCACGATCATCCAGCTGAAGAATCCCGGGAACCCCGTCTGGTACGGGACCTGCGGATCAATCATGGACATGCGTGTCGGGCGGATCGCGATCGGCGCCGTCGAGATGGGCCTGATCAACGTCGCAAGCGCTCAGATCGCCCACTTCTACGACGTTCCCTGTCGCGGAACGGCCTCGGCCACGGACTCCAAGGAACTCGACTTCCAGGCCGGATACGAGAAGACGGCCGTGATGACGATGGCCGTTCTCGGCGGCGTCAACAAGATCTTCTATCCAGGCACGATGGAAGGCGCCCTCACGGTCAGCAAGGAGGGCCTCGTCCTCGACAACGAGATCGCCGGAGCGATCTATCGCGTGCTGGACGGCGTCGACGTGCTCGACAGCACGCTCGGCGTGCATCTGGCACAGACCGTCGGCCCTGGAGGCCACTACTTGAACCAGCGCCACACGATGGAGTTCATCCGCCAGGAGCACTTCATGCCTCTTCTCGCCGATCGCCAGATCCGCGAACGCTGGGAGGGTGCAGGCGGAACGAACATGGTCGCCAACGCCCACAAGGAAGTCGCCCGGATCCTGGAAGAACACCAAGTCGAACCGCTCCCAGAGGGGACGGAAGAGGAACTGAAGCGAATCGTCCGCGAGGTGGAAGAACGCGAGGAGAAGAGGACATGAAGGACATCGAGTTCCTGTACTTGAATCAGCAGGATGTGATCGCCACCGGCGTGGACATGGCGGTGGCCATCGAGTCCGTCGAGGATGCATTCCGGCACTTCGTGGCCGGGAAGACGATCCTGCCGTACAAGACCGTCGTCGATCTCGGCGAGATCGAGCGGGGACGAGGAAATGCCATGCCCGGCTACGTCGGCGGAGACTATGAGTCCCTCGGCATCAAATGGATCGCCGGGTTCCCTCAGAACCCGCGAAAGCACGGACTCCCGAGGGCGACCGGCTTCTTCATCCTCAACGACTCATGGACGGGCGTTCCTCTGTCGATCATGGATTGCACGTGGCTTAGCGCACTTCGAACGGGGGCTGTGACCGGGGCAGGTGCGAAGATCCTCGCCCGGCAGGACTCCGAGTCGGTGGCGATCATCGGCGCCGGCGTCCAGGGGAGAACCCAACTCGAAGCGCTGATGGTCGCACTCCCGAACATCAAGACGGTCCGCGCCTTCGACATCAACATGGAGACGTCTCAGCGGTTCGCGGAGGGCATGGGCTCAGCCTTCGGGATTGATGTGCGGGCCGTCGACACCGCCGAAGAGGCGGTCGTCGATGCGGACATCATCGTCACCGTGACCGTCGCCAACGAACCGATCGTGAAGGACGCGTGGATCAAGCAGGGCAGCTTCTTCTCCGCCGTCGGCTCCTATCAGGAGGAAGAGTTCGAGGCCGTGATCAACTCCGATCTGATCGTGGTCGATGACACCGAGACGGTCGTCCATCGAGGCACGCCGGTCGTCGCGCTGATGCTGACAGAGAAGATGATCGAGAGGGACCGCGTGCTTGACCTCGGCCCCATGATCACGGGCGACATCCCGGGCCGAACGAGCGATGACCAGCGGGTCTTCTTCTCGCCGATCGGCATGGGCATCCACGACATCTGTCTCTGCCAGAAGGTCCACGATGCAGCCGTGGAGAAGGGAATCGGAACTCGGCTGAACCTGTTCGGAACGTAACCGGAGGGAGAGCATGGGATTCGTCATCGATGTCGGTACATGCACGGAGTGCAGGCGATGCGTGATCGCCTGTTCGCTGGCCAAGACCGGCGCCGTCCGCATGCGCAGCTCACGAATCGACGTCCTGCCAAGCTGGCCGGAGGTCCCCGAGATTCGGGTCTGCCGATTCGAGGACTGCGCCGGTCATCCGTGCATCGAGTCCTGCCCTGTCGAGGCAATCAGCAGCGCAAGCGGCCTCGTCTTGATCGACATCGACACGTGCATCGGCTGCGGGTCCTGCGAAGCTGTCTGCCCGTACGGGGCGATCCACCTCGAAGATGGGAAGGCCTTGAAGTGTGATT
>Ga0272444_10003615_pt1 | contig 13845 bp, 14 predicted proteins | sample SSMForm13_FD_201033 | JGI IMG/M metagenome (GOLD analysis project Ga0272444, IMG submission 201033) | Marine sediment archaeal communities from Little Sippewissett salt marsh, Falmouth, MA, United States - SSM-Form-13 | ecosystem: Environmental > Aquatic > Marine > Wetlands > Sediment ...
CTCCCCCCACTGCCTGCACCTGTGCCTGCAGCCCAGGTGCAGGCAGTGGGGGGAGTTGCCTGCCTTCTACTCCGGACTTACTTCAGCTCTAGGCAAAACCGGCTGAATCTCAGGTCTACCTGTCCTGAACGGAAAGGCTTGGGCTCCAGTGAATGGTTATGCGGTTCCTGCAACGATATCTTCAGATCTAGCTTAAACATCAAATGCCCATTCGCCGTCTCGCATAAGTGGTTCGACACTGCCATCCTCACTCACTGCATCCACGTCGATCTTTTCCGAGCCAATCATACAGTCAATATGGTCAAGGCTTTGGTTCCCCCCGGCTGCTGCAAATTCGTCGTCCGACATGGATTCTCCACCTTCGATGTTGAATCGAAAACCCTGCCCAAGTGCAATATGGCTTGAGGCGTTTTCATCGATGAGAATACTATAAAACAACAAACCGGTTCGGGAGATCGGGGAGCTGTTGGGAACCAGAGCGATTTCCCCAAGACGGCTAACTCCCTCATCCGTCTTAAGTAGTTCGATCAACAACTCCTCATTGCTCTCGGCTGATGCTTTTACAATCTTCCCCCCTGAGAATGTGAGGCGTATTCCCGTTATCACAGTCCCACTATACACAAGAGGTTTGGTCATTCTGATAATGCCCTCGGTCTTATCCTTGTGTGGAAGCGTGAATATCTCCTCCGTCGGAATATTCATGACGAAATCGTTTCCATTTTGACTGGTCATCTTGGCGGTTCCCCATATATGCTTTTGGGGTAAGCCAACCTCTAACTCGGTTCCTGGTCCCTTCAACTCCAAAGCAACGAATTGCTTCATATTTAGAAACTTACATCGTGCGGCAAGCCGAGAAATGTGATCATGCCAACCCAAGACTGGATCGGACTCTTTAACACGGCAAATGTCGAAGATTGTGTCCCAGATCTCCGCTGTTCTATTCTCTGAAGGAATATGAGGGAGGACTTTATCCGCCCAGGTCTCGACTGGAGCAGCGGCGATCGTCATCACTTTCTTATTTCCCAATTTGAGAAATGGTTTCATATGTTTCAAGGTCGTACGAAGAACCGTTGTCGTCTGGCTAACATCCTGATTTTTGAAAAGCTCGGGATTCCCAGCAGCAAGAATTAATACCGCATCTCCTGCTTCTCCATATTCCAGAGCCGCGTTGCTGCGCCATGTTGGAAATTCTTCAAGTGTGTCATGAGGGGCGTATTGAAGACGGACCAGCTCAAGCTGATCATCATTCCACATGACGTCCACGAATCTGGCACCCATCTGGTATGCCTTCTTTGCAATAAGCCGAATCAAAGGCGCCAGTTCCAGTGGTGTTCCCAGGACCTCATAGAATGGTGGCCCGATCAACAAACGTTGTCCTGGTTGAATATTTAGCCCAGCTTTTACAATCACCTCTGCGTACTTATCAAGGTTGCGATCGAATTCGGAAGACATTGAAGCACCTCCAAATGTACGCCTGACGATCAAGATGACATCAGGACCGCATAACGGTTTCGAGCCCTGGTCTGTCGGCCCAGGAAAGGCAGCAACTAGTCATCCACAGCGCAACGAAACCCCACATTGCTTGTTCGAATCGTAGGGGCCCCGGGGTGGTAGCGAAAGGCAGAGATATGCAGCTCGCCGTTCGATCCATCGCGCCACGAGCCCCCACGCGCCACCCGATATTCCCCGGAAGTCGGGCCGCCCGGGTTCTCTGCCGGCGACACCCGGAAATAGTCCGGGTCATACCAGTCATTCACCCACTCCCATACGTTGCCAGCCATGTCCTCGGCGCCGCACCAACTAGCCCCATCTGGATAGCTGCCCACCGGCGCGGTCTGTTCATATCCATCGTCGTAATCGGTCGTTCTCCAGTCTTGCGTGCAGTTTGCATCACAAGAATTGGCAAACGTGCCATCAAACGTGTCCCCCCAGGGGAACACATTTGCGGCTGGCCCCCGTGCTGCATATTCCCACTCCGCCTCGGTCGGCAGCCGCCCTCCTGTCCACTCGCAGTAATCCTGGGCTCCTTGCCAGTCTACACACACTGCCGGATGGTCAGCTAAATCCGGATCTCCATAGGTTGGTTCCCCCCAATTACACGTTGTTGGCGCCTCGCACGCCCCCGCCTCAACGCACTCCTGGTACTGTGCATTGGTCACCTCGTACTGGTCGATCCAGAACCCGTCCAGGGCCACCGTATGCGGCGGTTGCTCGTTCTCGTACCACCATCGCTGGCAATCCTCGAGATACGCGCTGCACAATTGCATCGCGTAATTCAGATCAGCATCATCGCTTCCCATCTCGAACTCGCCTGCCGGCACGTAGACCATCAGCGCACCATCAGGTCGGATCCAGGTCGAACCCAGAGATGGGCTTGCAGGCATCGCGTCGATCATGTGGGCTGTGGGGGTAGGCAAAGGTGTCTCTTCAGAGGTGGTGATCGCCTGACTGCAGGCCACAAGCACGGTCGTGCATAGGGCCAGCATCCCTGCTTTTGCTATTTGTCGCATAGTACACCTTCGGATGGATCTATGGCTGAACAGGCACGACGGACAAGCCGCCAGGCTCTGAAGCTGCTCACGAGCGTCAGACAGCGTGTACACATTCTAGCTTCCCTCCGCAGCACTCGAGAGCGGGTTAACGGTTTCGAACCCTGCCCTTGCTGGTAGTGCACTTATACGCATCAACAGGCTGGCAAATGCCACAGCATTGTTCAGGCCGGGTTGTGCCAAGGCATTCATCCCTCTTATGGACTTCGCAGATGGAGCTGACCGTTCTTGCTAATCCTTGTTACTCCAATGCGACAGAAGAACTCCCCTAATTCCTTCTGTTCCTTGAAATGTAGCGACCTCAATATTGCTTGCTTCAAACTTGTCCCCAAGCATCATTTGGAAATGAATGAATGCCATTGGCGTATAGACGTGTGGATTTTGAGAGTCCTCCTTAACAAACGATTTCACTTTGGTTTCATCAGATACCCAGGATCGATAGGGTTTGTTTCTCACGGTCATGCTACCAAGTATCTCGTTTATCAAGCTCTCTTGTTGCACAAAATCCCTGTTAAATATAATGAGAAGCGCATCCAGCGTTGTCATTGTTCGATCTCCTTTCCATTAGGTGCATAAGTGGAGCGAGAGTAGAGTCATCACGCCTGCCGCAGGTTGCATTTCTCCTCGCTGCTATTTTCCGGTAATCATACAATTTCTGTAGTTGTCATCGTTGGCACCGCCTTTTCTCATTGTGATAAGCGGGGGAACGTTTACGCTGAGCGGCCCCCTCTGCTCCGAATACACATCAAGGCTGGCTAAATTCGGCCGAATCTTTGGACCGCGCCAGCGTGTGTTAAGCGAATTGAGTTACTGTTGCATAGACCAGGCACAATAGAATCCTTGCGGAATCATAAATTGATCAAGATTGTATAGATCCAAATACAGCCTTACGGTTCGGCTGGTCTCAACTATCTTAACTTCATAGATATCTAAAATCGTATCGTCAGTTTGCAAGGAACCAATCCTTGAGTACGCGACAGGTTGCCCTCCGGGGCCTACCAGATTATCGAGGTATGCCCTTTCAAGAGAAGGGCCTACAAGAGTATCGCCTCTTCCAACACCTATTGAGTTATCTTCGGTGTACCCATATGAAGAATCGCTGCTGATCGGGCAGAAGCCCTCCATGGGTGTGGGCTCGAAGAACTCTACTCTGGTTAACAATGCATTGAATAGTGTTTCCCCTTCTGTTCGCCAACGGGCTTCGGCTGCGAATGCAAAGATCACGATGACGCGCTCTTCATAATGACTTGCCATCGCAATACGACCGATACTTGGCCTACCGAATAGGCTGCCTTCGATATCAGCGGCAAGACCTTCCACGTTGCCGACTGAAAGTGGGTAATACTCCGAAGCATCGAAGTTACTAATATCGTGGGACATACTGAACATAAAAGCACGAAGGGAATCCCCGAGTGTTTGATCCGGTAACATTGGCACGATTCCCATAGTGATATAGACCATTTGATCTTCGCTGGCCAGGGTTACAGACCCCGGACGATATGTGTGCCAATAATCCGGCAAGTATGGGTATCGGAAACCGCCATGCTCGATTTCTTCATAATCCCCCAGGATCACCTCAATAGTTGACACAGGCGTAGGCTCAATGGGATCAGTTGGCTCCGGAGATGGCGTATTTGCCATGAGATTTGTTGGGGTTTGTGACGCCTGAATGGTTGATGTGCTAGGGGTCTCTGTGGAACTGCCAGATGCATTACATCCAAAGCTGGCTAATAATGCAAAGCACAAGATCACAGAATCGAGTGCTTTCATTAATCCATCCTATCCCAATTCGACAAACGGTTTCGAGCCCCGGCCAATCGGCCCGGGACAAGCATCCGGCTCCATAAGCCACAAAATTGCTTTTCTACCGAGTTCATCCCTGCACACGGACGGGATCAACACCAACCCATCACTAACCATACGCCATGACAACCAGATGGCTCTCCGAATTTCGAGCCCCCCATCCTCCTGTCAAGTCGAATGCAATCAGATCGTTCTTCTCCAGTACCGGAACTTCTCGGTCTCTCGCACGCATTCAAACTTATTTTTGCGCAAAACCTCTTCCGATGCCAGATTGTCTTTTTCCGTCTCTGCGATCACGGCCTTCACCCCATCTTGTTGAAGTGCCCAACGGGCAACGGCTTGAATACATTCCGTCATATAGCCCTTGTTGCGAAAGGCTTCAGCAAGACCGTAGCCGATTTCTACCTCCCCATCATGATTGGGAGGGCCCTTGAATCCAATCCCTCCGATAACTATGTTGCGAGAGTTTTCCACAATCGGCCAATTCGTCAGCCACCACGCCGTGCAGCGGAGCTCATCCAGCGCATGCAGCGATTGACGCATAACATCCTGAAACCATTCTTCATGCGCCGGGTCACCGACGACACCAAGCTTGTTCCAGAGAATGGCTGGTGACTCGATAAATTGTTGAAACTGCTTTTTCGTGAGTTGGTAAATACGACAGCGTGACGTCTGAAGGCTCATACGGTCCATCATTCCTCAGTTTCACTTATGGATACTTGTTCCGGCAGAACAGCAAGCGTGCGGAAACGTCCCATGCAAGAGCTGGCGAACAGTTTCGACCCCTGGCCGGGACGACGCACCCCGAATGCTCCTAGCCCATCCACATCATATACCCTGGCTTGCTTTTCGCGCAGCACACTCTTGCGTGCCGTCTGCCCTGAGCGAAGCGAAGGTGTCCGCCTGTCCTGGACGGCCAGTCCCGGCTTGAGCGAGTGGTTAGGTCGATCAATGACTCATCCAGATCCTTCGGTACTAGTTCGCACACAAATCCACATCGTAAATTTGACCCCTTGCCCACTGAGCTCCCGTTGTTCGAGAACACTGAAGCCAAATTGTTGGATTTCATCACCAAGTGTTTCGCGAGCTGCCGCAGCACCCGATACCGATCCGTCCTTAACGATCACCAGATTTCCACCCTGTCGGAGGACTCGATGGATCTCGCCGAATCCTCTCTCCTTGTCAAGCCAATGATCGAGGGAGTCGAATGCAAAGACAAAATCAGCCGTATCGTCTCCCAGGGGAATGTCCTCCGCAGAGCCCTCTCGATACTCGATCCGATCCGAACCGAGATGATCCAGCGTACGTTCTCGCGCAATTTCGATCATCCGCGGAACGGGATCAATCCCGACGAGTTTCCCACCACTGACTTTTAAGGAGGCGTGTCGAAGGGCAGATCCTGTACCGCATCCAACATCGACGATCACGGCATCATCATGGAAATCCAGTTCATCCACTGCAAGTCGATTGGTAGAGTACTCTCCATAATTCTTTGCGTACCATTCTGCTGTGTCAGAATTCCAGTCAGCCAATGTGTATGCCTTTCAAGATCGGCCTGACGGTTTCAAGCCCTGAACGCACAGTCCAGGGCTTGAGCGAGGGGCTATGCTGCTTCGTTAATCGTGTAAAAACTCTTCACCAAAGGTTCCTTCAATAATACCTGGCAAAATCGAATATACAGACTGACCGAGTTCGTCATCGAAGTCTGCCATGATCTGGAATCGCGCTTTCCATACCGATGTCGTGATTACATTGATGCCGTATCGAAGCGCTACGTCAACAAGCCGCTTCTCCATCAGGCAGAATCCAGATGGCGCCGATATCACATCACAGAGTTGTATCAGCCGATCATATTTATTGAATTCGACGGATGAAACGAATTCCTCCAGGAAGAGAAGTTCTTCGTGGCTGCAATCTCGCTCGCCCATATAAGCATCGAGGTTGGCGATTGGGAAACTGTGAGTCAGGGAGATTCGTGCCGCATCCTCATATCCAAGGTCGGAAAGGAATCGATATCCATCAATAAGATGCCTGATATGAAATCTTCCCTCACGGCGGCCGATATCATGCAGCAGTCCAAGTACATATGACACTTCGGGGTCAGGATCCTGGATTCGCTCCGCAATCAGCCTGGCCGCTAACGCAGTATTCTTCGAATGCTGGACCCATAGCCCCGGATTCGCAGTCTCTGCCTCAGCGAGAAACGATTTGGCTTCTTCAACAGATGGTATTTTCAAATGGCTATTCCTTGAACCAAACAATTTCTATATAAGAATATTGAAGCAGCCTAACGTAAAATCTCGCCCGCCGCTGGGTATCCCCCACCTTGATCATAGAACAAGAGCCAGGCTATGCAAAATGTTGTCCGATTCCCTTCGTCGCAGGTGGTCCGGGGGAGCGGGGGGTATGTTGCTTACATTTGCCCTGGAAAGTCTCTTAAATCTTTTTGGCATTGCAGCCACTCTGGCCCGCGCACATATCCCAATTTGTCAAACAGCTTTTGCATCGGGTGATTCACACGGGCCGTACATGTCTTGAGTTCAGAATAGCCACTCGTTTTTGCATACGAAATACCGCGCAGCTGTAGTGCGAGTCCAATACCTTGCCTTCGATAACCCCGGCGTACTCCAAGCAAGCCCCCCAGGAGCACATCACTATCTGGGTCTTTCCCCAGCTCTCTCAAGCCAATATATTCATCCCCGCGAACTGCGATGAAATAGGCGTCCGGCAAAACAACTGGATCGTATATGCCCCAATCCAGCCATTCGTCAAATTCTTGTTTTTCAATTTCAACACCTTCATGGGGTTGATCTCTGGATACATCCCAATAGAGATCGTACAGTTTCCGATCACGATAAGGATCGATTTCCATTTTCTGCAGAGTCTTGATGACGATCCCTTTCTTCGCTAACTTCATTTCTAACCCGAGATAAGGGCTGGCATCAAATGAAGTTACATCTAACTGTACGGTTGTTTCACGGAAAGCCTCATAGAATCCGCGGTTATTTAGAAAGCGAATGCCCTGGAGCAGGTTAGTAAAAGCATCGGCCCTCAGGATTCGAGGATTGAAGGGCTTCAATCCGTTGAGAATTTGCTGATAAAGCGCCGAACCGAATCCTTGATTTTGAAACGATGGACTGACCTCAACGTTGATATTGAATATTAGCGGATGGTAATCATAGCTGCTCTGGGCGAAGTTCCCAAATCCAACGACCTGGCTATCTTTGACAGCTACCCAGCGTTGAAATTTCAGCTTAGGATTTCGATTCTGATCCGCTCGGAACCATCCGTCTGGTGTTCGGGGTTGTTCTGGCCAGGAAATATTTAAGCTAGTATGAATATTTACAATAGCGGGGTAATCGTCTTTTGAGAATTGTCTAATCTTCATTTTTATATTGTACAGATACTCATCTAAAGCTTATTAAGCCGCATAACGGTTTCGAGATACTCGCCCTCGCTGGCCGCAAGGCACCTGTGCCTGCAGCCCAGGACTCCAGCGCATGGTTAGCTGGCCTCGTTATCCCACAAATCATAGACTACTATTTCTATTTCATTGGCCAAATCTGAAATCTCTGGATCCATGGATGAAATGCGCTGAGTAAGAGCAAGAATCATTTCAAAGGGTTGCGATTCGGACGTGTCGAGGCCCACTCGTTCATATGCTCGCTCGAGAAGACCTCTTGCCACAATCTCCTTGTCTCGCTGAATGGCCTTTATCGCCGCAATTGCATTCATCAATGCGCTATAGGTTATGGACCAATCATCTCCTCGAGCAGCTTTGTTTTCTAGATCGTATTCCCGATCGCCTTGAATTGATTCGGCAAAGATTTCGATATCAACACGCCAGAATAGCGGCAAATCCTGGAATTGCACAAAGATCAACCGACGTTTTTCAGAGTTCTGGTAATCTGGATCGGAACGAAAACTCCTTATGCCTCGAACCTTAGACAGGATATCAGGGAGATTGTCGGATGCTTCCATGAATATCTCATCGGGCACCTCCCAGAAAATGTCGATATCACTGTAGGCGTCGGCTGATCCATCTCCAAGTGATCCGCGCAATTCTGCCCTGGAGAGAGGATAAGCAATTCGGAAACACTCAAGCAACTGATCGGCGATAGATGAGCGTAGAGAAGTATCCAGTTTCATCATGCACTCAATGCGTAGACCGAATATTTATTAGCTCAATAGCCGGGAAAGGTAATGTTTTCGAGCTATGCGGCTGGGGATCCCAATCCGGCTTGGGAATCTCAGCTCGCCTATTCGCTGCTTGGACTGCCAATCGCGCTGCATCCCCGGTCAGCTCCTGCGAGACGTTAGGCAGATATGAATACACGCTAAAAAGCTATCTGACTGGCTGGACTCACGTTCGCGATTGAGCGTAATTCACTGTTCAGAACCTCAATCGCATCGATCGCTGTCTGCTCATCAAAATCGAATGTTGTGTGAGCATCTTCCACGAGCGTTACGTTAAAGCCTTTCTCCAGTGCGGAGAGGCATGTTGTACGGACACACATCTCTGTCTGCATGCCTGCAACGAATAAATGGTTGATGCCTGACCTGTGAAGGCGGTCTTCCAGATCGGTTCCATCGAACGCATCTGAAGATGTTTTATCTATTACATCTTCTTCAATCTCAGGGCGTATCCGCGAATGCAATTCCCACCCCGGGGTGCCGGGTTCATCCGGTTCTCCTTCACCCCCATTATTGCGGACAAAGATCACAGGAACATTCGACTGTTTCGCTGAAGAAATTAAATCTTCTAGTCGAGCCAGGATGCCCTCTGGATCGTGGACGCTAAATTCCTCATCGAACATGTTGTCCTGGGTATCAAGTACCATCAAAACTGAATTATCCACAACAAACATCTCCTATTAGAAAGGCTCATCTACCTAACGGTTTCGAGCCCTGGCCTGTCGGCCCAGGACAGGCTGCCTGTGCCCAGTTCTTTAGGGTAAGCGGCCGGGTCGACTCACCCCACATGCTCCGGCCCCATCCCGATCATATACCCAAGCTTGCTTTTCGCGCCGCGTTCTTGAGTGCCGCCTGCCCTGAGCGCAACGAAGGGGTCCGCCTGCCCTGGACGGACAGTCAAGGGCTCAAGCGAGAGGTTAGGGGGGCATCGTATTTATCATGGCCACACCGGAACATCAAACTGCTCGAGTCGCGCACCATCTATTTTATATGCGATCAAAAAGCGTAGATCAGCCATCCCAGGTCTGATGATTAAGAACGCTCCGTTTGAAACATCGGCTGAAGAAACGAAATCATCGCGCCAAGTAGCCTCGATTGTAGAGAAATCTTCTTGCCTGACAGGGCCAAAGATAGCCGTGTAGGTTGTTCCATCGGATGCAACCCAGCATTTCTCCATGAAATTCCAACCGCTGCGAAATTCCCCAGGGACCTCATGCACCACTTCATAGCATGTGGCATCGACTTCATGGATCTGGTCGTACGTCAACTGACCGGCCTGTTCGGTCAACTCTAAAAAAGCCAGGCATTCCTCTCCTGGGCGATTCTCTGGAATGAATCTCCAAATAGCTACAGGAGGGATATTGGAACGAATGGCTGGTTCAATTATCGGTCTTAGAGAACCAGGAGTAACAGGCTCTACATTGTTTTCCTGTAAAGCCTCAAGTACAAGCTGCGACCCGGAACCTGAGCATCCCGTAAGGGCAAGTACGAGGATAAGAAGAATAGTGGTTCTCATATTTTCCTCACTGTTGGATTGAGTATCGTATCTGTATCAAGAAGCAATTGGCGACATGACAAATCAAAACCAACAGTCGACCTGGGATTGAATAAGACTAGAAGAAGTAGTTAATTGCCCGCCTGACGGTTTCGGGATGATGGGCCCGGCAAGACTCCGAACGATTTCAAAATCGGCTGCGCGCCGGGTCCCATCCATCCCGTTGTTAGGCCGCTATTTGATGCAATAAAGTCTGACTCACGGTCATTGGCTCCATTCCGGTCAGTTCTTGCCAAAGCGAAGATGACAGTGATGTGTCTCGCATAAACTCGCCATCGGATGGCATTGAACAATGCCTTAGAAATCTTGTGTTCACTCCCAAAGTCTCCATCGCCTGATAGTGGAAATCAAAAACACTCAAGCGCTCACCTGCAGCATGTACAATCCCATTGTAATCAGAGAAGCTCAAGTTGATAACGGCTTCAGCAACCTGCTGGACACCTAACGGGCTTTTATACATATCGTTGAACAATGTTACCTCTTCGCCAACCTTAAGAGATTTGCAAGTATGTGCGAGCCGTTTGTCGAGTTGCCCGTTTGAGAAACCATAGATGTAACTAGGGCGGATGATGCAGAAATTGGGGCAATGCGTAGCAACGAGTTGCTCGCACATAAACAGATTGCACCCATAGAGGGTACAAGGAGCAGGAATTTCTTCTTCGGTGTACATCCCCCTACTACCATCAAAAACACCATCGCTGGATAAATAGATCATGCGCCTTTCTTTACATCCGCGCACGAAGCGCTCCATTGAAGCCTGAACATCTGTTGTTGGTTCTCTCTCGACCGTTGCGCAAAAGATCACTGTATTCACATTAAATTGATCAAGAACATCTCGAATATCATCTCTGAAAAAGTCGTAGCTTATAGATGATGGAAAGTAACGGTGAGAGCAATGGGTAGGTACAATAGTAACAACCTGGGCAAGAAGATATGCGACCATCCCCCCCAAGAATCCGCTAGAACCTACCACCATTACTGTGTCTTGTGTATTCAACAAATAAACCTTCATGTTCTTACAAGTATCTATCAACGCGGCCTAACATATGAGTATTCTTCCGGACCGGGCTCCAGACCCCCTCGCGGGAAACCCAGCGAGTGCTGAGGCTCAAAATGCGTGCAAATTCGCTACGATGGAGAACACCAGCTCGAATACTCATTCAGGAGGGGGGATAACCTGCATTCACGCTCTCTTTTCCCCCCGGTCAGCATAGCATAGCGCATCCGGACTGCAAGTTCAATCGCTGGACAGCGATGGCCCGGCCACAGATGAAACGGTTCGACCGCGTCCGCCAAACACGCTGCCGCCGCACACTGCAGCAGACAGCATGTTCACATCGCTTGTTGACGCCTTTTCGCCCGGATTTCAGTTCACGTCAGCCACAGGCTGACCAGCACGGCAAGCGACGCATTCAAGATGATGAACGGGTAGTAGTATTTGCCGATGCGCTTCGGCTTGCCCCCCTCTGTATCTTCCGGGACGGTGAAATCCAGCCAGCTCTGCGTGTATGTCTTTGTCTTGTTGCGGTAGATGAAATGCACCACGAGCATCAACCCGAAAAAGACGGCCATGAACAGGATTGTCGCAGAAAACCCGAACAGGAAGTAGTAGCCCAGCAGCACGCCGAGGAGGATGAAGACCTTGGCGACCTTGAACCACGCCGGCTGCAGCGTATGCCCGCGCAGAAAGGCGAGATCGATCTTGATTTCACGCAGGATTTTGTTCACGGGATCCCCTCTTTCGTCGTAGAGATGATCCGCCTCGGTGCCGGGAACGCAGGGATAGCTACGATGTTGCTAAACTGGCCGGCAAGTGCTCATCCTGACTGGTTCTGCGTCCCCTGGCTCAGGCTCACTTTATCTTCTTGATGTCCTGGACGGCGTACCAGCCCGTCAGCATGGCGATGGGCACACCTGCGGGTGAATAAGACCACTGCCCCGCCTGGAAGATTCCCGGGATGGGCGTATGGGCAGACTTGGGAATGTCTTTCAGCCGGTTGACGACAGGCACGTCGGTTTCAAACGACCAGCCGGTGATCGCTCCTTCCGAGCTTCCTGCAACCTCGTTGATGGTCAACGGGGTTGATGAAAACTTGAAGAGCACGTCCTCTGCCAGATCCTTGTAGACGGATTGAGAGACGATGCCGAGGATGCGCTCCTCCATCCGCTCCTTGAATGCACTATACCAGCCGGCATGTTCGATCTTTTCCACCACGTCGTAATCCATGAGGCAGCTAATCATGACACCGGTTTGCCCATCCGGCGCCAGAGCGGGATCGCGGAGAACGGGTACGGAAACTTCATAGGTGTTCAAGGCGCAGAAGTCATCGACCCATGCCAGGACGTCCTCCCTCGTCTTATGCTCAAATTGCTCAACCAATTGGCGTCTTGTTGCCCGGTTGATCTCCCCCAATCCCTTTCTCGAGGGGGTGTAGAACATGTGCTCCCCGCCTCTTTCCTGGAAATACGAAGGCGGGCGATCGACGGCCAGGAACAGGATGAAGACCGATTCAGCTCCCTTTGAAGAAAGCATACGCCGGGTCTCTGATTCGGTTTGCTTCACAAGGCTTGCATCCAGCCCCGCGGGATTGAGATTCCGGTAGAGCGATTTCATATCGGCCGCCCAGATGAGGTGATCGAATGTGTAGCTGCGGCCCTCCGAGTCAGTAACGGTCGATTCGGCAGGATTGACTTCCACAATGTGCGTGTTCAGTCTGATCTCACCGCCCCCATCAAGAACCTTCTCTTTCAGCAGCTTGACCAGCGTGCCGGTTCCGCCGCTCGGGTAGAAATAATCCAGATACACATAGAAATAGCCCAGCGCGAAATAGGTCGGGGTCTTTCTGAAAAAGTGCTGGAGGATGATGTCCATCAACGACGGATTGTCTGTGAGGGACTTAATGAAGTCTTCCATTGGCATGTCGAATTGGTTGAATTTCCTGAGCGCGTTGAGGAATTTAAAAGTCCACGGAATGAGCTTGCGGAAAATGTACTTCCTGTCACTCATCAAATCCGTGAAATTTGGATTGTCGAATTCATAGAGAACGCTGGTGTATTGTGATAGTTGATCAATGATGGCGATGATGCTTTCAATATCCTGTTTGTTTTCAGGGTACAGACTCTCAAGGATGCGTTGATAGTCCTGTGTCGCCGCCATGGAATCAACGCGTACCATCTGATCTTCAATACCAATCGAGATCTTGTTTTCCAGAAACTCCTGGTTGACCCCCAGGTCCTTCAGGATGGGTTTCACAATCCCGGAGTTGACAAACGCTCTGGGTCCGGCATCGAAGGAAAACCCATCCGATACGAATGTGTTGACCAGGCCTCCGCAGCGGCTATTCTTCTCGAGGAGGAGCACGCTGTACCCGTCCCGGAGGGCATATGCCGCCGCTGTGAGACCCGCCATGCCGGCGCCAACAATCACAATCCTTTTCTTGTCCCCGTTCATTGCACCCCACCTAATTCAAGACTCAAATCCCACAATGCATGCGCGGCATCTCTATCCAGTGCAGGCGGCGCAGGTTCTTCTTCCGTCGTCAGGTTGAAGAACTTGCCGGACATGCATTCCAGTTCGCGGGAAACACCGAGGGTATACAGCGCTTCCGCCGCGACATCTGCAGACATCGCCGTCCGATCGATCAGGACCTTCTTCATCAGCTTATACAATGGACCATTGTTCTGTCCGCTGCGCGTTTTCACATTCCCCGGGTGCATCGCGTTCACCGTGACCCCGCTGCCCTC
>Ga0272444_10003617_pt1 | contig 13843 bp, 7 predicted proteins | sample SSMForm13_FD_201033 | JGI IMG/M metagenome (GOLD analysis project Ga0272444, IMG submission 201033) | Marine sediment archaeal communities from Little Sippewissett salt marsh, Falmouth, MA, United States - SSM-Form-13 | ecosystem: Environmental > Aquatic > Marine > Wetlands > Sediment ...
GTGGGGCACTATATGTGGCTCCTGATCCCCGGCCAGGTCGTCATCTTCTATTTCTTTGGCCTTTATGAACCGCTTGACGCTTTCCAAGTTAGAGTGCGCATGAGGCCAATTGTGAGTGCGATTACGCTTGAGACTGTTCTTCTCGCCGCTTTCTATTTCTTTGCAGGCGATGTCCCGTTTCCGAGATCGATCTTCCCTGTCTTCTGGCTTCTTAATTGCATCTTTATAGGTATTTTCAGGGCCGTGTCGTTCTCTGTGCTCGTGAAAGGCAGGCCTAAGAAGAAGGCGATCGTGGTCGGCACATCGACCGTCGCCAGAACGCTTCTCGAACGACTCAGCGAGGCGCGCAGCATGCGACTCGAAGTTGTCGGAGTCGTCCATGCCCCGACTGAGAAGAATAACGAGCCTGCGATCTGCGGCTTTCCCGTCCTGGGAGATGTCTCGCGCCTGCCCGAAATCGTGAGGCAGATGTCCGTGGACGAAATCCTCATAGCCTCGCCAAACTGCTGGCAGCAGGAATTCCTGCCGGGGCTGCTTTACGGGTCCCAACACGCCCACCTGTCAATAATCCCGTCCGACTATGAAGTTCTTATTGGCCGATTGCAGGACTTCAGAATCTCGGACGTCCCGCTTATTGAGATTGAATCGACGCTCAGGCCAGCATTTCAGCTAGCGATCAAGCGCGCGATTGATTCCTTTCTGTCGCTCGTGCTCTTTTGGGCCCTTCTGCCTCTTTTCCTTTTTATCGGGCTCGTCATAAAGCTGACGTCCAAGGGCCCGGTCCTCTACAAACAGGACCGAATAGGGAAGGAGGAAGAACCCTTTAAGATAATCAAATTTAGAACCATGGCCCTTGACGCGGAGCGCGCGACCGGGCCCGTTATCTCCCCAAGCGACGACGATCGAATCACCCCGGTCGGTCGGTTCCTGAGGAAAACCCGGCTGGACGAGCTGCCTCAGCTACTGAATATCATCAAAGGCGAGATGAGCTTCGTTGGCCCCAGACCGGAAAGGCCCGTCTTTGTTGAAGAATACAGCAGGCGAATACCAGGCTATTCCCAGCGATTCGCAGTGCATCCGGGGATAACCGGCCTCGCCCAGATACACGGCGGCTACGCGACGATTCCAGAGATAAAGATCAAATACGACCTCGGCTACATCCAGAATTTCTCGGTCTGGCTCGACCTATTCATAGTCTTGGAGACGCTGAAGGTTATCGTAACCGGAGACGGCTCCCGCTGACCGCTGGTAAGTTACTGCGCATCGTGAAACGAAGCTGACACGTTAGCATAACCAGACTCTTTGGGCCCGGATACGGGACGGCGCCCGGCTGTCTATTCCAGCTTGTCGAGCTCCGCCTTTGCCAACCGCGCCTCGTTGGAGTCCGGGAAGCGATTGGACAGTTTCGCGAAGAACTCGGCCCCTTTTTTCGGCTCATTGAGCCGCATATAGCATATCCCGAGCCTCAGAAGTGTCTCCGCTGTCCTGTCGCTCTTGGGATAATTCTCGAGAACTCGCGTGAATTCCGTTACAGCTTTCCGGTATTGCTTCGTCGCAAAGAACGATTCGCCAATCCAATACTGAGCGTCGTCCGCCGCTGAACTATTTGGATACGCGGCCATGTAGTTTCTGAAGCCCATTACTGCTGAGTCGTAACGGCTTCTGTTGTAGTCCTGCCTCGCTGCGGCGAAGATGCGCTTTCGGGACTTTCTCTTGGTCTTCTTGGACCCCTTGCTGGGCAAGGTACTGATGATATCTTCGAGGTCCAGCACCGCCGAACGAAGTGCCTCCTGCCTTTGGGAAAGGTCCTCGAACGTCATGAGGAGCTCCTCCAGGCGCTGCGACAGCTCCTTGAGCTCCTGCGTCGTGGCAGCGTTTTTCGCGACTACTTGACTCGAGAGCGTATCGACGCTTTCGCGGAGCGACTTGAGCTCAGTTCTCAGCTGCTCTTGGTCTCTTTTGATGTCGATGGCGAGCAAGTTCATCTCGTCAGTTTTGACACTCAGAGAGCGCACCCTGTCGCCTGACGCGCACGAAAGCGCCATGAGGCTCGAAGCCAAGATCAAAAGGCTGCCGACGACACGATTGAATCTACCTTTATCGATCATGGTGGTGTTTCTCAACATAGATCGCGCCATTTCCGAATCCCCCCAAATCACCCATCTAGTGGAAAACCTCGAAATGAGCTCTACGGTTCTTGGACCACGCCGCCTCGTTGTGCCCCATCAAAAGCGGCATTTCCTCTCCATAGCTCAGTGTGCTTATCCGGTGTGGCTCAATCCCCATCTCGATCAGGTAGTCCTTTGCCACCTTCGCACGCTTTTCACCGAGAGCCAGGTTGTATTCGTTGCTGCCTCGCTCGTCGCAGTGGCCCTCGATAATGAGCGAAAGCTCTGTTTGATCGAACATGAGGCATGCGATCTGGGTGAGAGTGTGTCGCGACCGACCCTTGAGATCATATCTATCGAAGTCGAAGTTGATGTCCTCAAACTCGATAGTGTCGGCTTTGACTGCTTCAGGCCCAGGGGATGGTTTGACCTCCACCTGCGCTTCTGGGGCAGGCTCTTGAGCGGGCTGAACCGCGGCATGCTGAGCCTCTTGCTGGTCCTTTGCGGCCTGTTCCTTGACTCTGGGGCCGCAACCGTAAAAGCTCAGCAAAGTTGCCGTAATCGCGATAAAAGTCGCTAATACGCGGACAATATGTCTCTGCATTTGAACACCCAATCCTCAATGAAGTTCTTATTCCTAAGGATATGACACAGACCATCGTAGTAACGTCGCGCCACTGGGTCAAGTACAAGGTCACATCCGTCAAGCCCTCAGCTTCAGCTTTTTGGAGTCATTCACAGACGGTTCCTACTGAATGGGCAGCCAATTCGTCCTGCACCGACAATCATCCACTTCCAGGTCGATTAGAGGCGATACCAGGTCATCGTAAATGAAAGCGGCGAGAGCTCGTCGCAGTCGGATAACGCCTGCGTCGCCAGTGTCAATCTGATTATTGGGGTCGAGCACAATCTGTGAAGCGTTGTTGCAGCAGGCTGGCGCGCGTGATACGGTTCTTGACGCTAAAGGCTGGATAGCGCACTGCAAATGCAAAAAAACAATCGAGGCGGTTTGTCCGTGAAGGTCGCGGGTCTTCGTAGATTACTCTTTGCTCTCGTTCTATGCGCTGTCGTAACAGTGGTCGTTGTTATATGGGCTCAGCGACACGGCATCTCTGAGAAACCCGCTCCCGGGCGGTCCGGCAACTGGAGTATGATCGATTCGCTCGAGAAGTGCCGCGTGGTCTCGGCCGCCACCGCGTCCGTCCTATTGCCGTTCGCGGAGGTGATGACCAACAACGATTCATTCCTTGTGGCCAACAGGTGGGGCATGAAAAAGAAGGTCACGATAGGAAACGAGCAGCGCAGCGCCGTCTTCGCGCCAAGCGCGACATCGATAGAATGTAGCGTAAGCGTTCCAGCACGCGCATTCCTTGATTTTGGCTACGGTATCTCGCCCGACGCGTGGTCGAGAGCGGGTGATGGGTGCGAGTTTGAGGTCCTTCTCAGCGAAAACGGCGCAGTCGAGAGCCTCTTTTCGCACTACATCAATCCCAAGATGCGGAAAGAGCATCGCAAGTGGTTCGATGCTCGCATCGATCTCTCGCGCTGGGCCAGCAAAGACGTCACGCTGACGTTCTCGACGCGCGGCACCTACAGCGTCAAGCCGCCCTTCAAGCGAGAGCCTGACGTGCGGTACGACTATGCTCTGTGGAGCAGCCCATTCATCGCCCGAGACGATGAGTGGCAGAGAAATCCCAATGTTGTATTGGTTAGCATCGACACGCTGCGCGCAGACCACGTGTCGTGCTACGGCTATGATAGGGACACCACACCGAACATCGACGCGCTGGCCGCCGACTCGGTGCTGTTTGAGCACGCGATCACACCCGCCCCCTGGACGTTGCCCGCGCATGCCTCGCTCTTCACCGGGCTTCTGCCGTTCCAACATGGTGTGCAGAACTTTTACCAGAAGCTCTCAGCCGAAGCGCTGACGCTGGCGGAGGAGCTTCGGGCGAGGTCATTCCTGACTCTTGGCGTCGCGAGTTTCGAGTATCTGTTCCCTGATTATGGCCTCGTGCAGGGCTTTGACGAGTATTTCTTTCGCTATCCGCTCAGGGCTGAGAAGATAGTCGAGAGGGCGCTCGACATGCTTGACAGGCATCGAGGCAAACGGTTCTTCATGTTCTTACACTTCTTCGATCCCCACGATCCATACAATCCGCCCGCGCCATACAACACGATGTTCTGTCCTTTTGGCGAGAAGGGCTGCCTCAAGAAAGAACATAAGAGCCCAATAAAGGCGTTTCTCAGCGGGCGTAGGCGCCCGAAAGAGAGCGACATGGAGGCGGCGATCGCGCTCTATGATGGCGAGATCAGGTTCGTTGACGAGCAGCTCTCGTTTCTCTTTGAACGGCTGAAGGAGCTCGACCTGTGGGACAACACGATGATCGTCATCACATCCGACCACGGCGAGGAGTTCTGGGACCATGGGTCGCTTTCACACGGTTTTAGGCTCTATGAGGAGCAGGTCAGGGTCCCGCTCGTCGTGAAGCTGCCATACATCCGGAATGCTGGAGCCAAAGTCGAACGCCAGGTCGGGCTGATCGACGTGGCGCCGACTATCCTCGCAGAGCTTGGGATTGAGGCCGAGATTTGTGGCCCCGGCGAGTCGCTCTTCTCTCGGCCGAATCTCGAGCTCGCGCAAGAGCGATATTACGTATCGGAGACCGTGGCGCACGGCGTGAAGAGACTCTGCCTTCGGACGAACATACTCAAGTACATCACGCCCAACTGCTACAACTACAAAGGTTTGAGCTTCCGCAGCGCAGAGCTGCTCTATGATCTGCGAGACGATCCGCACGAGACAGAGAACCTCATCGCCCCTGAGGCGGAGCTAGTAGCGTTACTCAAGACCGAGGCGTATCGAAGGTTGTTTGGCTTGTCCTCGCCCGGCTGGGAGCTTCTGTTCTCAACACCGCTGCGCGAATCGAAGTTCTCGGGCACAATCCGTACCGAAGGTCGCCTCAAGAACGTTTATACCCTGGCCTGCCTCGGCGAATCGCTCGCTCACGACGATCATTCGATTGAGTTCTCAAAAGTGGTCAAGACTTACGAAAGCTCGCTTTCCTTTCAGGTAGAGCCACCGAACTCGCTGATCGAGGTAGAGATTCAGATCGACGATAGTCCGGAATGCCTCGACCGTATCCTGTTAGCTGCGAGCACGAAGCATCCCTCATCCAACCCGTTCGTGCTCAGCGCCGAGGAGGCGTTGGCTGACGTCGGCAGCTTGATCGCGGTGTCGGAAGAAAGAGGCGAAGAGGAGAGCGTCCTGCTCTTTTGCGTTCCCGGCGCAGCGGAGCGGCCCTTGAAGCGGAGTGCTGGAACTGTCAATATCGATGCTAGGAGGCATGAGGCGCTGAAGACGTTGGGATATGTGAGGTAGTGATGGGCGCAGAATTGAGCCTCTACAAAGGAGATTGCTTTTTTCCCCTTTCGCCTTTTCCCCTTTTTCCCTTTTCGCCCGGTTCCGCTTTGCGGAAACTCCTCTTTACATACCACTTGCCTCAAGTATATTCATAAGCGTTATTCTGACGTTGCTATTGAACCTTTTTAGGCGGAGATGAGGCGTCTGGAGAGACGGCTCCGCATTAAGACCTGGGAGACCTTGTGCTATGACAAGTCCTATCGTTACGCTTACGACAGATTTTGGCACCCGGGACAACTACGCGGCTGCCATGAAAGCGGTGATGCTCAACATAAATCCTGACCTCAACATCGTTGATATTACGCATGAGATCAGGCGCCAAGACATTATGGAAGCCTGTTTCATTATTGCCAACACCTACCATTATTTCCCGAGCTGGTCCATCCACGTCGTCGTTGTCGATCCGACAGTGGGGAGCAGCAGACGGCCTCTGGTGGCCTCGATCAACGGCCATTACTTCATCGCGCCTGACAACGGCGTTCTCTCGGGGCTCTATCAGGACCCTGAGGACATAAGCGTCTATGGGATCGACGCCGAGCACTACTATTTAAGGCCGCTTTCGTCAACGTTTCACGGGCGGGATATCTTCGCCCCGGTTGCGGCCTGGCTGGCGAAGGGCATCGAGATCGTGAACTTCGGGGACAGGATCGACGACTACGTTGACCTAAAGTTGCCTGTGCCCGTCGTTGGCGAGGAAGGCGAGCTGGAAGGCGAAGTTATCCACATCGATTCGTTCGGCAACCTCATCACAAACGTCACCCGAGGCCAGTTCGAGGAGATGCTCGAGCAGGCTGAGAACCACAAGTTCGAGCTCAGAATCGGCGACGTTACGCTCTCCGATCTGAAGCGATTCTACGCTGAATGCGAGAAAGGCAACCCCGCGGCGCTCTTTGGCAGCACCTCACAGCTCGAGGTCGCGGCCAAACAAAAAAGCGCGAGCGACCTGCTGAGCCTCGGCAAGGGCGCGAAGCTCACGCTCAAGTTCACATAAAGCGGGTGTGGGGCGGGCTTTCCAGCCTGCCGTTGGCCGTTAGCGGTTGGCAGTTGGCCGTTGGCCGTTGCGCCCGGCTTTTGAGGCGCGTATCTACGGATGCCATGATCCCATTATCCGAATTCATTCGGGGGATAGCTACTCCAGCTCTATGATCTCATATTCTTTGCTGCCGAGGCCCAGCCGGGCCGCCTCGTCAAGGCCGAACTGCGGGTCGGGCCTGTGCATGTCAGCGAGCAGCTTGCCGCCGGGCTTTAAGCCCAGGTCTGATGCGAGCGAATTCGGCAGCGGGTCGGCGGCGTTGACCATGTCAAGCGAGGCCTGGTCAATCGCGACGGGGTCGTCGCCGATGAGAATGCCGATGTCTTGTGTGATTGCCACATCGGCGCCTGGCATGCAGTCGCACTCGGGCTGGATGTCGAGCATTACGTTGATGTAGATGATCTTGTCCTTTTTGAAAGTCGATAGAACGCCCTTTGCGCCCTCCATCAGCCTCCTCTGGAAGTCCTCAGGATCGATCGGGTCGGAAAGCGCCCCGGTCGGGCAGACCCTGGCACATCTCCCACAAGCCCAGCAGAGCCGCTCGTCGATCTTGAGCTTCTTCCTCTCGATGGTGAGCGCCTTTCTTGGGCAGACCTCGACGCAGGCCATGCAAAACGTGCATTTGCTCTTGTCCCAGCCTATTCGGTCGGGCGTCAGGCAGTGCATCCCGCCGCGGCCCGTGCCCTTCTTGAAGCGGTGGCGAGCGCTAACACCGCCCATCGATAGATGCTTCAGAGCGCCTCCGAAGCTCGACTGGATATGCCCCTTGAAATGCGAGAGGGCGATCATTGCCGGGACATCGTGTATGACGGAGGCGACGGCCACTTCGCCGATAATCGGGCCGGACTTGACCAGGATGTTGTCGGCCCCGTAAAGCCCATCGGCGAGCACGAGAGGCGCGCCGCACGTCTCCTGACTGATGCCGTTGTAGTTGGCCACCCGGAGATAATCGAGGCCCGGGATGCGCACCGTTTCCGCAATGAACGGATCACCGCCAGCGGACCTGACTCGATCTACTGTTTTGCGGATGAATGTCGCTCTGATCGGCCTAAAGGCGCCTTCTGAGCCCCAGTGGATTTTGACCGCAACCCATTCGCCCTTTTTAATGTATTTCTCGAACTTGTATTGAGCGAGCATGCGCTCGAATTTTCCGGGCATGCTGTCGCTGTATAGCCATTTCGTGTTTCTCGCTGACGCGAAATAGAGCTTCGATTTAGTCATCTATCCTCCCATGTTCTTGCTTCACGAGACGCCTGCCACCGGCGCTTTCTGATCTCAATTCTCTCATGATTGTATTGTGCGGCCCGATATGTGCAACAGTACGAAGTCGAAAGCCGAAGAAGTCGAGATGTCAGATTTAGCCTAAGGGGACTTGTCGCGCGATGGAGTTTAGTTTGCGCAGCAAGCCAGTTGTTTTCGGAGCCGACCCTTCTCTCGCAACAGCTTTTGATACTGGGCTTCTGACTTCCGACTTTGGACTCTCCGGCGAAACAGCTGAGATTTTATGGTTGACATGCCAAGATTGGTTGTGTTATAGATTCCACCTGAGAATCTGTCTTTCGTTATTCTGTCCTTTTATTCGGGATGTCCGGGGCTTTTGGGACGGTAGTATGGTATGAGGGTAGGTTTCTTAAACGGGGCTACACGGATTTGACTGAGGGGCCGCGAGAGAGTGTTAGATCGTTGGTCAGTTGTTGCTTGTTTAAGTGGAGTCAGATTCCTTACACCGTTGTTGCGTTTGCTGGTAGTAGCGTCGAAGTGCGGCTAAGATAAGTAAGCGAAGAGACTGAAAGGAGATTTAGATGAGAACACGCCGGCTTTGGGCTTTCATTTTGGTTTGCCTTTTGCTGGTTCCCTGTATCGGTCTTTGTCAGAAGCGCGAGGCTCAAGAGCGTGATATCGATAGGTTTACGTTCACGCTGGGCCTGAAGACACTTTTTCTTACTGATACGGAGATCAGTTATCCGGATGTGGGCAAGGTCCCCAACCCGTTTGAGGTCCATTACGAGGGGAATCTTTTTGGGCCGGTCTTGAGCGTTCAAATAGCGAATACAGACATGTTTTGGGATAATTTTGAGTTCATGGTGTCCACGTATTTCGGTGACCTCGACGCCTATGACTCGGTAGGCGATGTGAATGCTGTGGACAACCAGTTCAGCTTGGACTTGACCTACGTTCGGGTGGATGCTTGTTACCGGATTATTCCTCACTTCTCGCTATTCATCGATTACCATTATAAGAAGTTTGAATTCGGTCGGAGAAAGGGTGACTGGCCAAGCGATTTCGCCGAGGATGAGGAGTTGTTCGGCGGTGGATTTGGCGTGAAGGCAGGCATCCCTCTTGGCCCAAGTGGTGTGTTCATTTATGGATCAGGCGAGTTCATGCCATACGCTGAGTTCTTGATTAACGACAGCGACGCCTGGGGCGTAATGCTCAAGGGCGGTCTGGGCTACACCATTGAGGGTGGCGATTGGCTTCCTGTGGCACTAACGACAACCGTCGGATATTATTATCACAAACTCGACTCCGACGGCTATTTTGATGAGCAAACTGATGCCGCTTCGGCAGACATCGTTGTTTCTTGGTAGTTTTAGGACTTTTAGGATTCTACTAGCGTTTAATTAGCATTAAGAGCTTGACTTCGGTCGATTCTCGTAATTAGGAGGAATTCAGGCATGAGGCGTAGTCCGCTTGTAGCTTTGCTCCTTCTCGTGGGGTTTGCCGTCATAAGTGTGGCGGTCTGGAACCTTAGCGGGTGCAGCAAGGGGGGCAAAGGGGATAAGTCAGAAACTGGACCAGAAGGTATTACACTCGAACTGGCTGCAAGTTCGTCTCAGGCTCAGGTGTTCAGGAACATCGAGCTAACCGCCACCCTCAAGAACGCCTATAACATGCCGATCGCGGATGAGGGGATAGTTTTCTGGCTGATCAGTAAAACAAAGAGCAAAGGTATGGCGACCCCGCTTTACGGTGGACCATCCGAGACGTTCATCACGCGTGGACCATCTATTGTGGATAGGCAGCGCGCGTTGTCGAAGCAGCGAGCACTGGCTAGAGATGATCTCGAAAGCAGTGTGCAACGTCCTACGAGCCTCACTCCTGCCGGTATTAGCCCAACTCGACGCACGGGCGTTGGCCGAGACTCGATCGTGGACAGCCTGAGGAATGTGCCTCAGATTGCCCCTCGTCGCGCAGCGCCTCCGGTGGTGCCGCTTACGCAGCCGGATGTCAATCTCGACTTGTGCATCCCCGGCGCCGCCTTCGCAAATGTGGTAACAGATTCAATGGGTATCGCTAGCGTGCTTGTGACGAGCGAGACGCTGATGGATTACGTTATTCTCGCGCGCTACGACATTGGGACAGAAAGCAATCAGCTTCCAATAAGGTTTGTGGCCAACCCCTCCTATCGCTGCAGTCTTAGCCTTACGGCGGACAGAACAGTCTCATACACCGGAGATGAAGATGAAAACGTCGTCACGATCACCGGTCGCCTCGTCTATAGCGAGGAGCCGGTCGTCGGGCAACAGCTAACTTTCACGGCCTCGACAACCACTGGTGGGCAGGCCGAAAACGTGACTTTTCTGCCTGGCGAAGTTGGGATAACGAACTCGAGTGGTGAGGTTGTCGTTCAGGTTTGGGCCGAAGACGTGGGCACGTTCAATATCTGTGTAGAGTGTCCAGACTTCGACTGCCCATCGGGCACGCCGACCGACATATCCGGCGCCTGCAAGTACATTGATTTCAAGAAAAACATCTGTGAGGTAGAGCTCACAGTTGACCCAAATACTGTTCAGTCGGATGGCGAAGAGGAGGTCACCGCGACCGCAGTTCTAACGATGAACTCTGAGCCGCTCGTCAACGAGCAGCTTGTCTTCAGCCTTACATACGAGGAAGCGCTGAGTGACTCAGAGAGTGTTTATTTCACGGCGACCGGGAACAGCGATGACTACTCGGTTTACACTGGCGATACGGGCACAGCGGTCGTGCATATCAGAAGCTATGGATACTCTGATGTCTGCACGGTGACGGCCACGATGGCTAATAAGTGCGAGGGTGGCTCAGAGGATGACAAGGCCAGCGATAGCCGGCTTGTGACGTTCAAGGCCAACGAGTGCATTTTCCTCCTTACTGTTGACAGAGCTAGCGCCCTTTCTGATGGCGAAGTGGCCTCTCAGATCGAGGTGACGGGGACGCTGACATTCAACGGTGAACCAGACCCGTCAGAGCGTGTGGAGCTCTCGCTTATGGCCAAAGACATGCCGGACACGCCGTTTCTCACGGGTTATTTCGCGCCCAACGGTGCTGACACTATCGCGCTGATCACGGACGATAATGGCCAGGTTAAGGTCAAGTTCGGGAGCAACGGAGCAGGCGAATGCACAGTCCATGGCGAAGTGGTCGGTTACACTTGTCCGGGCATGGAGGGTACTCTCAAAGATGACGTATCCGTTACGTTCAACGAGAACCAGTGCGAAATGACGGTAACTGCGGCCCCGTCGGTTGCCAGTTCACTTGGAGAGCCTGTTCTTATATCCGCTGTGGTGACGATAAACGGCAATCCTATTCCGCCCGGGTTTGGCGTGAATTTCTCGATAGGAGAAATTCAGCTGGGTGATATTCCCAAGATCACGTTTGAGAGCACAGGCGGTCAGAATGCGAAGGCCTACACGGATGAAAACGGTGTGGCATGGGCGGTCGTGATGAGCGATGGCTATGTTGGGGCGTGCGAGATACAGGCCGAATCTGAAGTTAACTGTCCGGGCTCCGATGACTCTGTGGAAGGCTCTGTGAACATAACGTTCAAGCCGAACGAGTGCAGGATTGTGATTGAGCCGGACAAGAGCATCGTTAAGGCGGACAATACTGATTTTGCCACGCTAACGATGGGCGTAAACATGAACGACGAGCATTTTGTGGAGGCCGGTATACCTATCAAGCTCTCCACCGATATGGAGCAAGCTACGTTCGTGGAGTCCGATTCGGATACAGTAATAGTGCACACGGGCGCGGACGGGCTTGCCACCGTCACGTTGAAGAGCGACGGCGGCGTTGGGGAGTGCAACATCCATGCTACCACCGAGATGCCGAGCGGGCCGTTCTACACTTGTCCAGGTTCTGACGATCCGATCTCGGGCTCGACGGCTCTGACGTTCCAGACGAACGTCTGCCTCATGACTGTCAACGTTCCGGCCTCGGCAAAGGCTGACGGTAAGGACGTTATAGCGACTGCGCAAGTAACAATAAATGGCGAGCCTGTTGATGCAGGTATTGAGGTTATATTCGGCGCGTCGCTTGACGGTGTTGTGTTCACGGGCGGTGAGACGGCCTTTACGAACCAGTCAGGCGTAGTAACCGCTCAATTCAACAGTCCGGGCTTCACGGGTCTATGCAAGATCACTGCGAGAACGACCGACGAGTACCAATGCCCGGGCACCATCAATGTTATTGAGGGCTCAGCTGATATCATATTCGACGAGAACGACTGTGTCCTGGAGCTTACGATTGACCCGATGGTCGCCAAGGCGAACGGCTCCGAGGTTAGCGCGCTGGCCATTCTAACCATGAATGGCGAGCCGGTAGCGGGTGAGGAGATCATGTTCACTGCGAACCTAGAGGGTGTGAAGTTCTCCAAGAGCCAATCTAAATCTGTAACGGAAGTAACAGACGCTCTGGGCCAGGCGCTTGTCAAGTTCTACAGCGAGCACTCGACCGGCGACTGTATGATCATGGCGGTAACAACGAACTACACCTGTTTGGGTACTGGAGTGTATCCAGCGGCGAACGAGACGATGAAGTTCGAGCCTGAGGATTACTCGATTGAGCTGACCGCGATCAGTAGCGATCCCAATTCGAGCGACGGGTCGAGCGCAGCGGCCGACGGGTTGACGGAGATACAGCTTAGGGCCGCTCTGACCGACAAGAACGGTCTGCCGGTTGGCGGAGCGTTCATCACCTTCGGTTGCGAGAACGGCTGCATAGAGCATCACGGCTCGCCGGTCGTAACCAACACTCGGGGCGTGGCTACCACTCGGATGCAGACCAGCGTGATGCTCTCGCGAGATATCGCTGGCCCCGAGGAGGACGTGAGCATTTGGGCCGATTACGTGGGCCCGACGGGAACGCACAGACAATCGATCAGCTACCGGTTCAGAAAAATCCGTGTGGCGAGTGTTTTTGCGGATGACTGGTCTATCCTCGAGGACGGTTCCGTAGAGACGACCTTTGGCGCCTACGTCATGTGCAGCGATAACCGTCCTGTAGCGGGCGTCGCGGTGGAGCTCGCCAGTATCTTGGGGATATTCACCGCGAACGGCGAGAACACTGTTACGGTCGCGACCGATTATCAGGGCAGGGCTGCCTCAACGATCGCGGGTCATTGTCTCCACGGCGAATCGACCGAGTCTGCCCGGATCGCTCAGAAGTACTGCGATTTCGGCAACATGGCCAATATGGATCCGCCCGCGTTCTGGACCCAGAAGCACATGGTGTTCGAGGAGGGTGGCGCCGGCTGTTATGATCTGAACTTCAGCGAGTTTATGGAGAGCGAGATCTGCTTTAAGACCCTGGGCGAGGAAGAAGGGGACGATTGTCAGACGGCGCCTTACCAGGACCGGTGCGTCTCGGACGTATGGGTCTGCCTGACGCGCAAGTCCGACGGATCGGCAGTCATCGGCGAGAACGTTGACCTCTACGTCCATAGCTTCACCAATACTGGCGCTATCGCGTTCTTCAATGGGAACCAGAACCTGCAGATGGTGAGCGGCACGACAGACAGCGACGGCTGCATAAACGCTCATTTGGACGTTACCGGTGGCGGTCGGGTCATTTTGAGAGCACACACTGTTGGATTTGGTACGATAACGGCCGACACGTCGGTGCTCTTCGGTCGGCAGTTCTGCACGAGGGTAACTACCAGCAGCTCGAGCGTGAAGGTCGGCGAATCCGTTAAGTTTACAGTCTGGGGCGGTTGCTCGAAGTCTTATCACTGGGCGATCAAGGACGGAACTGGCGGCATCCCGAACGCGGGCATTCTGGGCGAGTATGAGGACTTCGAGATATTCTGGGGTGAGGAAGGTGATTATGTCATCTGCGTATGCGATGAATACGATGACTGTGTATCCGCTTTTGTCGCAGTTGCTGCTGAGGAAGAGCCAGAGGAGTCGGCTTCCGCTGCTCCCTCTACCCGCGGCACCGGACTGACTCGTCGGTCGGTTAAGCCGAAGCCTACACCAGCGCCGAGCAAGAAATAACTTGAAACGAAATGACTAAGGTTCGTAT
>Ga0272444_10003619_pt1 | contig 13839 bp, 14 predicted proteins | sample SSMForm13_FD_201033 | JGI IMG/M metagenome (GOLD analysis project Ga0272444, IMG submission 201033) | Marine sediment archaeal communities from Little Sippewissett salt marsh, Falmouth, MA, United States - SSM-Form-13 | ecosystem: Environmental > Aquatic > Marine > Wetlands > Sediment ...
ATTTATCACTATTATCGTTATTTTTCGAAATAAATAGATTGACATTCGAATGTATTCACTCTAAATAAGTACGATGCGGATAGTGCTCCGGTGTTTGTATCCTTCACACCGTTTTTTTACTGTCACACCATCGGTACCGTCACACCATCGGGAGTATAAAATGAGACATGTCCGGGTTGCCGCGACGCAAATGCAATGTACGGCCGACAAGGAATCAAACATTGCCAAGGCTGAACGACTGGTTCGCGAGGCGGCGGCCGCAGGCGCGCAGATCATTCTCCTGCAGGAGCTGTTCGAATCGCTCTATTTCTGCCAGGTGGAAAGTCCCGAATACTTCGACCTGGCGACGTCTACAGAGGCGAACAGCGCCGTAAATCATTTCTCAGCGGTTGCCAGGGAGCTCGAGGTCGTTCTGCCCATCAGCTTTTTCGAAAAGCGCAACCAGGCCTGCTTCAATTCCATCGCTGTCATCGATGCGGACGGCTCCGTGATGGGCGTGTACCGCAAGACCCATATCCCGGACGGCCCCGGCTACGAAGAGAAGTATTACTTCAATCCGGGCGATACCGGATTCCGCGTGTGGCAGACCCGCTACGCCCGCATCGGCATCGGCGTCTGCTGGGATCAATGGTTCCCGGAAACGGCCCGCTGCCTGGTTCTCCAGGGTGCCGAAGTCCTTTTATACCCCACGGCCATCGGATCCGAACCCATCAACCCGGACAATGACACCCGTGACCACTGGCGGACCTGCATGCAGGGGCATGCCGGCGCCAACATGGTCCCCGTGGTGGCTTCCAACCGCACCGGTACCGAAACCATCGGCGACGCATCGATCACCTTTTACGGGTCTTCCTTTATCACCGACAACAAGGGCGCGGTGGTTAAGCGGATGGATCGAATCTCGGAAGGGACCATCAGCGCCGCATTCGATTTGAAACAGCTGGCCAACGAGCGCCGGGCATGGGGCCTTTTCAGAGACCGGCGGCCGAGCCATTACGGGGCCATCCTGACCAGCGACGGCATGCCGCGCTGAAGGCCTTTCCAGCTTACGGAGCAGTCGTACAACCAAAATTCCAATCCAGGAGAAGACGATGAAATCCAAAAAAATGCTCTCATTGGTGTCCATGTGTTTGTTCTGCCTGATGGTTGCCGGACCGGCGCTGGCCGAAAAGACCATTACCATAGGATGCCCGCTGCCGCTTACCGGTCCGTATGCCAGCGACGGCGAGCAGATGAAAATGGCCCTTGAGCTGGCCGTGGCGGAGAAGAACGCCGCCGGCGGCGTGCTGGGTCATCAGATCGAGCTCAAGTTCGGAGACGTGGGCGGCCTGGAAGCCGAAAAAATCAAGGCCATCGGCGAGCGCCTGGTGGGGTCGGGGGTCAATGCCATCATCACCGGCTACGACGACGGCGGCGTGGACACGAAGGTGTTCGGCGCCTTCGACATTCCCTATCTGCACGGCAACGCCATGACCCTCTGCACCCGGCCGGTCGCGGAAAACCTGGACAAGTACTGGAATGTCTTCCAGTACACATACAATGACAAGGCCTATGGGATCGATGCCGCCAAGTATCTCTTCGACGCCGGCAAGCAGATGGGCTGGAAGGCGCCCAACAAGAAGATCGCGATCATCAAAGTGGACTATGCCTACAACATCATGCCGGCCGACGAATTCGCCGCCATCACCGAAAAAGAAGGCTACGAAATCGTGGTCAACGAGACGGTGCCCTTCGGCATGGCCGAATGGGGACCGATCCTCTCCAAGATCGAATCCCAGGAACCGGCCTATGTGACCTTCTGGCACCTGGATCCCACCGACGCCGCCCGCTTTATCCAGCAGTTCAGCGATCATTTCGGCGACGACGGCCTGAACGCCCTGGTCTACATGCAGTACACACCGTCCATTCCCGAGTTTCTGCAATTGGCCGGTGACTCCGCCGAAGGGGTGATCTGGGTGGGCGGCGCCTACGGTTTCGGGAAAAAGTTTGAAGATTACAAGAAACGCTGGATGAAGATGTTCAAGACCGAACCGGCCGGCCTGTATGCCGAGGCCACCCGCGATGCCTTCGACATCTGGGCCGCCGCGGTCGAGAAGGCCGGCTGCTACGACTGCTACAAGAAAGTGGCGGACAATATCCGGGCCATTGAATACGACGGCCAGTGCGCCCACTACAAGTTCGATCCCAAGGACCAGTCCGTCTACCAGACCGACGACTATATGCCGTTGGTCTGGTTTCAGATCCAGGATGGCCGCAACGTTAAGATGCGACCCCCCAGATTCAATGAAGGCAAGGCATATCGCCAGCCGCCATGGATCAAATAACCATGATTCTCGAAACAAAAGGCATTTCAAAGGTATTCGGCAAACTGCAGGCACTTCTGGATGTCGATCTGCAAGTGGCGCAGGGTGAGATTTTCGGCATTGCCGGCCCCAATGGCGCCGGCAAGTCGACGCTCTTCAACGTTATCGCCGGGACATTTCCACCAACGACCGGAAAAGTCATCTTTGACGGTCGCGACGTCACGGCGTTGAAGTCTCACCAGATCTGCCGGATTGGGCTTGCCCGGACATTCCAGGTTCCCCAGACGTTCCCCTCCCTCTCGGTTTACGATAATATCCGCGTGGGGGTCACCTTCGGCGGGGCGCGGCAGGCAAGGATTGCAGACCGTATCGAGCAGGCCCTGGATTTTCTTGACCTCAACAGCGTCCGCGACCTGGAAGCCAGCAACCTGGATCTTTACACCACCAAACTGGTGATGATGGCTGCCTGCCTTGCCACGGACTGTCGTCTGCTGATGCTGGATGAGCCACTGGCCGGTCTCTCGGTCACGGAGATCAGCGACTTCCTGCGGGTTGTCCGGCACATCAACCAGAACGGCGGGACGACAGTTGTAATCATTGAACACATTCTGGATTCGTTGATCGAAATTTCCGAACGTATCTTGATTCTGGATACCGGTGAGGTGATCTATAACGGTGACCCCGAAGGGATACGGACGGACGCGCGCGTCATCGAAGTCTACCTGGGCGATGGCCACGTCGCCCTCGAGGAGGAGGACCGATGACCCCACCTGCTTCAAGTGACGCCATTCTGGCGATCTCCGGTCTTGACGGGTATTACGGGGAGCTTCAAATCCTGCGACAGGCCTGCCTGAGCATTGCCAAAGCCGAGGTGGTGGCCCTGTTCGGTCCCAACGGACACGGCAAATCAACACTGCTCAAGGCGATCTGCGGAATCAATCCACCGCGACACGGATCGATTCACTTCGATGGGGTGGACATCACCCGCACCGCCAGCGACAAGATCGTTGAGATGGGCCTGGCCTACATACCCGAAGCCCGCAACATCTTTACGGAGATGACCGTTCTCGAAAATCTGCGGCTCGGTGCCTATAACCGGCGGGCCCGTCCCAAGGTAAACGCCAATCTTGAGCTGGTCTTCTCGCTTTTCCCCCGGCTCGACGAGCGCAAGGATCAGATGGCCGCGACCCTTTCCGGGGGGGAAAGCCGGATGCTGGCCGTGGGGCGCGGTCTGATGAGCGATGCCAAGCTCCTGTTGATCGACGAGCCCTCCATCGGGTTGTCGCCGTTGATGAAAAAGACTGTCTTCGGCGCCATCAACCGCATCAAGCAAACCACGGACATCAGCATCATGGTCGTGGAGCAGGAGGTCGACTACGCGCTGGCCGTGGCGGATCGGATCTTTCTACTGAAAAAAGGCGAGGTTGTCCTGGAGCGCATGGCCGGCGAAATCGGCAAGACCGAGATCGAAAAGGCCTATTTTTAGTCCCCTACGCGAGGATCCGTCAAAGAGAGGTGCACCATAAAAGAGATAATCAACGCGCTTGTTAGCGGAACTATTTCGGGCTCCCTGTACGCCTGCATGGCCTTGGGGCTGACCATCGTCTATGGCGTGACCCATATCTTCAACTTTGGACACGGCATTGTAGCCGTTTCGGGAGGCTATTTCACCTGGCTGTTCATGAGCAAGCTCGGCATGGGGTTGTTTCCCGCCATCGCGGTGTCCATGGTGGTCATGTTTGCCATCGGCCTTGCACTCTATCGCGCTACGTTGAGCCCGCTGTTGAAAAACAAGGACTGGGAATTTTCGGTGATCATTTTCCTGCTGGGCCTGGGCATCCTCTGGGAGAACCTTTTGCTGCAGTTCTTCGGCCCCCGGGTCAAGGACATCCCGCGTTTTCTCGACGGACGCTTCAAGATGGGATTCGTGCGCATCAACACCCACGAGATCGCCCTGATCGTCATCGTGATTCTTTTTGTGGTCGCCCTCAACTACTTTATCAAAAAAACCTGGTTTGGTCAGGCCATGCGCGCCGTGGCCCAGGACATGGACGGCGCCCGAATCGTAGGCATCGATATAGAGAGAACCTTTGGGCTGGCCTTTGCCCTGGCAACGGCGGTGACCGGATTTTCCGGCGTGCTCCTGGCGACCAAGTACTACATGACGCCGCACATCGGCTGGGACTGGATGGTCAAGGGGTTTGTGATCGTGGTATTCGGCGGCCTCGGCAGTGTAACGGGGGCAATCTGCGCCGCGTTCATCCTGGGACTGGCCGAGGCCGTGGTCACGCTCTACCTCGGCCCCATGTGGGTCTGGCCGATCTGGTTCTGCATGTTTCTGATCATCCTGCTGCTCCGGCCCCAGGGCCTGATGGGAGGAAGGACCCTATGATAGCGCTGAACTGGAAAACCGTCGCCACAGGCCTGGGGCTTGCGGGGATTGCCGTCTATCCCCTGGTGCATGGCAACATGTATATCATGCATATCCTGATTCTCTTTTTCATCTGGTCGGCAGTGGCGTCCAATTGGAACCTGCTGATGGGAGTGGCCGGAATCACATCGCTGGGCAACATCGGTTTTATGGCCGTTGGCGGCTATGCATCTGGAATCATAGCCAAACAGTTCGGCTGGTCGCCATGGGGGTGCATGATTCTGGGCGGACTGGCCGCCATGGTTCTGGTCACCTTACTGGTGGGGCTGCCGGCCCTGCGCCTCAGCGGCATCTATATTGCCCTGCTCTCCTTGATCTTTGCCGATTCCCTGCCCACCATCCTGACCCAGACCCGGTCCATCACCGGCGGCGCCATGGGATTGCACGACATACCGCCGTTTTTCTCCGACATTACCCGGGTTCAGGCCTATTATATCGTCTTCGGCTTTTTCATTCTCATTCACGGGACGATCTGGTGGATTATCCGCTCCCGCACCGGTCTGGCTTTCGTGGCCCTGCGTGACAGCAAGGAATTGGCCACCGCCCTGGGGGTCAGTGAATACCGGGAAAAAATCAAGGTATTCGCCATGGTCTCCTTCATGACCGGCCTGGCCGGTGGCTTTTACGTACACTACCTGGGAGACATTTCGCCGTCCACCCTGGCCATCGAACCCTTTCTGCTGGCCATCGCCATGATGGAACTGGGCGGCATCGGCACATTCATGGGGCCGGTGCTGGGATCCGCCGTGATTGTCTTCGGCAATGAGTTCCTGCGGTTAGCAGGAACCATGCGCCTGGCTATTCTGGGCGGCTTGATTTGCGCCACGATTCTCTTTTTTCCGGGGGGAATCATTCAACTGATCGATTGGATTGACCGCAAACTGTTGCATCGCAAGGAACAGGCCTGACCCATGCATGACCGACTCGCCATCATCAATGCCAACATCCTCACCATGGACCCCGCAGATCGGCAGTGCCGGGCCCTGGCCATCGAAAACGGCCGCATTGCGGCGATGGGTTCGCAGGCCGTCGCACCGTTGATTGAGCAAGGCTGGCCCCAAAAGGACCTGGACGGCAGGACGGTGCTGCCCGGCTTCATCGACAGCCACGAGCACCTGATGCTGACCGGCTCACAGGCGTCGGCGGTGCACCTGGACGATGCCAACGATTTTGGTGCCATTCTGGAGCGTATCGCCCAGCGCGCCAGGAGCACCGATAAGGGCGAGTGGGTCTACGGCAGTTTCCTCAACGAACAGAATCTGGCCGAAAAGGCCATGCCCACCCGGCACGACCTGGACCGGGCCGTGCCGGACCACCCCGTGTTCATCTTGCACGCCACCGCTCATATGTGTGCCCTGAACACCCGGGCGCTTACGATCCTCGACCCGCCGATGGATCTCGACGGTCTGGATCGAATCGGGGGGGAAGCCACCGGGGTGATCCGCGATCCCGGCATTCTCACCTTCATACACCCGGCCATGGCCGCCATCGTGCCGGAACGTACCAAGGTGGACTATCTCCTCACGGCGGGCCGCATGGCCCTCGCAAAAGGCATCACCACGGTGCACGCCCTGGACGGCGGGGACTTGGGGCCGGGGGATACGCGCATCATCTGGCAGAATCGCCATCGCCTGCCCGTTCACCTGGTCTGCTACAACCAGTCCATGGATATCGGCGAAGTCAAAGAACTCGGGCTGCCTCGCATTGGCGGGTGCATCTGCTCGGACGGCGCCTTCGAAGCCCATACGGCAGCCCTTTTCGAACCGTACGCCGACGAACCGGACAATTACGGCGCCCTGACCTACGCCCAGGAAACCATGGATGCCTTCATCCTCGACGCCCACCGGGAAGGGCTCCAGATCGCCGTGCACTGCGAATCGGAGCGCGCCATCGAGCAGGTGCTGTGGGCCATGGAAAAGGCACTGAGGGCCTTTCCCCGCGCAGATCATCGCCACCGCATCGAGCATCTGGAACTGCCCACCGATAACCAGATCCAACGCATGGCCGACGCCGGCATCATGGCTTCCATGCAGCCGGCCTTCATTCCGGCCTTCATCGGCCAGGAGGATATGGGGGTTTATGAAAGGTTGTTGGGCAAAGCCCGTCTTCAGCGCGTCCACCCCTACCGCACCATCCTGGATGCGGGCATCCCCATCAGCGGGGGATCGGACAGTCCGGTTACCCCCTACGACCCGCTCGCCGGCATCCAGGCCGCGGTCAGCCACCCCAACCCGGCCCAGCGGGTGAGTGTCCGCGAAGCCATCGCCATGTTTACCTCGACGGCGGCCTGGAGCGCCTTCGAAGAGAATGAAAAAGGGACCCTGGAATCGGGCAAGCGGGCCGATCTGGTTGTTCTGGAAGAGGATCCCTGCAAAGTATCCGCCAACCGGATTAAAGATATCCGCGTCCATTCCGTATGCGTGGCGGGGGATTGGCACCCCGCCAAGGCCGCTCGGGAAAATGACGGGAAAACCGGGCCATGCTGAAGATGCGGCTGATGTTGCGGATGGGAAACATCCTTATTGGCATTTTTCTCTTCTCTTCTCTCGGTCATGCCTGGGAATGTGAAGACAGCGATATTGCGTTCACCCACAACCCCTCGACCTACTACGGTTCGGGGGAGTACCTGGCCGATTGCCCCTCAGATGGGGCACCGATCCGCTGCTATCACTATCACCGTCACTGGATATGCCAGCAAGGCGAGGATTTCTATTGGGACCGCAACCTGGAATCGGCCGCGCGAACGGCCTGCGGCTGCCCGCTTCCCGAAGGTGTCGCCCCTTCATCTCCGGCCATTTCGAAAGCGCCCGCCAACCGGTTCCACGACGTTCCGGCGAAATAACCGGGAGGAAAACATGCCTGCCATGAAAAAAGAAGCCATCGAGGCGATTATCCAAAACGCCACTGTTTGCCGCCTGGCCATGTGCGATGGCAACAGGCCCTATATCGTTCCCATGTGCTTCGGCTACCGGGACGGAACCCTTTTCTTTCATGGCGCCCTGAAGAGCAGGAAATACGACCTCTTGCAACAGGACCCGGTGGTTTGCTTCGAGTTCGACATTCTGGCCGAGCCCCTGCGGGCCGCCGATCCCTGCGACTGGGACATGCGCTACCAGAGCGTGGTGGGCTTTGGCCGGGCCTTTATGGTCGAGGACAGGGAATCGAAACGTCAGGCTCTGGAGACGATCGCAGCCCATTACGCACCTGCGCCGTATCGCTTCACGGACCGGAAGATCAATGCCACGCGCGTGTTTAAAGTGGTCGTCGAATCCATGACGGGCAAGACATCGGGAGTCCCCCGGCCTCCGGTGGAATAACGGCACGCAGCCCGATTCAGCTTTATACAGAGTAATTTAGCCCGGGCAGGAACGTGAACAGTCCTGGCATGCTCAGCAGCCACGGTTTCACCGGTTCCGCGCTCTCGAAACCGTGGATCCCGGGCATGGCCCGCCGGCTAAACAGCGATTTTCTGTTCCAAGGCCAGCATGCGGTGTTTGAGATCGGCAGAAAGCATGCCGCCGCCGAATCCGCCGATGGAACTGTCATGCTTGATCACCCGGTGACAGGGAATAAACACCGGATAGGCGTTGCGGGCCATGGTCGTGCCCATAAACCACCGGACGGCCCGGGGAAGTCCCGCCATGGCTGCCACCTTGCCATAGGATGCCGTATGGCCGCATGGGAATTCATCCTGGCCTGTTTCGAGACCCACATCGAAACGCCCGAGATGCGGGCGGAAATCGAACCCGCCACGGCGTCACTGCCCTCACCCGTTTACGGAAGCCTGCGTGTCGATGTGGCCGGGGAGCGCGCCGGTCACCCCGCAGCGTGCCGATACACCATCGATGCCGATCGCTTCGACCCGGATACGGACTTTCTCAAAATTGGCAACGGCTCCCTGGGGGGCAAGGCTCGCGGCCTGGCCTTCATGTCCGCCATGCTTTACCAACAGGCGGACCGGTGGTCGCGCTTCGAAAACGTGGATCTATTCGTCCCCCAGACCCTGGTCATCACCACCGCGAGCTTCGACGCCTTCATGGCAGCCAATGCCCTGCAGGCAGTGGCTAAAGCGGAGCTTTCCGACGAGGCGATTGCCAGACGCTTTCTGGCCGCGCCTCTTCCTGAAGACCTGCGCACGCAGCTATCCGCCTTCCTCACCCATTTGGAAGGGCCGGTCGCCGTACGCTCCTCGAGCCTGCTGGAGGATGCCGCCCACAAGCCCTATGCCGGGCTTTACGACACCTATTTCTTGTCCAACGACGCCCCGAACATGGACACCCGGCTGGCCCAGTTGGCCCAGGCGATCAAACGGGTATACGCATCCACCTATTTCAAGGCCCCCAAGGCATTCTCACGGCGGGTAGGCAACCGTATCGAGAGTGAAAAAATGGCCGTCATCGTCCAACGCCTGGTGGGCCGCCGTCACAACGCGCACTTCTATCCGGCCATCTCGGGGGTGGCCCAGTCAGAGAACTATTATCCGTTTGGACGCATGCAGCCGGCCGATGGCATCGCCAGCATCGCCCTGGGGCTGGGCAAAACGGTGATGGAAGGAGAAAAAAACCTGACCTTTTGTCCCCGCTATCCCCATATGCTGCCCCAACGCACCACGGTGGACGACATCCTCGATCAAGCCCAGACCCGGTTCTATGCCCTCAAAATGGATGCCGCCGTCCATCCCCTGGACATGGACGAGTCGGCCACCCTGGTGGCGCGTCATGTCGCCGATGCCGCCAACGAGGATCCCGTGCGTTTTCTCACCAGCACCTATCTCCCCGACGAGCATCGCATCCGGAACGGACACGCGGGCGGCGGCCACCCGGTGCTGACCTTTGCCGCCGTCCTTAAATACAGCACCTTTCCCCTGGCCGAGGTACTCGGAGAACTGCTGGATTTTGGCCGCCAGGAGCTGGATTGCCCCGTGGAGATCGAATTCGCTGTGGACTTGCCGGTCAAGGCGACGGACCATGCACGCCTGGCTGTCCTGCAAATCCGCCCCATGGGTGCCCGGGAGGCGTCGATCAAGGTAGAGGTCGATACCGGTGATCGAACCCGGGCCGTGTGCCTCTCCCACCAAGCGCTCGGCAACACGATCGAAACCGATCTCACCGACATCGTCTACGTTCGGCCCGACCGGTTCGACCCGGCGGCCACCGTCGAGGTTGCCCGGGAAATCGCCCGGCACAATGCCCGCCTCGTCCAGGCACAGCGCAAATATCTGCTGATCGGCCCCGGCCGCTGGGGATCGGCGGACCGCTGGTTGGGGATACCGGTAAGCTGGAGCGATATCTGCGGCGTGGGCGCCATCGTGGAAACCACCGATCCGCGGATGAACGCCGCCCCCTCCCACGGCTCCCACTTTTTCCACAATATCGCCTCACTCGGGATCGGCTACCTCAACGTGGGCACCTGCCCCGATGACCGCATGAACTGGGACTGGCTGGCAGCCCTTGAGGCGGACCAGGCAACGCCCTATGTCATCCACGCCCGCTGCCGGCCCGGCGTGACCCTCATGGTGGACGGTCGCATCGGGCAGGGCATTGTGCTGCCCTGATTGGGCACCAGGGGCGGCGTATAGCACGCCTCCATGACCGTCATCACCCCTGCCAGGATCACTGACTGGTTGAACAAGCGATAAATGCCGGACAAACGATAGATGATCCGGTATCGGTCAAAACAGAGGAACCTGTTAATTAGTGTCCGTCCAGAAATAGGTAAATTTGGTCGAGATCAAGGCGCCCGAAAAATTTAACCACAGGCATATGGAGACCCCATGTCCGAATTTCCCCTGCCCGGCTTGACCGATTTTCTGAAAAAAGTCGTGCCCTTCAACACCCTGGATCCGTTGGTGCTGCAGAAGGTGATCCAGACCACTCAGGTGGCCTTCTATCCGGCCGGAGAACTGATCATCCCCATGGGTGAACCCTCCGGCGGATTTCTCTACGTTGTTCAGACCGGCTGCGCCCGGGTCGCCATTCGGGACGAATCCGGCGACAGCATCCTGGTGGACTACAGGGGAGAGGGGGACAGTTTCGGGGCCGTGAGCCTGATCAAAGGCGGCAACGCCATGTTCGATGTCTCCGCCGAAGAGGATCTGATCGCATTTCTGATTCCCAAGGCCACCATCGACATTCTCATGGCCGAGCATGATCCGTTCAGGCGCTTCTTCGGTTTCTCCCTGGCACGCAACTTCAAAGCCGTGCGCCAGTCGGCGGACGACCAGCTGGACCTGCTCACCCGGGACAATCAACTCCAGCTGGACATGTACCTCACCGGGAAGAAGGTCCGCCAGCTGATGTCCACGGACCTGTTGACCTGTCCGCCCCAAACCCCCGTCCGTGAAGCCGCCGGCCGCATGAAACAGCGCGGCGTGGGATCTATCATTATTATCGACGGAGACAACAGCCCACAGGGAATCCTCACCGACGCCGACCTGCGCAGCAAAGTGGTTGCCGAAGGACTGGATCTGAACACGGCCGTCCACCGGGTGATGAGCACTCCCATCTGCACCGTGCAACCCGAGGCCTACGCCTTCGACGCCCTCCTGGATATGAGCCGCTTCGGGGTCAGCCACCTGATCGTCACGCACAGCCACCAGGCCGTGGGTATTATCAGCGAACACGATTTTCAGCTGGAAATCGGCAGCTCACCCATCGGCATGATCGCCGACATCTCCGCCGCCAGAAGCGTGGCAGAACTTGTGGGCAAGCGTATCCATATCGACCGCATTCTGCAAATGGCCATGCATCGCAGCGGCGCCGTCAAGCCCATGGTGGACCTCATCTCCGAATTGAACGACCGCGTCCTGCGCCGATTTATGACCATCATCGAAAGCGAGATGGGGACGGAATCCTGGGGCCCGCCGCCTGCCGCTTACAGCTGGTTGGCCATGGGCAGCCAGGGGCGGCGCGAGCAAACCCTTTGTACCGACCAGGACAATGCCCTCATCTATGCCGACGTGCCACCCGACCAGGACCCGGTTGTCAAAGCCTGGTTTCTCGAATTCGCCAGACGGGTGGTGGATGCCATGGAGCGTTACGGGATTCCCAAATGCCAGGCGGGAATCATCGCCAGCAACCCCCAGTGGTGTATGCGCCTCGGTGACTGGCGCACCCGCTTCCGGAACTGGGTGGAAACGCCGACCCCCGAGAGCCTGCGCCTTTCCACCATCTTCTTCGATTTCCGCGGCATATCCAAAAACGCCGCATCCGCCCGCCGCCTGCGCAAGGACCTCACCCAACTGGCTGTCGGGAAAAGGTCGTTCGCCCGCAATCTGGCTAAAATTGCGCTCTTCAACCGTCCGCCACTGGGCTTTTTGCGTCAGTTCGTGGTGGAGTCGTCCGGGACGCACAGCAGCGGTCTCAATCTTAAATTGCGCGGCCTGACCCCCGTGGTCGACGCCGCCAGAGTGCTGGCCCTTGACCTGGGGGAGCCGTCCACCAACACCCTGGAACGTCTGTCCACCGCCTCCCAGCAAAAAATCATCCGGCCTGAACTGCTGGCTGCCATCGACGACGCCTACGACTACATCAACTGGATCCGGATTGACCATCACCTGAAAGCCGGCGCCGCCGGTCGGCCGTTGACCAACCTGGTTGACCCTGTCCGGCTCAACCCCATGGAACGTAAGATACTCAAGGAAAGCTTCACCATCATCGGCCAGCTGCAGGAACTGCTGGGCGCCCGGTACAAAACCTGGCGCGGCAGGGAGGGATAGGCGCATGGGTACTTTATTCATGGCCCGCCTCACCAACCGGCTGGTACGAATTCGTACGCGGAAAAAAACATTGGACCGCCGGGCCAGGGTCAATATGAAAGCACTGGAGCATCTCAACGGCGCCGCCCGCGCCTTGAATTTCCAATATACGGTGGTCGATGTGGAAACCACCGGCCTGGATCAAAGGCGCAGCAGAATTGTCAGCATCGGGGCGTTCAAGGTCATCGCCGGGCGTATCCATCTGGGCCGATTCTTCAATCAGCTGGTCAATCCGGGTGGCGATATGCCACCCGAATCGATCACCGTGCACGGCATTGTCCCGTCCATGGTGGCGACGGCCCCGAGGGGCCGTGCGGCGATCGAAACCTTCCTCGATTATCTGGGCAATGACATTCTCGTGGCCCACAACGCCCGCTTTGATCTCGCATTTCTCAACCGCCTCATGCTGGCGCGATACGGTTTCAAGATCCAGAACCTGGCCATCGACACCCTGCCCCTGTGCGAGACCATCCTGCTGCCCAAACTCCTGGGCCCCATGCAGCGGCAGGCCAAGCTTATGGGTCGCGGGGCGTTCAACCCCGCAACGAGGCACCACCCGCGCAGCCTGGAAGCGTATGCCCATCATCTCGGTATCAGAATCCATCGCCGCCACACCGCCGCGGGTGACGCCCTGGCCACCGCAATGATTTTGCAACGCGGCGTGGACAAGCTGGAACGAAAGGGGCGCAGACGACTCAAGGATCTGATTCGCGTGGCCGGTGTTTAAGACCACGCAAGAAGAAGGAACCCATTCAATTATTTTTCCCAGTCGTAGCGGTTCTTGACCAACTGCAGGCGGATCGAAATCTCGGTGTTACGGATGCCATCGATCTGGTTGATGGCTTCGATGAGGTCGTGCAGCTCATCCTGGGATTTGGCATTGAATTCCACATCGAAATCGGATGCGCCCGCGACATGGGCGATATACCAGACCCGATCGAGTTTCTGAAGGCTTGCTTTCACCTGCGGGTTCTTCTTCGGGTCGGTCTTGATCTTGATGTTGCCTTCCAGCTCAAATCCCAATTTACGCTGATTTACGACGGCAACAACCTGGATGATCTCATCGTCGAGCAATCGCCGCAATCGCTTGCGGATCGCCGTCTCGGACAGATTCAACTGACTGGCGATCTCCGTATTGGGCATTCGGCCGTTTTTCTTCAGCAGTTTGATCATTTCGGCATCGATGTCGTCGACTGGCAAATGGGTCATGATATCTCGAATCCGTTTTATGATTGTTGCCTGCGCTCTTCAGCCATTGGCGATGGATCATCGGGTTGCACTGGCGCACTGAACCCAATCTATCAGAGCACATTGATTAGATCAAGTTCGACAATCGAACCATTTATCAC
>Ga0272444_10003622_pt1 | contig 13836 bp, 10 predicted proteins | sample SSMForm13_FD_201033 | JGI IMG/M metagenome (GOLD analysis project Ga0272444, IMG submission 201033) | Marine sediment archaeal communities from Little Sippewissett salt marsh, Falmouth, MA, United States - SSM-Form-13 | ecosystem: Environmental > Aquatic > Marine > Wetlands > Sediment ...
TGCAGTCCCTCTGGTCCAGGACGACCATTCCGCCGGAGCCCATGATCGCGCCGGCTGCCTGAAGCGCCTCGTAGTCGATCGGGGTGTCCGCCAGGGCGGCGGGGACGCAGCCGCCCGAAGGTCCTCCCACCTGGACCGCCTTCAGCTGGTATCCGTCCTGGATGCCTCCGCCGATCTCCTCCACGATCTGGCGGATGGTCAGGCCCATGGGAACTTCGATCAGTCCCCCCCGATTGACCTTGCCGGCCAAAGCGAAGGTCTTGGTCCCCCGGCTGCCCCGGGTTCCCAGGGCGGAGAAGGATTCGGGTCCGTTTCGAACGATCCAGGGAACATTGGCGAAGGTCTCCACGTTGTTGATCAGGGTGGGACTGCCCCAAAGCCCCTGATCGCTCGGGTAGGGGGGACGGTAGCGGGGAACGGCCCGGCGCCCTTCGATCGCCGCCATGAGGGCCGTCTCCTCTCCGGCCACGAAGGCGCCGGCCCCGTCCACCACCTCTATCTCCAGGGATTTTCCGGATCCCATCAGGCCCTGTCCCAGGATTCCCCGCTGTCTGCACAGATCGATGGCGGCGCCGACCCGATCGATGGCCAGGGGGTACTCCGCCCGGATATAGAGGAAGCCCCGCTTGGCGCCCACGGCAAGGGCGGCGATGGCCATGCCCTCGATCACCCGGTACGGGAAGGACTCCAGGATCATCCGGTCCATGAACGCCCCGGGGTCGCCCTCGTCCCCGTTGCAGACGATGTACTTCTGCCGGTCCCTCGATCCAGAGGAGCCCGGCCCGGAGGAAGATTTCGCGGACCCACGCGCTCCGGAGGAAGATTTCGCGAGGGCACGCGGTCCGCCCGAATCCGCTGTACGCACGCTCTCCCACTTGTCGGCCGTTGCGTAGCCCGCCCCGCCCCGGCCGCGCAAACCGCTGGAGCGGATCAGGTTGATGACCTCACTCGGGGATCTGTGCAGGCAGGTTTCAAGAGCATCGAAGCCCTCGTGTCCACGGTATGACTGGAGATCCAGCGGATCGAGGGATCCGCAGTGCTCGGTCACGATGTGCAGCTGTTTGCCCCAGAACAGGGAATCAGACCCGCTTTCCGGGTCCACGCTGTAGCGGGTAACAGGCTCCCACACCTCGTCGGTCAGCAGGTTCTCCAGCATCCTGTACCCGGCAGCGGCCACGCGTTTGCCGATACCCCGGGGCTTGAAGTGACGGGCCAGGATCCCCGACACCTGAGAGGGGCCCACCCGGCCGTAGCGGAACACCCGGCCGCCGGCAAGGGCAACCTCTACCAGGGGAGCCTCGTAGGAGACCCCGGTACAACCCACGGTTTTGACCCGGGCGGGCAGCCGGAGTGACCCGACCCGGCGTTGGATCTCCTCATATACCTTTCCCGCCCCGGCGGCGCTGCAGCTGGAGCACACGCAGAGCCGGATTTCCCCTTTGTCTTCACGCTCCCGCCCGAATCGTTTCGATTCACCTTTAGCGCCGGAAACCCGCACCTGGCTTTTGAGAAAATCCGTCAACACCGCCGGAACCTTTTCCCTGTCCAGGAAGCCGTACTTCAGATCGTCGATCTGAATGGCCGGAGCCAGCATGCAGCAGCCGATGCAGGCGACCTTCTCCACGGTGAACAGGCGATCGGTATCCGTATCCTCCTGCTCGGGGATGCGCAGATGGTGCTTGAACGCATCAAACACCCGATCCGCCCCTTTTATATGGCAGGCGGTGCCTACGCAGACCTTGATCCTGTGGGCGCCGGCCGGGCGGTGACGGAACTGAGAGAAGAACGTGGAAACCCCGGCAATATCGGCGGGGGTGATCTCTGTTTTTTCGCTGATCCTGCGAAGGATCCCCTCCGGCAGATAGTGGTAGTGCCTCTGCACCGCCTGCAGGATCGGAACCAGGGCGCGGCGGGTGGTTCCCTTGGCTGCGACCAGGCGATCCACGAACGCTGCCCCGTCGATCCCGCCCGCCCCGGGGTTGTGGTTTTGCTGCTGCTCGGGTCGATCCGGTTGTTCTTGCATGCTACTCCCCGATGCCGTACAGGTGCTGCTCCCCCCGGATATAGATCCGGCCGTCCGCAAAGGCCGGCACGGCCCAGGAGGGTTCCCCGAGCGGGGGATCGGAGACCGGAACGAACTCCTCGCCCGCCTGCAGGATATGCATCACCCCGCTTTTGTCCATCCAGTACACCCTGCCGGCCGCATAGATCGGGGATGAGTAGGAGTCTCCCCCGTAGTCATGAGCCCAGTAAATCTCCCCGGTCGCCGCATCCAGACAGCTGAGGTAACCGAAACTCGTGGGCACGTACAAGCACCCTTCCACGGCCAGGAGGCTGGAGGCGTCGGGCAGATCGTCGTAGACCTCCCAGAGGATCTCCCGCGTATCCACGTCGATGGCCACCAGTTGGGCGAACTGGTTGGCCGCGTAGACCAATCCCTCCAGGTAGGTCGGGGAGGAGCCGACTTCCCCGTACATGCATTCCACCTGCCACAGCTCCCGGCCCGTGTCCGGATCGTAGGAGCCCACGAAGGGATTGGCGTTGAGGATGATCTCCGGCCGCCTGCCCGTGTAGACCACGATCGGGGAGGACCAGGTGGTCAGCACCTGCCGCGGGGTCTCCCACACCGTTTCACCCGTGCTCGTGTCCAGGGCCAGCAGCCGGGATCCTCCGTCGTGGTCGTACTGAACGATCAACAGATCCCTGTAGATCGCAAGAGAGGAGGAGTGGCCGTAGTGATTTTCCGGCAGGCCGAGGTTGCGCTGCCAGAGGCGGTTGCCCTCCAGATCGAATCCGGCCACGTCCCCGGTGGCGAAGATGGCGAACACACTGGTTCCGTCCGTAGCCATGGTGGGGGCCGCGTACCCGGTGTCCGGGGTCACATCGGGAGGCTCCGCCGGAGAACCGGGCACATCCGCGACCGTCTGCCGCCAGAGCATCGCCCCGGTGTTTCGGTCCAGACAGTACACCTCCTGGATCTGCTCGTCCGCTCCGGAGAGAAAGATCCGATCGTCCCAGATAACCGGGGAGTTGAATCCGGGTTTGGGAATCTCCGTCTTCCAGAGGACCCCCTGCCCGGTGGTGCCGTCCCACAGGGTCGGGGCCTCCTCCACGTAGGCGATGCCGATTCCCCCGGATCCCCTGAAGCCGGGCCAGTTGCTTCGAAGCGCCTCGCTGTCCAGGATGTTCTCCTTGGTCTCGGTCTGCTCCGCCGTTTCGACCGCCGCGGCTGCCCCGCCGCCCTCAGCGCGCCCTGCAGCCGCCGAGCCTTCCGGGCCGGACGCAGACGCTTGCCGATATTCCCCGCTCAGGGCGCTGTGACTCAATCCCGCGGTCACCATGCCCCCGACCAGAATCACGGCTCCGGCGGTGATCAAGCCGATGCGAGCCAGGAAGGCGCTCCGCCAGGCAGGCAGCTTTCTGTTCTCTTCGGGGAGCTTCTGCCGTCCCCTGGTTAGAGCCTTCAGGCTGAGCAGGAGAACGGCAACGCTGATCAGGAGCATCAACGCCGCCGTACGGATCTGCCAGAGCCGGCTGAAATAGGCACGGCGGGCCAGCAGATCCAGAGCCCGGATCTGCTCCCGCAGCTCCGCATCCTCGGGATTTTCCGAAAGGCGGGTGATGAGCCGCTCCAGGGCCGGATTGTCCAACGGATCGGTCCGCTGGAGCTGCAGGTAGTTGAGGATCAGCAAGGTGCAGAGCACCAGGGAGAAGACCGCCGCAACCACGGCGATCGGTCGAAACAGATGATCCCTGAAGACGGTGCCCGAGTCTTGCTGTTCCGGCTTCATGCTTCCAACTCCTGCGTTTTGCGCTGGTTCGGTGATTTTCGCAATGGGTGTGTGTTCTGCACCGGCTGGACTGGTCGAACAGGTTCCGCCTGTCCGGACTCCGCTCGTCTCGCCCGCTCCATGACGCAGGACTCGATGCAGCGACCGCAGCTGAAGCAGGCGGCTTTATCCGGCTGGTACTCATCCCGCTTTCGCCGCACCGACAGGCCGATCAGGGTGAGTCCGAAGGCCAGCCCCAGGAATGCGCCCACCCCGATGGCGCCGATCCGCATCTGCCGGCGGATCCACAGGGCCTCCTCCACCAGCTCCGGGATCGTGCGCTCTCCCTCCCGGAAGGTGTCGCTGTCCAGAGTCGTTTCCGTGATCTCCCCCCGCTCCTCCTGGAGAACCCTCTCGGCAAGCCGGACCGTTTCGTGCAGCCGGGAGAGCGGGATGGTGAGGCGGGAGCCCAGAAAGCCGCCTGCAGAGATCAGCACGGGCAGCAGGATCAGCAGAATCAGCAGGCGGCGAATGCCGGCGGCCTTTGGCTCCGGGATAGGCTGATCCGTGGGTTTTTGGATCACATCGAAGGGACAGCTCCCCTCGCACAGGCGGCACTGGATGCAGCGCTCCGGGCTGATGCGCAGGTGCCACTTGGAAAAGCGGGAGACCCAGCGCAGCAGCACGCTGTAGGGACAGAGGAAGCGGCAGTAGGGGCGGGGAATCACGGTTCCCAGCAGCAGGATTCCGGCTCCGAACAGCACCATGGGCAGATGGGCGGCTCTGCGGAAGATGCCCACGAAGGGATCGAAGCGGCAGATGAGGAATCCGGCTCCCGTGGCCGCGGCGAGCACCGCCGCTCCCAGGTACGCGTAGGGGATCATGCTCAGCGGCCGGGACAGCCAGCCGGGGATGCGGATCGGACGCAGCACCACCAGGTCCTGGATCGCTCCCAGCGGGCACACGGCGGCGCAGAAAGTCCGTCCGAAAAACAGTGTGAACAGCAGGGGCAGGGTGAAGAAGGCGATCACCACCAGGGGGATGCGATACCCCGGATCGCTGAACACCAATACCACGTTCTGGATGGCCCCGATGGGGCAGACGCAGCCCTGGCGCCAGAATCCGAAGTAGCCCAGGGAGAACAGCATGAGCAGGAAGATGGCGGTTCTGGAACGCACCTTCAGGGCGAACAGGGTGGACAGGATCAGGCAGATCAGCAGCACAGCGGTGTCCAGGTACTCGTAGAGGCCCTCCCGGGGCTTGGGGATCGAAGTCCCCGGAGCCTCGTAGTCGCTCTGGAACTCCGGGCGGGGAAACCGGTCCTGGGCGTGGATCGATCCCGGGATCAGCACCGCGCCGAGAAGCAGAACCAGAACCAGCCGACGGGTGCCGGCCGATACCAGTGGACGGATCCCGGCCGATCCCGGCCGCCGGGCTTCCCGGGGCGGCGGCGATGTGGGAGGGATACCGATCATCCGTCCCCCTCCTCCGGGCTTCGCCATTTGCCCTTGAGCAGGTAGGGAGCGTCCGCCGGCACGCGTTTGAACGCCCCGGAGGGACAGTTGCGGGCGATCGAGCATTGGTTGCAGTTCAGGCAGCGGTCGTGCCGCACCTGCAGAAACAGCGAACCGTTACCGAAGGCGGCGCAGGCTTTCACGCACTCTCCGCAGGCGATGCAGAGGGATTCGTCGATCGTGTACTCGTAGTAGGGGTCTTCGATGTAGGTGCGCTTGATCGCTCCGACCGGGCAGAGCCGGTGCTCCGCGGCGGTATCCCGGGTCCGGGCATCGGGGCGCAGATAGGCGCTGCACAGGTCGCAGTATCCGCAGACCTCGTAGGCGTGGACGCATTTGACAGCCGAGGGAGTCAGGACGCACTCCGTCTCGCAGTTCCCGCACTGCACGCAGATGTCCGGATCGATCTGCCATACCATGTCGACCTGCTGGGATCGGGTGGCCGCAACGCCCGCTCCCCCGCCCAGCACGGCCACGGTGAGCCAGCGCAGGCTCCTGGAGAAGAACTCCCGCCGTGAGAGTTTCTGTTCGCCCGGTTCAGCCGCCATCGCTTCCCTTGGGTTTGGCCCCGCTTCTCGAGCCGCCGCCCTGCTTCACCCCGTGTGCCCTGGCCGACAGCGCCTGGGGCAGAGGGCAGTCGGCAAGACGGGAACAGCCGCTGCAGATCCAGTGATTGCTGCAGATATGGGCCCGGCGGTCTACCGCCGGATGAACGGCCGCCCCGGATCGATCCCGCCTGGCCAGGAGAAAAGCACACACCCCGGCCAAGCCCGCGGCCATCGTGCCCCAGCCCAGATCCCGAAGAAAACGCCTGCGATCCTTCACCGGGGCGGCTCCTCTGCAAAGATCCTGACGGCCCCGGACATCGGGTCCAACACGATCACCCGACCGCGGCTGTCCACGGCCAGATCCAATCCCCTCGTGCCCTCGGTGAAATCATCGGGTCCGGCAACCAGAGCCTGGAAGACTCCCCGGGAGTCGTACACTTTCACCCGGGGTATTCCCTTTTCGCTGGTCACGATCGATCCAGCGGGGGTGAGGGCGATATGGGTCGGGTTGCAGCAGCCGCAGAACGCCTCGATATCCGGAGCGCTGCGGCCCCAGAAACCGAGGTATTCGCCTTCGGTGGTGTAGCTGTGCACGCGATGGCGGCCCGGATTGGTCAACAACAGGGTTCCCTCGGAGGTGACCAGCAGGTCGAAGTAGGGACTGGGAATGATGAGTTTCGCTCCGGCCGAGCCATCTCCGCGGATGTAGTCGAGCAGCCTGCCGCCGTGATCGAAGCGCAGGACCATGTGATTGCCCGCATCCGCCACGAAAACCTCCTCCCGGCTCGCGAAGATCGAGGTGACCAGCGCTTCATCGCCCAGGCCGGCCCAGATCGTCACCCGGCTTCCGGCCGGGTCGTACACCTGAACGTGATCGCTCATGCCGAGGTACAGCAGTCCTTCGGGCCCCACGGTCAGGCAGCGGGCCGGTTCCTCCAGCTCGAATCCCCCCAGGGATTCGCCGGCCTTTCCGAATACCAGGATCCTTCGATCGGCGCTCACCAAGATGCGATCTTCCCGATCCGAGGCGATCCCGTAGAGGCGCTCCGCATCGATCCGGATCGGCTCCAGCTCGACGTAGGGCGATGCCGGTGATTCAGGGAGCTGGGTCGATTCGGAGGAGTCGAGACCCGGATTGTGGAGTTCCGTGGCCCGATCTTTGGTCTCAAAATGCCTGCCTCCCGCGTTCGAGGAAACGGCGGGAAGAGCGGCCAGGAGCACGACCAGGATCAACACGGAGCGGCTCAATTTTCCTCCCTCAGGTCGATGCAGACCATTTCCGTCGAATCCCTCAGCAGCATTCTGCCCCCGGCCAGTGCCAGCGGTCCCCAGGGATCGCGCCCCTCCAGCACTTTGGCCCGATCCAGGGGCTCGAATCCCGTGGTAGTGGCCCGGATCATGGTTAATACACCGTCCTCTCCCAGGATGAAGAACTTGCCGTCCGCTGCCATGAACGGTCCCAGTCCGTAGCGGTTGTTCGGGCCGCTGGTCCAGACGATCCTGCCCTCCGGGTGATAGCAGACGACCTGATTGCGCAGCTCGCCCCCGTCCTTGGGCAGGATCCCGAACAGGTGGCCGTCGTAGAGAATGGGAGTCTGCTGTTCGCAGGCCAAACCTTCCCGGGGACGGTAGGAATAGAGCGGCTGCACCGCGTATTCTCCTCCCCGCTCACGGACCTGAATCATCATGCTCCCCGCACCGTAGCCGGCGGTGAGGAAGATCCGTCCGTCCTCCAGAATCACCGGAGAGGGCGCCACGACTCTGGGGCTCCAGGCATCGGTCTGCCAGAGCAGGGCTCCACGATCCGCCTGTTCGGCGGAAACTCCCACGACGCCGCCGATACCTGCGTACACGTACATTCTTCTATCGTTCAAGGTCATGGTCATGATCGAGGAGTGGGACATCTGGAGCCCTTCGGGATTCGGAGTCTGCCAGAGGACCTGCCCTGATTCGCAGTCCACGCCGATCATGAGCGCCTGGTCTCCGCAGGGGGCAATCACCGCCGTGTTGTCGTCCAGCAGGGGGCATTGAGCGGTGTACCAGAGGGGTATTTGAGTGCCGTACTCCCGCTCCAGATCGATGCCCCATTTGAAGGCTCCGTCACTGGAATCCAGGCACATCGCGTGGCAGCGGGGGCCGATGGATACGACATATCGGTCGTTGACGGCCGGCACGGTCCGGGACATTCCGTGATTCCGTTTTACCTGAACCGCGTACCATCTGCGCCACAGTTCTTTGCCGTCGGCCAGGGAGAAGCAGCGCAGGGCGTCGGCGTTTGTTTGCTCATCGTAGTCCAGCACGTAGACCCGGCCGTTCAGTACGGCGGGGGCGGCGTGGCCTTCTCCAAGGCCAACCCTCCACAGGATTTCCGGTCCCTCCGGTGCCCACGAATCGGCAAGGCGGGCCTCATCTTTCGAGATGTTGTCTGATCGGGATCCCCGAAAGCGAGGCCAGGAACCGGGCAGCTTCGCGGCTGCGGATTCGAACAAGCGGAAAAACTCCCCTATCCTGATCCTCCGACTGGACTGTTCGGTTCGTGAAGGGGAGCCATCCATTCCGGGTATCGAGGCCAGAAAGCGGGTGGTCGGATCATAGGTGAGCCACCAGGCGAGCCCAACGATGCCCGCTCCGGTCACAGCCAGGACGATCGCCCAGCTGATGAGCCGGAAGTTTTTTGAAATCCTTCGGGTGATCTGTTTGAGTACGCCCCTCATGATTCAAGCAAACGCAGTACTGAATTTTATCAGCTCACGTCCAAACAGACAAGCTCTCCGCGATGGTTGCGCAGGAATATCCTGCCTTCGCAGAGAACCGGGGGAGTCCAGCAGCTGCCGGGGATGATCGACCGTGCCCGGGAGATCTCCCGGTACCCTGAGGGGGTTGCCTCTGCGATATACAGATCCCCCTGCTCGGTGAGGAGAATGAGCTTGCCGTCTGCGGCGATCAGGGATCCGAACCCGAGGCTCTCCGACCACATCTCCCGGCCCGTTCCGGCATCCAGACAGCGGAACACGCCGTTTCTGCGTCCGGCGAAGCCGTCGTTTCCGTAGATGTAGCCGTCGATCAGCACGAAGCTGGAGAAGTGGCTGTTCATGCTCGGGTTTTTCCACAGCGGCTTGGGCTGCCTGCCGGAGAAATCTATCAGAGCACTTCCGGCGCCGTAGTTGGAGGAGATGAACACCCGATCCTCGAATACCAGGGGATCGGCGGCATTGACGTCGTTGCCGGTGACCCAGGGATAGGACCAGGCCTGCCTGCCGGTTTGAACCTCCACTGCGTAGAGCGCTCTCCTCGCGAAGATCGCGGCGTAGCGCTTTGCGTTTCGGGTATACAGCACCGGGGTGGCGTATCCCCCGGTGCCGGCGCCGCTGCTCCAGACCAGTTTCCCGTTTCGTTTGTCGAGGGCCAAACCTGCGGGGCCGGCGTTCACCAGCAGCAGGTTCCCTTCGATGACCGGGGAGCCGGCGAAGCCCCAGGTCGGGGGCTGGGCGCCGAAATCCGCCACGATGTTTTTGCGCCACCGCACCGTACCCCGATCCGCCGACAGGCAGATCAGCTGTCCGTCCGAGCTCAAGGTATAGACGGTATCTCCGTCGATCGTGGGGGTGGTCCGGGGTCCGGGGTACTGCATCGACTTGGCAGCATAGGAGTGGCTCCAGATCTGCCTGCCCGTACCGGCATCCAGGCAGGTTACGACATCCCGGCCCCTGGTGTTGCCCATCGTGTACAGACGGTCTGTCTTGACGGCAACACCGGAGTAGCCCAGGCCTACGTTGGTACGCCACAGGATACGCGGTCCCTTGGCGAGTGCCGCCGGATCCCAGTCGGATTCGGCGGAGATGCCGTTGCGATCCGGACCCCGCCACTGGGGCCAGTCCCCGAAAGTGCTGGATACGGACACGGACAGGAACAGAATACAGGCGATTGCCATCAGAAAGAATCGTTGGTTCATCACAATGCTGCTCTCCCTTCATTGCCTCCCTGAGTTGTTGATAAGCGGGATTCCACTTCCCATTTCTGATTCGCAGTTGTCCGTACGGCCAGGAGCATGCCTTGGAAAATCCTACTGAATTGCTCATCATAACACAGAGAGGACAGAGCATCTACACGTAGTCAATGTCGATCTCTTGCACACCCCTGCGCATGGTGTTTATAATTCCGACTGAGCGGTTTTCTGAGGTATGCAGACAAAATCCTGCGGTGTTTTTTCCTGGGTTCGTATTCGCGGACTTAAACTCAATACTTTTCGTTGTTGGAGTGATCGAGAGAGGAGAAGAGGATGCACTACGTAACCGTCATCGGCAGCGGCAATGTAGGAGCGAACACCGCTTTCTTCATCGCCGAACGGGGCATCACCGATGTCGCCCTGTACGACATCCGGGACGGGCTTGCCAAGGGCAAGGGGCTGGACATGATGGAAGCCGCCCCGATCCGCAAGTACCGCAACCGGATATGGGAAGCTCAATCCCTGGAAGTGGTTGGGGAGACCGAAACGGTGATACTGACAGCCGGGTCGGTTCGAACCCCGGGCATGAAGAGAGAGGACCTGTTCGAAGCGAACCGGCCGATCGTTTCGGAACTGGCTCCGGAGCTTGCCCGGCTCGCCCCGCAGGCCAAGTTCCTGGTCGCCACCGAGCCGGTGGATCTGATTACCACGGAGTTCGTGAAGCGCTCCGGGCTGGATCGGTCCAGGGTCATGGGAATCGGCGGATGCCTGGATGTCACCCGGGTGCGCTACTTCGCCGCTCAGGAGCTGGGCCTGTCGCCGGAGAACATCAGCGCTACGGTGATCGGCCGCCACTCGGATGCGATGATCGTGATGCTGCGTTACTGCAGTGTTTCCGGACTGCCCCTGACCTCCCTTCTAAGCGAAGAGCAGCAGCGGAAAATCGTGGAACAGACCCGCCGGGCCGGCGATCTGATCGTGAACATGGCTCAGCGTTCCAGCGCCTTCTATGCGCCTTCGGCGGCCATCGCGGATCTGGTGGACGCGATCCACATGGACCTGCGCCGGATCACCTGTGTATCTCTGCTGTTCGACGGCGAGTACGGGATCAGCGGCGTGGCCATGAGCCTTCCCGCCGTGATCGGACGAAATGGAATCGAGCGGGTGATTACGCCGCGACTCACGGAGCAAGAGCACGAACAGCTCGGGAGCTCCGCCGGGCAGCTGGAGAAGATCCTGGCCTCGGGAGGCGGTAAATGAAGAAAGTTGCGGTGATCGGAAGCGGGAATGTAGGGGCGACCACGGTCTACTACATTGCCGAGAAGAACATGGCCGACGTGGTGATGGTGGATGTGGTGGAAGGGCTGCCGGAGAGCAAGGCTTTGGATTTTCTGCACACCGCCCCGCTCAGGGGTTATCACGGCAAAATCGTCGGAGCAACCGACTACCGGCAGATCGCAGGCTCGGAGGTGGTCGTGATGACCGCGGGCATCGCCCGCAAGCCGGGCATGGACCGGATGGAGCTGCTGAAGACCAACGTGGACATCGCCAAGAAGGCCTCCCAGGCCATTGCCCGCTACGCCCCGGAGGCGGTGGTGATCGTGGTTACCAACCCGCTGGATGTGATCTGCATGGTCGCCCTGCGGGAAACCGGCTTCGCCCTGAAAAAAGTGATCGGCCAGGCGGGGGTGCTCGATTCCACCCGCTTCTGCTACTTCATAGCCGAGGCTCTGGAGGTGTGGCCCGGGGATGTGATGGCCATGGTGCTGGGCGGTCACGGGGACAGCATGGTTCCGCTGCCCCGCTATACCTCGGTGGGCGGCGTACCCATAACCGAGCTGTTGGATGATGGGGCCATCGAGCAGCTGGCTGCGCGAACCCGTACCGGCGGGGGGGAGATCGTCGGCTATTTGAAGACCGGCAGCGCATACTACGCCCCAGGCGCTTCGGTGGCCAAGATGGTCGAGGCTGTGATCAAAGACGAGAAGCGTCTGCTGGCCGCCTCGGTTTATCTCCGGGGACAGTACGGATACCGGGACATCTTTTTAGGGGTTCCCACGATCATCGGCGCAGGCGGGGCCGAACAGATCCTGGAAGTCGATCTGACCGCGCAGGAACAGCAGGCGCTGGATCGTTCGGCTGCCGCGGTGCAGGAAGGCGTTACACTTCTGGACAGCTTCTATTCCCCGGGTTGATGTTCGGGGAATAGAAAAAGCGCCTTCGGTTGTATCTGTCGGGCAGCCCATGGACCTGACAGTCGAGCAGGAGGTAGACTCGTATTGTTGCCAGGACGTTATTGTCGTTTTCATGGGGGATGAAGATGTGTGCTGAAGAACAGAAATCCGGGCAGAACGCGGATCTGGAACGTGCCAACCGTCCGCAGGCGGAATCCATGAGGTTGCACTCCTTCTACAGGGGGAAGATGGAAACGACTCTGCGCTGCCCCGTTCGCAATGCCGATGACTTTGCCTACTGGTATACTCCGGGCGTCGCCGCACCCTGTCTGGAGATCAAGCGGGACCCCGACAAGGTTTACGAATACACCAGCAAGTGGAACACCATCGCCGTGATCAGTGACGGATCCCGGGTCCTGGGTCTGGGCGACATCGGACCCAAGGCGGGCCTGCCGGTAATGGAGGGTAAAGCTCTTCTGTTCAAGTACCTCGGCGGTGTGGATTGCGTGGCCATTACTCTGGACACCCACGATCCGGATGAGATCATCCGGACCGTGCTGCTGCTGCAGCCCAGTTTCGGCGGCATCAATTTGGAGGATCTTTCCCAGCCCAAGTGCTTCCGCATCCTGGAGACCCTCCGCGAGCAGGCGGAGATCCCGGTCTGGCACGACGATCAGCAGGGTACGGCTACGGTGACACTGGCCGGTTTGACGAATGCCCTGAGGGTGGTGGAAAAACAGCTCGGGCAGGTGAAAATCGTATTCGTGGGCAGTGGATCCGCCAACATCGCCTGCGCCCGGTTGATCTTCGCCAGAGGGGCGGATCCGGGCAGGTGTCTGGTGGTGGACTCCAAAGGGATACTGGGAACACACCGGGAAGACCTGGAGCGCCGGCGTTTCGAGCAGGTGGAGAAATGGAAGCTCTGCAACAGCACCAACTCCGCGGGCTTGAGCGGCGGCATCGCCGAGGCACTGGCCGGCGCGGATGTTCTGATCGCCCTGTCCAAGCCGGGCCCGGGAACGATCCGGCCGGAGTGGATCAGCCGGATGGCGCCCCGGGCCGTGGTGTTTGCCTGCGCCAATCCCGTACCTGAAGTTTGGCCATGGGAGGCGAAAGAGGGCGGAGCCGAGGTGGTGGCCACCGGACGTTCGGATTTCCCAAACCAGGTGAACAACTCCCTCTGCTTTCCCGGTATCTTCCGCGGCGTGCTGGATGTTCGGGCACGGACCATCACGGATGACATGTGCTTCGCCGCGGCAGACGCCCTGGCCGGATCCGTGGCCGGACAGCTCGGCTCGGAAAAGATCCTGCCCGGCATGGAGGATTGGGAGATCTTCCCGAAAATGGCGGCTGCCGTCGGCATGGAAGCGCAGAAGGCGGGAATCGCCGGCCTCGAAAAGAGCTACGATGAGCTGTACGAAAATGCAAAGAAAATCATCCAGAGGTCCAGAAAACTCACGCAGTTCATGATGGAGAAGGATTTCATACCGGAAGCTCCGGAAAGCCCCGAGGAGGAAGCCGATGCATGACCTGATAGTGGTAGGCGGCGGTCCGTCGGGACTGGTCGCCACCGTGTATGCCGTGCGCCAGCGGTTGAACGTGCTCCTGATTTCGGAAAAGCTGGGCGGCAAGACCGAGGTCCGTTCCGAGTTTCCCGGAATCGGTGATGCCCGGGTCATCCGGGCTCAGCAGTTGGTGGACAACTTCAAAAACGAGCTGAGCTACCTGGATATCGCCCACCGGCTGGAACGGGTTCGCAGCATCGCCGTCGGGGACAGCGGCGCTTCCAGCAGCGCTTCCGACGGGGGCTTCGTCGTCGCCACCGACGGCGGGGAAAACCTGGAAACCCGATCGGTTCTCATAGCCAGCGGCTGCAGTTCCAGA
>Ga0272444_10003624_pt1 | contig 13833 bp, 14 predicted proteins | sample SSMForm13_FD_201033 | JGI IMG/M metagenome (GOLD analysis project Ga0272444, IMG submission 201033) | Marine sediment archaeal communities from Little Sippewissett salt marsh, Falmouth, MA, United States - SSM-Form-13 | ecosystem: Environmental > Aquatic > Marine > Wetlands > Sediment ...
TTCCTCCATGAAATGGGTTGATCATGGCGTCCTTGCCATGCACGGGACCTCGGCCGCGCCGGATGAGCGTCACCTCCTTGATCGACCTGATTCGGCCCGTGTTGCCTACTGCATCGTCCTGGGCGGGGAAAAGTTTAGGGTGTCTTAAGCGAAAAAAAGAAGCTTAAGACGCAGCATATTCGTATAATTGAATAAAATGAAAACGCCCCTGAAAGGGGCTCGGCGCGTGAACGCCTTGGGAAGCAAGGGTGGGCCGTGTCATGGGAAATGCATACGCATTTCCCCCGCCACGGCAAGAACGGCAAAGGGTGACCTTTGCCGTTTATGAATAAATACGGCAGGTTGACCGCTGTTGTTTGAGGTGCCCGGATGAGTGAATCCGCTTCATCCCCTCATGGAATTCTTGATGAGGGAAGAAGGGGTGTCGTTAGGATTGGCCGTTGTCCGGCCCGGCCATGGCCCTGGCCAGGCGCTTTGCGGCCTCGTCCGGGTCCAGGCCGCGGGAGCGGGCGATGGCGGCCAGATTCTCCTCGGCGTCGGACACCCGCAGGTAGAGCGGCTCCGGGGGCTCGGGGCCGTAAGCGGCGGAGCAGGCCGCACGGGCCAGGATTTCGGGTGCGGGGTCGCACCAGGGACCTCCCGGCGGCGGGTCGTTGTCCAGGCCGGATTCGGCCAGGGCCTCGGCCGCGCCCGGCATGATCGCCCCCGAGCCCACCACGGCCACCGGGCCGGGCCGGGCCTCGGCCGCCTCGGCCAGGTGCCGGGCCGCGTCGGGCAGGGCCAGGGCCCTGGGGCCATCCAGGGGCGTGGGGCCCTGGTCCCCGGACGAGGCCTGGAAGTGTTGGGCGTAGACCTGGCCCGCGCGCGAACGCACCCATACGGCCAGAAGCCCCGTGAACACGATGCCGGGACCGGCCGCCACCAGCGGCAGGTAGTCCAGGCCGGCCATGGGCAGGCCCGCTCCCCGGGCCAAGCCCAGGCAGAAGGCCAGGGACATGCGCAGGCCCGTGAATCCGCCCGGTCCGCGCACGCAGGCCACCCCGGCAAGATTCGGCACGGCCAGACCCTGGCCGGCCAGCAGTTCGACCGCGGCCGGGGCCATGTGTTCGTTGGCCCGGCCGGCCACGGACAACTCCACGGCCCCCAGCAGGTCGCCGCCCCGGGCAAGGGCCAGTTGGACCAGACCCTCGGCCGCGTTCAAGGCCAGGACGGTGTGTTCACGAAATAAATGCATCTTTATTTTGTGAAAGGGCCATTTTTTTCTGAAATTCACGACAGTGAATTTCAGGGGTGCCTTCAAGACGTGAGCCAGCGCTGGATGTCGTTGTAGGTGGCCAGGATCATCAGCGCCAGGAGCAGGCCCATGCCGAAGCGCATGGTGACCATCTGCACCCGCTCGGGCACGGGCCGGCGCATGACGATCTCCAGGGCGTTGAACAGGATGTGCCCGCCGTCCAGGACGGGAATGGGCAGCAGGTTCAGAAAGCCCAGGTTCACGCTGATGAAGGCCGTCAGGTAGAGCAGGTTGGCCAGGCCTTCCTTGGTCTGCTGGGATACGAGCTGGGCGATCATGATCGGTCCGCCCACCTGGTCCAGGGGCACGGCCCCCGTGACCAGCTTGACCACGGACTGGGCCATCAGCGACACGCCCCGCCAGGTGTCCTTGAAGCCGCCCGCCAGGGCCTGGCCCAGGTTCTGTTCCAGGATCATGACCTCGCCCTTGGGGCCGATGCCCACCATGGGCACGGAAATCTCCTCGCCGAAGATGTTCTGGCGGGTGCGGATCTGAGGGCTCACGGTCAGGTCCAGCAGGTCGCCGTCGCGGCGCACGGTGAAGACCATGGACCTGCCTTCGCTGTCCACGATGCGGGCCACCATCTCGTCCCAGGAGCCGATGGGCGCCTGGTCCACGGCCGTGATCTCGTCGCCGGTGAGCAGGCCCGCGCTCATGGCCGGGCTGTCGTCCATGACCTGGCCCACCACGGGCTTGAGGATGAACTGGCCCTGGACCAGGAGCAGGCCGAAATAGATGAGCCAGGCCAGCAGGAAATTGAACACCGGCCCGGCGGCCACCACCAGGGTCCGTTGCCAGGCCGGGCGGTGCTGGAAGCTGACCGATTCGTCGAAGTCCTCGGGCAGTTCCTCGCCGGGCCGCTCGCCCACCATGGCCACGTAGCCGCCCAGGGGCACGGCCGAGAGGCGGTATTCCGTGCCGCCCCGGGTAAAGGAGGCCAGCTTGGGGCCGAAGCCCAGGGAAAAGGTGGTCACGCCCACGCCCAGCAGGCGGGCGACGATGAAATGTCCCAGTTCGTGGAAGAAGATCAGCGCCCCGAGGACGACGATGACGGCTATGGCACCTTGCATGATGGTTGTTGTCTCAATGGGTTGGGGTTATGGCCCTGGCCCATTGGCGGACCAGGGTTCGGGTCTCGGCGTCCAGGGCCATGACGGACTCCAGGTCGCCGGGCGCGCCGGGGTCGATGCTTTCCAGGGCCCGGGACACCAGGGCCGGGATGTCCATGAATCCCAGGGCCTCGGCCAGGAACAGCTCCACGGCCACTTCGTTGGCCGCGTTGAGCACGGCGGGGGCTCCTTTGCCCATGCGCATGGCCTCGAAGGCCAGGCCCAGGCAGGGGAAGGCCTGCATGTCCGGCTGCTGGAATGTCAGCCGCCCCACGGCGGCCAGATCCAGGGGCTCCAGGTCCAGGGACAGGCGCGTGGGATAGGCCAGGCAGTAGGCGATGGCGATGCGCATGTCCGGTGGTCCCAGGTGGGCCAGCATTGAACGGTCGTCGTATTCCACCAGGGAATGGACGATGCTCTGGGGATGGACCACCACCTCGATGCCGTCCAGGTCCAGGCCGAAGAGGTGTCCGGCCTCGATGACCTCCAGACCCTTGTTCATGAGCGTGGCCGAGTCGATGGTGATCTTGGCGCCCATGGACCAGTTGGGATGGTCCAGGGCCTGTTCGCGGGTGACGTGGGCCAGTTCTCCGGCCGTGCAGCCCCGGAAGGGGCCGCCCGAGGCCGTGAGCACCAGGCGGCGCACGTCGGACGGGTCGTGTCCGGCCAGGCCCTGGAACAGGGCGTTGTGTTCCGAGTCCACGGGCAGGACCGAGGCCCCGGACTGCCGGCAGGCGGCCCGGATGAGGTCGCCGCCCATGACCAGGGCTTCCTTGTTGGCCAGGGCGATGAGCTTGCCGGCCTGTGCGGCGGCCAGGGCCGGGGGCAGTCCGGCCGCGCCCACCTGGGCGGCCAGCACGCAGTCGGCCTCGGGCAGTTGGGCCAGGTCCACGTAAGCCTGGGGACCGACCAGGATCTCGGGCCGGTAGTCCTGCGGGAGCAGGGCGCGCAGTTTTGCGGCCGCGGTCTCGTCCAGCACGGCCAGCAGACCCGGGCGCCAGCGTGTGGCCTGTTCGGCCAAAAGCGCGGCGTTGTGCGCCCCGGCCAGGGCCAGAATCTCGAACCGGCCGTCGTGTTCGGCGGCCACGTTCAGGCTGCTGCGCCCGATGGAGCCCGTGGAGCCCAACAGGACCAGGCGGCGCGGGAAATCGGCCCGTTGGGGCAAGGAAGAGATGTAGCTGCTCACGGTGTGTTTCCGGGCAAGTTCCATGTTAGGTGATCGAAAGGCCCTCCCCGGCGGAAGGCCAGGGCGGAGTCTAACGGAAAAAGTCGAAAATGGCATCCAGGCCCGCATAGGCCGGCACGGCCAGGAGCAGGCTGTCGATGCGGTCCAGCACGCCGCCGTGTCCGGGCAGCAGACGTCCGGAATCCTTGACGTCCAGGCGGCGTTTGAGGGCCGATTCGAAAAAGTCGCCCAGCTGGGAGGCGGCGTTGAGCACCACGCCCAGCACCAGCCACATCCACCACGGCCGGCCCTGGCCGGCGCCGGCCAGCCAGTATTCGTCCACGGCGCCCATGGCCAGGCACAGGCCCACGCAGACGACCATGCCGCCCACGGAGCCTGCCCAGGTCTTCTTGGGGCTGACCTGGGGCCAGATCTTGGGGCCGCCCACCAGGGAGCCCGCATAGTAGGCGCCGGTGTCCGAGGCGATGACCGCCAGCAGGACCAGGGCCACCTCGATGACCCTGAAGCCGAGCATGAATTGCAGCAGCATGGGCACGTACAGCAGCCCGGCCGTGAAGACCAGGGACGTCTCGGCATAGGAGTTGGCCTGGGTGCGTTCGTCGATGGTGCGCGAGTACACGCGCAAAAAACGCAGGTTGGCCAGCCAGAAGGCGACCAGGATCACGGCCAGCATGACCCAGGGCTGGCCGGCCTTGGCGGCCAGGATCAGGGCCAGGCCGAAGCACAGCCCGGCCAGCTTCAGGGCTCGCCGGGTGGCGCGCCAGAACAGGGAGTGGAATTCCCACAGCCCGGCCAGGGCTATGGCCGCCAGCACGGCCAGTTCCAGGGGCCCGCGCAGGTACAGGGCCAGGCCCAGCACGGGCAGGAGCACGGCGGCCGTGGCGATGCGTTTCTGGTGCGTGGACAGTGACATGCGCGGCTCAACCGGCGGGCTCGATCTGTTCGTCCGTCTTGCCGAAGCGGCGGCGGCGGGAGGCGAATTCGTCCAGGGCTTTTTTCAGTTCGGACGCGTCGAAGTCGGGCCACAGGGTCTCGGTGAAATAGAGTTCGGCGTAGGCCGACTGGAAGAGCAGGAAGTTGGACAGGCGCAGCTCGCCGCTGGTGCGGATGACCAGGTCGGGGTCGGGCTGGCCCGCGGTGTACAGGCGATCGGACACGGCCTGTTCGTCCACCTCCTCGGGGCGCAGACCCGAGGCCGCGATGTCGCGCACGGCCCGCACCAGTTCATCCCGGCCTGAGTAGTTCAGGGCCAGGTTGAGGATCATGGACGAGCAGTGGGCGGTCTTGTTCACGCAGTGCTGCACGGCCTTGCGCGCGGCCAGGGGCAGCTCGGACAATTCGCCCAGGACCCGCATCTGGACGTCATTGTCCAGCAGGGTCTTCAGTTCGCGCTTGAGGAAGCGCACCAGCAGGTCGAAGAGAAAGCCCACCTCGTCCCGGGGCCGGGACCAGTTTTCCTTGGAAAAGGTATACAGGGTGAGCGAGGCGATGCCCAGGCGGCGGCATTCCACCACCAGATTCTTGGCCGCTTCGGTGCCCCGCCTGTGTCCTTCGCGCCGGGGCAGGCCGCGTGCTTTGGCCCAGCGCCCGTTGCCATCCATGATGACGGCCAGGTGCCTGGGGATGATGTCCGGTTGCAGGGCTATATCTCCATGATTTCCTTTTCTTTTTCAGCCAGGGATTCGTCGGCGAGCTTGATGTGCTCGTCGGTCACGTCCTGGGCGTCCTTCTGACCCTTGTGCAGATCGTCCTCGGTGATGTCCTTGTCTTTTTGCATCTTGCGCAGGGTCTCGATGGCGTCGCGGCGGACGTTTCGGATGGCCACCCGGCATTCCTCGGTGTATTTGCCGGCCACCTTGACCAGATCCTTGCGGCGCTCCTCGGTGAGCGGCGGGATGGAGATGCGGATGACCTTGCCGTCGTTGATCGGGGTCAGGCCCAGGTCGGACTTGAGGATGGATTTTTCCACGTCGCCGAAGGCGTTGCGGTCCCAGGGCTGGATGGTGATGGTGCGCGAATCGGGCACGGACACCGAGGCGATCTGCTTGAGCGGCGTGGGCGTGCCGTAGTAGTCCACCATGAGGTCTTCCACCAGGGAGGTCGAGGCGCGGCCGGTGCGCAGCTTGGAGAAGTCCTTGTCCAGGCTGTCCAGAGCCTTGCCCATTCTGGATTCGGCGTCCTTGAGCACGGATTGCATGCTTAGTCTCCTTTGACGGTGGTCCCCACGTTGTCGCCCCGGACCACCTTCTTGATGTTGCCGCCGGTGAAGAGGTTGAATACGATGACCGGTAACGCGTTGTCCATGGCCAGGGTGATGGCCGTGGAGTCCATGACCTTGAGCTGCCGCTTGAGCACGTCGAGATAGCTCAGGCTCTCGAACATGACCGCGTCGGGGTTGGTCTCGGGGTCCTTGTCGTAGACTCCGTTCACCCTGGTGGCCTTGAGGATGGCCTGGGTATGCAACTCGGCCGCGCGCAGGGCGGCGGCGGTGTCCGTGGTGAAGTACGGATTGCCGGTGCCCGCGGCGCAGATGACCACCCGTCCCTTTTCAAGGTGCCGCACGGCCCGCCTGCGGATGTACGGCTCGGCCACCTCGCGCATGGTGATGGCCGACAGGACCCGGGTCTGGATGCCTTGCTTTTCCAGCGAGTCCTGCACGGCCAGGGCGTTCATGATGGTGGCCAGCATGCCCATGTAATCGCCCTGGGCGCGGTCCATGCCCCGGGCGCTGGCGGCCATGCCCCGGAAGATGTTCCCGCCTCCGATGACCATGGACATTTGGACGCCCATGCGCACCACCTCGGCGATCTCCTTGCAGAAGACCGTCACGGCCTCAGGGTCTATACCGAATTTTTGTCCACCCGCCAATGCCTCGCCGCTGAGCTTGAGCATCACTCGCTCATACTTGATCTCCGGCATCCGAGCTCCTTGTGGCATGGCGCGCACCCTCCCCCATGCCGACCCGGGCGCGCGCCGGGCCGAGGGCAAAAAAAAACGGGCCTTTCGGCCCGTTTTGCTTTCGCCTTAGTCTTCCTGCCCCACCGCGAGGCGATGGAACCGTCCGATCTGGATGTTTTCGCCCAGCACCCCGATGAGGTCCGTGAGCAGATCCTGGATGGATTTCTTGTCGTCCTTGATGAAGGGCTGCTCCAGCAGGCAGACCTCCTTGTAGAACTTCTTCACCCGGCCCTCGACGATCTTCTCGGCGATGTGTTCGGGCTTGCCTTCCTCGATGGCCTGGTTTTTGAAGATTTCCATCTCCTTGGCCAGCACGTCGGCGGGCACCTGGTCCGGGGTGACGCACAGGGGGTTGGCGGCGGCGATCTGCATGGCCACGTCCTTGGCGAAGGCGCGGAAGTCGTCGCCGCGGGCCACGAAGTCGGTCTCGCAGAGGATTTCGACCATGACGCCGATCTTGCCGTTGGAATGGATATAGGAGCCGACGAACCCCTCTGAGGTGGCGCGGCCGGCCTTTTTCTGGGATTTGGCGATGCCCTTCTCGCGCAGCCAGGCGATGGCCTTTTCCTCGTCGCCGCCGCTGGTCTCCAGGGCTTTCTTGCAGTCCATCATGCCCGCGCCGGTCTTGTCGCGCAGGGCTTTCACGTCTTTTGCGCTAATAGCCATTGATCGTCTCCTTGAGCGCTATTTCTCGTCGCCGGTCTCGGCGGTGTCTGCTGCTTCGGCCTCGGCGGCCTCTTCCTTGGGGGCTTCCTCGGCGGGCTTTTCGGCCTCGGCCTCGGCCTCTGTCTCGGCCTTGGCCTCAGCCTCGGCCTTTGCCTTGGCCTCCGCCTCGGCCTTTGCCTTGGCCTCAGCCTCGGCCTTTGCCTTGGCTTCCGCTTCGGCCTTTGCCTTGGCTTCCGCCTCGGCCTTTGCCTTGGCTTCCGCCTCGGCGGCCTTCTTGGCCTCGGCGGCTTCCTTGGCCTTGGCCTTGGCCTCCACGGCGGCCTGCTCATCAAAGCGGGCCTGGCCTTCCATGCAGGCGTCGGCCACGGCGGAGACGAAGAGCTTGATGGCCCGGATGGCGTCGTCGTTGCCCGGGATGACGAGGTCGATGACGTCGGGGTCGCAGTTGGTGTCCACCACGCCCACGATGGGGATGCCCAGCTTACGGCATTCGTTGATGGCGATGTCCTCGCGCTTGGGGTCGATGACGAAGGCCACGGCCGGGATGTCGACCATGTCCTTGATGCCGCCCAGGGCGTTGTTCAGCTTGGCCACCTCGCGGGACATGAGCACGATTTCCTTCTTGGGGAACTTGCTGATGCTCCCGTCGTCGAACATGGCCTCGATCTTCTTCAGGCGGTCGATGCTTTTCTTGATGGTCTGGAAGTTGGTCAGGGTGCCGCCCATCCAGCGGTTGGTGACGAAGAACTGACCGGAGCGCTCGGCCTCGCTCTTGACGGACTCCTGGGCCTGGCGCTTGGTGCCCACGAAGATGACCTTGCCGCCCTTGGCGACCTTGTCGGCGATGAAGTCGTGGGCCACCTGGAACAGCTTCACGGTCTGCTGCAGGTCGATGATGTGGATGCCGTTGCGGGCCCCGAAGATGTAGGGGCGCATCTTGGGATTCCAGCGCCGGGTCTGGTGGCCGAAGTGGACGCCGGTCTCCAGCATCTGCTTCATGGTGATGTAAGCCATGGGTTCCTCCTGGGGTTGTGCTTCCACCCGGGCCTTGCTCGGCCTTTGAACCCCGCGCCGCGCGGGGCACCCGGGGCCGGACCCGAATGTGCTTGATTGAAAGTCCTTGCTGTCAGAGCCGGGGACTTATACGCAAAATGGCGGCCCCTGGCAAGTACCGGGGCGCATGTTGCTGGCAGCGGCCAAAAGGCCTTTTGGGACGGCGTGTTGGAGTGTCCACCCTTACTGCACCGGGCCGCCGGGGGCGTCGCCGGATCCGGTCTGCTCCTCGAGCACGGGATTGATGAGCCGGCCGATGCCCTCGATGTCCACGGCCACCTCGTCCCCGGGCTGGAGCGGCCCGATGCCGGGCGGGGTGCCCGTGAGGATGATGTCGCCGGGCATGAGCGTCATGATGCGCGAGATGAAGCTCACGATCTGCGCGGGCGAGAAGGCCATGTCCGAGGTGGAGCCCTGCTGGCGGGTCTCGCCGTTGACCATGGTGGTCACGGCCAGGTTGTCGATGTCGGGCGGCTCGGTTTCGATCCACGGCCCCACCGGGCAGAAGGTATCGAAGCCCTTGGCCCTGGCGAACAGGCCGTCCTTGTTCTGCAGGTCGCGGGCCGTGACGTCGTTGGCGCAGGTGTAGCCGAAGACGAATTCAGGGGCCTGCTCCGCCGGGATATGGCGTCCCTGGCGGCCCATGACCAGGGCCAGTTCGCCCTCGAAGTCCACCCGGCCCACGTCCGTGGGCATGATGATGGCGTCGCCGCTGCGGCACACGCTTGACGGTGCCTTGAGAAAGATGAGCGGCTCCTCGGGCATGGGGCGTCCCAGTTCCTCGGCGTGGGCCTTGTAGTTCATGCCCAGGCAGATGATCTTGGTGGGCACGGCCAGGGGCAGCAGGGCGACCTGGTCCAGGGGCAGGGGATCGTTCAGGCCCTTGGACCGGTCCAGGCAGATCACCTGGCGATCCTCCAGGCGGGCGTAGAAAGACGTGTTTGCGTATGCCACGCGGATGATGCGCATTGGATGTTCCAGGCAGCCGCCCCTCAAGGCGGGTTTGATGTTGACGCGGTCGATCATCCTATCAGCCCGGCCCTTGGGTGTCCAACGCCTCGTCGCGCAAAGGGCTTGACATTCCGGGCCCCAGGACGCAAGAGAAAGGCATGGATGATAGACACTTCGCCTTGACGGGCCTTTTTTCCTATTATTATCCGGGCACATCGGCCAGTGCTCCGGGACCCGTCGCGCGCGACTAGACCGCATCCCGAATCAAAGCACTCAAGGCCGCCGGACCACCACCGGCGGCCTTTTTTTTTGCGGCGGATTGTTTCATGGCCGAAGGCCGCGCAACCGGGGTCCGTCCCCAGGGAGGAACACATGCATATCGGCAAAGCCATTCGACTGGAGCGCATCATCAACAGGGACACCGGACGGACCATCGTCGTGCCCCTGGACCACGGCGTGAGCGTGGGGCCAATCCAGGGCCTCATGGACATGCGGGCCACCCTGTCCGGCATCGCCGAGGGCGGGGCCAGCGCCGTGCTCATGCACAAGGGCCTGGTGCGTTGCGGCCACCGCAGGCACGGCCCGGACATCGGCCTCATCGTCCACCTCTCGGCCTCCACGTCGTTGTCGCCGTATCCCAACGCCAAGTCCCTCACCGGCTCGGTGGAGGACGCCATCAAGCTCGGGGCCGACGCCGTGTCCCTGCATATCAACCTGGGCGACGAGACCGAGCGGGCCATGCTTTCGGACCTGGGCCGGGTGGCGGCCTCGGCCGCGGACTGGGGCATTCCCTGCCTGGCCATGATGTACGCCCGGGGCCCCAAGATCGAGAACGAATACGATCCCGAGGTGGTGGCCCATTGCGCAAGGGTGGGCATGGAACTCGGCGCGGACGTGGTCAAGGTGTCCTACACCGGCGATCCCGAGAGTTTCGCACGGGTGGTGGAGAGTTGCTGCATTCCCGTGGTCATCGCGGGCGGTCCCAAGCTGGACAGCGTGCGCGACCTGGTGGCCATGGTGGCCGATTCCGTGGCCGCGGGCGGAGCCGGGCTGTCCGTGGGGCGGAACATCTTCCAGTCCGCCGATGTGCGGGTCACGGTCGAGGCCCTGGCCGGCGTGGTGCACAAGGACTGGGACGTGGACCGGGCCATGGAGCATATCGGCCGGGCCTGATCCGGATTCGGCGGTTTTTCGGCCATGGCGGGGGATGCGCGGCACGATGATTCGCCGCGCGTCCCCGTCCCGTCCCAGGGTGTTTTTTCGCAGTCTTGCGGCGAGCGTTTATATTGTCGTTCAGTGGTGTTCGGTATCTCCGGTTTGGCCAGTGGATGGGCTTTGTGGCCTTTACAAAAAATTTTTCTGTATTTGACTTGCCATGGGCAGGCTCTGGTGCTATTAAATGTTGAACGCGTATTTAAAGAATGTCGCCATGGACGTGTTTGAAGTCTTCCGCAGTGCCCTGAAAAAGGGGCAGACCCACGCCGCCCGCCCCGGCCACAGAGGCGTCGGCGCGTTTGAGTCCGTTCGCGACAAAGGCGCGGTCCGCAAGGACTACAAACTCACGGGCGGCATCGTTTTGTGCTGTCCGGGCATGGCCATGGTCCTGGCCCCGGTCAGCGACGACCGCGACCTGGACAGGTATTGACCGCGGCCCGACATCCAACGACCCACTCAACCCAGGGGGAACGGCATGAGCGAAAAAGTTGACAACACCCTGACCCAGTATCTGACCTTTGTGCTGGGCGAGGAGATTTTCGCCCTGGACATCGCCTCCGTGCGAGAGGTCCTGGAACTGACCAGCATCACCAAGGTGCCCCGTACTCCGGAGTACATGCGCGGGGTCATCAATCTGCGCGGCCACGCCGTGCCCGTGGTGGACATGCGCCTCAAATTCGGCATGAGCAAGGTCAAGGACACCGTGGACACCTGCATCATCATCGTGGAGGTGGACATGGAGGGCGAGAACGCGGTCATGGGCGCCCTGGTGGATTCGGTGCGCGAGGTCTTCGAGATGCACGCCGACCAGATCGAGCAGCCCCCGCGCATGGGCCTGTCCATCGACACGGAATTCCTGCGCGGCATGGGCAAGCAGGACGATGATTTCGTCATGATCCTGGACATCAACCGCGTCTTCTCGGCCGAGGAACTGGTGGCCATGGGCGCGGAAAAGGGCAAGGAGCAGGCGGCCCAGGAAGAGGCGGCCTAGTCATTTCGTTCCCTGCCGTTCGGCGCCGGACCCGATCGCCGGACGAGCTTCCCTCCCTGGCGGCGGCCTGCCCGACGGCCGCCGTCAACACAAGCAACGGCCTCCCTCAGGGAGGCCGTTTTTGGTTCATGCCGGCATCTTGCCCAACCCACGGCCTTTTGCCATAGTTGCATAGATGGAAACGATCCTGCTCATGGACATGCTGGTGGTCTTCGGACTGGCCATCCTGGTCACCCTGGGCTGCCATCGGGTGGGGGTGCCTCCCATTGTCGGCTTCCTCATCACCGGCGTCATCGCCGGCCCCACGGGGCTGGGCCTGGTGCACTCCGTGCATGAGGTGGAATTCATGGCCGAGGTGGGCGTGATCCTGTTGCTGTTCACCATCGGCATGGAATTCTCGCTGGAGGAACTGGCCCGCCTGAAGCGGGCGGTGCTGGCCGGCGGTTCGCTTCAGGTGGCCCTCACGGGCGCCGTGGCTGCTGGGGCCGGGCTGGCGTGGGGCCTGGGAGCGGGAGCGGCCGCGTTCCTGGGGTGCATTCTGGCCCTGTCCAGCACAGCCATGGTTCTTGGCTCGCTCCAGCAGCGGGCCGAATTGGAGAGTCCCCATGGGCGGGTGGCCCTGTCCATGCTCATCTTCCAGGATATCATCGTGGCCCCCATGGTCCTGCTGGTGCCTTTCCTAGCGGGGACGGCGGGGGACCCCTGGCGGGCTCTGGGCGGTACGGCCCTGAAGGGGCTGGTCGTGGTGGCCCTGGCCGTGGGGGCGTCGCGCTGGCTGGTGCCGCCGCTGATGCGCGCGGTGTTGCGCGTGCGCAGCCGGGAGTTGTTCCTGCTCACGGTGCTGGCTGGGTGCATGGGCGTGGCCCTGCTCACATCCCATTTGGGCCTGTCCCTCTCACTGGGGGCCTTCTTGGCCGGACTGGTGATGAGCGAGTCTGAGTACGCCCATCAGGCACTGGAAGGTGTGCTGCCCTTCAAGGATGTGTTCACGTCGCTGTTCTTCGTGTCCATGGGCATGCTTCTGGATACGGGATATTTCGTCTCCCACCTGGCCCTGGTGCTGTCCGTGGCGGGCGCGGTCCTGGCGGCCAAGCTGCTGGCGGCGGGCGGGGCCACCCTGGCCGTGGGCTATTCCCCGCGCACGGCGATCATGGTCGGCTTGGCCCTGTGCCAGGTGGGCGAGTTCTCCTTCATCCTGGCGCGTTCGGGCGTGGAGCACGGCCTGTTGGGCTCCGAGGGATACCAGTTGTTCCTGGCCGCCAGCGTACTGACCATGGCCATGACCCCGTTTCTCATCCGGCTGGCGCCAATTCTGGGAAATCTGGCGGCTCGTGGCGATGCCGACGGGCCCGTCGCCGAGTCCGGGGCGGGACTGTCCGACCATCTGGTCATCGTGGGCTTCGGCTTCGGCGGTCAGCGTTTGGCGCGGGCCGCGCGGGCCGCGGGCATCGCCTACGCGGTAGTGGAGGCCAATGCCGAAACGGTGCGCGCAAAGACCCGTGAGGGCGAGCCCATCAGTCACGGCGACGGCACCCACCGGGCCGTGCTAGAGGCGTCCGGAACGGCCCGGGCCCGGGTGCTGGTGGTCATGGTTCCCGACGCCCCGGCCGCCCGGCGCATTATCGAACTGGCCAGGGACATGAACCCGCCCCTGCACATCGTGGTGCGCACTCGGTTCGTCACCGAGACCGAACCCTTGCGGAAGCTGGGCGCCGACGAGGTGGTCAGCGAGGAATTCGAGGCTGCCGTGCAGGTCTTCAACAGGGTCCTGGCTCACTACCTGGTGCCCCGTGGCGAGATGGAGCGTCTGGCCGCAGGGCTGCGCGCCGGGGGCTACGACCTGCTGCGCGGCGGGGAGTGCCCGGCTGGCGGTCTGGCCGACCTGCAACGCGGCCTGCACGGCCTGGAAGTGGCGGCCATGGTGGTCAGGAAGGGGGCGCCCCTGGACGGGGCCGTTCTGGGCGAGGGAACCTTACGCAAGGCCGGTGTCATTGTGGCCGCGGTGCTGCGCGACGGCGAGGTCCTGGCCTCGCCCGGTGCGGATCTGCGTCTGCACGCCGGGGACACGGCCTACCTGTTGGGCAATCGGGAAGACGTGGCTTCGGCCGCGCCGCTGTTCGGGGTGTCTTGATTCCCACAAGGTCGAATCGGGCCTAGATGCTCATGACCAGGGGCACGACCACGGGGTCGCGGCCCAGGACCTTGCGGAAGAATCGCCGCAATGAGGAGCGGATGCGCTCCTTGAGCTTGGAGATGTCGTCGGGGGGCACGTTTTCCTGGATATCCAGGACGATGCACTTGGCGTCCTCCAGGACGTGGGAATACTCCTGCTCGAACACGAAGCCCTTGGACAGGATGTCCGGGCCGACCATGATCTCGCCCGTGGCCGTGTCGATGAGCAGGACCACGA
>Ga0272444_10003625_pt1 | contig 13833 bp, 13 predicted proteins | sample SSMForm13_FD_201033 | JGI IMG/M metagenome (GOLD analysis project Ga0272444, IMG submission 201033) | Marine sediment archaeal communities from Little Sippewissett salt marsh, Falmouth, MA, United States - SSM-Form-13 | ecosystem: Environmental > Aquatic > Marine > Wetlands > Sediment ...
GGGCATGTGCCCGGTTTCCTCGGACAGATAGCTGCGCAGAAACTCGGGGCTGGCAAGCACGCTGACCACGCACATGGACCGGCTGGTGTCGTTGTCGATGAACCCGGTGGTCTTGGGCAAATGGAAGATGCCGTTGCTGCCCTCCCGCAGGTCGTGGGTCTGGCCGCGCAGGCGGCCCTGGTGATAGGTGCAGCGGTTGTGTCCGGCGTGGATAAAACCGAATTGCACCGGAGCCTCGCAGATATCAAAGTCAGCCCGGCCTCCGGCGCGCACCCCCAGGCGGGTCACCTGCAGGATCAGGCCGGGCCGCAGGCGCCACACCCGCACCCCCCCCTCCTCGGGAGGAGGGACGTCCTCCACACGGTAGTCAATGTTGCGGGGCCCCGCTGCCGGGCCCCGGATGTTCATCACATATCTCACCGCAGTACCCGGGATGGGCGCTGTGGCCTTTGGGCGGCCCGGGAAGCGGTTGGTGAGTCACTAAGATGCATGGTCGTTAGATCACCAGAAGTTATGATACATCGCTTCGTTGGTGTTTTATATGACAAACTTTATTTAGATTGTCAAATTTATTTGGCGTCGCTAGATTTATAGTACGCAGGGCTGGCTTTAACCTGTCCCGATCCAGCCCATCTGTGAATCGGCATGCAAAAATGACCCAGTTTTTGCAGTAATCGGCGTCCAAAATTGACCCACCCTCAGTCAGGGGTCACCCTTCGTTTTCTGACGAAGGGAGGTTCCCGAGGAGATGCTGACGGTGGAGGCAATTGGCAAGCTCACCGCCGAGCAGGCCCGCAAGCAGGCCAGGATTCTTTTGGCCGAGGTGGACAAGGGCGGGGATCCGGCCGAGGACCGCGCCATGCAAAGAAGGGATGTCACGATCAAGGAGCTGGGGGAGAGATACCTAAGAGAGCATGCCAAGCCCAAGAAGAAGCCAGCCAGCTCTTTTCGGGATGAGCGCCTGATAGAGCGCTTCATCGTGCCTGATCTGGGCAGTGTGCGGGTGAAAAACCTTTCGCGGGCCGATGTGGCCAAGCTGCACCACAGGCTGGGCAAGGAAACCCCCATCCAGGCTAACCGGACCCTGGCGGTGCTCTCCAAGATGATGACCCTGGCCATCAGTTGGGGACTCCGCTCCGAGGGCAACCCCTGCAAGCACGTCCAACGCTTCAAGGAGAACAAGCGGGAGCGCTTCCTCTCGGCCAAGGAACTGTCCGCCCTGGGCAAGGCCCTGTCAGAGGCAGAGGCCAAGGGCAGGATCTCTCCCTATGCCATAGCCGCGATCCGCTTCCTGATTCTATCGGGCGCCCGTGTAGGGGAGATCCTGGGCCTGCGCTGGGAGTGGGTGGACTTTGAGCGGGCATGCATCTTTCTGCCGGACAGCAAGACCGGCAAAAAGGTGATCCCCTTGGGGCTCCCCGCCCTGCAGCTGCTGCAGGATCTCCCCAAGATGGCCGGCAACCCCCATGTGTTCCCGGGCAAGAGCTTTGGCCGGCCTATATTCGAGCTCACCGGGACCTGGAATCGTATCAAGAAGGCGGCCAAATTGGAGGGCGTGCGGATCCATGATCTGCGGCACTCCTGGGCCAGCCAGGCTGCGGCCGCAGGGCTGAGCCTTCCATTCATAGGTGCCATTTTGGGCCATAGCGAGCCCAGCACCACGGCCAGGTACTCTCACCTGGCCAATGACCCGTTGAAGGCTGCGGCCGACATGGTGGCGGAAAAGATAACCGGGGGTTTATATGGGAGTTTATAGTGCGGCAGGAGGTGTGGACTCTGGCGATTTTCCCTTATTCAGATAGTAATAAAGCCGGCCATGATATATATTTAAAGCCTAAATGTCATGGCCTTAGCCTCTACAGCCCTATCTTCCAGGGGAAGACTTGAAAGCTGTAATTCAAGGGAGAGAAGGCGGGTCAAAGGAAGCCCATGCATGCCCAAAAGCCAGGGCATGCAGAGCTGGCGAATGGGCCCCTCAAGGTCTGCCGGTCATTTGCTAGTCAACCGCATAGGGGCTCCTTATTTAGAAAATGAAAGGGCCCATCCAAACTCAATCCATGTACCCTGCGGCCGGGGAATGACTGAACCTGGCAGGTCAGGGGTGTAATTATTATTCAGATTGTTTTGCGGGATGGTTTAATTGCGGGAGCGTTGGTTAGCGCTGTTATTGTTCACAGCCTTGCTTATCGGAAGTTTGTGTCCAGTCAGCCTAGGGGCCGCTGACAAAGCTTATCTGCCGCAATATGCCGACCGGCCCGCTGACGTAACCAGTGGCCTGACTTACACATTCGCTGTACATCCCCTGCATAACCCACTGCGGCTTTTCGCTAAGTACCAGCCCTTGCTAGATTTGATTAACGAGCAGGTCGTCGGCTTTTCTCTTAAGCTGGTCGCCTCACGGGACTACTCTACTTTCGAAAGCAGGCTTTACCGCCGAAGCTTCCATTTCGCCTTGCCTAATCCCCTGCAAACCATCATTAGTCAACATTATGGCTACCGCATCATAGGCAAAATGGGTGATGACTACATGTTCCGGGGCATCATTGTCATGCGGCGGGATTCTCCAGTGATGTTCGTGGAGGACCTGGCAAAGGCCTCCCTGAGTTTCCCAGCCCCCACTGCCTTGGCGGCCACCATGCTGCCTAAGTACTTCCTGCAAACCAGGGGCCTGCAATTAGCATCCAATGACATCCGCTATGTCGGCTCCCAGGAGTCGGCGATCATGAACGTATACCTGGGCAAAACCGCCGCCGCCGGGACTTGGCCCCTGCCATGGGAGCTTCTGCTCCATGCTCGCCCGGAGCTGAACAAAGTGCTGGAGGTGAAGTGGATGACCCCCACCCTGGTCAACAATGGCCTGGTGGTGCGCACCGACGTTCCTGCCAGCCACGTGCGCCAGGTCATGCGGGTGTTGCTCAACCTGCCCAATTACCAGCGCGGCCAGGAGATACTGCACGGCATACACGTGTCATGCTTTGAGCCGGCTACAGCCGCCACCTTCGCACCGGTCAAAAAATTCTTGGAGGATTACTACCTGGTGTTTCCGGCCGACAAACCCGACCGGGTGACTCCACCATGAGCTGGTTCCGCGGCTTGGCCGGCATGAGCATCAGGAGCAAGCTCATCCTGGGCGTGGCCCTGGTGCACTTGGTGCTCATGACGGTTTTCGTGGTGGACTTGGTGCAACGGCAGCGGGTGTTCCTTTTGCAGGAGGCAAGCGCGGCGGCGCTGAAGCAGGCCCGCCTGACCGCCGCCGCCGCCGCCTCCTGGGTGCTGACCGACGACCTGGCGGGCATGGAGGAAGTGCTGCAGACCAGCCGCCAAGACAGCCCCCTGCGCTACGCCCTTATCGTTGATCCCGAGGGCCTGGTGCTGGCGCACACCAACCACCGCCTGGCCGGTAAATACCTGGCCGACAAGATGAGCCTGAACGCCTTGAAAACCGCCCAAAAGTCACAAGTCTGGTACACCGACAGCCAGACCATTCACGCCAGCGCGCCCATTCTGGCCGGCAAGCGCATCATCGGGGCGGTGCTTTTGGGCCTAGACACCACCCCAACCTACGCCCATCTCAGCTATGTTTCTAGAAGCGGGTTTTTTTACATGCTCATTGCCATCGGCGCGGGAACCCTTTTCGCCTGGCTTTTGGCCCGCTACATCCTGCGCCAGCTCAACCTGCTCCTGGCCGGGGTGGACCGTCTGCGCAAGGACCAGTTGGACATGCCCATCCCCATCATCCACAAGGACGAGATCGGGCGGGTCGGGCAGGCCCTGAACCGGGCCATGGCCGCCTTGCGCCATAGCCGCGACGAGATCGAACGGGAGGTGGCCGAGCGGCGGCAGGCGGAACAGGACATCCGCTACCTCTCGCAAAAGCTTATCGGCAGCAGCGAGGAGGAGCGCAAACGCATCGGGCACGACCTACACGATGAACTGGGCCAAATGATCACCAGCTTTCAGTTCGGCCTGCAATCCATGGCCGGCATGTTGACCCACGACCCGGCCCAGGCCGCCCAGTTCTGCGACCAGTTGGCCAGCCAGGCCGAAAAGATGGGCGAGGCCATCCACCATATAGCCTCCTTCCTCTGGCCGGCCACCCTGGAGCACCTGGGGCTGCCGGTGGCTATCGAATCATACCTGAACGAGATAAATCAAAGTCTGCCGCACATGCACATAAACTTTTCCTCCAATCTGGATCAGCGCCTGAGCCCCCACTTGGAGTTGGTATGCTTTCGTATCATCCAGGAGGCCATGTCCAATATCATCCGCCACAGCAAGGCCAACTCGACTTCGCTGGAAATCATTCAGCGGGACGGCTGGCTCACCCTGGATGTGCGTGACGACGGCGGCGGATTCTCCCCGCAGGACGACAGCGGCCACATCTGCGCCAAGGGCGGCGGCATCGGGCTGTTGGGCATGCGCGAAAGAGCGGAGTCGGTGGGAGGAAGCCTACACATAGAGTCAGCGCCGGGCCAGGGATGCCGCATCGTGGCCAAGGTGCCCTTGCACACGGGCGAGCCAGCTGGACAGGAGCAGATAGCCTGACATGAGCGCGAAGATTAGAGTGATGATAGCCGACGACCACGCCATCGTGCGGGAAGGTGCTTGGCGGCTCCTAAATGCCCAGCCCGACATGGAGGTGGTGGGCGAGGCCGTGTCCGGCTCCGAGGTGCTTCCCAAAGCCCTGGAGCTCAAGCCCGACGTGGTGGTGCTGGACATATCCCTGCCCGGCATGACCGGCCTTGAGCTGGTCCCACTGCTGCGCCAGTCCCTTCCCGAAACGCAGATCGCGGTGCTCTCGGTGCACAACAAACAGGCCTTTGTGCAGCAAACCTTGAACTCGGGCGCCCTGGCCTACGTACTCAAGACCTCGCCCACCGGCGACCTGCTCACCGCCATAAGATCAGTGCACCAGGGGGAATACTATCTCAGCGCCAAGGTCCGGGCCGAGGTGATAGGCACCTATCTGCGCCAGCCCTTGAGCGACGAAGCCGCTAGCGGCTATACCAAGCTCTCGGAACGTGAGCAGCAGGTCCTGCTCATGGTGGCCCAGGGGCACACCAACCGGGAGATCGCCGATATGATTTTTTTAAGCCCGCGCACGGTGGAAAAATACCGCGCCCAAGTCATGCAAAAGCTCAACCTGAAGGATTTGGTCGCCCTGATCCAATATGCAATCCAGCACGGCCTGGTGGTGCCGGAGGAATAAAAAACGGCCAGACCCGCTAGGGATCTGGCCGGGGAGCAGGGCCGGAGACCAGGGGGGGAGGGAGTCCACCGTCTCCGGCCTCTACGAGGGGTTATTGCCAGTTCACCATTTCCTTAAAGCGGGCCAGTTCGTCCGGCTTCATGAAAACGGTGTGTTCGGGGCCAGGATATATTTGCTGGCGCACGTCTTCCATATAGTCCTGATAGACCTTCTCGATGATGGGGATCATGTCCACGTAAATCTTGGAGTGGCGCGGCACGTGCGGCTCATAGAGGTGGAACAGGTCGGAGCCGATTATATGCACCCCATCGGCTTGATTGCCCGCTCCCAGGCTTATCACCGGGACCGGCATGACTTCGGCCAGATACTGGCAAACCTCGGCGGTGGTCACCTCGCACATGATGGAGAAGCAGCCCGCGTCCACCATGGCCCAGGCATCGTCCACCAGTTCCTTGGCCCGGTCGGCGCTCTTGCCCTGGGCGGTGAAGCCACCCAGCTGGGGTATGCGCATGGGGGTGATGCCGATGTGCCCCTGCACCGGGATGCCGGCCTTGACAATGGCCTCGATGTTCCTGGCGTGATGCTGATTGCCTTCGCATTTCATCACCTCGGCGTTGGCCTTGTGCACGAAGGTGGCGGCGCTCTCCACCGCCTGGTCCGGCGATAGGTGGAAGCTCATGTAGGGCATGTCCACCATGCGCAGGCCATAGCGGGAGCCGCGGTCCACGGCCTGGGCCATCAGAAGCACCTCCTCGAAGGTGACCGAGGTGGTGTTGGGGTGTCCGAAAAGCACCATGCCTCCCGTGTCGGACACGCACAGGATGTCCATGCCCATGCGATCAGCCACCATCGCGTTGGTGAAATCATATACCGCCAGTTGGGTGATCTGCTCGCCGCGCTTTTTCTTTTCAAACAGGTAGGGGACGGTTACTTTCTTGCGCTTGGGTGCCGTCTTGTCCGTCATGATATTTGTCCTCCTAAGGGATTGCCGCCCGAGTGGAGACGAGCCCCGCCCCGGCGTGGCTTAAAAAATCAGTGGTCGATGTGCTCCAGGCGGAAAGCGTCCAAAAAGTCATTGGCCGCCTGACTCCCACCGGCAAAGGCCTTCAGGGCCTCGGCGTGTAGCACCTCCAGCGCCCCGCGCTTGTAGGCGAAGCACTCCTCGCTTTGCAGCATCTCCTTGGTGCGCGGGCGCGGCAGCTCAATCAACATCTCTTTGATGATGCGGCCCGGGCGGTTGCTCATGATGAGCAGGCGGTCGGCCAAGAAGATGGCCTCGTCGATCTCCGAAGTGACGAACAACACCGTTTGACTGCGCTCCTCCAGAATCTTCACGAAGTATTCCTGCATCAGCTCCCGGGTCATGGCGTCCAGGCCGCGGAAAGGCTCGTCCAAGATCATCATCGCCGGATTGTTGATCATCAGGCGGGCCAGCTCACCACGCCGCTGCATGCCACCCGAAAGCTGGGAGGGATACTTACCGCGGAACTCCTCCAGGCCCACCTTTTTAAGCAAGCGCATCACCTCCCGGGACACCTCGTCCCGAGACATGCGCCGCGAGACGCGGGGGCCATAGGCCACGTTGTTAAAGGTGTTCATCCAGGGAAAGAGGGCCGTCTCTTGGAATACCACCAGGCGGTCCGCCCCTGGCCCCTGAATGGGACGGCCGTTGAAGAGTATGGTGCCCTCGTCCGGCTTCTCGTAGCCGGCGATGAGGTTGATAAGGGTGCTCTTGCCACAACCCGAGGGCCCTATGAGCACGGTCAGCTCCAGGTCGCGCAGGGTGAGCGAGCAGTCCTTGAGAATCTCTTTCCAGAAAGGGGCGTAACCGAATTTTTTGCCCACCCCCTTCACCACCAACTCGGTGCCTCGGCTTGCGGTGGATTTTACGCTCATGGCTTGATCCTCTCCCTAGAAAATCCGCAGCCAGGGCATGGTGAGCTTGCCCAGCAGCCGTATGGCCCAACTGGACAGGTAGCCGGCGATGCCGATGCTCATCATGCCCACCACGATCTGGGGGTAGTTGCCTCCCACATAGGAGGACCAGGTGAGATAGCCCAGGCCAGACTTGCCGGCGATCATCTCCGCCGCCACCACCACCTCCCAGGTGATGCCCATGCCCACGGCCATGCCGGTGAAGATGCTGGGCAGGGTGGCCGGCAGCACGATCTTGAAGAACAGGTCGCGGGGCCGGGAGCCCAAAGAGATGGCCGAGCGCACGTAGCGCACGTCGATGTTGCGCGCTCCGCCCAAAACGTTGATGACCACCGTGAAGAAGGCCCCCAAAAAGATGACGAAGGCGATGCTGGACTCGGTGGTGGGCCAGAAGATAATGGACAGGGGCACCCAGGCCAGGGGCGGTATGGGGCGTACGATCTCGAAGGTGGAGAAGGTGAGGCCGTAGAAACTACGGCTCACCGCCATGGCCAGACCCAGGGGTATGCCCACTATTTGGGCGGCCAGGAAGCCCACCAGCACCCTCTGGTAGCTGGCCACCCAGTTGCCCCAGAACGAGGCTTGCCCCACCAGCTTCAACATGACTCCAAATATCTCGGTGGGGGCCGGCATGGCCGCCAACAGGGGCAGCTTGACCGCCCGGCCCAGCTCCCAGAGGGCTAGGCCCAGGGTTATGGCCAGCGCACCCCGCCAGACGCTGCGGTTGAACAGCTTGCGGCGCACCTTGCTCCACCGGAGATTTCCTTGCTCAGGCATGGCAATTTCCTTTTCTAGGCCAGCTCGCGCTCGCCGGCCTCGAAGGCCTTGCGGGCTTCCTCGTGAACCACGTTGACCACCTGGCTGCTGAGCTGGCGATAGCGCTCAGAGGCGCGGGCGTGGAAGTCGCGGGGGCGGGGAATGTCTACCTCTATTACGCGCTTGACCTTGCAGGGCCGCGTGGTCATGATGACCACCCGGCTGCCCAGGAAGATGGCTTCTTCCAGGTCGTGGGTGATAAAGAAAATGGTCTTCTTCATCCGGTCGTAGACCCGCAGTAGGAACTCATGCACCACGCCCTTGGTCAGTGCGTCCATGGCACGGAAGGGCTCGTCCAGCAGCAGAACCTTGGGATCGTTCACCAGGGCGCGGGCTATCTCCACCCGACGCTTCATGCCCGAAGAGAGCTCACCGGGATAGCTGTCGGCGATGTCCCGGAGACCCAGCTCGCCCAGCAGATCTAGAGCGGCCTTCTTGGCCTGGCCCTCGCTCATGACCCCCTGCACCATGGGGCCGAAGGTCACGTTTTGCAAAACCGTGTACCAGGGGAACAGGGCCCCGTTCTGGAAGACCACAATGCGGTCGGCCCCGGGTGGGGCGGTGTAGTCGGACGAGCAGAGCAACTCATTGTCCAGGTAGATCTCGCCTGAAGTTATGCCGTGGAAACCGGCAATGGCGTTGAGCAGCGTGGTCTTGCCACAGCCCGAGGGTCCCACCACCATGCAGAACTCGCCGGCCGCGATCTCCAGGGAGCAGTCGTCCACCGCGCAGACGTTGACCCCCTCGGGGTCATAAACCTTGCAGGCGTTCCTGATGGATATTTTGCCGCTTTGACCGCTCATACCGTCCCTCGTGTGGTCCCGCGCATGAGTTGGCGACCCACCAAGCGGATCGCAGCGCTGCACAGGTAACCCACCAGCCCCAAGGTGCCCATGGCTATGACGATCACTGAGTATTGGCTGAGTACGTAGGAGTCCCATATCAGGTAGCCCAGGCCGTACTCCCCGGAGAGCATCTCCGCGGCCACCAGGGAGAACCAGGCCACGCCCATGCCGATCTGAAGACCTGTGAAGATGAAGGGCAATGCGCCTGGGATCACCACCTTGAAGAAGATGTGGTGGGGCTTGGCCCCCAGGCAGCGCGCCGCCCGGAAAAAGGACTCGTCTATGGACTCCACGCCCAGCAGGGTGTTGAGCACGGTGGCGAAGAACGAGGCCAAGAAGGCAAGGAAGATGATGGGGGCCTCCCTCCCCGACCACATAAGGATGGCCAGAGGCACCCAGGCCAGCACCGGGATGGGGCGCAACAACTCCAGGATTGGGAAGGTGTAATCTTTAAAGGCTTTGCTCCAGCCCATAAACAGGCCCAGGGGCACTCCCAGCGCGGTGGCTAGGCCAAACGCCGCCAGGATGCGCAGGATGCTCCACCAAATGTGCATGTAGTACTGCGGCGTGAACAGGGATGTTCCGAAGTCGGGATCGGTGGAAGTGAACTCCTGCCAGACGGCCAGGGGGCCGGGTAGCTTTTCAAAGCGCGGCAGCTTGAACAGTTCGGTGGTGGCGTACCAGGCCAACACGAACAAGACTATGCCGGCGGTCCCCAACAAGAGGTTCTTGACCGATTCGGGGTTGGTGAAGTTGTACCGCAGGCGGAACCATAAACGCGCCCATAGACCCACATCACCCGGAAGGGGCTGCGTGAGAGGTGTGTTGGGCGGCGGTGTGATAGTTGCCATTTCATCTTCCAAAAGGCGGATGGGCAGCGGAGGTAGCCTTCTTCTGCCCATCCGCGTCTAGAGGTAGGCTGACGTGGTTCCCCTACTTGGGGGCCTGGGACACATCCAGGGGAACGATCACACCCAGGGGCGTGGGGGCATGGGCCTCCTTGACCACTTCGCGCGCCAGGGAGTCATCCAGGGCACCCTTGGGGGCCTTGTCCATATTGATGACCTTGACGGCCTTCAAGAAGACATAGGTGCCATCCAACAGTTCCATAACCTCGGGGGTGAAGACGAATGGCTTGGTGTCGCGTTGGGGGGATCCGCCGCAACTGCCAGGCACCGCGCCGAAGATCGAATACCAGGCCATGGCGGGAGTAATGCCGGTAGTCTGGCCAGTCACTATCTTGGCCACTTCTTTCCAGTTCTTGGGATCAAGGATGTATTCCTGGGCTTCCAGCTCCGCCTTGAGCCAGGCCTTGGCGATCTCGGGATTCTTTTTGACAAAATCCGAGCGCATGGCCACGAATCCAGCGTCCGGGGTGTGGAAGGTGTAGCCGGTGGCCACGATCCTGGCCACGCCCTCGCCCACGAAGTCTCCAATGCGGCTGACGGTGGGCTCCCACAGAACCGCAGCGTCGATCTTCTTCACGCGGAAGTTGGTCGCGATGACCTCCAGCGACTGGTTCAGAACTTCCTTGGGCTTGATTCCAGTTTTGGCGAAAAAGGTGCGCAGGAATCGGTCGGCGCAGCTACCCTTGGGAGTAGCGAACACCTTGCCGTCCAGCCACTTAACAGCCTCCTGGGGTGATTTGAACTTGGGCGCGTCGGAGCGCACCATCACTACGTTACAGCGCTGGCCCTCGGAAAGCCCCAGGCAGGCGACCAGCTTGATCGGCGCGATCTTGGTTTTGGTGGTGGAAACCACGGCCGGCATGTCGCCCAAATAGCCGATCTGCTGTTTGTCGGCCACCATGGCGTTGACGATGATCGAACCTTGCAGGGCCGCCTCGAAGGTGACCTTGCTACCGGCGGGCAGGTATTTTTTCCAGAGGCCTTTGGCCCTAATTACTGCCGCAGAGTAAGAAATAGTATCATAGGGCTGGTAGCCCACCGTGATGTTAACCGGTTTAGCCGCCTCTACGGCCTGCGCCCCCAGGCCCATACCCAGACCCAGCATCAAGGCCAGGGCCAATCCCAGGGCAATAAAACGTTTTTTAAACATGACTTCACTCCTCCTTATGGCCATTGCTCTGGTAAAATGAACGTGCTTGCTCTCCCCATACGTGTGGTTGGCAGAGGCATTGTAGGTTTTTGCAACAATCACGCATAAGTCGGTGCGCCACCCAAAGACAAGGGGACACCACACGCAAATTGTTCTGCGGTATGTACGCTGGACAATGGGTATCTCTACCCAAAGGGATGACAATCTGGGCGAGGGGCTCTTTAGGCAAAGAGGAAAAAGGACTGGCCGGTAAAGCTGGCCCTAGGCAGTTAAAGGCGTCAGCGTTATTGAAAAATCACGGTATGGTCAAACTGACTTGGCCTTCGGTTAAAATATTCCCCAGGGCACGGGTAAATATTTTATGTTTATCAGGGCCAAGGGTATGGGGTCCGGCTCTTCCTTATTTGAAAATCCAGCCTTCGCAATCAATAAATATTTTCGGCTACTCCTTTCACATTAGGCAGCCACTTTGGAATCAACAGAGCCAATCCAAGCTTAGTCTCGCCAGTGCATCCTGGGGCGGTCTAAAATTACGTCCCTCATTGTCAGGTCCTGAAAGCTGCCCAAATTATATCCTTAAAGGATATTATCAAGCTGTTGATTGCAACATTGAGCATCTGTCCTTTGTCATTTATGCAGTGCAAATCCTGAACGCATTTTCTAAATGGCATCTTATTGAAATCACTTAACTTGATTTGGCGTTATGGTGTTTTTATGGTGGATTTATGGTAAAAAAGGGCGGTTATATGGTGTTTTTATGGGAGTGTCGTCCACATAAAAACCGTTTTTGTGCTGTGCCACTAGTGCGGAGGAAATTGAGGTTGTGCACTCATAAATGGCACGTTATCGCATCTGCGCATAATGCCTTAACATGCTTTCATTACAGGAAATTTAATTAATACGCTTGTGCTACAACTGGGTAGTCAACTCCCTAGCTGCCGGCCAGCCTGCAACCAAACCTGCAACCAGATAAAATCTTAATATATTAATACCTTACGGCATATTTCCTTGGCAAACCATCCCGGCTTACCTGCAACCAAAATCGCGGGCGTTATTTATTGGGAGGAAAGCTCAGATCTCTCGGCCGAACCAGACCACTCGGCCGATGATTGACATGTCCTCTGGCGGGTCAGCCAGATCAAGATCGAATGACCCGTAGGCTTCATTATCGCTGATGACCTGGACCTTCCGACCCGGGCGCTTGCGCAGGCGTTTGACCAGCATGGTGCCGTCCACGAGCAAAACGTAGAGCCCATCATCAGGCACATGGGCCTTGGCGCGATCCACTAAGACTACGTCGCCTTGTTTCAGGGTGGGCTCCATCGCATCACCCACCACCGTTACCAGCAAAAGGTCTTCGTGATTCAGCCCAGCCTTATCCCTTAACCAGGCAGATTGGAAGGCAAGGTGTTTTGGAGGCGCAGAAAGCTCCCCCTTTACTTCACTGTGCCCGGTCAGGGTCTGAAGGTTGTAGAAGGGGATAGAGATTGTTCCGCTGGCGCCTCCTGATAACCCCTCATCTTCTGCATCGTGCATTGGGCCCTGGCCAATAGCCAGCCATTCAAATCGCACACCGGCAGCTTCTGCCAGTGTCACCATTTTATATAAACCTGGCTCAGAATCGCCTGAAAGCCACTTCGACATTGCTCCAGAGGAAAACCCAGCCCTTTTCGAAAGAGCGTAAGGCCCTCCACGCCCATCAGAAATAAGGCGAATCCGTTCCGCTAACGCCTTAAAGGCTTTTTTGTTGCTCTTGAGAGCATTTTTTTGGTCGTTTTTAGTTGGCATATTTCTTTTTAATATAGTATTAGTGTCTCTGTGGAGAGATTACTATGATAAAGCCGCCTCACCCAGACGCCCTCTGGATCAAATACCAACTCCGCCGCCAGGGCTATACCCTGACCAGCCTGGGCCGGGAACATGGAGTGAGCCGGCACGCGGTGGGCTTGGCTTTACGCAAACCCTACCCCAAGATGGAGGCGATAATCGCCAAAGTGCTGGGTATGCATCCTGCCGAGCTCTGGCCGGAACGTTATGACCGGCAAGGCAACCCTAACCGATCAATGGGCCGCTCTCCAAAGTCTGCCACCTCGGACCTAAAAAAACACATAAACTACGCTAACCGCAATGAGAAAAGCGGGAAGCCAGTATAAAGATGAACCAACTAGTCACCAACAGCCAGCTGGCCCAGGCCCTGGGCGTCTCCCGACAGTCTATTGAGAAGAAATCAAAGGGCTGGCGTTTGCACCTGCTTCCCGGCCGGGGCGGTAAGGTCAAGCACTACGAGGTCCCTTCCCTGCCGGTGGACATCCAGCAGCGGCTGCTGCAGCACCGCCTGCAGATGCTCACCCTGAGCGACCTGGAGCCCTTTCTCTGCGAGTCAGGGGGAAGCGCCTCTGAACTGCACAAGATTCCCGAGCCTGCCCTGGAACGAGCCCTGGCAAAGGCCAAGGCGGTCAGGCTGGTTGAAGAGACCAAAGAGTTAAATGCTGTTCCTCACGGCCAGCGGCAGGAGCACTTCCAGCGTTGGCTGGACGACTTCAACTGCGGCTTGGTGGATTCCGATCTGAGCTCCCAGGTGGGTCCTTTGTCCAAGAGAAGCCTGTACCGCTGGCGCAAGGTTTTAAGAGAAAAGGGAGTGGCCGGCCTGGTGGACCGGCGGGGCCGGCACCGGCGTAATGCCATAGAAGACGACATCAAGGAGTTCATCGAGACCTGTCTGCTGGGCCGGCCGGGCATCACCGCGGCCAAGATACATAGGCTGATGCTGCATAAATTCAATGGCCGCAGGCTGCCTGCCTCGGGCACGGTCCGGAACCTGGTGGCCAGGATGCGCAAGAACCGGCAGGCCCATCTTTCCCTGCTGCACCACCCCTCCCTATTCAAGCGGCATTACCAGCCCTCTCTGGGAAGGGCGGATGCCGGCCTAAGTGAGCCCAATCAGCGCTGGGAGGCTGACTCCACCCGGGC
>Ga0272444_10003628_pt1 | contig 13822 bp, 16 predicted proteins | sample SSMForm13_FD_201033 | JGI IMG/M metagenome (GOLD analysis project Ga0272444, IMG submission 201033) | Marine sediment archaeal communities from Little Sippewissett salt marsh, Falmouth, MA, United States - SSM-Form-13 | ecosystem: Environmental > Aquatic > Marine > Wetlands > Sediment ...
CTGGCAACGCCCGTGCGGACGATCATCCAGCAGCTGACGGACCTCGCACCGCACCTACCCGCGGGCTGTCTGGTGATGGATCTCGGAAGTACGAAGCGCGAGGTTCTTGCGGCAATGGCCGAACTCCCTTTGGCTATTCAACCCCTTGGAGCCCATCCCATGTGCGGTCTCGAAACCAGTGGGCTCGACGCGGCCAATCCGTCCCTCTATCAAGGATGTACGTTCATCTTGTGTCCACTCGAGCGCACCTCACGCGAGGCACTTGCACTGGGAGAAGCCCTCGCCCGGGCCGTAGGAGCCACCCCGTTGTGTCTTGACGGCGAGCGCCACGACGTTCTCGTTGCGACGCTCAGCCACCTTTCGTACCTCATTGCCTGTTCGCTCGTTCAGACGGCGACGGTGACGACGTCGCACGACCCGGCCGCTTGGCGGATCGTAGCCGGAGGATTCCGCGACACGAGTCGCGTGGCCGGAAGCGATGTGAAGATGATGCTCGACATCCTCAGCACAAACCGCGCCGCAGTTCTGCAGTCTGCAGCCGCATTCCGGAGCCAGCTCGATCGGCTCGTTCATCTCATCGCCTCCGGAGGGGAGCAGCCCCTTGCGGCGTTCTTGGAGGAGTGCCGTTCGGAACGAAGGAGGATGTACGGTTGACGAAGAACATCCTGCACGACGACGAGCGCCCTCGCGCATGCTGTTCGAAGAGTCCTCGCGTGCGACCGGGAAAGGGGATTCGGGACCTACCGCCGTATCCGTTCTCACATTGGAATGAGCGGTGCAGGGCACGCGTCGAGCAGGGGATCGACGTTGTACGGCTAGACATCGGGAACCCCGATCTCCCCCCTCCCGTCGCTGTGGTCGACGCCGCGAGCCAAGCGATCCGATCGCACCACAACCACGGCTATCCGGGGTACCGCGGGACATTGGAGTTCCGTGGAGCGGTTCGCGGCTACTACGGGCGGCGTTTCGGAGTGTCACTGAACGCGGACACGAACATCGTCAGCCTCCTTGGATCGAAGGAAGGGATTGTTCATCTCCAGCATGCGCTGCTTGATCCCGCCGACGTGGTTCTTGCTCCCGACCCCGGATACGCGCCGTACGCCGCCGGCGCCCGACTGGCTGGGGCACGAGTCGTTCGCTTCCCACTCGATTCGCAGGGCGCACCGGATCTGGGCGCGATCTCCTCGAGCGACGCACGAAGGGCCAGACTCCTCTGGCTGAATTACCCGAACAATCCGACAGGACACGTCGTCGAGTCAGCGGTCCTTGCGGAGGCCGTTGCCTTCGCGGCGCGGCACGACGTACTGCTGTGTCATGACGCCGCATACACGGATGTCCGTTTCGACGGATGTCTTCCAAGCAGCGTTCTCGAGATTTCCGGCGCGGCCGATGTGGCCGTCGAGTTCAACTCCCTCTCGAAAGCGTACAACATGCCCGGCTGGCGCATCGGATATGCCGTGGGGAATCCGGAGGCCCTCCGACTCCTGCAACTCGTCAAATCCAACGTCGACTCGGGGATGTTCCTGCCGCTGCAACGAGCGGGTGCCATCGCGCTCGCAACGGATGAGGGCTGGCTGAAGAGGAGGAACTCCGTCTATCAACAGAGGCTGCGTGCCTTGGCCTCCGTCCTGACCGGCGTCGGGCTTGAAGTGACCGTGCCACAAGCCACTCACTACCTCTGGGTGCCGATCCCGGGTCCCGAGACTGCAGAGGCGTTTGCCATTCGACTGCTTGACGAAACGGGCGTTGCCGTCGCTCCCGGCACGTTCTTCGGCCCGGGCGGAAGGGGATTCATCCGCGTTTCCGCAACGGTACCGGACGAGCGCCTTCGCTTGGCTGAAGCACGACTGGCGTCGTGGCGCGCTGTTTCGTGAGCTCTCCGAACGACCGCATCAGACAGACCGTCCGCTCGTTCGGTGATCGAGCAAGTGCCACCACCTGACCTGTACGCCGTAGCCTCACGACTCAACCAGGGAGCAGAGGCAGAACCCGGCGGTCAACCGATCCGTGCGAAGCGGCGACCGCCGACCTGCGAGCTCAGAAAAGATCCATCGCCGTCGATACGGAGAGTCCGATAGACCATCCAGGTCTCCCGTGGTTCGAGTGAAGCTCATCCCCAGCTACACATTCACGGCAGGAACCTTGAGCAGCATGCCGCACGTTACGCGATGGGTCGTGCTCGTTGGAACGCCCGGGGCCTGGAGGCGCTGGGACGAGTACATCGCCTTGAGAGTACTCGAAGCACTCATGACGATCTCGTAGGAGAACGATCCTGTCGTCGTGTTCTCGCTTGCGAGATTGAACAGGCCGGAGAAACTGATATGGCCTGTCATCTGACCACTTGGGTCGGGGGCATGTGGCATATCGCTTGACAGTGCCACGATGAATCCGGGAGTCCCGCCGTAGGGATCGAGAAGCTCGTACCCGAGGCCGACTTGCGCCGCAAAGCCGCATGAACGCTGAGGCTCCTTCCCGACCGCGACATCCTCAACCATCAACAGCGACCACGCGTTCAGTTGCACACCCGTTGCCGTCTCAATGCTTGCCTCAATTGCGGCCACGGCGCTTTCGACATCGCCGCTGACTTCCAGTTCACCGAGGATCTGGGCAATGTCTGCAAGGACGGCATCGGACAACACGCTGCGAATCGCGTTCGACCAGCGCAACTTCCTGTGAATCGTCATCGCTTTCGCGAGCGGCGTCGCATCGTGAAACCGCCTCTACCCGAAACCCGAGACGATCTTCAATCCCAGTTGGGTCTGTCCGGTAGCTGTAATCGCGCGGAACCCACCGAAACCGAACAGAGGCATCTCCTCGGCCACGTAGTATCGGAATGTTGCGGCCCCTTCAGCCAGCCACTCGTCCGGGAAGAACCCCGTAATCCCCACGCGACCGTCGACCCACGCGACAAAGCCGACCGACTCCGTGTCACGCAGCCGGTCGAAGCTGGACCCCACCGACCCTGTGCTGACGTCAACTGCCGGTGACATCGCGTCATTGTAGAACTGATACGAAAACGAGAAGCCCGCATCGATGAGCGACGTCTCGGGAGACTGGTAGTCACACAAGCTGATCCCGGAGGCTGTCGCAGTCGAAATGAGCACCAGAACGAGTACGCCGACCCACACCCTCACCATCTTCATCTTCCACCTCCCCACGCGGATGCTGGATTCGCAGTCCACGGCTGTTCCGACACCATGGCAAACGTGCCACGTGCTCCCTCGATCTCGAACAACTCCACAGCTGTCTCAGGTTGTGCCGCGAGGAATCGGCGGGGATGAGAGGAGAAGGCACACGATTCGGTTTTCTCGCGCCCGGCCCGCCTCTTCCCCTGTCTGCCGTCGTGCCCAGACGGTCTGCCCGGTGAGGCGCACTGGCGGGCTCCACCAGCAGCTTCTTCACGGCTCCACCGGATCATGTAGCTTCAGTCATCGCGGCCCCCACGAGACTCACCGCGCGTATTGGACACCTAGCTTTCCCCCAGCGGTGTACGCACCTGTGCCCGCGGCGCCTGAGGAAGCAAACACATTCGGTTGGCAGGTACGTACGTACGGCGGAACTGCCTGTCTGGAACCAAGGCGATACGGCCCCTGATCACTACCCATCCTACCCGTGCCAGAGATCCAACAAGCCTGCGAACGGGACCATACCCGCTGTTGGGAGCGTGTTCGCGCTTGACGAAACGACTTGCGCGGCGACGACGTGCGTCGAATCGTCACGATCATCATCGGGGCGATGGTCATTGCCCCCTTTCTCGGACCGAACGTTGCTCTCGCTCCTGCCCTGACCTTGGCTGACGGCAGACTCGTGTGGCGGTCGTTGCGCCCTCTCGGTCGGTCTGATTGTCTCGTTCCTCGCGGCAGCCGCTGCCGGCGCGATCCTTCGCCCGTCGCCCGCAATCCCTGAGATCGCCGCGAGAACGACCGTCGCATGGGGCACATTGCGAGTGCCATCGCGTCGGGCGCTGCAGGAGGACTCGCCTACACGACGGCCGTACCGACCGCCTTGCCTATCGCCTCGCGCACCGTTCGGGTGAAGGACCCGCGCAAACCACGGCGAGGACAGTACACGCGGGAGCACTTGACCCACGATCGCGTCGGCCCTATGGTGTCCGAGAGAGGGTCGCTGGCGAGACCGTCCCGAGACAAGCGGAAGGCAGGCCGGGTCAAGGAACGGGATCTCTCCCTTGACCGGACACAAGCGAGCCCGGTGGAATCGTGTGCCGCAAAGGGCGAAGTGGGTGCTGCCTCCTATCCTGGCTCCATAGCGCGGTGCGCCGTGCCCGCCTCCGTGGTGGCTCGCTGTCCCATCACGCCGGACGACAAGCGGAAGACTTGAACTGCGAACACCGGATGCCCTGGCGACGGCCTGCGACCCGCCTACGGACGTCAACGGGGCGACCAACGGATGGAGTGACGTGAGAATGCAACAGGCTCTCGATTGGCTCGGCAAGACAACCGGGATTGGTTCGGAGGGCGTCGGGAAGCTCCTGATCACAATCGCGATCATCTCGGTGTTGCTTCTGATTCGGTGGGCGCTCATCGCGATCCTCAACCGCCGTGCCGAGGATCCCCGCATCCGATACCGCTGGCGGAAGGCGGCGACCTACTCGCTCGCAATCATTGGGCTCATTCTGGTCGGTCGGGTGTGGCTTGTCGGGATCCAGTCGCTCATAACATACCTGGGGCTCGTCTCTGCCGGGATCGCCATTGCACTTCGGGATCCCATCGTCAACTGGTTTGGCTGGGTGTTCATCGGTTGGCGACGGCCGTTTGCCGTTGGCGACAGGATCCAGATCGGATCTCTCAGTGGCGACGTCATCGACATCGGCGTCTCGACGTTCTCCGTGCTTGAAGTCGCGTCACCGGACCTGGGGGAGCAGACAACGGGCCGCATCGTGCATGTCCCAAACGGAAAGGTGTTCGTCGATCCACTGGCGAATGTGACGCAGGGATTCAACTACGTCTGGAACGAGATCCCAATCACCGTAACGTTTGAATCCGATTGGCGTCGAGCGAAGGACCTCCTCGAGGAGATTCTGAAAGAGCGAGCCGTCTCGGTCAGCGAACAGGCATCTCGTTTCATCCGCGATGCCTCGCGGAAGTTCCTGATCCGATCCGCGAACGTCCATCCCGTTGTCTATACGCACATTGTCGCAGACGGGGTCGAGCTATGTATCCGGTACATCTGCGAAGCAAGATCGCGAAGGAAGAGCACCGAGTCGATCAGTGAGGCCATTCTCGACGCCTTCGCCCTCGAGCCGACCATCGACTTCGCCTACAGGACGTCAAGAGTCTTCCGTCAGACCGAAGAAGGGAAGGCGACGCTTCGCGCAGGTCAGCCCGTTGAGAGCGAGTAGAGAACGTTGGACACGCGCGTGCGGACGGTTGGCATGCCGCTGCTCCCGCCGTCTCGCTCAGCGCAGTTGCCGACTTCCTCTCAGGTTGCCGGTGGTGGAATCCGCCCTCGACGACCTGCGGGTCCGCCTTGGGCGCTCCGCTGTCCATAGGACTACTCACTACTGCCGCTTCACCCGCCGTACGTAGTACGTGTGACCGCCGTATGGGGATGCCACGAGCAGGCCCGCTTCTACAAGCTCGTCGACAAGCCGCCACGGTGCCCCAGCCTTCGTTAAGAGCGTCTCAACGGCGCGTCGCCGCATCGGATGGACCGCGGTGATGGCAAGGAGGTCCTTTCGGACATCACCGGTGAGAGAGAACGCGTCCCCTTCGTACCCGATCAGAAGCTCGACGTTTCCTACTCGCTCGGCAACAACCTGGAACGCACGGTTCAACGTGTCGTCATCCGGAGGGCTGACCCAGGCCTCGGCAGGAGGCCGTGTCGGTACCGACAGGTATGCGGTTCGAGGAGCCACGCGTTCAAGGACCCGCGCCAGTGCCCGCAATTGGCTTTCCCCATCGTTGATTCCGTGCACGAGCATGGTCTCCGTAACCAGCTGCCCCGGGAACTCGGCCGCGAAGGCCCCGATGCCGTCAAGGATGGCCGGTAACCGCAGCGACCTGTGCGGCCGATCCACCCGGCGCCACACAGGCTCTTCGACAGCGTCCACCTTGACGGATACCCAGTCCGCCGCCTGCAAAGCCCAGCGAACATCCGCACGGCACAGGAGCGACCCGTTCGTAATCACTGCAACAGGAGTTCCTAGCGACGAGAGGAAGCGGATCTCTGATGCCAGATCGATGTCCAGAGTCGGTTCGCCGTCTGGGACGAAAGCTACGTAGTCGATCCGCTCTGTCTTCTTCTCAAGGGACGAGAGCTTGTCGTGGACTGAGTCGACCACCGCATCTGCTCCGTAGAACGCCGACCGATCCGCCTGCATGGCAAGCGGGTTCCCCAACTGGCAGTACGTGCAGGCGTACGAACACGTCTTCGGCGGGATGTTGTTGACGCCCAGGCTTCGTCCCAGACGCCGCGACGGCACGGGACCGAACGCAATCATGGTTTTTCCTTTCGCCTGCAATTCACACATCGAGATCCATTCTACCCCGCCGGCACTGCAAGCTGCCGAAGGCTTGCCCGAGCGTGTGGACGCTCCCTATGATGAAGCCATCGCGCGAAGCAATGAAAGACGGATGCGCCACGAACCCGAGCGCCGCGCGGAGCGCCTCGGCCCTGGTATGGAAGAGGATTGCAGCGGAGTCCCGCAACGTCACACCGGCAGTGACTGAAGGGAGGGTACGGAGCATGCCGAGCACGAGCGATCACGTCCTGCTGTACATCGTGTACGGAACTGCCATGCTTGCGCTGCTTTGCCTCCTGTTCCTGCTTCCCATCGGCTGCGTTCGCTGGCTTGCAACCCTGGGCTGGGTTCTCTTCGCAGCTTCTGCGGTCCTCGGATGGGTACCCATTCTCACCTTTCGCCGTCGCGGGCGCGTCGCCAAACGAAAGACCTACATCCATACGACGAAACTCGTCACATCCGGCCTGTACGCCATTGTGCGGCATCCGCAGTTCTTCGCATCGGACCTACTTGCTGCGGGCGTGATGTGCATCACACAACACTGGAGCGTCTATCTCGCCGGAGCGATCGCCGTCGTAGGCAACCATCTGACCATGCGGAGAGCGGACCGCGATCTGGTTACGAAGTTCGGCGAGGCGTATGCCGAGTACATGAAACAGGTTCCTCAGTGGAACCCGGTCGTCGGCCTCTGGCGTTGGCTGCAGCGCAGACCGCACTGATCGACAGCGAACGACGTGAAGAGCGCTTCGCATCTCCGAGGGTTTCACAAAACCCGCGAGGGTAACACGAAGAATCGTCGTGCATACTCTCCCAACAGGAGGTTGGGATGAAAATCGGAATCATCATCTGCGATCGCTATCGCACGTGCGGCGGAGGAAAGTGTCTGCGAGCCATGCGACAGCGCGACGGTGGGTTCGCTCGCTACCCCGCAGACGAGCCCCTTGAACTGGTCGGATACTCCTCGTGCAATGGATGTCCGGGTGGAAACGTCGAGTACGTTCCCGAAGAGATGCTGCGCAACGGAGCCGAAGCGATTCACCTTGCCACCGGCCTTGTCGTCGGATACCCGCCATGCCCTCGCCAGGCCTACTTCAAGCAGTACATCGAGTCCCGCTTCGGAATCCCCGTGGTCATCGGAACCCACCCCGTTCCACAGAAGTACTACGACGTTCACAGACGCCTGCCTTCGTGGTCGAGCATCGAAGAAAGGACCGACCTCATCGCGACCGAGCCGATTCGCATCGCCTACGACTGACGCGCCTCCTCACGCACCCGGACGCAGCGTGGTCCGCGATTGCGGCTACGGATCTTCCGATGAGTCGAATGTCCCCCACACCTCGTACACCTCACGGACCGGCGGCCGCTTCACAACTCCCGCCAGCGCATCCCGCAACGTGGCTCCTGTCACAGAGAGCGCCGCCTGTGCCTTGTCGCGGCTCTCCCACAGACTCAGCCCTCCGCAGTGTCCGGTCGCTGGGTCGCGAAACATCGTCAGGCTCTTGAATCCATCAAGTCCCTGCAAGATCGATGAGAAGTGCTGTCCCAGCTTCTCCTGCAGCGCCAGCGTGCCCGCCCCAAGATCCATTGTGGTGAGTAGTGCATGCATGGAGACCTCCTTTCGTTCTCTCCGCCCCGGGGGAGCTGTCTACTTCGAGGGTTCTCTCCGCTCTCTGCCGTCAGCCTGCCCGCAGAGCAGACCGTGCTTGGCGGTGATCCATTTCTCTCCACGATACGGTTCCATTGCGGAGCGGGCAAACCATCCCTCCAAGCACGGCCGTGTTACTGCCCGTTCTCAGAGGGTTCGGGCCGAGGCGATCGGATGAACAGCGTGGCGCTTCGAAACTCGACCGGCAGCTCCTCATCCGCCACCTCCTCCCACCCTTTCCATTCACGGGGTATGCTTCCGAGCACCACGTTGTAACTCAGAATCCCACCCGCGTTATACCTCGGATCAGTCAACGACCCAATGATGATGTCCTCCTCTTCGCTCTGGCGACTTGTCACAGCAATCACGGCCGTCGGCGGTTCGGCCAAGTCAAACACGTCTGCGGTCTCTACGAACTCACCTGTTACTAGCAAGCCCGACGCCTCTCCGTCAAAGAATGCCGTGTAGCCCCACACGCCTTGGAGCGTCAGGACGTAGGTCTCCTCGTCCAGCCGGGAGAGCATCCCTGCGGACGCCTCCTGCACGAACAGACGCGCCTCTTCCTCGACAGGCTCCGTCATCCCCAGCGGCTCGTCCGAGAATTGGACGAACAGGAGGTAGGCCACGGCTCCAGCCAGGATGATCCACAGAGCCGTTACAATCGGTGTTTTCACTGATATCACTCGACTCATCCTCTTCACGTTCTCCCCTTTCGATGGCCGCGCTGCCTGCTGCAACCCGAGACCCGCGTCTTGCACGGCACAGATCGCTCTCACGGCACGCAGATCACAAGACGACAAACTGTGCGTGTATCCGGTCCGCTCTGCCTACGTCACTCCCGACACGGCATCCGCCTCCGCAGTGGCTGGTGTGCAGCGCCGGGCCAGCACAGGTCTCGGCAGCGCATGCAGCCTACTGGTGTTTCCAGATCTCCCAGAGAGCAGCTGTTTCGAGCGGCTTGACCTTGTTCTTGAACGCGACAATCCGGCCCTCCTCGTCGATGGCCGCGTGCGAGCGCACAATCCCCATGTACTTCTTCCCGTACATCGACTTCTCGCCCCATGCGCCGTACGCCTTCGCTGCTTCGTGGTCCGGGTCCGAGAGGAGATGGAAGGTCAAACCGTATTTCGCCCGAAACGTGGCGAGCTTCTCCGGCGGATCAGGCGAGATCCCGATCACGGTTACGTTGGCGTCATCAATCTGCGGCCCAAGATCCTGGATCGCGCAGGCTTGCTTGGTGCATCCCGGGGTGTTCGCTTTCGGATAGAAGTACACAATGACCCGCTTACCCCGGAAATCGGACAGGCGTACGCGCTCACCTACATCGGAAATCCGATCGAACTCCGGCGCCAGATCACCGATCTCCAACATGCCGATCACCTCGTACGCAGTATAGCAGCGCAGAGGTCCGCCGATGGCCACCCACGGACTCCGTCGACGCGGAGACGAGGAGTGTTTGCTCCCGGCAAGAACTGCGGGTACGGTTGATGCTCCATGTCGAGTGTGCCGGCCGCACGATCGGCCTCCCCCGCCGCCTACTACCCATCCTTCCCGTTCAATCCCCGACTCTATCCGGATGCCCCCGGATGCTATCTGATGTATGACCGCCACGGCCTGCTGCTCTACATCGGGAAGGCGGTCAGTCTCCGACGTCGTCTCTCTTCGTACTTCCGCACATCCAGCCGACCGCACCGCAAGGCGGCGCTCGTCGATCGCATTGCACGAATCAACGTCGTTCTCGTTCGAAACGAACGGGAGGCTCTCGTGCTCGAGAGCAACCTCATCCGATTCCATCGCCCACCGTACAACAGCCGGTTCACACACAAAGGAGACAGCTACTACTACATCGCCGTAACGAACGAATCGTTTCCTCGATTCGTGCCGTACCGAAGAGAGCGGGCGAACTACGCACTCATCGATACCGACGGCCAGTACGCACAGCTCTTCGGTCCCTACACCGGCCGACGCCTCCGCAACGAACTCCTCGCAGCCGTCCGGGATCGCTATCCCCTGCGCACGTGCCACAGTCTGCCACGAACGGCGTGCATTCGAGCGCGTACCGGCGATTGCGCGGCTCCCTGCGAAGGCAGGGTCAACGCGTCCGAGTATCACGGCATGGTCCGAAAGAGCGCTCGGTTCATCGCTTCGCCGCCACGGGCAGAGCTTCGCCAGCTGGGCCGGAGAATGCACGAGTCCTCACGGCGTCAGGAGTACGAGGAAGCAAACGCACTTCGATTGCGGATCCAGGCGCTCGACCATGCGCGTCTGCCTCAGGTCGTGGAACTCGACGATGGAATGGACGCTGATGTCGTCTGGCACAGCGAGCGTTTCATCACATCCCTTCGCGTTCGTGACGGCCGCGTCGTCGAGTTGCACAGCGAAAACACCCCCGGCCATCGGGCTGGACTTGCAGACTGGCTGGATCGGCGCAAGGCGCCACGACTCATCGCCAACGCCTCGCTCGTTCGGCACCTGCCGAGCCCATTCTCGCCCTCGAAGCTCATTTCTGTCCCGAAGTTGGGAGACGGCCGCAGCAGCGAGTTGTTGGAGCTGTGTCGGATGAACAACGCCTATGTGGTCCGTGCAGCCGAGTCATCACCGTTCTGTCCATCCCACGGTTTCACCGTAGGGCCGGCCGCAGGATGTGCGGGCAAGAACGACACCCCGGTCAGCGCTTCCGAAACCTCCCAAAGCTTCGAAGCCAGTTCTGGATCCTGTGCGGCCTGCCCCGACGGGACAATCACAGGGTCTCCCCACATCTCGAACAGGCCTCCCGGCCCGTAGTACGCCCCGCCTGCCGCACACGGATCGGTGGCTGCACGCAGGACCGCCCGTGCACCCTGTGCAGGACTCTGACTGAGCCACTCGAACAGCGGAAGGCAGAATCGGTACACAGACCGTTCGGACATGCGCCGGCCTAGGTCCGTAGCCACGATCCCCGGGTGAGCGGCAACGACAATCGCCCGCGAACCGCGCAGGCGGCGCTGCAGCTCATACGCAAACAGCAGATTGGCGAGCTTCGATCGTGCGTACGCCGCAAACGCAGAGTACCTACGCTCTTCCCCCATCGGGTCGCCCATCTCGATTCGACCCAGTCGTTGGGCGAGGCTGCTGACCATCACAATCCGCCCTTCAGGGGCCGCCAGCAGCCGATCCAGGATCAGCCCGGTAAGGGTGAAATGCCCGAGGTGGTTGATTCCCATGTGGCGTTCGAAGCCGTCCTCGGTCCGACCTGCCGGCACCAGCATAACGCCCGCGTTGTTCACAAGGAGGTCCAAGCGCTTGTACTTCGCGTTGAACGCCGAGGCAAAGGAGTGAATCGACCGAAGACTCGCCAGATCAAGCTGCATCGCCTCCGCCCGCGCGGACTCTGTCTCGGAGCGAATGCGCGCGACGGCCCCGCGTGCTCGTGCCGAATCACGACAGGCGAGAACCACTTGTGCACCTTTCTGGGCCAACGTTTTCGCGGTTTCGAAGCCAATCCCGCTGCTCGAGCCGGTGACAACGACGGTTCTGCCCACCTGCCCCGGAATGCACGAGTTTGCCCAGCGCATCGTCATTCACCTCCACCGCGGGATCCCGCCCCTGCCGGTCGCCGCCTCTGCATGCAGGAGTGGAGCCTAGAGGACCGCACTGCCGTATTCAAGGTTCCCTCCCGACTCTGCGGTGACGCGGCACTCGGCCTTGCGTTCCGGCACCCGTAGGGCAAGGCCGTGCCGGCTGGATCGGATACGATGGGGATCGACCGCTTTGCACCACCGCGACTCGACGGAGGCAACCCGGCCGAGACGTGCATCGCACTCAACGACAAGGCTCTCCAGTCTATCTCCGGAGGAAACGGATTCCGCGCCGTTGCCGTCGATGAAGCGGTACACGCCCTCGAAGCCACCCACAACGCTGGCTTCGTGCACCTCGCATACCGGAAGCCTCGCGAAGATGTCCGCTACTCCTGCTCGTGCTGTTCATGTTGCTGTTGGCTTCTCAACGCACTGCGCCGCTTCCGCTATTCAGACGCAGTCGTCAAGTCTTCAGACGTCGCGCAGCACAGCCTGTCTCGCTGCGTAGGCTGCGGCACTTGCGTCGATCGATGCCCGTTTGACGGCATGCATGGGTGAGGAAGATGGAGACCGACAAGCCGGCCCTCGACCCAACGCGATGCTTCGGCTGCGGCCTCTGTGTGAGTACGTGTCCGTCGGCTGCCATTGCGCTCGTTCCCCGTGACGGATCGCCGGCTTGCACACCGGACACGTCCGTCGTTTGCACGTGGTCCAAGCGTCCGCCTGGAGCCGCTTGGACCCCATCCTATGGAGCAGGGGACTAGACTCCATCCCCACCAGGAGATTATGATGGAGGTTGACGGGTCGCAGGCGAGCAGCGTGTGGCGATGCTGGACGCGCGACTCTCACGCAATGGACAAGGAGGGAGGCTGGAATGAAGAATCTTCGTGTTGCGCTTTCCAAGATCGAGCGAGGCCAGCAGCTTCTCGAACGCCTCGATGAACTGAAGGACAACAACGAGGTCGAAGACGGAGCATACGCGAGCAAACACGACCAATACGAACGTCTGGTCAAGGAAGGCGAAACGGAGCTCGAAGCGATCCGCGGAGGCCTGAGCACAAAACTGGAGTCCCTGAAGAGGGATCTCGAGCGGTTCCCACAGGAACTCAAGGATCTCGAACTCAAGAACAAGCTGGGAGAGATCGACGCCTCGGCGTTCATGAAGCAGGATCAGAGACTCCGTGCTAAGATCAAGAAGCTTGAGACGGAAGCGGAGGAGACCGAACGGTATCTTGCCGCCGAAACAGCGGAGGCTGCCGGCGGATTCATTGAGGTCTCCCTCGATGGCGACAAGTCGCCGACCGATCGGCTAACGGGTTGGCTGCGGCGCCGACGGTAACGACTCGCTCGTTCGAATCGTCGTCTCCGTTCGTTCGGCTGGGCGGCGCGGTAGCTGCCTGTCGTTGTTGAGACATACGATCGAGTGGTCGCCGGGCTGCGGTGAAGTCGTCCGCAGTCCGGTTGCACAAGGATGATCACATGAGGCGCAGCGGAGTTCTTGTAGTTAGCGTCCTGGTGGTCCTTGCCATCGTAATCGGCGTCCTTCTGCTTCTGCCTGCGCCGGATCCACTCCGCGACGCAACGACCGTCTACATTGACACAGGTGCCGCCGACGATAGCAGTGCATCCGTCGAGTTCCAAGATGGCCTTCGGTTCGTTCTCAACGACCGAGATCTCGTACTCGTGTCCGCTCGCGAGCAAGCCGACGCAGAGATCCGTATCCAGGCCGTCTCGCTGAACCTCGGCGATGTCACACTGACCCTGGGAAACGAAGGAATCACGGGGAGACTCATAGCCGTCTGCGAGGTCACCGACCTTCGGACGGCTCGAACCCACACCATGGACCTCACGATCACGCTCGACGGCGGAGACCTCGCCGCGGAGCTCCGCGGACGCAAGTTCTGGGAGTTCTGGAAGTAGCGCCCTTCCCTGTTGAATCGAAACGCTCACCGCTCGACCCACTCCACCACCCCATGGGTGCGACACGCACGCTACGCCCCTGTTTCTGACGTTTTCCTCCTCTCTTGCTAGGATCCTCCGAACCTCCTCCACATCTAGAGGTGTAGCAGGAAAACAACCCAACGCACGGAGGTGCAGAGAAATGTTGAAGCAGAAAGCAGCGGTGTTGGCAGTCGGAGT
>Ga0272444_10003629_pt1 | contig 13820 bp, 8 predicted proteins | sample SSMForm13_FD_201033 | JGI IMG/M metagenome (GOLD analysis project Ga0272444, IMG submission 201033) | Marine sediment archaeal communities from Little Sippewissett salt marsh, Falmouth, MA, United States - SSM-Form-13 | ecosystem: Environmental > Aquatic > Marine > Wetlands > Sediment ...
CTGACACCTGACACCTGACACCTGACACCTGACACCTGACACCTGACACCTGACACCTAAAAAAATGGCTTCGGAGCCACGGTTTGTCAATAGAAAGGCATCAGCGTTTACCAACGGTCTTGATTTCCATCCTTTAGGGGTTGGTAAAAAAGTGATGTAATTAAAAAAACTCTTGACATCAAATAAATTTTAAAGTATATTTAATATACTGATAATATTAATAAATACTAATATTCATATTTTTTAATAAGTAATACTAACAGGTCAAATTAAGAGAAAGAGGTAATATAGCAATGCCTACTGTATTTGAAAATGCCATTATATATAAAGCGTGAAAAATACAAACAATGGTAACGCAAATAAAGGAGGTGCATCATGAATATGAAAATCGCATTGGTTGACAACGATTATTCTGTTCGGGCAAAAACGGACTTTGACCCAAATGGAAAAAATGAATCGTTCAAAAAGTTTTTTCATCAAGTTAAAGAAGAATTATTGCCGGGGCAAAAAGCATATCTTGAAATTAAGGATTCAGGAACCGATCCAATCACTTTTGAGATTTCCCATTTGGATTGTCCTCTTTTTTAAGAGAGGATTACACGGGCGAAATTGTATAAAGAGGGAACAGATTACCTATAATCACATGTGACGAAACGGGGTGACACATTATTTTGTATCATCTCGTTTTTTGCTTTTTGTTAACCGCAATTATTTTCAATCCATCAAAAATAATTGATTTGGGTTTTAAACCGTGCCTTTTACCCCCTGTCGTTCTTCATCAAAGATCAAATCCCCGCCAGAAATCAAGTGTCATCGGAATATCAATACCTTTTGAAATAGTATCGTAACTTCTCAATAAGTTCTAGTGTATTAAATGATCATATTGACCCGAATCCATAATTTATTGAGATGTTATATAGTATCGAAACTTTATCGCAGCAGTTGTTCTTATTTTTATAAGAAAATTGGTATGGATTGTTGATTGCCGAATCCCCTTTGTTTGTGGTATGTTATTAAAGATGATTTCTTGATTGCCGTACAGCAAATCAAGCGGCAAAGCTGTCAAAGGCTCTAACTATTGTCCATCCATAAATGGTCTTTTTGCTTGCCCAGTTAAATCCGTATTTAATATTTAACCGGAGCCCAATCTCTTTCTCTTTCAAAGCAGAAAAATTTTTGATGAATAATTATCATACAAACCGTCATATTCTGAATTATAGGGAACTGAGGGAAGCAGGATTTGCTGTTTTAAAGACGGATTCAGTGAATCTGATTTTTACGTTGCGAGACTGTTATATGCTTGATGTCTTTGATCTCGATTCATCAGCGCATGTTGCATACCTTGATTTTGATATTAAAAAGAAGACTATGCTCGATGACGCCTTTGGCTCGCCCGCAATCGGTCTACCGTTTACCAATCAATTTCGCAAAATCTTTGGCAAGGACATTTTTCCGTTTAAAGAGTTAAGATCCCGCCATAATGTCGGATTTTTTGTGGAAAGAGCATACAGAAATAAAGGGAAAAAGCGCCTCTGGAACATGGATGAAGTTTTGATGGCTATCGCTCTTGAGATTGCCTTTGAAGAAGGTGTTGAGATCTTCACCATTAAACCGACCGGAGATAGATCTCGGTATTATCGCAACAAATTCTACGCAAGGATTCACCCCACCACTGAAAGTGTTGTCATTTTGAGAATTAATTTGAGACGGGTCAGAAAAAAACTAAAACACATTGAACTTTATGAAATTAAGGACAAAACTCATTTTATCAGGGTAAACTGTCACCCGGATACATAACCAAACATCTCGAAAATTCTTCAACTTAATGAAAATATATAACAATCTTGAGGTTTGATCACTTGTCTTGAATATGGTCCCAGTGAAATAGAAGAAAAGTTTCACAGGATAAAAATATAGGTTTCAGGTGCCAGCGCCGCTGTTCATCATTCCTGAAACCTGAAACCTGAAACCTGAAACCAAATAGCCATAGCAATCTTAGCAAACAACAGTCTTGATTTACACCCGCATTTCACTATTTCAATCGGGGGAAAGCTGAGAAGTTTCCCCTAATCCTGAAAGACAAAGACCCGGAAAAAATACCACAACGGTACAAAGAAAAAACATTTTATTTAAACGGCAAAACTTCACCGAGACATTTGTCGTACATTTTGCCCACTCCGTATTCGTCGCGTCTCATGAATTTTTCCCTGGCAGGTCCGATGATCTGCATTTCAGGATGTTTTGCCTGAACTTCCAAGGCGATGCGCATCTCCTTGGTGCATCCGGTGCTGAAGGTGGCGTCCTTGCCCACCCATTCCGGCGGAACCTTACTGTCCATGATCTGAAAGACCCGAACAATGTCATCATAGGTCTGAAATCGCCAGATATCGATGTACCCGCTGCGCTGGACAATCTCCCACATGTACATCAAGTCATCGGCATCCATGCCGGGTTCAAAATATTCCGACGGATTAATGATGAACGTCATGGCAACCTGCTGTTTAAGATACTCGATTAAAACCGACATGATTTTTTTGGCCATTGAGATCCTGCCGGGAATAGAACCGATGATTCCGCTGTAAAAGACCACCGTCATTCCGTTTTTCTTGGCGTCCACCATCCGGTCAATGATTTTCTTGGCTTTGTTTTCCAGATCCTTGTGGGAAAATTTGATCACGGCCGGATGTTTGGGTTTATAGGAGATAGAAACCGCCCCCTGATCGTCTGCGGAGATGTTAAAAATATCCTGGGTGAACTGAAAATGGCTATCAAAAAACCGACGTTTCTGGTCGTGACCTCGGGAGATGACCCCATTGACTTCTTTAAATGTGCGGGCAAAGGTTGTGGATGCCATCAATAGATTGACGTTTTCCCGGGTCCCGTCGGATATGACAATAATGTTATAATCGCTTCTCAGCGTTTTAACCAGTTCGTTTTTACGCATATTTTTTTCATGAAGGAAGAGCGCTCCTTTGAGCTCTCGGCACAGCACCTCGTCCTCCTGTGCATCTTCGAAGTCGACCTTGGTAAACAAAGGGCCGCCTTTGAAACTGATGATGATTTTGTGCCCCAGCTTAGCCAGGTAATTAATAATGGCCAAATCCACCACAAATTCTCCGGCATCATCGGCCAGCCACAGGATTTTTTTGGTGCGGACTTCGGATTGATCGCCCGGGTGCTGAATGCCCAGGAATCGAAACAGGGGCTCGATTCCGTTTCCGCTTAACGGACGTTCGAATATCCTCAGAAAATCTTCTTCGGTATACGCAATGGATTCGTCCGATTCCCACAGTGAGCTTTCCACCGCCAGTGAAAACAGGCGTTTTAGTTCCAGATCTTCAACCAGTGCTTTGAGTTCCGTCAGACTGGACGGCGGGTCCGTTAAATCCGCGCGGTTGAAATAGTTCAACGCCTTTTTAAACCCTTCTGAGTTTAGTATCCGGCCGGCTCGGCGGTTGCGGCCGGCTTTTTCGATAATGTAGGGGTCTACAATCTGGGTGTGATTCAAAAATATCCGTATCAGACGCTTTTCCAATCGCGAAGGTATCATAATTTCATCGCGGGTTTCGTGCCGATACTTGATTTTAATGAGGGCGTTCAAATAGTCTTTTTCGTTTCGATCTTTGATCTGTCCGTCGATAAGTTTTAGAATCCGCTCCAAAACCTCTTGATATTTACTTTGAATGAAATCCGATTCATTTCTGCTCATAATCGCCGCAAACATTCGGTCTGAGCAGGGATAGTAGCGTTCATCGTCTTCGGTATAGACCGTGAACTGAACCTGCTCCGGAGCGGCGGCCTGCTCCGGGTGGGTGAAGTGATCGAGATGGTTCTCGATAAAAAATGCCGTGAACCAGGCGTCCATTTCAGGATCCAGTCCCGGTTGATAGGGTTTCTTGGACCTTGTTTGCCGGGAGTGTTTCGAGTTGCCCTTGTGAGCTCTCATGGGGCCTCCTTTGAATCAAAAAAGAGCAGCCGTAGATTGAGTCCAATGCGGATTATGTATGGACCCGAATCAGCGGTAATGGCGATAGTCGACATTGCATTTATTGGCCTTGTAGGAAAACTTGCGAACCGTGGTTTTAAGTATTTCAGCCGCTAAGGTAATATTACCCCGTGTATTTTTAAGTGCGTCGATGATCATCTCTTTTTCGAGATTTGCCACGGCATCTTCCAGGGATAAAACCGGCAATGTATCCGATTCCGTACCGGTTTGTAATGTGGGGGGAAGATGGTAGCTATGGATCACCCCTTCTTCACATAAAAGCACGGCCCGTTCGATGCAGTTTTCAAGTTCTCTGACGTTTCCCGGCCAATGATAATCCATGAGCATATCTATTGCAGGTGTGGAAAACCGCCGGATCGTTTTATGATTCTCCCGGGCATATTTTTCCAGAAAATGATCGACCAAAAGCAGGACATCGGTCTTGCGTTCTCTTAAGGGCGGCATGTAAATGGGGAAAACATTCAGGCGATAATAGAGATCATGCCTGAACGTCTCTTCTTCCACAGCCTGTTCCAGATTTTTATTGGTAGCGGTTATTATGCGAACATCCGTTTTAATGGTCCGGTATCCCCCCACCCGTTCGCATTCTTTCTCCTGCAAGATGCGCAAAAGCTTGACCTGAACTTCTATACCCACCGATCCTATCTCGTCTAAAAATATGGTCCCTTTATTGGCCAACTCGAATTTGCCCAATTTTTGCTTGATGGCTCCTGTAAAAGCGCCTTTTTCATGCCCAAATAACTCGCTCTCAATGAGATTGGCCGGTAATGCCGCACAATTTACTTTAACAAAAGGCCTTTTTGATCTGAGACTGTTGTAATGTATGGAATTGGCAACAAGTTCCTTGCCGGTACCGCTTTCTCCGCGAATAAGCACCGTAGCGTTGCTTTTGGAAACCTGAGAAATCATTTGATAGACTTCGCGCATTTTGTTGCTGTTGCCGATAATATCGGTAATGCGATATCGATTTTCCAGTTCGTTTCTAAGTCTTATATTTTCTTCTCTTAAATGCTCCTTTTCCAAACGGATGGTTTCCAGGTTGATGACATGCCGTGCAACCATTGTTGCAACCACAGACATGAGCTTTTCACCATCTTTCAGGGAATATGATTCGTCAAAAGGCATGTCAAAGCTCAATGCTCCGATAACCTGGCTGCCTTTTTTTATCGGCACACAAATAAAGGATAGTTCCTGATTCCTTATGGTCTTTCTGGTAGCTGTTCGGTTAAGAAAAAGCGGCTCCTGGCTAATTTTGGGTATGGTGACGGCCTTGCCGGTCTCAATGACCCGGCCGGTAATGCCTTCACCTAATTTATATTTTCCTTTTTGCATAGCGCTTTTGGAAAGCCCGTGAGCAACCTCTATGCTTATCTCGTTGCGCAAAGAGTGTAGAAGTGTTATGGTTCCACGAAGCATGTTCATTGAGCGAGATAGAATGTCCAGAACCTTATATAAAGATTTTTTAAGGTCCAGGTGCTCATTGAGTGCTTCACTGATTTCATAAAGCAGGGTAACGTCTTCAATTTTTTTCATGATCTAAACTTTCGTGCATCTTTCCCGATGGCCGGTAGGCGTTACCGAAAGTAAATACATTAGGCGCTTAGTTGTAAAATTTGTGCATTTAATGGCAAACAAAATGCTTATCCAATTAAGTGTGAAATGCCTAAAGTGAGCTAAAGTGCCTAAAGTTAAGGAATACTGCCAATTTGTATAAAAGCCGGAGCGTAGCGACTCCTTAACTTTAGTTCACTTGTAACTTTTCCGGTTTGTCCGGGTTAGGTTATGGGCATATACTTTTCAATTTCATACTGGCTCACATGGGTCCGATACATATCCCATTCAATCTTTTTATTTTCCACGAACTTATTGAAAATATGTTCACCCAGGGCTTCTCTCACAACTTCTGATTTTTCAACCTCAAGAAGGGCCTCATAAAGGTTATCCGGAAGGGTAAAAATACCTCTCTTGTTTTTTTCTTTTCCGGACATTCTATAGATATCCTCTTCGATAGGATCCGGGAGTTCATATTCATTCTCAATTCCTTTCAAACCGGCTGCCAACATGACCGCAAAGGAAAGATAAGGATTACAGGCCGGATCAGGAGCGCGGAACTCTATGCGCGTGGCCACCTCTTTACCGGGTTTGTACATGGGAACCCGAATCATGGCCGAACGGTTGCGCCGGGCCCAGGAAATATAGACAGGGGCTTCATAACCGGGAACCAGCCGTTTGTAAGAGTTGACCCACTGATTGGTCACGGCGATGATTTCCCGTGCATGTTTCATGATCCCGGCAATATACCCCTTGGCCATTTTGGATAAATGGTAGGGATCATTTCCATCAAAGAAAAGATTTTTGTTTCCCGCAAACAAGGATTGATGCACATGCATACCGCTTCCGTTCTCACCAAAGATCGGTTTGGGCATGAATGTGGCATAATACCCATGCTGCCGGGCGATTTCCTTGACCACGAGTCGATAGGTCATGGTCTTGTCAGACATGCTGAGTGCATCGTCAAACCGCAGGTCGATTTCATGCTGGCTCGGCGCCACCTCATGATGACTGTATTCCACCACAATACCCATGTCCTGAAGAGCGAAAATCGTTTCTCTTCTTAAGTTGGAAGCCACATCCAGGGGCAGGCTGTCAAAATATCCTCCGGTATCAATTACTTCGGGCTTTTCCTTGCTTTTAAAATAGAAATATTCGAGCTCAGGGCCCACATAAAAGGTGTACCCTTTCTCTTCTATTTTCTTTAAAAGTCTTTTCAGCACATATCGCGGGTCTCCTTCATACGGTGTATGATCCGGATTGACGATGTCGCAGAACATCCGGGCCACCGGTCTTTCTTCCGGTCGCCATGGCAGCAGCCTGAAGGTGGCAGGCTCCGGCAAGGCGACCATGTCACTCTCTTCGATACGCGCAAAACCTTCAATAGAAGATCCGTCAAATCCCATGCCCTCCCTCATGCCCGTCTCAAGTTCGGATTGAGTGATTGCAAAGCTCTTAAGCATACCCAGAACATCCGTAAACCAGAACTGAATGAAGCTTACATTTTTTTCTTTAACGATTCTCAAAACATCTTCTTTGGTTTTACAGGTTACAGAGTTCATTTGCATACCTCCTTTGTTTGCAGTGCTCTATCATGGGTAAAGGCTCTGCGAACCAACTTGATAGTATAGGAATTTCCTTTTTTTAGAGCGGCGAAGCCGCGTTATATAGAATCGCGAAGCGATTGTATAGCTATTTGATATTCTTATGATAATTTTGAAGTGACTTTACAGTTGCCTGTCCTTTTCTCCGCCGGGCAATACCTCTGGCAGCTGCTGTGGCTGCGGCAGTTGTTGTAATATTCAGGACGTTATATTTTATTGCCGCCTTGCGGATATAAGAGTCATCATCCTTACTATCTTTACCGCTGGGCGTGTTGACCACCAGATGAATCTCTCCGTTTTTAATTGCATCCACAATGTCAGGCCTGCCGTAACCTAACTTGTTGATGGGTTCGGAATCTATGCCGTGCTCGGCCAGAAAACCATGGGTCCCTTTTGTGGCCCGGATCTTAAAACCGAGTTCCTGAAAAAGCCTGGCAGGTTCCAGAACACTGGGTTTATCCCGGTTTGCTATGGTGATCAGGACGGTTCCCTGGATAGGCAGCGTCATCTGGGTGGCCTCCTGGGATTTGAAAAAAGCCATGCCAAAGGAATCCGCCATCCCCAGCACCTCTCCTGTTGAACGCATCTCCGGTCCCAGGAGCGGATCCACCTCGGGTAACATATTGAAAGGAAACACCGCCTCTTTTACGCCGAAATGAGGTATGGATTTCTTCTCAAGGCCCAGATCCGAGAGTTTTTTACCCAACATAATCTGGGTGGCCAGCCGGGCCATGGATATATTACAGACCTTTGAAACAATCGGCACCGTTCGCGAAGCCCTTGGGTTGGCTTCGAGGATATACACGGTATCGCTAACAACCGCGTACTGTATATTCATCAGACCGACCACATGAAGCTCCACGGCAATTTTTCGGGTGTATTCATTGATGGTTTCTATGTGCTTGGGCGGGATACTGATGGGCGGAATCACGCATGCGGAGTCTCCGGAATGTACGCCGGCAAGTTCGATATGTTCCATCACCGCAGGGACAAAAGCATCGGTGCCGTCGGCAATGGCGTCAGCTTCGGCCTCGATGGCGTTTTCCAGGAACTTGTCGATTAAAATCGGCCGTTCCGGAGAAACTTCTACGGCCACAGCCACATAGTGCAACAGCATTTCTTCATCCAGAATGATTTCCATGGCACGCCCCCCTAAAACATACGAAGGACGGACCATCAGGGGGTACCCGATTTTTTTGGCAATATCGAGTGCCTCCTCCACAGTGCCGGCCATACCGGATTCCGGTTGAGGAATTCCCAATTTACGCATCAACTTACGGAATCGGTCCCGGTCCTCTGAAAGATCTATGGTTTCCGGAGACGTACCCAGAATTTTAACTCCTGCCTGGGTTAACTCATTGGCAATATTCAGGGGCGTCTGTCCACCGAACTGGACAATAATACCTTCCGGTTTTTCCTTTTGGTAAATGCTCAGGACATCCTCCACCGTCAGGGGCTCAAAATAAAGCTTATCCGATGTGTCGTAATCCGTAGAAACCGTTTCGGGATTGCAGTTTACCATGATGGATTCATATCCCGCCTCCCGGATGGCAAATGCTGCGTGCACGCAACAATAATCAAACTCAATTCCCTGCCCGATACGGTTGGGTCCTCCGCCGAGAACCATAATTTTTTTGCGGTCGGTTACTTCTACCTTGTCAGACGCATTATAGGTCGAAAAATAATAGGCCGCATTCTCCACGCCGCTGACCGGAACCGGCTCCCAGGCCTCGACCTTGCCCAGAGAAGTGCGTTTTTCACGAATATCCTTTTCACGAATATCGAGAAGATAGGCCAGGTATTTATCTGCAAAACCGTCTTTTTTGGCCTGAATGAGCAAATCATCGGGAGGGATTCGGCCCTTATGGGTCAGGATCTGTTCTTCAAGATTCACCAGTTCCTTCATTTGCTCGATAAACCAGGGCTTGATATGGGTGATATGGTAAAGTGTTTGAATATCGGCGTCTTTACGCAATGCCTCGTACATAATAAACTGTCGTTCGCTGGTGGGAGTGCCCAGCATATTCAACAATTCGTCTTTGGTTTTTTTATTGAAATCTTTGGCAAAGCCTAGACCGTAACGGTCAATCTCCAGGGAGCGAATCGATTTTTGAAAGGCTTCCTTGTAATTTTTACCGATACTCATAACCTCGCCAACCGCACGCATCTGGGTGCCAAGCTTATCTTCGACGCCTTCGAATTTTTCAAAGGCCCACCGGGCGAATTTAACCACAACGTAGTCACCGGAGGGGGTGTATTTTTCCAAGGTTCCCTCTCGCCAGTAAGGAATTTCATCCATGGTCAACCCTCCGGCCAGAAGCGAGGATACAAATGCAATGGGAAAGCCGGTTGCCTTGGAGGCCAGAGCTGACGAGCGGGAAGTTCGCGGATTAATCTCAATGACCACCACTCTGCCGGTCTTGGGATCATGGGCAAACTGGATGTTGGTTCCGCCGATAACCTCGATGGCTTCCACAATGTCGTAAGAATATTTCTGAAGCCGTTTTTGCAGATCCGGATCGATGGTCAGCATGGGCGCCGTGCAATAGGAATCGCCGGTGTGGATACCCATGGCATCAACATTTTCAATAAAACAAACGGTGATCATCTGGTTTTTGGCGTCGCGGACAACTTCCAGCTCAAGTTCTTCCCAGCCCAGCACCGATTCCTCCACCAGAACCTGGTTTACGAGACTTGCAGAGAGACCTCTTGAGGTTGTTATGCGAAGTTCTTCAACATTATAGACCAGGCCTCCGCCCGTACCGCCCATGGTGTATGCCGGACGAAGGACAACGGGATACCCCAATTCTTCCGCAACCTTTTCTGCATCTTCCACACGGTTAACCGCCTGGCTTTTCGGCATTTCAATTCCCAGCCGATCCATGGTCTCCTTGAACGCTGTCCGGTCTTCTCCTCGCTCGATTGCATCGATATTTACACCGATGATCTGGACACCGTATTTTTCAAGCACACCGGTTCTCGCAAGCTCGGATGACAGGTTCAGACCGGATTGTCCGCCCAGATTCGGCAGTAACGCATCCGGCCGTTCGGTTGCGATAATATCGGTCATGGTTCTCAGGTTGAGCGGTTCAATATAGGTTACATCGGCCATGCCCGGATCAGTCATAATGGTTGCCGGATTAGAATTTACCAGTACGATTTCGTAGCCAAGGCTGCGCAAGGCTTTGCATGCCTGGGTACCTGAATAATCGAATTCACATGCCTGGCCGATAATAATGGGACCTGATCCTATAATTAAAACTTTATGAATATCTTCTCGTTTGGGCATAGAGTTTCCTTCCTCACTTTTTTCGTAATAATTTAGCCACTAAAATTATATAAGATTATAATAAAACTCTTTTAAAATCCGTTTTGTGTGTTTGAGCTTAGTAACTAAACGGTCACTTTTTTCTTTCCAAATTAAAATTGATGAGCTTGTAAAAAGTCCGATTTTGACGGTTTTGTAAAAAGTTCAAATTCAAGGCGTGCAAATTTTGTAATCATCGGCTATCCGCCGGTCCCGCAGGGAGCGTACTTTTCGTACGTTGAATGATTACAAAATACAGCATAACGCAGAAGTTAGACTTTTTACAAAACCGTCAAAAATAACTGCTTCCATCCCAGCAGTGAGTGCATAATTTTTCTTTTGGCAGGCCGATGGCTTTTACAAGATTTTCCAACTTTTGATATTTTAATGACGTAAGTTTCAACCGCTGTCTGATTTTTTCAACCATTGCCTGATTTTTCTCTGAATTTGACTTTGCATATTCATCTAAAAACTTATCATCTGTATCTTCGAGTTCCCTTATGGCTTTTCGTCCTGCAAGATCCAGAGTTGATCGAGAACTTGAAAAATTGAGAAACTCGCATGGATAAATCAAGGTGGGGCATGCGGGGCGCATATGAACCTCGGATGCACCGTAGTCGAATAATATTTGCGAATGATCCTCTAATTGAGTGCCTCTGACGATTGAATCTTCACAAAAAAGAATCTTTTTCCCTTCAATCATTTCTCTGATGGGAATCAGTTTCATTTTGGCCACAAGATCTCTTATGCTCTGATCCTGAGGCATAAAGCTTCTCGGCCAAGTGGGGGTATATTTAACATAAGGCCTGATATATGGAACATTTTTCTCGTTAGCATAACCGATTGCATGTCCCGTGCCTGAATCCGGAATTCCGGCAACATAATCGATTTTATAATCATCCTCTTTTCCCAGAGCCGAACCGCATCGGTATCGAACAAATTCCACATTAATTCCTTCATAGCTTGAAGCGGGATACCCATAGTATACCCACAGGAATGCACAAATCTGTATTTTTTTTCCGGGTTGCTTTCTCTGTTCACATCCATCCCTTGTCATAAAAACGATTTCACCCGGGCCAAGATATTTATAAATATCAAAACCCAAATTAGGGAATGCACAGGTTTCCGAAGATGCGGCATAAGCGCCTTCTTTTTTGCCGAGAATGATAGGGGTTCTTCCTAATTTGTCCCGGGCGGCATAAATTCCTTTTTCCGTTAGCAGAAGCATGGAGCACGAACCTTTAATGGCTTCCTGAGCATTTTGGATGCCGTCCTCAAAAGAATCTTCCTCACAGATTAATGTTGCTGCAATTTCTGTTGGGCTTAAGTCTCCACCGCTTGTTTCGGAAAAATGAATTTTCTTTTTAAACGCTTTTTTTGCTAGTTCCACAATATTGTTTATTTTTCCAACGGTAACGATACCAAATCTTCCCAGATGAGATCCGAAGATCAACGGTTGAGCATCGTGGTCGCTGATAACTCCAATACCGATGTTACCCGAAAATTCGGGAAGATCCGCCTCGAATTTGGATCTGAAATAGTTATTCTCAATATTATGAATAGACCGTGAAAATCCCTTAGAGTTTTTTGTCGCAAGACCTCCTCGTTTTGTGCCCAAATGAGAATGATAGTCTGTTCCAAAAAAGAGATCGTTTACACAGTCTTCTTTAGAAACAACACCAAAAAATCCGCCCATGGATAATCCCTTCCTGTAAAAATTAGTTCGTGTCCATCCATAAACGGTCATTTTGCCCAATCTCTGCGTTATGCTCAAAAAATAATCCTCGGAATATTAAATATATGCCTGCGGTTATTTTTTTCGCATGCCTTAATCTTGAACAAAAGTCCTCATTTATGGATGGACACTAGTTCGAAAAAATATTATCACAGTGGCTATAATTGTTCTAGAAAAAATATTCAACAGTTAAGTCATACTAATTTATTATATACTATATTTAAACCAGTATATTTTACCAAAAAATCGAAAAACAGTCCCTGTGGGCAGACCTTGTAATTTATTTCCGAGACATTTAATTAAAACAGATGGCACGAAAATCGGGCATTTCTGATGCCGGATGCGGATCACTTGTTGGAGCAAAACGGAAATCCCAATTGAGGGGGATGGGGGGATAGGAATGCACTCTCTATTTCAGTTCAATAGAACAAGCGGCCAAGTGGGTGACCTCTGTTGTGTTCTGTAGGCACTGAGACTGAACTTAAGTTACTGAGAAAGCAAATAAGATTTAATATTTTTCCTTAATTCGTTTGTTTTAGTGCACAAATATTTACCCATGAAGGGTCCCCCGGCAGTTTACAGTCCCAGAACAGCCAACCATCAACGGAATTCCGTGTTATCGAAACCGCTGCTGCCGAAGGTGATAAGAATTTTTTTCCGTTGATCATCAAAGCACCGTTACAAACTTGGGCATAGTAGCAATACCCTTTGTATTTACAGCGGAATTCTGTCCCATTGGGAAATGCAACCCCATCGACGACCCACGACACGTCGCCGATAGTATTTTTGGAACTTTTTGGGTGAATACGATCTGTCTCAAAGGATTGTCGCGAAGGAATTTCAACACGCCGGTCGGAATCGGTTTTAATTCTTTCCATAGCCTCCCCCTTAAGGTTTATGCATGAGAATAGAGCTACCGTTTATGGATAAAAGGGATGTAAGGATTTAAAACACCTAAATGTATTATTAGCACAAATTAATCTATACTTCAACAATTAAGTGAAACTTAATTTATCATAACAATTAATACAGATTTTAGGTGGGGTGGTGAAAATCGCCCATAATATGGCTTTAAAAAATATCCCATATTTATTCCTTCCCGAATACCTGGTTTCAGGTTTCAGGTGTCAGGTGTCAGGTGTCAGGGGCTAAGGTTCAGAATAAATGACACTTTTAATTCAACATTGATGAACTCGTAAAAAGTAGAGTTTATCACGTTTTAGGTTTTAAGGTTTAGGTTTTAGGCAATTAAAAATAACTATATTAACAACCACTTAAAACTTAATACCTAAAACTTAAAACGTCCGTAAAAAGTCGTATTTTGACTTTTTACGAAACCGTCTAAATCGAACTTTTTACGAGTTCATCAAAAGTTGTGTCGGTTACACATTTGTTGAATGGATTGGTGAAAACATTGGAGCGGAAAGTCCCGGAGCGAGAACGCCGCTGGCAGTTAACTAGTGTCCGTCCATAAATGAGGATTTTTGTTCAAGGTCAAGGCATGCGAAAAAAATAACCACAGGCATATGTTTGATCTTCCGAGAATTATTTTTTGAGCATAACGCAGAGATTGGGCAAAAAGACCATTTATGGATGGACACTAACTAAGAAAAAGGC
>Ga0272444_10003630_pt1 | contig 13819 bp, 14 predicted proteins | sample SSMForm13_FD_201033 | JGI IMG/M metagenome (GOLD analysis project Ga0272444, IMG submission 201033) | Marine sediment archaeal communities from Little Sippewissett salt marsh, Falmouth, MA, United States - SSM-Form-13 | ecosystem: Environmental > Aquatic > Marine > Wetlands > Sediment ...
ATCACTTCCGGCTTTACATCCATTAGACTTGAACATGACCCTGGAAAAGCGGTTTCAGTTTTTAAACGGGGTGAATCCTTTGATATTGCCTTGATTGATGTGTCTATGCCCGGCATGGATGGTTTGGAAGTTCTTGAAGTCATAAAGAACAACAGCCCTGAAACCGAATGCATCATGATTACGGCTCTGGATGAAGCGGGGACTGCCGTCAGTGCTATGAAAAGAGGGGCCTATGATTACCTTGTGAAACCTGTTGAAAGGGATGATCTTGTTTTATCAATCAACCGTGCTCTTGAAAGAAAGCGTCTGTTTAATATTACGGACATCGGCAAGGGAACTCGCCTGCCGGAACTTTTGAATGAACATGCCTTCAACTCAATTATCTTCGGATCGGCAGATGTATTGAAAATATTAAAAGAAGCCGAACTCCATGCGGCAAGCGATATACCCATATTGATTACCGGCGAGAGCGGAACAGGAAAAGAACTTCTGGCAAGAGCGGTTCACGCGGCCAGTCCAAGGTCAAAATCCGTGTTTACTCCCGTCAACATGGCCTCGCTTACAGGTTCACTTTTTGATGCCGAATTTTTCGGACACACAAAGGGAGCTTTTACGGGAGCTGAAAAAGATCGCACAGGCTACCTTGAGCACTCAAACAAGGGCACTCTGTTTTTGGATGAAATAAGCAACCTGCCAATGGAGCTTCAGGGAAAGCTGTTGCGGGTCTTACAGGACGGAGAATATATAAAGCTCGGAACAGACACTCCCCGGAAAACGGATATCCGTTTTATTGCCGCAACAAATGAGAATCTGGAAAAACGGATGGCCAAACGGAAATTTCGAAAGGATTTGTACTACCGCCTCAAAGGAGGATGGCTCCACCTGCCGACTCTCAGGCAAAGAAAAGAAGACATCCCATTGCTGGCCAACCATTTTTTGAATGAGTTTCTGGGTAAAGGAAAAAATACCGGCATAGAAGAAGACGCCATGACTCTGCTTTTTAATTATGATTATCCGGGGAACATTAGAGAACTGAAGTCCATTATCAAATCAGCCGTAAACCTTGCTCAGGGACGAAAAATCTCTAAAATATTCCTACCCGACAATATTCAAAAGCAGAAACCAAAAGCAGAAACCAAACATCGGCCGGGAACAACCCCCATAGTCCCTCTTGCACAAATGGAACAGTCATATATCCTTACCGTTTATAATCACACCGGAAAAAACAAGTCCCAAACCGCAAGATTGCTCGATATTGCCCTGAATACCCTCAGAAAAAAACTCAAGACCTATGGTGTGAAGTAAGGGTTCACTCAAATAATGATAATCAATTTTTGCATAGTTCGACAATAAGTACTTGATTATGCTGGCAATATTGTATTTGGGTATGCAATTTTTGCATACTTGGACTACCCGGTTACCGCCAGTCCGGATATCTTTCCGGCGGGAATTTTACCGCTCCATCCTTTTGATTACTCATCGTTTATTACCCCTCTCCCTTCATTCACTTCTGTTGGCATACTTTATGCTTTAGATGCTTTAGAAAAAAGTCGTTCCGATAAACCAACTATAGTAATTACCAGAATGAGACCTTTGAAAAATGTTCAGTTTCAAAAACAGCATCCAGTGCATAAACTTCCGAGCGAATCCATCACCGATAAATAAAATTTCAGATCAAAATAATGCAGGAGGGGGAGAGTTACCATGGATCATTCAAACAAAGCCTATAACCAACATAAGAGCAACCGATTCTGTGGAGCTGACATCTTGCCTTCTGAACTGCTTTTTAAGCCTCAAGATTCCAAAGCCAGGGTCTTAAAAAAGAATGGTAATAATCAAACACCCGGGGAAATTATATCATTCAATGATATTTCAGATTCAGGTAACCGTAAAACAGGAGATAAAAATACCTCTAATTTTTCAAGAATTATCGGTAGGGACAAAAAAATGATCGAGATTTTTCGGCAAATTATTAATGTTGCCGAATACGATTATCCTGTTCATATTTTCGGTGAAACCGGCACGGGAAAGGAACTGGTGGCCGAAGCTATCCATAAGACAAGTTCCCGCAAAGAAGGACCTTTTGTACCGATCAATTGCGGAGCCATGCCGGAAGGTCTTGTTGAAAGCGAACTGTTCGGGCATGTGAAAGGCTCTTTTTCCGGTGCCATTCGTGATAAAAAAGGAAGATTTGAACTGGCAGACGGCGGCACAATTTTTTTGGATGAGGTTGCTGAACTTTCAAAGCACATGCAGGCAAAACTCTTGCGTTTTCTTCAGGATGGTAAATTTGAAAAGGTAGGCGGAGAAAAAACGGTTCGGATCAATGTAAGGATTATCAGCGCAACCAATAAAGACCTTAAAGAGGAGATGAAGAAAAACAGATTTCGGGATGACCTGTACTACAGAATTAATGTGGTACCCATTTCTCTTCCCCCCCTTCGTGAGCGAAAAAGCGATATTCCGCTTTTGGTTAATCATTTTTTAAAACAGGCTGCCAGACAATATAACCGAGACTCTGTTGTTGTCTCAGATAAAGCCATGATGTTGCTCACCGAATATAAATGGTCCGGCAATGTCAGAGAGCTTCAGAATGCCATACAGTTTGCTTTTGTTAAAAGCGGTGATGAGATAACCCCTGATAATCTTCCCATGGAAATTAATGACAATCGCCTTTTTCAAACCGTACGGGGGCCTTCACGCAAACTGGACAGAGTGCAAGTCGAGTCTGCCATAAAAAAAACAGGCGGCAACAAGGCAAAGGCTGCAAGACTTCTTAATGTAGGACGGGCAACCCTTTACAGATTTATTAACGATTATCCCGAGTTGCAAGAAAGCATCTTCGCATATGGAGATTAAAGGATTGGATATGAATTTCGTAAAGGAAGATAATATATGAAAACCATTCTTGTTGTTGATGACAAAAGAATACAGCTTAAAACACTAAGAAGGGGACTGAGAACCAAGGGATACCAGGTTGTTGAAGCAATTAGCGGCAAAGAGGCTCTGGACCATCTCGTTAAGTACAATCACATTGATATTGTTTTAACAGATTACGCTATGCCGGAAATGAACGGAATAGAACTCCTAAAAAAAATTCGTAAAAAAAATAAAACCATACCGGTAATAATAATGACGGCATATGGCGATAAAAGTCTTGTGATTGAGGCCATGCATTATCAATGTAACGGATTTATCGATAAGCCTTTTGATATGGATGAGCTTTTGGAAGAAATAAATAATATACCCATAAAATAATTGGTTAAAGGAGGAATTATGATTTCTTCACCCTGTAAAAATTGTCCCAAGAGAGATCTGCCGAAAAAAGATTGTGCAAAAGATTGTCAGTTACTTAACGCAGTTCAGGACTTACAGATGGTGGCGGAAGAAAGCTGTGTCTCAAGCAGGCAGGATTATACGGAAAGCGTCAGATATGCATTACCATCTTCTCTCAGAAAAACTTCTATTTCTTTAAATATCATATGATGTGAAACTCTTTGAGTGAAACCAACATTTCAAGGGGTGCCCCCGGAATAACGGTGGGTGACGATTAAAAAAGTTAAACCGCTGGCGAACAGGGGCTGGCGGTAAGGGAGAAAAGATATGACAGAAAAAAAATTTAAACAAGTCTGTGCCTGTAAAAATTGTGGCAACGAAGCCGAAATGATGATTACGTGCTCTTTGGAGCCTGAAGAAGAAATCCCTCAGGTTGAATCAAAACCGGATTCCAAAACCAATAAAAAACAAATCAAAGGGCATTCGGTTTGCAGCCATTGCGGCAACGAAGCCGATATATGGCTCGATTTGTAACCGGGGTTTAAGTTCAAGGCAATCCTGAAGCATAGCGGAATTGGACAACCGCCAAGCTGACCGCAAAGGCAAGAGGCATGGACGCCTTCAAAGGTTTTATTCTATTGTAGTGAATTGATTACGGCTTTCATAAATGCCGGAAGATCATCCGGCGTTCGGCTCGTTACCAGTTTTCCGTCGACAACCACTTCCCGATCCACCCATTTTGCTCCGGTATTAATTAAATCGTCTTTTATTGCAAAAAAAGAAGTTACCTTCTTTCCAGGCAAAATCCCTGCGGAAACCAGCATCCATCCAGCATGACAGATAGCAGCTACCGTCTTATTGGCATTAAAAAAATTTTTAACTAAATTGACCATGGCAGGATACCGGCGCATCATGTCCGGTGCGTACCCACCGGGAATTATAATACCATCGAAGTTATCAGCAGATACCTGGTCGGCGCTGGCATCCACTTTGGCCTGTGTGCCGGGTTTTCCGGTATAAACATCTGCGCTACCGGAGCCAACCACCGTAACTTCCACGCCTTCCTCCTTTAATCTATAGTAAGGATACCAGAATTCAAAGACATTGAACATTTCTTCTACTAAAATAATGACTTTTTTCCCCTTAAGTAACATGTTCTCCTCCATCATCGTTTTAATGTCACCTGAGACATCCGGAACATGCGCCGGTTAATCTAATTTTGATTCACAAGAGATAAAGATCGAGTAAAAAATCGCTCAATTTGGGTCTAAATGTGTTTCTCAAGAATCGATTTTATATCCCCCGGTTTTAAGTTAACCGGAATTCTCCCTTTTAAAAGCTTTTCGTCGTAAGTCGGTTTTTTTGCCTGATAAAAGATGCCGATGGGAATACGTTCACCTTCTCCATAACTCCATTCTCGGGCCCTGTTAAAAGCGGCTTCTTTATCGGAAGGATCATGCGCCTTGTCTGTGAATTCGTAAACCCTTTTGTTGTAAAAATCATACGTATTAAAAAAGGTAAAGCAGGGTTGGAGCACATCAATAAAGGCAAACCCTTGGTGTTTGACGGCGGCTTTCATCAAGAGTTGGAGATGTTTTGGTTTACCCGCAAAACCCCTGGCCACAAAGCCGGCTCCGGCAGAAAGCATCAATTCGATGGGATTCAAGGGTTCTTCAGGACTTCCTCCGGGAGTAGATCGCCCTTTAAAGCCTGCGGGACTGGTAGGGGTAAACTGACCGGTTGTGAGTCCATACACTCGGTTGTTATGGACGATAAAAGTCACATTAATATTTCTCTTGGCACTAAAGATAAGATGTTCGATACCCTCGCCATAAGCATCGCCGTCACCGGCATGACCAATTACCACCAAATCCGGATTGGCCAGCTTGATCCCGGTAATCGGAGGAGGCACCCGCCCATGAATGGAGTAAAAGCTATTCACTTTAATATAGTCTACTATCTTGGCATGACACCCTATCCCGGATGCCAGAACCAGCTTGCTAAGGTCAAGACCTTCTTCTGTAAGATCGGCTAAAACCTTTATAATAGAATTTAAAATGCCAAAATTACCACAACCCGGGCACCATGTGTTTTGGGCATAGGTTTCTAATTCTTTTGCTGTTGTCACGAGAGCACCTCCTTTACCTTTTCTAAAAGAGAATCTACTGTAAAAGGACGACCGTCGAAACGCAAAATCATATCGTCAATACAGATACCATGAGCTGAAAGGAGTTTTGCCAGTTGGCCGGTTGTATTCACCTCTACATCAATGATCTTATCCGCATGGGACAAAACTTTTTTTAAAGATTCTATGGGTAGCGGCTCAAGCACCAGAGGCTGAACCACTTTAAGGCCTAATTCTTCAGCCGCTTCTATACACGCCCCTTTGGTGGAGCCCCAGCAAAGGAGAACGGTCTTTGATTCAGGATCACCATAAACCTTTACCTGTTCATAGCGGGCAAGTTCATCTTCCATGGTCTTTTTTTTGCGTAAACGTTTTTGCTGCATCCTGACGATTTGCTCGGATTCTTCAGTGGTTATACCATATTCATCATGCTCGTAAGAGGTTCCTTTAACCATGGCCGCCGGATTCCCGGGAAAGGCCAGCGGGGAAATGCCGTTTTGAGTATCCAGATATCGTTTATATTCTCCTTGACCATCCCAAAGGAGCGGGTCCTCGGGTTTAACCTTATCCGGATCCGCGTCAAAGCTGAATATGCTTTCGCTGAGGTGTTTGTCGGAAAGGACAAAGCAAGGAATCTGAAATTTCCAGGCCAGGTTCATGGCCAGGCCCGTCAGATAAAAGGCATCTTCAGCATCTCCGGGAGCCAGCACCACCTTTGCAAACTCTCCATGGCCGGAATGGATGATAAAAGAAAGATCACCCTGCATGGTGTAAGTGGGCACTCCCGTACCCGGGCCGGGTCTTTGAGATACGACAAAGACAATGGGGAACTCACCCTGGCCGGATAGACTCAACGCCTCGGTCATCAGGGCAAAACCACCACCAGAAGTGCCGACCATGGTTTTGGCGCCGGCATAAGCGGCTCCCAGAGCCATGAGGGCAACACCAATCTCGCTTTCGGGGTGTATGGTTACCACACCTAAGTCATTTTCATGTTCTGCCAGGTAATGAAGAATGGCAGATGCAGGGGTCATGGGGTATGCGATATACATATTAAGCCCGGCCTGCACCGCCCCCAGGGCAATGGCCTCGTTGCCCGACACCAACGGAAGCATTTTTTGATTCAGATTGCGAACGGAAAGGCAGGCTTTTTCTACCTGATTATACGCTGACTGAGCAATCTTAAGATTTAAATCCACTTTTTTTTCTATGGTATCTTTTATGACCTTTTCCAACATCCCCCACTCAATATTCAACACTTTGGCCAGCGCCCCGAGAGCGGCGGTGTTTCTCATAATGGGCGCTCCTTCCCACTCCTTGACCAGACCCATAAAATCAATACCCACTCCTTGGGCCTCCACTTTTTTAGAATCGTAGAGAATCATTCCGTTGGAGTTGAGGCGATGTTTGTGTTTTTCTACCGCATCCTGGTTTAAGGCCACGATGAGATCCACTTTTTCCTTGTGAGCCAGGATTTTCTTTTTTGAGGCCCTTATAATAGAAAAATTGTGCCCGCCACGAATAAGCGAAGGATAGTCATCGTAGAAAAAAATACGATAGCCAAATCTATTCAAAAGTCTGGCAAGTGTCTGACCGGCTTGCCGGATACCATCACCCGCTTTTCCACCTATAAGAATCGATAGTTCTTCCATGACAAATCTCCTGAAAATTAGTTAAATGTTGCACGAGTCGGAGGCTTTCATATGCCCCGATAGCGGGATTTCAGCTTCGCTCCAACAAGACATTTAAGGGCGAAGTCATAAAGTCATAGTGAACTGTTACAAGCCTTTAAGAACGAAGCTGATGGTAATTACTGCAATAAAATCCTTACTTCGATCAATCTTCTTCTATAATAATGGCATCGGCGCCACATTCTTCTGCAGCCTGCTGTACAAGATCTTTGTATTCTCCGGGGACTTCATCAACCTTAACGATGGACTTCAGTTGATCCTCATCATATTCAAAAACCTCGGGGCATAGATCATTACAGCGTCTGTCTCCCATACAATTTTCTGTGACTTTCACTTTCATGTTTTTCTCCTTGTTCTCTCTAAAAAGAATATTTGGTGACTGAACGAAAACGTTTCTTTTCGCCAATATCTTCACCTACCCCTCGAAAATTCGCAATCCATTCAAAGGGGCAGCGCCTATTTTATTGGGGCAAAGCCTATTTCTCTGGGGCAGTTAAAATTTTCCTCTTTCCCTCCGGGTCGCAGGCCCTGCAGGCCCGAAGTTTGATCTTAAGAAAAAATTCGAGCTTTCGTTCAGGCACGATTTAAAGAATAATTCCAGAGGTCGGGATTTAAATTAGAATACGGTTTAAAACCAACCTATCTGGATACAAAAACAACTTAAATGTTACTCCTAATTTAATTTCTGGCCCATAGCTTTTCCGTAATCCTGACAGGCGCGCAACGCTTCATCTGTTTCAAGAGCCTGTTCTTTTAGATCTAATGCACCCAAATCGACCATGTCCATTTTGAAAACATAAAGCATGGTATCATAGATCATATTTGCAGATTCTCCACTATGGGTATAGGAACCGAAAGCTCCGCCCATTTTCCCTACCAAATTTGCCTTCTCAGCCAAAAAAAGAAATGTTTTCATACCGGCGGTTATATCTCTATGATACGTGGGACAGCCGAAAACAAATCCATCGTATCCTTCCAGATCTTTTTCACTTTTTATTTCAGAAATTTTTTTCAGGTCAGCATTATTTCCCGTTATGCGGATTCCTTCTGCAATATATTCCGCCATTTTTTCCGTATTTCCTGTTCTACTGTAATACCCAATCATCACCTTTTTCATTTTTTAATCTCCTTTCCTTGTTAATTTTTTAAATTTGTCGTGCCATACACATTTATTACAATACGTTTCGGTCTCTTTATCTATTTCAGGAATTTCAGAATCACTAACATCAGAATCAAAACAAATCACACCATCCGGGCATTCAAACTCATAGGTTTCATACTCATCGGACGGATCTTTCACATAAAATTTAATACACCCACAAACCGGACATTTCATATGGCGCACCTCTTATTCAACCTTGGAAAAAGCTTTGATATTGGCTTTGCACACCGGGCAGGTTTCAGGCGGCTCATTTTCACAGGTAAAGCCGCAAACGGAACATACATAATAACATTCCACTTCTTCCGGATTATCCAGATTTTCCAGAGCTTTTTGGTAAAGGTCGGCATGCACCTTCTCAACCGTATTAGCATATGTGAAGCTTCGCTCCGCCGCCTTATTACCCTCTGATTTTGCCGTTTCGATCATGGGCGGATACATACTTTCAAATTCATGGGTTTCGCCCTCAATGGCTTCTTTAAGGTTCTCAGCGGTGGTTTTAACGGCCTTGAGCGCCCTTAAATGGGCATGTGCATGAACGGTTTCGGCCTGGGCAGCCGCCCTGAAAAGTTTACCCACCTGAGGGTAGCCTTCCTGATCCGCCTTTTTAGCAAATGCCAGATATTTACGGTTGGCCTGTGATTCCCCTGCAAATGCTTCCAATAAATTTTGTTCTGTTTGACTCATTAATCTTCTCCTTTTTAATTTTAGTTAGTTTCCATTCAGAAATTGCCCTTTTCCGCAATCTCTGCGTCAATCTGCGGAATCACTTGTGCGGCGTACTACGTGTACGCCTCCGCGTAATTCCTTGATTTCCTTGACCTTGCGAAAAATTGCTAATTTCTGAATTGGAAACTTGATTTGTGCCCAATATAGAGTTAAGGATGGGTACTAATTAGTATCCATCCTTAAATGGTCTTTTTGCCCAATCTCTGCGTTATGCTCAAAAAATAATCCTCGAAATATCAGCTATATGCCTGCGGTTATTTTTTTCGCATGCCTTGATCTTGAACAAAAATCCTCATTTATGGATGGACATTAATTAACTATTTTTTTAATTTTTAACTAAATTCAGCAAATACTGAATTTGTTTAACCTCCCTCTTAAAAACAGTTTAGGTAAGATTTAGGTCCAATATGGATTTATCAAATCTTCGAATATGGTCAGAGCCGCTTCGGCGCCGTGTCCGGCGGCGGTTACGATTTGCTTGTATCCTCCGGCCACATCTCCGGAAGTATAAATTCCCGGAATATTGGTTCTGTATTGATCGTGCTTGATGTAACCTTCCTCGGTAAGCTCAAGTCCTATTTCTTGTGCCAGGCCTATGGCCGGATCGTAGCCTATGGCAATAAAGACACCGCTCACGGGCAAAGTTGAGAGCGCTTCAGTTTTATTATTGTAAAGCAGAACTTCTTCTACGTTATGTTTTCCCTTGATCTCCTTGATTTCTGTATTAAATAAAATCGGTATGTTGTTTTGAATGAGGTTTTTAATCAAAAAGTCCTGGGCTCTTAAGTTGTCTCTTCTATGGACCAAGGTTACATTAACATCAATATGATGCATATGAAGCGCTTCGGTAACGGCGCTATTTCCGCCGCCCACAATGATCACCTTTTTGTTTTTGAAAAGCGGGCCGTCACAGGTGCTGCAATAACTCACACCATGCCCGGCAAGACGCGATTCTCCGGGCACACCGAGATTCCTGTAGGTGGCTCCGGTTGCTATCAGCACTGCCTTGGTATTGAACTTTCGTCTGCTGGTTTGAACCATGATGGGCTTTCCGGTTTCAACTCCCATAACTTCTTCTCCGGGAAAGATCTGCACATATTCCAATGCATGCGTAACCATGATATCCACAAGCGTCTTTCCGCCCACCTGTTTAAAACCGGGATAATTTTCGACAATGGGTGTTGTTGCTACCTGACCCCCGAGCACTCCCTTTTCCACCACCACCGTTTTGAGACCGCTACGCGATGCATATATACCGGCACTGAGCCCGGCAGGGCCTCCACCCACGATAACCAGATCTGTTTCAACTTCTTGTACATCGCTTTCAGGTATGAAAACCGTCTGCTCTTCCATTGTATTCAGTGAGAGCATAAAAAGCTCTTCCGGCTGGGCGCCCTTGGCAATCAGGATATCATTGGCATAGGTCTGGGGAACGGAGTGTGCCGAATATTGGGTGGCGAGCTCCGGATTGGCCTGAATGTCTATAATCTCAAGAGAAATCAAATCCGGTTTTTCCACCGCTGCTTTCAAAGCGTTCAGTGCCTGCTGCGGACAATAGGGGCAGCTGGCACTGACAAACACCTTAATATGCCTGGGTTGATCTATCTTCTTTATTACCTGTAAAGATTGTTCATTAAGGTTGCTTTTTTGAGACCCGATAAGAATAAGCGCTTCCAGGAAAATACGTCCCTCTTCACCCAAAGGGGCTCCCAGCCAGCGGATCTTATATCGGTCCGGATCGAAAATCAGCGTGGGCGAGTGTTTAACTTCCCATTTTTGGGCTGTTTCGTGGGACAAATCGTATTCGCGCAATACAATTTTATCGGTAACCTGGCGAAAAAAACGTAACGCCTGTCTGGCGGCATCACTGAAAACATCATTTTTACCGGGTTGGGCAAATAAAAACACCGGAATTTCAACATGAATTGCCTGAAATAGTTTGCCAATTTCTCTCTGAACCTGCTCTATCTGAATATCTTCCTGTTGATCCATTTTACGCTCTCTTTTTCTTTAGTGCCTGAATGAAAAGGCCTAGTTTTCGTTGGGGCACCAGTTAGTCTCTAAAAACAAATTTTCCCCCAATAAATCCCGCAATTCCGGCCGCAGCAAGCATGACAAAGTTAATCAGAAGAAATAACAAATTCATCGATGAAGTGGATGCCTGGGGATCAATGAAAAGCCATAGCACCAAAATGACCGCCGTTAATGAAACCACGGCAGCGCAAATGATCTTAGTTTTAAACAGCCGAGTCATTTGGCCCTTGTATTTTTTCTGCCATTCGATATACCCTGAAAAAAGGACCAACGGCAGGGTAAGAACAACAAATATCAGATTGTAAAAAGCTGCTTTACCTAGACCGCTGAAATTAAATAATGCAGCGAATACAATAAATATAACAGATGCCGGAAGTACTCCGTTTGGAATGTGAACCGAAATCGGATGGACATGATGCTTTAGTATCAGACCAATAATCGGTTTTAGTTTAGGGTGGGAAATAAATGGTTCAGATTTTGACTCCATTTTTTTGGCTTCAGGTTTCTGCTGATCCATTTTTGTTTCCACCGGTTCTTCAGAAACTAATTCAATAAATTTGCTTCGATCAGCTCCGCAAACAGGACATTCTTCAGGCGGTTCGTCTCCTTCATGTATATAACCGCATACCGTACATTGCCACTTTTTCACAGAACCTCCTTTCCATTTAAAATTACTTAAACCTGAATGTTGCACAAGTCAGAAGCGGGTGCATTACCAGTTTGTTAATTGCTATCCAAGACTTTTTGGTTTCAGGTGTCAGGTTTCAGCTAATTCGTTTCTTACTCCTGACACCTGAAACCTGATTGCAAGGCTTTCGATCAAAAAATGAATAAGTTAATGGGTGAAAACCATTTTAACAAATCGGTAATGCTCCCATCAAAAGCTGCCCTAATCAGGATTCAGGTTATAAATGAGTCTGTTGATTAATGGCCTTTTCGCACAATCTCTGCGTTATGCTCAAAAAATAATCCTCGGAATATCAACTATATGCCTGTGGTTATTTTTTTCGCATGCTTTATCTTGAACGAAAATCCTCATTAATCAACAGACTCATAAATTATCTTGCTTCCATGGGAACAAAAGTGCATTGATCCGGACCGCAGTAATCACCAATATATTCGGAATCGGGACGGTAAAGCACCGGTTTGGACCCGGCACCTCCAAACTGCTCTTCAAGAACATGAGAAGCCCAACCGGAAATTCTGGAGATGGCAAATAACGGGGTAAAGAGATCTACCGGTATCCCCATATAGTAATAAAGAGATGCGCTATAGAAATCGACATTTACAAAAATATCTCTTCCCTTTCTTTGTTTAAAGGCTTCCTTGCCTTTTTTTTCAAGAACTTTAGACATTTCGTACCATTTGGTCTCGCCGGTACGTTCGCCCATTTTCTTGGACATGGGTGCAAGGATATGTGCCCGGGGGTCATCGGTTTTATAAACCGCATGGCCCATCCCCATGATTTTTCCTCCGGAATCAAGCAAATTGTTTACATACGCTTCGACCCTGTCAACAGTGACAATATCGATGAGCATCTCCATGACCCGCGTATTTGCACCGCCGTGCAATTCTCCGGATAAAGATCCTACACCGGCAGCAACGGCAGCGTACAAGTGGGCTCTTGTTGATGCCACCTGTCTTGCCGAAAATGTTGAGGCATTAAAAGAATGTTCTGCATGGAGCACCAGGCAAGTATCAAAAAAGCCGGCCAATTCATCATCAGGAATTGTTCCGTTGAGCATATAAAGAAAATTGGCCGCATGACTAAAGTCCGGATTTGGCTCAACAGGTTTTTTATTATTCCGAATCCGGTCCCAGGCTGCAACAATGGTTGGGAATTTTGCGATGAGCTTTATGGCCATACCAAGTGTTGCTTCGGATGAGTAATCTCTGGTATCAGGGTCATGGTTCGCCAACATTGAAACCGCCGCCTGGAGGATATCCATGGGAAGAGCGTCTTTAGGCCTTGTTTCAAGGGCTGCAATCACCTGGGGCGGGATCCCCCTTTCTCCGGCAAGCTGTTTTTTGAAGTTTTCAAGTTCTTGTTTTTGAGGCAGTCTTTCAAAAAGAAGAAGATAGGCAACCTCTTCAAAGGAGACTTTTCCGGCCAGATCCTGAACAAGATACCCCCTGTAAATCAATCTGCCCAGAGTACCGTCAACATCGCTGATCCTGGTTGTTGCGACTTGAAAACCCCGGAGGCCCGTATTTAATATGGGTTGACATGCTTCCATTTTACACCTCCGTTTTTGTTCTTTTTGGGTAAAATAATTAAAAACAATTACAAAAAACCAAATCTTGAAAAAGTGGTTCTTTGATTCCGTGTTTCTGTATTTTCGTTCTTAGGTGATAAATGAGTCTGTTGATTAATGAGGATTTTCGTTCAAGATCAAGGCATGCGAAAAAAATAACCACAGGCATATAGTTGATATTCCGAGGATTATTTTTTGAGCATAACGCAAAGATTGTGGGAAAAGACCATTAATCAACAAACTCATAAATAAATTTTCTTTATTTCATGTTAGTATTTAATCAAAATTCATGCCAAATTTTATGAAATAAAATTAAAATCAGATAACAGAGACCCAAGGGGCATTCTTGAACAAAAACAATTAAAATTTTTCTACAAACCTCGAGTGTGCCGGTGAAAAAAGTCATTGAAAGCAAATTTACAGAGTGCTGCCGTAAGCTTTTGATAACAAAGCAAAATAAATAAAATTTGCGCACCTGAAGGCTAAATTATTTTCAAAAATAATTTATGCAAAATAGAGGTATACCAAGGAATAGTAATATAATTTGATG
>Ga0272444_10003631_pt1 | contig 13812 bp, 11 predicted proteins | sample SSMForm13_FD_201033 | JGI IMG/M metagenome (GOLD analysis project Ga0272444, IMG submission 201033) | Marine sediment archaeal communities from Little Sippewissett salt marsh, Falmouth, MA, United States - SSM-Form-13 | ecosystem: Environmental > Aquatic > Marine > Wetlands > Sediment ...
GCGGTGGTGATGTCGTCCTGCCAGTCCGACATCGCGATGTGAAACAGCCTGCCGGTAAGCCGGTGCTGCCCGAACTCGTATGGTTCGGCGGTGTTGTCATCGACAGTTGCGTCAAGGACAAACTTCAGCATCTGCTGATTGAGCGGCGGGATGTATCTTACGTGAATTTCGATTGTGTCCGCTTCGTCCGGCGCAATCTTCCGGTTCGGAAGGAGCATGCCGAATGCATAGTACGGATCGGGGTTATCTGCCGGCGCTCCGCCGCGGATACTCCATCCGTCATGATCCAGTGGGATGATCCGCCCGTCGATCGGAAAAATCGCCCTGACATCCCCGAGAGTATCTTCCAGCGGATTCTTGAAAGTGACCTCAAGATTCAGCTCATGCGCGTCGGGATCATGCCCGGTGATTTTTATTAACAGCATGTCCGGGTAATACTTCCAGAAGTACTGCAGGTCGAGATGAGTAGCGGTTACACGGTCGGGGATTAATTCGACTGTTCCGGCCTCGAGGTCGATTATGAAATACTGGTGAGCCTGGACATGACCTTCGAGCGTGAAGGTCTCTCGATCCAGCATCTCCCGTCCGGGAATGGATACAGGCTCGCTCGGAAACGATTCGTCAGAGCCCGGCGCGCATCCGAGAATGAGTCCGATTACAAGGAATGTGATGAATGAGCGAGTGAGTCGCAACAATTTACACCCGTTCCGTTTTCCTCTCCGCCCGTCGACTACTGCATGTAATTATACCCTTTCCATCGACGGACGGATACGCGATTCTTATCTTCCGGCCTTCTTCTGCTCTTTCAGGACAGCTTCGATAAGCCTGTCGTCGCTGAGCGTATCGGCCGTACCACCCGGAGCGCGTGGCCTCAGACGTCCCGCGAGGTCGCCCGCGAGTTTCTTCCGCACGTGCTCCGGAAGGCCCTCGCGTCTTTCGATGTATCTTTCCAGCACTACCCGCTCGGTATCCGAAATTTTAACCGGGACCGAGATATCCGCCAACTCGAGCTCACGCGCGGCGGACAGGGCAGCCCGGTCTCTGGCGCGAGAAGCGTCGAGGACATCATCGAATGTCAATCTTCTTCGCTTCACAACTACCGTTCCCGCGGCAAGGTCGCCCAGACGCTGATAGCGGGGGGTGAAAATCATGATGAAAAAAGTGATCCCCAGAAACGCGAGCATCGTGTCGATTATTCGGACAACATTTCTTGTTGCGCACGCGACCGTATCGGCAGGCGCGCCGTCCGCCATCGAAACGCGTAATCCCAACAGCTGCTTCCCGGGTGTCTGCCCCCAGTTTATCCACTCGAAAAAAAAGTAATATCCCCACAGGAGGAGTGTCATGACGACGATGTAAATAGCCGTGATTATCGACATCTGCCCCATGCTTATCTCGCCAAATTCATCGACCGACAGGCCGAACATGAAGAACAGAAATGTCACCGCGACCATTACCAGCCCGATGATCAGGGAGTCTGCAAGGAATGCTGCAAACCTGCTTCCCATACCCGCAAGCGTGTAAGTAAGACGGACATTCTCGCTGGTCAGGACTGCTATGTCATCAATCGGTGCCACTGGATTTGTCTATTCAAGCCTCAGATGAGTTGTCGTGCGAAGTTCCGCCTGGTACAGGGTGCGCTCTTCCGGGCCAAGTCCCGATCTCATCAGGTAGACTATCAATCCCGCAAAAAGGACTGTTGCCAGGAATATCTTACCCAACTGGAGAACGATCGACGGCATCCATTCCAGCTTCAATGGCGTGATGTATGCTTCGATGAGTCCGGCGACAACAAGAAGTATTATGACTCCGCCGAGGAGTTTCATCGCATTGCGCGCTTCCATTCGGACAGCGTCGCCTCTCGACAGCTTGCCCGGAACCAGGAGTCCCCGCGCGAGAAGAAATCCTACGCCTCCCGCGATGCATATCGCAGGGAGCTCGAGCACTCCATGCGGGAGAATTCCCGACCAGAAATAGATGTCGTATTCCGGTCCGCGGCTCAGGAACATCACCCCCACAACGCCGAGAAAAAATCCGTTGTAGATCAGGGCGAGAAGCGTGCCCAGCCCGAACAGAATTCCGCCTGCCGCCGCTACAATGCTGACCCTGATATTGTTCGTTATTATAAACGCGCTTGCGGCAGGCATCATTTCCTCTTCGATCGCCGTGGCAAGACCTCCCGGTTGTTCCTCGAGCATCTGCTCGTACTGCCTCAACTCCGGTTGCCCGGCGACGAGCTGTCCCCATTCCTTGTCCGCAAGAAAAGACAAACCTCCCGCGATACTCGACCCACCCAGAAGGATTATCGCCAGCAGAATCGGCGCGAATTCTCTCCGGACGGTCGACGGGAATTCGTACACGAGAAAGTGCACGAGGCTTCGCAGGATGGGAATACGCTTTCTGTGAATGAGATGATGCGCGCGTCCGACAATTTCGTTCAGGTACTCCGACAGCATCGGTGAGCGCAGCACGTAACGTGCCCGCGCGAGGTCGGCGGACGCAAGGCGGTAGAGATGCCCGAACTCGATAAGCTCGTCGCGACTGAAATTACGAAGGCCGCCATGCTCCGCGCGCCCGAGAAGGTATTCGAGCGAGCGATAAGAGGCTTCCCTCTCATCCAGGAATCTGGTCAACTCTCGAGCCATAGTCCAACGGATGATGATAACACAGTGCAAGTGATTATGACGTCGGGGACAGCTGCCTTTTCAGCCTTCATACTGAAAAGGCAGTTGTCCACATCTGCGAAAGAAAACTAATCAATCTCGTCTTGCTTTATGTGCCATAGCTTGGATATATTTATTGCAGGCAGGAGTAGCAATTCGCTTACGGTATTACGATTTTGTTATCATCTCGCTTATGGAGGTCGAAGTCATGGTGCCTGTTGACATCAAAAGGTTGTACGAGGTTTTCTCATCCGACGATCCTATAGCCATACGCAAAGCGATCGCGGCGATAACCGAGAATATCGAGGAGCTGGAGCTGAGGCAGATTCCGGAAGTGGTGGAGATCCTCGCGAGTCTTTTCTACATCGACCTCGGCGACAAGCCAGAGTTCGTTGAAGCTGTCGAGGACACCGTAATGGGCATCGCCGCGATCGGGGAGCCGGCCATTCCTACACTGATGTGGCTTCTCAGGGAAAGCGATTACAAAGCGAACCTGATGATCGCCCGGACACTGGGCAGGATTGGTCCGTCCGCGTACGGTCCGTTAAAGGACATATTCTATTTTCCTGAGTCACCATGGCAGCGGTCGCTTGCGATGTTCGCACTGGCGAAAATGCATGAGGGCGCGCTGATGGAGATTTTTCCCGATACGGTGAATGCGCTCGATGACAGCGACCGCGAGATACGAGATACCGCAGCGCGAACGGTGGGACGTATAATCGATTCATTCAAGCCCGGTCAGATTCCGCATGACCTTGTAGTCAATGCGTTCGAGCGGCTCCTTCTGAGATTAAGGGATTCAAGCGCGGTTGTGCGCGCAAAGGCGGTCAGATCAATCGGGAAAATGGCGAGGAATCGTTATCTCAGCATGGACCAGTTGGCGAGCGCGCGTGAGGCGGTTGCCGCTCTCCTGGGCGAAGATGATAACGATCCCGATCCGTTCTATCTCGTCCGCCGCGAAGCGGAAGAGACCATGGAGTACATCATGCAGGTCACGGCCTGATTGCCGTCGGGAGTTAATTTAAGGCGTCGGGCACAGGTAATACGGGTTTAGGTTATTCTTCCGTTCGGCTATACTGACCGCATTCAATCTGACGGTTTCGTCTGCATTCATGATTCCAGCACTTATTCAGAGCCTCAGGCCAAGGCAGTGGACCAAGAACTTCCTTGTCTTCGGAGCGCTTTTTTTCGTCCCGGGAGCGCTTCTGTTTCCGGCTCTTGTCGGACGTGCCGTTGCCGCGTTCCTGCTCTTCTCGTTTGCCGCGGGAGCGGGATATTTAGTCAATGATGTCCGCGACCGCAAGTACGATCTCGAGCACCCGAAAAAGAAGCTACGACCGATTGCCTCCGGCAGGCTTTCTCCCTCAGTTGCGATTACAGCCGCCGTGATCCTCGTGATAATCGTCTTTGCCGGAAGCTTATCTCTCGATCTTACCGGGGTGGTTCTTCCGGAGTCGGCTACACCACTTAATGGATTCGGATTCCCATTTTCCATCACCCTTGCCGGGTATCTCATCCTGACCTTCATCTACAGCGCGTGGCTCAGGAATGTAGCGTTACTCGATGTGATGGTGCTCGCGGCAGGATTCACGCTCCGCGCGGTAGCCGGGGCGGTCGCGCTGAAAGTTATCATCTCGCCGTGGCTGCTTCTCTGTACAGGTCTTCTCGCTCTTTACCTTGCGCTTGGCAAACGGCGACAGGAGCTTGTGCGGCTTGGAATCCCGGGCGGAGAACCTCTCGGGGAAGGACAGCCTGAAGTGCGATCGTCGCTTTCCGGCTACACCATTCCGCTTCTCGACCAACTCCTGATAATTGCCGCAAGCGTAAACCTGATGAGCTATTCGCTCTACACGTTCTCAGCGTCCGGTCATCCCGATAACCGTCTCATGCTGACTATTCCTTTCGTGGTGTACGGGATTTTCCGTTACCATTCTCTGATACACAGGAAGGATGCGGGTGAAGCACCGGACGAAGTGCTTCTAAATGATATCCCGCTGGTAGTGACGATAATCCTGTGGGCGCTGGCTGTGACGGTACTTTTCTTCTGGCCTGGATTCAGGGAGTGAGGGGAAAGGATTTCAAACTACGACATTATGAAACGTGCATACGCGATTTCGATTCTGCTGCTTGTGGTACTGACAGCTTTACTGGCTGACCGGGAACCGTCCACTTCTGCAGAGCTTCTGCCGATCGCAAGCGCGATCGGATGGGTGGAAGGCTCGGGCAGAGCTCTCGAACCGGAACTGCTGGGTGCTGGGATACGTCCCGCACACGTGGTTAGAATCGGCTCCGGTTTCATCCCGAGCACTCCGCCCGCGATGATGCTTTTCTACGGTGGCGTTTGCAGAGTTTACAGGGATATTGCGGGACGTCCCCTGCAGAGCACGGATATTCCCCTGCTTAGCTGGCTGATTAATTTTCTCGGGGTTATGCCCTGGGCGCTGATTTTATTTGCCGCGCTCCGACGTCTGGCTATTCTTTGGGGAATGGACGCGGGTGTCGAGCCGGAAATGGCGGCGTGGGCGGTGATGGCGGGCTCGCTAGCGTTCGGATGGCTGGGGGTGATATCGCCGTATCTCCCGGTGGCCGCGATAGCCTGCTGGATTGTTGTCGTAGTCCTGGAGACGTGTATCGAACCCAACGTACGGATGATAATTTTAGTCGGACTCATGTCGGGCCTTGCGGGCGCGGCGCATCCGGCGGGATGGATCTGGGGGGGCTGGGGAATTCTCCTGTTGTTCGTTTCAAGCCCGAAAGCCATTACATCTGCCCGACAGACCCGGATTACAATCTATTTCGCGGCATCCGCGGTCATCGGAATCGTAATCTGCCTTATCGGGAATGCGATTTTCTTTGGAACGCCGCTTCCGGTGCAGTGGATAAATAGTCAGCCCGTCGTTTTAGACACGAATTACCTTGTCGGGCTGATCTGGCACGACCTTCTCGGCTGGAACGGTCTTTTGTGGTTGTCGCCACTCATTCTTCCCGGCATAGCGCGTATCGCCAGCGGGAATTCGGAAGTGTTGGGTGGTCCGGCAATGATGCTCCTGATAACCCTTGCGGCGGTCGCGCTGTTTTCGTGGGGCATTGCAGATGATGCACGGCTTATCGAAGAGATGGACCAGGTCCCGCAGGAAGTAAGGGTGATCCCGGTCGAGATGTCCGAAGGCGAGTTTGTAATGGTACAGCTTGGTTCTTCAGGCCAGTCATCGGTCGAGCAGCGCGGATTTTTCGAGCGGCTGGTGGAGCGTACTGATATTTTCTTCTGGACGGGAGGACGGTCGCCGGGGATGCCGATTTTTCTTCCGGTGGCGTTGATATTGTCGATGCTTGGCTGGTCGTGGGTGGGAGTGTCGCGATTCTGGGACGCATGGAACTGGGTGGGTGTGCGGTTCGGAGGGCTGCTCGGGCTTTTCATGAGCCAGGCTCCGTATGGCTCAGTCTCAGAGCTGTTCGTCTATGTAGGTCTGCTGCCGTCTAACGGGCGCGTGCCGATAGCGGAGGCGATCCTGGCCGTCTGTACAAAACTGGCGGAGCTGTGGCCGAGCGGCATAGTGCAATTTTAGGTTTTCAATTTCATTCGATCCGATCAAGTCTCGTCAACAATTGCAGATAATATATAGTGTTAAGAAAAGCCCTTGCTGGTGGATTTTTTTGAAACCCGAGAGCATCTACAGTGTTGCATCCTGCAACAGCAATTATTATTGATGGTGCCCGGGGACATCTGTTGGCGAAAATAAATGCCCCGGTTCAGGGAGTATTTGAAATCGGGAACTTTCAGGTAACTTCTGGTCGATCGAACCCTGCAAAACGCAATCAAGCGGGATACAGGGTGAAGTTAGGGTCGTTTCAGGGTCGACAAATGCCTCTGAAACGGGTACCATTGTCTGGAATGCTGGTGAAAGCCGGGCCGGGCTTATTATATGTTCTGATCGCCCGGTCTGATGGCATAGGAATTGCAGTTTTTAGCCTGGCTCCACGGGGGCAGAGCCATTGTTTCGTGTGTTCGGGGGCTGAATCTGGAGTAAAGAGGAAATAAGAAGGCATGCTAGTACCGGGCAACTACTTGATAAGCAAAAGAGATGAACGCGGTGGAGTACTTATCACGGTACTGATTATCGCGACCATCTTCGCCGTACTCGCTTACATCACTCTCCAGGTCAGCCTGCAGGCTCTCGAAACCACCGACACCCACAGCCATATGTTTACCGCTCGAATCGTTGCGGAGGGCGGAATCGATTACGCCGCATCGCGTCTTCGCGAAGAAACAGGCATTGGCTCGGGTCCCGATCCCGCATACCTCCTGGACTACAATATCTCGGTTGCAGGCGATGAAAACTTCCTCAGGAACGAGCTTACAGATCCGGAGATCACGACCGGCAGGGACATGGGAACGTTTCCCTACACCACGTACGAGAGAACCGCTTATAACGTAGACTACGGATCCGGTGTTTCCACGTACGGCGGCGAGAGCAGTGTCATTCCCGGCAGCCGTGAAGACGCCGAGTACTCATACATCGACGACTACACTTTCAGCGAGGACTATCCCGCGTACGAGTTCACGCCGGTTAAAAACACAGGCGACCTTGTCGTGTACGGTATCGGCGAAGTCATTGAGCCCGAGAGCGAGATAACGCTGTTCAGCTACCTCCGCGCGCAGTATCCGAACATACAGTGGACGTACGATTGGCGGGAGACGGGCGTGACGGAGCCATCACGTCTCGGACCTTATCCCTACATCGAAACAGAGCATCCGTATGTACCGAACGCCGCTCGTTCGTGGGTAGTTACTTACCAGGAAGACCCCCTGCATTCCAATCGAGAGCTGAATGATCTCAGGCTGATGGCCGAGCTCGGTGAAGTGCAGATAAGTCCCGGCGATATGCTTATGATCTCCGGATGGCTTGCGGACCAGAGGAGATTTCAGAACGCGGGCGAGATTCTTCCCGAGCACAACATCACGAATTATGTAAACAGCCTTGACCGTGTATTCACGACCGGAATGAACACAACCAGCATCGGCATGTTCCTCATGTCCGATGCGGTTCCGCCGATATCGGGACTGGACTATGGATTCCGTGTGTCCGGTGTGAGATATGGTTTCGATTCAGATCATTACCCGATATACTATGAGACGCCGCATCCGTATGAAAATATCGTCCCGCAGTATGGCTTCCCGGATATGAACATCCAGGCGATTTATTCACCCTTCCAGGCGCAGCCTGCAACCCCCGAATTTTCAGCTCAGCGGATGAAAATTCAGTTCGACGAGAATTTCTCGCTCGACGGGGCCGACAGCCTGCTGCTTTACAACGCCAGCGATCCAGCGTCGGTAGCGCCGCAGATTATCGATAATGGTTTTAACCCGCTTCCGCTGGATGGGTACAGTGCGACAATCGACAGGGTTGACGCCAACCTGCCGCTCGGTTTTATTCTGGTCATGAACCGCGCGTCCAATAGCGACACCGACGGCACGCCCAATTACGGCTACAAGGTCAGGGCGATCGAGTATATTGACAGGTACGGCGACTGGGTGCGGGTCGAGAATCCGGTAGTAGAGAGTCCGCACAGTATTTATCTCGGACCCAATGAGGAGCCTTACAATTTCACCGCGCACCTTCCGCCGCCGGCTCCTCCGGTGCTGCCGTATGCCGGTTACCAGACCATCTACCGTCCGTTCTGCCCGAACACAGACGATGCCAGCGGCATCGGCACGGTTGATACATGGTCGATTACATTCGTCGAGGGTGTAACCCTTAATGCGGATAGCGGTGCGGCAAACGACGACTTTATACGAATTGCCACGCCGGGAATCCCGATCCCGATGGTTGCACCGTACGATGAAGTGTTTTTCGTTCATGAAGCGGGCACATTCGGCGTAGATATTTACGATCCGCTTAATCCGCCCCCCGCAACCGATTTCCAGTACAGGGATATCGATGACCTGAACCAGCCGGGCTTCGAGATATTCATCAGTCCCCTTGCATCGTATGCCACTGTCGAATTCCATTCCGACTTGATCGATCAGTACAAGCTTAACAACAACTTCGGTTATCGTCTCGCCGAGCTTGCATATACAACGTCGGACGGGACGGATGACGACAACTCACCACCGACAGTCCGAACGGATGTCAATTTCCCGTCAAACCGGAATTATCCGGCGTATGGCGACGGACCTCTCACTCACGCCGAGTGGTGGTATTCGGACGATGATACCGATCCCGAGGCGCTGCTGGTCGGATTGCATTTCGACCGATTCCAGTACGATCTCGATCCCGGCGACCGGATCGAAGTATATGATGTCGACGGATTGCTGATCGCGACATTGACCGCCGCCAGCATCAAGAGCGGCCCGAACGCAGGCGATCCGGATAATCCGGACCTGCCCGACGGTGGCGAGCAGTCGGGACAAGGTCCAGGCGCGCAGGGTCCGACCATCCCGTCCGGCGAGTCTTTCGAGACGTTTGTCAAACTGGACGAGACTTACGGATGGGTTCTTATACCCGGCAGAACCGCCCAGGTGAAGCTGATTGGCGACGGGGATGATAACGAAGGATACGCGGGTTTTGAGGTCGATCACTGTGCTTTCATTAACGGCGATCTGGACGAGCTTCGCGATTACGTCGAAGATTATGCGCAGCTTGCATACGGACAGTACTATGACCGCTCGTCCGAAGTGATGAATGCTTTCAGAACCCTTGGTGGTCCGTAATATATACATGCTGAGTAAAGTAATAAAATACGGATTAACTCGAGTACTTCTGCCGAAGGGCCAGAGAGGTGTGACGCTTCTGGAGGTTCTGCTGAGCACTGTCGTGCTGGGTATAGCGCTTACAGGCTTCCTGATGGCGTTATCAACAGCCGCGACCACATCCCGCATCTCCACTGAGGAGAGCCAGGTTGTGCATCTGGCGAATCTCGAGTTCGAGAGACTCAGGGCAGCTCCGTTCGAAGATGTCCCGTTCCTTCGGACCAGCGAGGCGGATAATCTTCAGGTAGTGCCCGACTACTTTAAGGACCTTGCAGTCAGCGAGGGTCCCGATGATGACGAAGTACGGGTGTTTGCATCTGAAGACTTCAGCACCGTCTACAGAAGGTGGAACGCTTTCGACGGGAAGCGGGCGAATTTTAATCTGCGCTGGATGGGTGCACAGAATGCGCTACGGTATAATCCCAGCGGGAGCTCTCCGGGTTCCGGTGGTCCGGGCAGCGGTGGTCCGGGTGGTGGTGGACCTGGAGCGGGTGGTCCGGGCGGCGACCCGAGCGGCGAATATGAAGGTGCACCGCCCGAGTTCCAGTGGATCTGCTGCGCCTTTCCCGAAGTGACCGAAATCAGCCGTATCCTGTACGACAACCGCTTCAACGTCACGGAGGATATGAATGTTCAGGAGGAATGGGAATTTGATTACCTTCCGCATGAAGATAATATCTGGCAGCGGCACTTCGAGATCTTCTACTCCGAGGGCAAGGTGGATTCCGGCGACCAGTTCGATCCATGGTCCGACAATACCGAGTACCTGCATCTTACGACCAACGGAACGTACGGAAGCACCGGTGTAATCCCGGTATTCGACTGGATCGACGATAACCGCGGCGAGCCGCTTACCGCAGGAGTAGTCGGCGTCTATAACATAGATACCTATAGCGATTTCGATGCCGACTTCCACTGGCCTTACGTCAGTGAGATAGAAGTATACGGATTCGGCGAGGCGACCTCGTGGCTGGATATATACCGCCCGGTCGATGGAAATGAACCTACTTACAATAACGTCGTAATGTACTTCCCGGATTATCTCGGATCGGGATTCGATCTCGGACGCTGGGTCTATATCGAGCCCTCGGACATCGAGGCAACCGAGGAAGACGAGGCCGAGGCGATAGTCCGTTCGCGTCACAACCTTATCCGGGTCGTTCTTGAATTCTACCCCTCGTCAAGCGCGAATCTCAGCGAAACATGGCAGAGGGAAACATGGTGGCAGAGCGACAGTAACGAGATCGCGCGTTTCGAAACGACGTTCTACCGCGATGAACCGTCACGTGTAGACCGCCTTCCGAATCTCAACAACCTGCCGGTTCACAAGGTGTACGAGGACGACGAAGACATCAGGTTCCCGTTCACTGTCCCCGGCGCGCGCGAGATACGTGCGCGGTTCGGGACATTCGATCTCGGTCCCGGTGACAATGTCTACATCGAGGACGGCGACGGAAATGTTTACGATGGCCCGGTGGGTGATGTGACTTATCAGAACGCTACATCTCCGTGGGTGCCGGGCAATACGATTGTCATTCACTTCACTTCCGACGAAGCCGGAAACACGTTCGACGGCGGCTATGGCGGATTCGAAGTCCTGGATGTTGAAATCAAGTGGGCGGGGCTCGACAACGGGATGCCGTAGAAATGATACAGAGAATCAAAATACTGAAGCAGTCGCGCGAGAGGGGATTCACTCTCATCGAGAGCGTCATTGTGATCGGGCTGACAACCCTGATTGCGGTCGGCATTGTTGCAGGACTCCTCGAGGGTCTGGACACGCTTCATACAGTTACCGACACGCAGGGGGTCGAGTTCCAGCATCAGCGCGCGATGAACCAGTTCGTTGAGGATGCCCAGTCAGCCACGTGGTTCTATAACGGCGCCGCCATGGTAGAGGAAGGCGAAGGCGAAACGAATCGCACGACAGTCAGCGCGTATATTCTTATCATGGGCTATCCCGGACCCGGCGGAGATGAAGTCTGGATCAGGTACCATACCCGACCGGGACCTTTTACCAGTGAGACTTATCTTGTAAGGACAGTGATCACGACCAGCAGCGACAACACAGGCAGTACGATACTCGCGACCGGAGTATCCAACCTGATGTTCGACTACCTCGATGCCGATGGCGAGATCACCGACCAGATACCGGATGTGCGCAGAATTATCATGCAGCTTTCGGTCAACATCGGTGGATCGTCGATACAGCGCGAATACGATGTCACCATGCGCAATCCGAACTATGGGGTGAGGGAGCCGATCGGCGATTTCGACGAGGTTGAGACCGACTATTTCAGGAAATAACGCCTTCGGGCCGACTGATACATGAAGAAGTACGAAGAAATACAGGATCTGCCGGCGCTCAGAGAACTGAAGCGCCCGACAGGCTACACGTTTATCGAGATCCTCGGCGTCACAGCGATCATGATTATCGTTGTGCTGATGGCGCAGGGGATGATCAGGAATTACAGGCGTTACTCGATCGAGGAAACCGCGGTCCAGCGATTGAAGGAACTGGCCAGGGCCGAGCATGTCTACCGTCACGCGAACGATCCTACTGTCAATCCGGACAGCACGTACGGAACATTCTTCGATCTTCAGAACGCGGGCCTTATCGCCGAGATTTACGCAGAAGACGATGTGCGCAGACGTACGGTCAACGCCTTCGTGCCCTTCTATCGGCTCGATTTCTATGCCGGAGCGGAGGATGTCAACGATCTCGGCGAGGGCAGCCAGGATGATATCGAGATGGACAGCTTCAGACTGCTGGTCAGGGCAATCCCGCTCGCTAATTCATACGGCCTTCGCACTTATTTCATGAACGAGGAAGGAGAAGTATTCTTCTGGGGAAGAGGCAGAGATGAAGGCAGGATAGATAATCCTTTTGAAGCCACGACCCGCTGAGACTGGAGGGTTATGAAATAGATGTATGCTATGAAAGAAAAACTCGGACAGAAGGGATACACACTGATGGAGGTCCTCATCGTGGCCACCATTGTGGGCATCCTCGTTACAGTGGGCACGGTGCAGTATCTCGAAGTGAAGAGACGGAGCAAGGAGAAACTCGCCGCAAGCAAGCTGGCGCAGCTGGCCGCCTACGAGCGAATGTACTTCCGCGACTTCGGTGAGTATGCTGAATTCGAGGATCTTCGCGAGGAGGGCTATGTGGACTGGGACTATATCTACGAGGACGATGAGCCTCTGCATTACCAGCGTCCGGTCTACATCCCCGAGTACACCCTTGAATTCGTACTCGATGAAGAGGGCGGCGGCTATGAAATAGTCGCGGAGCCGGTCCTTACCGAGCAGCACCTGTGGTACCCTCGATGGTACGCGCTGGGCGGCATTCCATATCTGAGGGGATTGTATGTCTCCGAGGACGGGATTGTGAAATGGCTGGAGAACGACCGGCCGATATACTGAACAGGAAAAATCGCCGGATGCAATCCGGCTTTAGGAGCATATGAAGGAATTAGAGAGACAGGCTGGCTGGACAATGATCGAGATTCTATCGGTATGCGTGATTCTCGGTCTGATCTTCGCCTTCGCGCTGCCTTCCTACATGCAGGCACGTCGTGTGGTTTATGAAGACAACGCCATCTCGCGTCTGAGACGTATCTCGCTGGCCGAAAGCAGGTATTACTCGGAGTATGGGAGATTCGGAGATTATAACGAGTTGGTATCGGCGAACTATCTGCCCGAGGGATACTCGACTGTTTACCGCTTCCAGGACAACAGCCCGATAAGTGAACGAAGCGTGCTGGCGTATATCGACCGCTATTCACTGTCTTTCTTCGTTCCGAACAGTCCGAATTCTCTTTATTACAAGGTGGATGCAATCCCGGTCGGCTACAACCGCATGGGACTGAGGACGTTCAATATCAATCTGTTCATCACCGGGCAGACACGACCGGATAACATCCTCCAGGTGCCGCCGGTGAGAGAAGGGGTCGATCCGGGAGGGATGATAGTACAGAACTACTGACATCCCGGACGAAGAAATTCGCAGTACCGACAGGAATCGAAAATGAACGATACCGCCGAAAAAAGCCCGAGACGTGAATCGCCCGGGAAGCCCGAGGGCAAAGGGTATACATTGATAGAAATAATGCTCGCTGTAGGGCTTATCACAGTTCTCGCACTGATGGCGATTCCGAACCTGCAGCTCGCCAGGCGTAACGCGCTGGAGACAGCGGCTATCCAGGGTCTGAAGGAGCTTTCCGAGGCGGAGGAACTATACTACGACGTATTCGGTTACTATACGGCGGGACATGACCAGTGGCATGACCTGAGAAGGGTCGACGCGATCGACCACAAGGCCTGGAGTCGCATGGCGGGACGTCGCGGAGTCTTCATCAAGGGTTACTCCATCCAGCTTACAAACATGGGAGATTA
>Ga0272444_10003632_pt1 | contig 13812 bp, 12 predicted proteins | sample SSMForm13_FD_201033 | JGI IMG/M metagenome (GOLD analysis project Ga0272444, IMG submission 201033) | Marine sediment archaeal communities from Little Sippewissett salt marsh, Falmouth, MA, United States - SSM-Form-13 | ecosystem: Environmental > Aquatic > Marine > Wetlands > Sediment ...
CAAGATATTCTTGTCCGTAACAGCAACCGTACCGTGCCCTGCACCGAGGCCCTCAACATCCCAAAGCAGCCTGGGCCCGGCATCAGGCCATTGTTTCAAAAGCTTCTCACCAGGGTATTTGCCATCACGGTTGGGACCACGCCATTGCGAATCGATCTCGGCCGCTCGCAGGGCTATTGCAGTCAGACATAAGAAAAGGACTAAGGAAAGTAATCTGGAAGTACTCATATTTGAATCCGTGTCTAGTTTGTCCCCAAAGCAGCCTTTCGACCAGTTTTCGATCCTGGTGGCACACACCAGTTTCGCCCACAAATGCCGATGTTTGCAGGCTTCATTATCGAGTCTGGCACCCATTACGATGAGCAGGCAAATAGTTCTTCGGACGGAGGCTCATTGTTTAAGGTCATCTCCACATTCTGCTGTCGTTCTTGCTGCACTGTCCATGATAGCAATCATACCTTCTTCGGCGGGATCTTGATCGGCTTGCCTGAACATCCAGAGATCGAGACGATGACTTCTCTGCCATTGACGGAGAGCATCTTTGACGAAGGCGGGGGAATCAATTTGGTTGACATCTGGAACCGTCAGACTGGTATCGCACTTTGTCACCTGGCTACAAAAGACCTATTTGTTTCGTTTCCGACTCAAGTCGAGAACGGGGGACCTGTCAGGATCTCAATGGTTGAAGAACCCGACCCGGTTTTGGGAGATCAGACGGAGATCAATCCGGGAGAGACTTACCGCGTTCGGGCTCCCATAGGAATCATTGCCCATCCCGGCGATTATTTTGAACCGCTGCGCACCTATCGGGACCTGCTGATCGATAGAGGAATTGCCATCCAGACTGGATCCCCTGAGTGGACCTATCAGTCTTACTGGAAGACCTGGGGTTGGAAGCGTGACTTTACCTTGGAAATGGTCTATAACCGGATTCCCCAACTGCTTGAACTCGGAATCCGCCAGCTTCAGATCGACGACGGCTGGCAGGATTACGTGGGCGATTGGAAACCCAACCGGGAGAAATATCCGAATGGAGAGGCGGATCTCATCGCCTCGGTCCGCAAGATAAAAGAACTTGGTATTGAACGGGTCTACCTATGGTGGAATCCTCTGGGCGTAGAAGTTGATTCGAAAATGGCCCAGAACAAGGAGTGGCTGGTTCTCGACCAGGAAGGCAATCCGGCGTCTAGACAACGTCACAGTCTCTGTCCCGCTTAACGTCCGGTACAGGAACACATCCGTTCCCTGGTTCGCAAGTTCATTTCAGAGTGGGGGTATGATGGGGTTTACAACGACTTTGCCATGAACTCGGTCGCTCCTGCTTGTTTCAATACGGCACATCATCACAAGAAGCCGACCGATTCATTTTCTGCCACACCCGAAATCTGGAGAATTATTTGGGAAGAGGCGCATGCGCTGCATCCTGCTCCTTTTCTGGAAACCTGCATCTGCTCCGTCCCTCATTCCCTGTTCAAGAATCCTTACACCAACATGACCAGTGCCTCCGATCCGCGGACGAATTTCCAGGTCCGGGCGCGAATCAAGGTTGAAAAAGCGACCCATGGGCCTCGCTGGGCTTTCACGAATTGCTATATCGAGGAGGGGCGCCGGGATCCCCTTCCCCAACTGTCGGATGCTGATTTCGCCAGCAGCGTCGGAATCGGTTCAATCCTGGCGACCCTGTACGCCGACCTGACTCCTGAGCAATTCCAGCAATACAAGAAGTGGTTCAAGATCTACTACCGCGAAATGATCAGTGCGGGTGAGTATCTGAATCTCTACGACCTGGTTTATGACCAACCGGAAGCTCACGCGATAAGAAGAGGAGACACTATTTATTACGGGTTTTATGCGGATACCTGGCAGCGCCCCGTCGAATTACGGGGCCTGGAACCACGAGATCACCGTGTGGAGGACTACGTCGAAAACCGGGAGATAGGGACAGTCCGGGGCCCGGATGCTTTTCTGGATGTGAGTTTTGAACACTTCCTCTTACTCAAGTGCGTCCCTTTGCCCTAGGTGGGTTTGCTCCTTCGAGAAGATCCGGTTATCGGGTTCTCCCTGAAGATAGACATTCCCGCTGGCAAAAACCTGTTTCCAGGGGCCTTCCGGAGCCTTTCCATCTTTGTTTTCCTCATAACCAGCTCCCATCTACATAAGCACCGGCATAGTAAAGGGACTCTTGCTGCCCAAACTACCCAGGTCAGCCGGGATGAACGTGCAGAGTCCCGTTGGCAACGGTTGATTGCTCCAGTCAAATTCATACAGGAGAGTACCGTCGCGGAGTTTCCACGTCGCCCCACCATTCGTAGTGATAATAAACGCGCTTCCACCCCACGAGTAGCGGGTACCCGTCACCTGCAAACCCCTGTAATCGTTGGAACTGTGGCGTTCTCCTGTCAAAGTGATGGGGACAATCATGGTGTCATTTCCTAAATCCAACACCCCGAAACTGTAGAGACTTCTTACGTTTTGCCTAGACCCGGGTTTCTTTTCGAAGGGTCCCATAGGATAGAAACCGATTCCTTTGTAGACCACCTAGGACTGTCCAGATCGCTCAGGTCCATATCCGAAATCAGCCAGGGTTTGAAATTGTCGGTATTGCCGAAGTTTTCCCATATGTAGAGGTTCTCCCGGGAGATATCGTTGCCTATTTCTGTGTGCGGTCCGAGGTGCTGCTTCAGACCCACAGAGGGCTTCCGATAGGCAGCAGACTGCGCTGAGAAGAAGATTGTCCCCATGTAGAGTGCGTTGACTTGGCCTGAACGCGTAGACAAATATTCGGCTAAGGGGCGTGCATGTTTCGGTGCATGGAGTTGTTTCTTGATCCAACAGCGAATCAGTCCTTCCAGAGGCACCAACAGTCTTCTTATCTCAATTCCAGTTCTTCCGTATTCCGATAGTCCGTGCCTCGAATACGTTCAAACGACTGGATCATACCTTCCAGCTTCTGCGGGTTTGTCTCGGCCAGATTATCTTGTTCCCCAAGATCCTCTCCTAAATTGTAGAGCTGGTAATCGCTTGAATTCCCTAATTCAATATCTACCTTTTCGTTGATAGCCGGTCCCTCATAGGGAGGTATCAGAACCCAATCTCCCTTGCGCAGAGCCGTCCTGGTAGTAGCTTCCAGAATCAACTCATCCCTCCCCCGCTGACTCTTACCCAGAAAAACATCCAACAGGTCCTCACTGTCTGGACCCTCTTCATGGCTTCCAACCAATCTTGCCAGAGAAGTAAGAAGATCGACTTGAGACACCATAGCATCAGACTGACTAGGCTGGATGGTCCCTTTCCAATGGACAATGAACGGCACTCGAGTTCCGGCTTCAAACAGGCTGTACTTCCCTCCTCTGAGTGGTCCGGCTGGAGTATGATCTCCTAGTTTCTCCACGGCATCATCGTAGTAGCCGTCATTGAGCACTGGTCCGTTATCACTGGTCACTATAATCATAGTGTTTTCCAGCAGGTTCCTCTCCTCCAACACCTTGACAAACTCTCCGATACACCAGTCAGCCTCCAAAATTGCATCGCCTCTCGGTCCCATCCCAGATTTTCCGACGAATCGAGAATGCGGGGTTCTGGGGACATGAGGTTGTTGCAGAGCGTAGTAAAGAAAGAAAGGTTCATCGACAGGCTCAGCGACATACTCCTGAGCTTTTGCCAGGAAGGTGTCTGCCATCTCCTCATCTATCCACCTTGCAGACTCACCGCCCTTCATAAAGCCGATTCGAGAAATGCCGTTGACAATACTGCAGTCGTGCCCATGGTGCCATTTCATCTTCAGCAGTTCAGGATTGTCTTTTCCTGTCGGCTCACCCGGGAAGTTCTCAGAGTAGTTGACCTCGATAGGATCATTTGGATCCAGTCCCACTACATCTCCATTCTCGATGTAGACGGTAGGGACCCGATCCTGGGTGGCTGCCATTATGTATGAGTAGTCGAATCCGACTTCGTTTGGCCCCGGAGCAATATGCTGGTTCCAGTCTACGTTTCCGTCACCCAGTCCGAGATGCCATTTCCCCACGATCCCAGTCTGATATCCCTTTTCCTTCAACATTCTGGGGAGAGTCATCTGCTGAGGGTCTATCAACAGAGGAGCGGTTCCGGAGAGGATCTTGGCCCGCTCGTTGCGCCAGGGATATTGCCCTGTCAGCAAGGCATATCTACTGGGAGAACACGTTGCCGAAGAGGAGTAGCCATTGGTGAACAGGATCCCGCCACTTGCCAACCTATCTATATTGGGTGTTGGCAATTCACCAGTGTCATAAGCGCTCACATCACCATAACCGAGATCATCGGCGTATATGATGACGATGTTGGGAGATCGCGTCACTTCCAGATCCGATTCGTTTGGGGGACTACAGGACAAGAGAAGCGGCAGACTAGCCAAGAGTAGGGCGGTAGTTCGAAATAGCATTCCAGAATTATAGAGATCTGTAGACCCTTGTCACACTACAATCTGATCCGTCTTTGCTCAGTAGTAAGCACTCAGCTCGAAAACGGAGAAGGCGGACAAAAGGTTCGCCCCCACTAGAACTGCTGTCTGATCCCGATGCGGAGGCTCCTGCCGTAGTCGGGGTAGCCGACGACGGTGGAGTACCGGTTGTCGGTTAGATTGGTCAATTCCAGGTAGACGCGGGTATTTTCATATTTACCCAGGGGGTGGCCGAGGGTCAGATTGAAGGTGTGGAAATTCCCCAGGGGATGAAATTCAGACGCGAAACGGTTGCTTTCGTAGCCCGAGACGTACTTCCAGAAAAAGTTGTAGTCCAGTTTCCACTGCTTGCCCAAAATACCCGATCCGATGATCACTCTAGGTTTTTCGATGTCACGCTCCATCGATCCGGTGTCATTTCGGGCGCGGGGATTCATGACTGTGAGGTTGAACTGGAAGTTGATTTTTTCGAACAGCGGTCGCGATTTGTACTCGAACTCTATACCTTTTGTACCCTGGTCCTGATTTTTGTAAAGCTCTATAAAGCTGCCGGTCAATTCATCTTCTACAGTGTCTCCACTTAGAACGATGGCGTCGGATTGCCGTACATAGAATCCGACCACGGAAAATTCTCCGATTTCGTCTTTGTTTGCCTGGATGCCCGCATCCACCATCGTTCTGTGTTCGGTTTTTGGTGTCTCAAACACATCCTCCTCGATTTCGACAAGAGTTCCGGTTCTAGGCTCTATGGCTCCGGTCAGAAAGTTGCCGCGCAGGGCCACCCGGTTTGTCAGAAAGTAGGTCGCTCCCAAACTGCCGCTCAGTTGTGGAGAGTCCCATGTATCCCTGATGGGATCGACATTTTGGAATGCACCGCCGCTGCCGTCAATGTTAAAGGCGCCGTATTCATTGATGTAGGTCCTCTGGTAGCGGAATCCACCATCCAGCACCAAACAACCAAAACTGTGTTCGTCAACGGTTGAGAACGACACGGTTTCCAGGTGTGTCCGCCTGCCGACGTAAAAACGCTTCCCGTATGGGGCGATCCAGTTGTTGTAATTGGCGCCGATTCTCAGGACGTTGTCGTCCGACAGTGCCAGCGATTGAATAAGATTCAGATTCCACTCGGAATCATAATCGGGGGTTGCCTGAGGGCCTTGATCGGTTTCGACGATGAACGTATTCTTGCGGTTGCTGTAGCCGAGCGTGAACTGGGTGGTGGCCCATTCTTTAGGTTTGTAGAGGGTTTTGAAGGTCAGCACCGAAGTCTGAATGGGATCGAAAGTCTCCACGGCGGTCTGGAATCGACCTCGAGCCGGGTCGTTCGCCTGCACAAGTTCCCGTTTTCCCTGTAAATGGAAGAAATTCGTGTGTATGGAAAGCGTGGGTATGACTTGCCAGCCAAAATTCCCGAACAGATTCAGCATATTTTCGTCGCCGCGCCGGTCTTCCGGGCCACCCTCCCGGGATCCGCCCAGTCCCAGCCCGTAGGATATGTCGCCTATTTGCTGCCCGTGGGAGACTTGGACCCGGTAGCTGTTTCTGGAACCGTATTCCACCAGCCAACTTGTTTTTCTTTCTTCATACCGGCGCGGAACGATGTCTACAACGCCGGCCAGTCCGGTAAAACCCTGCAGTAAGGAAGCGCTGGAACGAAGGATTTCGACCCGTTCGACGTCCGCTGTTGAGAAGAAATAGGGGACTTCATGAAACTCGCGGAAAATGACGCCGTCAACCGAATACTCCGGATAGGGGTACTTTTGGCCCCGCACCGATACGAACTGTTTTACCTTGCGTCCCCGGGTTTCCACCCAGCCACCCGGCACAAAGGTCAGGGCGTCGACAATGGTTTTCGCTCCCTGTTTCTCGATCTGAATACTGTCTATGGAGGAGATTGATCCTTGGAGAACAACGGGTTCATCCTGAGGGGTATCCAGAATCTGCAGTGGTGACCGGGTGCGGACGGTAACCGACTCCTGGATGGTTTCGATTTCAAGAACAACGGTTATGTCCCGGGGCTGGTCCGGGCGGACGGTAATGCCTTTCCGGATGTATTGCCTGAATCCCGCCAGCGACACTGTGAGGTCGTATTCTCCAGCGGGGAGATTCTCCAGCGTGAAACGGCCTGTATTCCGGCTGACCGTTTTGTACTCGTTCCCTGTTTCCCGGTTGGTAGCCTCGATGACAGCATCGAGTACCACGGCGCCAGCGGAATCCGTAACGGTCCCGGTGAGCCCCGCCGGAGGTGCCTGGGCGTGAATTATTCCGGGCCTTAAAAGGAGAATCCCGATGGCCAGTCCTACTAGAGGCCCGGCAATGGCAGCAGATAGGCCGCCAAAACAGCGGACTTTTGCAGCTCTCAAAGACTGTCTGTTGATACGGCGGATATGGAAAACATAAGGGAACAGCAAATCGGCACCCCGTTTTTTTTTATGCGATAATGACCCACCCCCATGAGTGGTACCAGTTGTTATGTTAGTCCCGGAGCGAATTCCGGGTCCACTCTCGAGGGATCCCTCGAGAGCGAATCGACCAGCCAGGTTTCCGGTGGCGGCGGCCGATAACCGAGTGAACTGTGCCCTTCCCGAGAGATGGGTGACACTTCATTCCAGAGACCGTAGACTGCAGGTTTCCAATACGTACCAAAACTAACCACATCAACAATTTAACGGACTTCAGAGAACAGGTCGAATTACCTCTTCCTCCCAGAAGATGGTCTTAGGTTCACGAGTTGGGTAGTGTGGTCCCATCCCAATCACGACCACTCCTTTTGTCCGATCAGGGTAGAGCCGGGCATATTCCAGAGCGATCAGCCCTTGGATGGCGAGGCAGGGCTCTCCTCGTCCAAGTGTCTGGGAACTAAAAGGAACACCATCAATTTCGACCTGTCTGAGCTCCGGTCTGTCAATGTGAGACTTGGGCTAGTCTCGCCGAGTCCTGATGACAAGTTGACAAGGCTGATCACAACTAAGATTTGGCTCATACGGAGAAGATTCATCCAAGGTCCCCATCCACCACTTTGATCGGATGCCTTGTTGGAGCGAGACGGTTCGGTTCGGTGAAGGTGTGATTGTGAACATTCGTTTAGCATTCCGGATTGTCCTCGCAAAGTCTACCTGTCGATGAAATGCTGAGGGTAGAACCTGCGCATGAGCAGCCAGTAGAATCCCGCCGAGGCGACCATAGACACGATCGAAGCAAGCAGATTCTCGGGTGTCACAACTGCCAACACAGTCCCGATGCTAACCGCAGCCCATGCCACTAAGTTGACTCCACCCGAATACGTGAAGATGCCACCCCTTTCTGTGACTACCTCCAGGTCGAGTTTTCTCCTCCGGACTACCAAATAGTCAGCCAGCGCAACACCGATCAGCGGGGCGAAGATGTATGCAAGCAACTCCAGAAATGTTGTGAAGTGATCTGTAATTCGCATCATGGCCAAGATCGTACCTGTCACTCCCAAGATCAGAGTGTTTTGCCAACGGCTCAGCGAAGGAACTATATTGGTCAAGGCCAAGCCTCCGCTATAGAGATTGAGATCATTTGTGGTCCATGTAGAGAAAACGATTACAAAAAGGGCTGGCGCACCTAAACCCAACGCTTCGATTCCATTGATTGGATTCCAGTGTCCTGTAGCAAGGCTGGTCAGTGCACCAAGACCCATAAGAAACGTCGCCGAAGGTACAATCCCGAGCATGACTCCGATCCAGTTGTCCCGGAGGCTTCGGATGTGCCGCGAGATATCCGAGGCAATAAAGATACCCACTATCAACGCCCCTATTGTCCAGTCTATAGCGGTGGTGACAGCGAGCCCACCCGTCGGCTCGTAACTGGTCAAGCCGGCCAAAGTGTTCTCGGACAAAACTGTCACCCCAAGCCAAACCATAACCATGAGTAACAGAGGTACAGAAATTCGGCTCAACCACTTGATGCTTTCAATCCCGATGATCGATACGAAAACGTTGGCCGCAGCTAAGAACAAAATCATGATTCGGGGCGATGAGAACCCAAAAAGTGAACTCGTAACTTTGTCGACGGCCAGGCCCCCAAGTTCAGCGTTCACTGCGAACCAGCCCGTAAGTGAAAGGAGCAGGACAACCGAACATAGTCCTGTACCAATCGGGTATCCGAGGAAAACTCGACTAGAAACGGCTGCCGGGACACCGTGGTCGACCCCCATATAACCCATCAGGGCCATAAGAATCCCTACGATCACGTTGCCAGCGACCATGACGAAGATGGCCTCGAACCAACTGAGCGACGGAACCAGGACTCCCCCAAGGAGCAGAGCAGAAATTGCGATGTTAAGGCCAGTATAGATGACAAAGAGATCAGCCCAGCCCTTAGTCCGTTCTAGCTTCGGGACGGCGTCAGCACCGTGGCGTTCAACACTAATTACTCGACTTCGGATCCTGGTGTTCACGAATGGGCTCTGTTCGTACTAACTTCCATTGGAAAAGTGGCGATTGAGTTCTTCGGAAAAACCCACTAAGACGCCAACCTGATTTCGAACTATGCCCTCCTGCTGCAGGTAGAACAGAAAGTGTTCACCGTCGGGCTCGACGTCGTAGGACCGCCCCCAGACGGTCCGGAAGTCTTTTTCGAAGACCAGTTCGGGTTCACTGAAAGTGAGTTCAGGCACGGCGGTGTATGTCACCCGCATCAATCTTGGTCCGCTTCGATAGAAGATCTCGTCTTTCGTCGGTGACCAGATTGGCTCCTCTCCACCGTTTGAGGAGATCTGCTTCCTGCTACCGGTCACCGGAAACCGCTCCACGAAGATCTCATATCCTCCCGGCTCATCCGAGACATAAGCAATCCATTTGCCGTTTTTCGAGAAGTGGTGTCCCCACTCAAGGAACTCTGACTTTGTCAGTGGCTCCGGAGAGGGCTCGGGACTCAGATTCAGAATTTTGGTTTCTATTCGTGCTTCAACGTCATAGCAACTGTAAATCAGCTGTTCGCCATCCGGGGACAGCGCCCACGGCGAATTGCGGGTCTCCGATACCGTCAAGCGTTCTGGAGGTTCGTTCCCAACAACTTCCTTCCGCCAGAGTTCCCAGTTGCCGGTACGGTCGGATGAAAAGGCGATCGACTGGCTGTCTGGCGCCCAAACAGGGTAGGAATTGTTCCCTTCGAGAGTCAGCCGTGAAGAAACGCCGCGTTTCAGATCACGTATCCAGATATTCGTCTCCACACCCAATTTCACGAATGCAAGGTGTTGTCCATCAGGTGAAATCGACATCGGTCCATAGTTATCAGGAGGAAGGCCGAGAGACCGAATTTTGCCCTGCCGGTCAGACTCAACAGGCTCTGCAATCGCCGCCATCTTACCCGAGACATAGGCGAGAGTTCCTTCTGGGGAGAAGCTGTACTGGGCGGCACCCAACAATTCTGTACGGATGCCTCGTAGGACTACCCAGGATGGCCCGGTTACGATGTGAGATTTGCGATCAAAGGCCACTGCGAGCAACGAATCACCTGCCGAGTAGAGAATATGGCCAGAAGATAGATAACGAGCATCGCTGCCCCCCTCAATCAGTATCCGTCGCTCTCCAGTCTGAACCTCCAGAGTCAAAATGTCGTTTTGAATGCGGGGATTCCCTGAAACTAACAAGGTTTGCCCCCCTGGGAGTAGATTTGGCCAGAGTAATCCCGTGTGAGCGCTGGCCACCGCTCGAACATCCCCTCCATTCTCTGAAACCTTCATGACCGAAAAACCAATACGGTCAGAGAAGAAGATCTCTCCATCTCTGCCCCAGGTTGCACCCTGAGGATTTCGCACTTCGCACAGCGGCTGCGGATCACCTCCCTCCAAGGACACCTTATAGAGAAACTCTCCTGTGAAATACCCCACCCACTGGCCATCGGGTGAGAAGAAAGGACTGAATCCTCCCTCAGTACCAGGAATGGGCACAATTTCGCGATTGTTCAAAGAGCGCAGGAAGAGAAGCGTGCTATTTTCGCGTTCACCAACGTAGACAAGATGTTCTCCGTTGGGTGACAGCGCGATATACGTTTGACCTAGACTGAGGGGGAATAACTCCGTCGATGCCAAAGGAGCATTCTCCGGAAGGCTGACCGTCAGATGCTTAGGCTGTCCAGGCGAGGAAGCAGGAGTAGATATCAGTCCCCAAAGCGCTAGGAGTATCGAGACAATGGTGACTAGACTGAGGAGAATAAGCCTGCGAGGCCAGACCTTGACCACTCCGGTCGCCAAACTGTGGACTTTTCCGTCCAGCTGTTCCGAGGCGGCGAACAAATCGATAGCGAGATCACCTGCATCCTTCCGCCGACGTTGCTTCTCTTTCATGAGTGACTGTCTAAGCAGTAGATGGAGCCTCCCAGACAGCTCTGATGGCAGCAAAGCCCAATCCGGATCCTCCTTGACAATAGCGGCAAAAACATCGGTGATATTCTTTCCGGCAAATGCTTTCTTTCCGGTCAGCATTTCAAAAAGTACACATCCGAAGGCCCAGATGTCCGTGCGCCTATCGACTGACTCACCTCGTGCCTGTTCGGGACTCATGTAGAAGCTGGTCCCCAGAATGACTCCGGCTTCGGTTGATCGAAAGCTGATCGTCGGCGACTGCGACAGGTCGGTCCCAGGAGTCTCGAGTGTTTTCGCCAATCCGAAGTCCAGGATCTTAACCTGTTCCTCCGGTGTTATCTTAATGTTCGCCGGCTTCAGATCTCGGTGGATGATGCCTTTCTCATGAGCCGCGTCTAGTCCTTCGGCGATCTGGTGAGCTATCTTGGTTGCACGATCGATTGGGACCGGACCACGGGCAATCATGCTCTCGAGGGTCTCGCCTTCTACAAGTTCCAATACAATGGCCTTTGTACTGGAAGTTGTCGAGTCTTTGGTCTCGGGTCCAGCCATCTCCTCGAGACCATAGATCTGCGCAATGCAGGGATGATTCAGAGATGCCAGCAGCTGTGCTTCCCGTTCAAACCGGTTCATCCGCTGCTGATCCTGCGCAAAGCCAGGAGGCAAGATTTTGAGTGCGACCTCCCGATTCAGCTTTGTGTCCCGGGCACGGTAGACCTCTCCCATCCCACCTTCACCGAGCTTCGCCGTGATCTTGTAATGTGCGATCGCTTGGCCAATCACCAGGCAATCCCAATAGAACATGGTAGAACTAGTAGGCCACTGAGACAACGGTTCCCAGTAGAGAAACTGGATTGATTCATTGGTGCCTCCTAACGATTAATGAGTAAAGAGCGATCCATCTTGCGCAAATGTGTTCAGAATTTCTTCCGGGCACAAATGACGCGATCACCATTGGATAGAGTGGCGCTCTCTATCGCTGAGAAACCCGCATTCTGCAACATCTCTCTGAGATCTCCTTCCGTGTAGAACCCAGCTTCATCCTCCCAGTTCAAGTTGATCAGGAACCAGACAACTTCTTCGGGCGGGGAGGTTTTCGAATCGTCCATCGTGTGACCCAGAACATAGATGGTTCCTCCTGGATTTATCGATCCGCTGATATTGACAAGCGCGGTTTTCGCTTGCTCAGGGGTGAGTACCTGAATCAGTGCTCTAAGGATCGCGACATCAAAGGTGCGGCTGCAGGGGCCTTCGAGTACGTCCCATTCAAGAATCTGAATATCGGTGTCTCCCTGCTCATCCAGGAGCGTTCGAGTTACGGGAGTGACGGATGGCAGGTCGGTTACTGTCAACTCGAGACCTGGGTAAGCCCTTTTGATAGATAATGCGAGTCCTCCCGAGGCACCCCCAATATCGGCCACACTGCTCTGATCTTGAAAGTGATAACGATTCGCCAGTTCCACTCCCGCTTTGACAGCAACCGCCATTGTGCCCCGGAAAACTGCAGCTAACTCGTCGTGGGTGGACTCTTCGTAGAAATCGTAATCGATGCTACCATGCCCACCTCTCAGCGAGTCGGCTGTTTCAGCCCCAGCTTGAAAAATCCACTGCTTCAGATGGGGATTTACCAGGACGTGTTCTCCCAGGTAGTCTGGCTTACCTTCGACAAGAAAACGGCTCGCTTCAGGGGTATTGGCAAACACACCTTCTTCTACGGTGAGCAAGTCGCTGGCCACCAGTGAGTACAGTAACCGCTCCAGAAACAGCGGCCTTATCTTGGTCACGACTGCAGCTTCGGAGACGCTCATCGGCCTTGAATCGAGCACAGTGAAAATCTCAAGTTCCATTCCCACATGGAATGCAATCGAAGTGTAGAGGTTGGTGGAATGCCGCAGGATGCTTTCACGCCCGGACAGCTCTGAAGGTTCCTTCTCGACATGCGACCCGCAGTAGCTGACAGCAAACCCGCAAAGAATTAAGATCGGAAGAAGACCACTAAAGTTGGTATCCATCGCACTCCTCCCAAGCTCACACCTTCCAGCATCTTACCAAGCCCGAATTGATCTATCTAAGCATTCTTCAGCCCCGCTGGAAAGACGAAAAACGCGGCCAAGAGTTTCTTTCCTTAAACGGGTCACTAGTTATCCGCTGAAACCCTCACCATGACTGGCTATATTCAAGAACCTGCGAGCTTTTAATCCAAGAGAGACAGGACCCTGCATCTCCGCGGCCTTCTCACGGTTTTGGACACGGGATGGGAAACAAGGTGGTAACAACCTTGATAACGAACTGGCCTTCGAAGCTCTGGATTCTCTCTTAAATAATTGACAATAAGCGATATTGGTTGCGGGGGGAGGATTTGAACCTCTGACCTTTGGGTTATGAGCACAGCTTAGTAGTTCCTCGTCCTTACTGTTCATACATTTAGGTTCCGCTTGTTCTTTGTTGTTTCCTGTTGTTCGGGTGACCTTGCCCCCAAAAACGAGTCCAAGTTGAGTTTTAGTATTTGGACGAGGTACAAGGAGGCAAGATGGCACAGAAAAGACACACCGCAGAGCAAATCATCAGCAAGTTAAGACAGGTCGAAGTGGCCCAGGCGCAAGGTGCGACGATCCCCCAAGCGGTCAAACAGATCGGCGTAACCGAACAGACTTTCTACCGCTGGCGCAAAGAGTACGGAGGGATGCGTCTGGATCAGGCGAAGCGACTCAAGCAACTCGAGAAGGAGAACGCTCGGCTGAAGAGACTGGTGGCAGATCTGTCTTTGGATAACCAGATTCTCAAAGAGGCGTCAGAGGGAAACTTCTAAGCCCGGCGAAGCGACGAGCGGCCGTTAGCTGGGTATGCGAGAAGCTGGGAGTCAGTCAGCGAAGAGCCTGCCGAGTACTCGGGCAAGTTCGCTCGACGCAGAGACGTCCTGCGAAGGTCCGAGACGACGAGTCACGACTGGTGTCTCGGATGGTGGAGTTGGCTGAGCAGTACGGCCGTTATGGATATCGAAGGATCACAGCGATGTTGCGAGAGCAAGGGTTTCAGGTCAACCATA